>Ga0315281_10013770_pt1 | contig 10933 bp, 10 predicted proteins | sample YL17G07_0_MG_FD_204540 | JGI IMG/M metagenome (GOLD analysis project Ga0315281, IMG submission 204540) | Sediment microbial communities from Yellowstone Lake, YNP, Wyoming, USA - YL17G07_0 | ecosystem: Environmental > Aquatic > Freshwater > Lake > Sediment | place: USA: Wyoming | collected... | reverse complement strand
AAGGCTTCGAGCCCTCTGATTATCTCCATCTTATGCCTCTTTAAGAAGTTTTTTACAGATTATCTTAACTTGTGCCATTGTCTCTTCAATTGTGCCGTTGTTGTCTATTACAAAATCAGACCGCTTGTTTTTTTCATCTATCGGAAGCTGTGCCTTTAATCTGAGAAGCGCTTTCTCTTTTGTAATACCATCCTTCTTGAGGCGATTTAATGCGATCTTCTCTTTTGTATGTACTGTAATTGTCCTGTCAAACCTGTCTTCATATCCTCTTTCATAAAGCAAAGGAACAGCTATTAGTATAACCTTATCCTTCCTATTTATTTCATCTGATAAAAAATTTATCCTTTCAAATACAAGTGGATGAAGTATATCTTCAAGAGTGTGCCTTAATACATCATCTTGAAATACTAAATCTGCAACCTTTTTCTTGTTCAGACTGCCGTTCTTATAAAATACCTTTTCACCTAAAAGTCCTTTGACTTTTTTGAGGACATCCTTCTCTGTAAGAAGCGATTCAACAATATTGTCTGCATCGATTGTAATCACACCAAGCTTTTTAAACATAGGAAGGACTGTGCTCTTCCCCATCCCATAATTCCCGGTCAGCCCTACAAGAAGCATAAATAATATTATACACCAACTTAATTATGTTATTATTTAATCAAAAGAGTTTCTTGAAGCCCTATTTGCGGATTCTTAAAAATTCCCTTGCCATTTACAGTGAAAGGGTAGGGTGGGGGTGAGGTGATTTTCAATGGAAAGAAAGGTTACATATTTTGAAAAAGCAGGGGCTGAGAATACTGCCGCATGTCTTGAGGTTGTTAAGAATACAATCGCACATCAGGGGTATAAACATATTGTCATTGCCTCGACAACAGGTGAGACAGGTCTTTTGTTTTCAAAAGCATTAAGAGGATGCTCAATTAATATTGTTGTGGTAACTCACTCATCCGGGTTTAAAAATCTGAATGTCAATGAGATGTCTGATAATGTAAGAAAAAAAATTGAGGCATCTGGTGCGAAGGTCTTTACAGGTTCGATGCTTACTCACTCCATAGAGACATCTTTTTCAATAAAGTTCAGCGGTCTTTATCCAACACTCATTGTTGCTAATTCCCTGAGAAGATTTGGTGAGGGATCTAAGGTTTGCTGCGAGATTGTGATGATGGCTGTTGATGCCGGCCTTATTCCTGAAGGTGAAGAAATTCTTTCGGTTGCAGGTACAGCAAAAGGTGCTGATACGGTGTTAGTTCTTAAGGCAGCCGCCTCCAAGAGATTTCTTGATTTGAGGGTCCTTGAGATACTCGCAAAACCGAGGGTTTAAGACACCCTCCATTAAAAAGTTCCTCGAAGCGCAGGAGGCTGAGAATATTATTCTATACCTTTTTAAAAGTTGACTGAGTACAAAAATAAACAGCCCCCGGATTCCGGGGGCTGTGAGGTTGTAACTCTTTAATAAAGTATTTCCGTGCACCTTATTTCACAAGGACCAGCGACAATCGGAGGTCCAAAATGTAACCCGCACTTTATAGAATAACTTCCTGCAGCCGGGGCATTAGGAATGCATTTGTACCCACATGGATAGGGATCTTGTGCGCCGAGGCCAGTGCCAGTAATGCAGGTACCCCATTCAACATGAAACCCTGAAGCGCAGGGGGTAGCAGGCTTGTTACGGGTACACTTAGAACCATCGGGTGCCAAAGTGTATCCGGTAGGACAGTGAGGAATTACCTGAGTCACAGGCGCTGTTACCCCTGGTTTTATAACTTTCTCCGCAGACCATCCCAGAGAAACAATGCCTATAAGGAAACAAATTGACAGAATAACAATCATTAAACATTTGAAATTCTTCATAACTCCTCCTTATTGATTTAATATTTTAAAAATCTCCCAGAGAACCCTTACCTGTTCCTTTGTTACTCAGCTCAGATTTGTTCACCCCCCTTCTTTTTCTTGAGCCTGCCCCCCTCTATAATATCACAAAAGGCTCCGAGCGGTGTAAATCATTTCCTACTTCATTCTTGAAAGCGCCTTCTCGGCCACTTTTTTTTGCAAAACCGAACTCTGTTGCCTTTATGGAACATTTATGCTGTCTGTCTTGAATATAAACCATCTTATCTGACTTTCTCCGATTTCATCTCCTGGACCACCTCCTGTAACAATCCAGTAATATTTCCGGCCTGGATGGAAAATCTTTGTGAGGACGCTCTCCGAAAAAGTATAAGAAGCATCACCGATACAGAATGAAAATACAGGTTTTGATTTGGGATCTTCATAAAACTGAATTGAATACGTGGATAAGGTATTCGTCTTTCCCCACTCGAATTTAACAGGCCCATATTCAAGCATAGATTCATCGGACGGCGATACAAGCTTTATGGCAATAGGGCTGCCTTTGAACTCGTCTGCTTTAACAAAATAAAGAATGGAAGGCAAAGGCAGACTTTCCGGTGGATTTGAAATAACAAATTTCACGATATGCGTGCCCGTGTCAAAAGTTGGAAGAGGCGGTATTTTCGGCGTCTGTATAGTTACGCTGCCCCCGAAAGTGAGATGCTGATTTACATATGACAGAATTCTACCGTCGACTTGCCAGTACCCTTGAAAAAGTCCGGAACCTGTAAAGGTTACGTCTGCAAAAGCCTTGAGGTCGGGGAAATCCCTCATGACGGTAGTATCCGCCCGCCTGTTTTCGAAATATAGTTCTATCCTTTGGATGCTCAAGTTTGTTCCCGGCTGTGCCGCAAGAAGCAAACTCACCGAAGTATTCTCCGATCCGGCGTTGACGAACGGATCATAAGAGGCACCGGAGGGCGTGTGCAAGAAATTACTCGATACTGTAAAGAAAGATAACGAAATAAGTACTACAAAGAAACCTTTACATTTCATGTTTTTATTTCCCAAAAGAAAAACTCCATGTGCTGCTTTCTCCAATATTATTGTTTCCACTGTCAAAGCCTTCTACTTTCCAGTAATATTTCTGACCCGGTGAGAAAATTTTTCTGAGAACGATTTCAGGCAGTGCATAGGATGCCTCTCTCGTGAATGCTGAAAATATGGGCTTTGCGCCGAGATCATCAAAGTACTGGATTAAAAAAAGCGTTGTCGTACTGAGTTTTTCCCAGTCGAATTTAACGGTCGAATATTTAAGAGCAGCTTCATCCTCCGGGGAAATGAGCTTTATGCTGAACTGTTTGCCCTTAAACTCTGCGGCTGTAACAAAATAGATGATCGAAGGCAGAGGCAGTTCCGTAACTGGGCTTGTGATAACAAACCTGACGACATGAGAACCCGGATCAAATGTCGGCAAAGTAGGGATTTCAGGAGTTTGTAAGGTAATACTCCCTGCAAAGGTGAGGTGCTGGTTTACTGTGCTTAAAACCCTGCCATCGACTTCCCAAAAGCCTTGCAATAACCCTGATCCGACAAACCGGATATCTGTAAATGCCTTGAGGTCAGGATAATTCCTATCAATTGTTATCTCTGCCCTTCTGTTTACAAAATACATTTCTATCCTTTTGATATCAAAATCTGCGCCCGCTTCTGTTGTAATAGTGAAATCCACAGTAACAGTCAGAATGATTCCGTCAGGTCCGGTTAATGTCCTTATATATAAGAACCTGTTTGTATTTCTTTGGATTGTTCTTTCTATCACCCTGACAGGTATATTGATCACCTCGGAAACTCTGCCGGAACCATTATGGATATTTACGGTTAAAGGAACAGCATTAGTTTCAATGGTTTCACTATCAACCTTAAAGTTCCCGGCAGAGGAGTTTAAGGTTGTATTCAATGAAGAAGTTCCTGTGAATTGGTAAAGAACGCTTGCAGTACTGCTATAGCCCCTTGGGATACTAAGAGATGAAGGGACAACATTCACTGAAATAGTAATTGGTGGTGGAGGTGATGGCGGAGGTGACTGCACCTGAATGGTAAATGTTCCCTGAACACTCTGCGCACCTGTCGTACAATTGTCTGTTGCACTCACTCTAAACGAGTAATTGCCTGAACTTGTCGGTGTTCCTGAAATAAGTCCTGATAAATTCAGGTTTAATCCTGGAGGCAAAGAGCCTGATACAATGTGAAATGTAACAGATGCTTGCCCTCCTGATGTATGCAACTGATATGAATATCCCTGGCCGACAGTTCCTGTAGACAGCGTTGATGGGGAAGCGATACTTAGAACCGGACAGGGTGCCGGATTTACTGTTACAGAAAAAATCCCCTGTATACTCTGCGCTCCCGTTGTACAACTGTCTCTTGCCCTTATGGTAAAAGTGTAATTGCCTGAACTCGTTGGCATCCCTGAGATAAGTCCTGTTGAACTCAGGCTTAACCCTGGCGGTAATAAACCTGAAATAAGACTGAAGTTGATAGGTGTCTGCCCTCCTGAGGTCAGTAATTGTGTGGAATATGTTTGTCCAACTGTAGCTGTAGGAAGCGGAGAGGTTGTGGTTATTGTCAAAGGCGCACAATTTATTATAATGGAAGTTGTAGCAGGGTCAGGAAGTAATGGAGGTAAGGTGCATGATAAACTTCCTGCTGTTATTGTATATATGCCCGGGAGTATATACGTATGGCTGGTGCTCAGATTACAGGGTGAAGTAGTACAGGTTCCTACACTCACTACGGGTGATCTGTCCCCAAAATTAGTTTGTATCACACATGATGGTGCCCCAAAAGGGGGGAAAGACGCCGAAATGTTTACTGTCGTATTCTGACCGACTGTTGCTGGATTGGGCGAGGCAATAACTGTTATTGCATGAGATATACCGCTTGCTAATATGATAGAAGATATTATTACAATAATCATAAAGAATATATTTCGCTTCATTATCCTTCCTCCTTAAAAAGAAAATGGCACAGATGTTGCCAGTACAAGGAATAGAGTGAATTCATCCCTGTCCGAACTCCGGTTGATCTTGTCCGTAATCTTCATGTAAGCGCCCCTGAGTGCGATGGTCGGATTCATGAGACCTTTGAAAAACTCTTTTATATTATAAGCAAGTCTGAAATTTGTGTTAAGGTTGCGACTGTCTGTCGAACCGTTATCAGCCTTGATTATGTTATATGTACCTCCTACATCAAATGTCAACCTTTCACGGAAAAACCTCGTCCTTAGATCGAGGTTGACGGTATACGTATCCGTTCTCACGTCAGTGATGTGTATCTTTGACTGGTTGAGTGAAAAAGAGGGGCTGACGGTTATGTTCGGAATATTACAGGAGGAAGTAAATGTATAATTTATCGCAGTCGTATCATTGTTCGCCGGAGTTCTGTCATCCAGCAGCGAATAGGATGCCAGAAATCCAAGGTTTATTTTGTCCAGGGTATAGTTGACCCTTCCCGAAACAGTGTCTGCATGCAGATCGAGCGGATTTGTGCCGGAAGGTTCTCTTGTGCTGTTCTGCATGCTCTTTTGATAGTTTATGCCCATAGGGAGGTTCGGTATCCCATTGAAGGAATAATCAAGACCCCCCTGATAATTGAGAATCCGTGGAAATAATTCATCTCCCTTCACATTATCATTATATCGTGAAAGTGTGAGGTTGATTGCATGGACGCCGAGGTTCAGACCGTTCATAATGTTTACTCCTTCTCTGTCCTTCGGGAGACCCAGGTTTCCGACAACTGCATAGTCCCTGCCGATGTATTCATACATGGCGTCATAATTATAAACCCCGAGATTGCCTCCAACCTTTAACCTGTATGCATGATCGCTTTTACTCTTAAACTCATCAGATGCATCAGGGTCGAATTTGGATAAATCAAATTCAAATTCCGTCCGAACCTTGTTTTCGAGGAGGTCGGATGTCAAAAGAAATCCCAGGACGTCTCCCTTCCTGGCACCCTGCGTAGTAGATATGCCGAAAGAACTGCCTGGCTCTCCGCCTGTGACGTAGATAGTCTTGAACATTACTTTCTTGTCGAATAAATTCACTCCACCAGATACGCCGAGGATATGGTCATCTGTGTCAAAATCCACTCCGACACCCCTGAGGCCGAGAACTTGTACGCCCTTCACACTAAACATATTGATCTGAAAATTGTCATATTCCAAGTTGAAGACCCCGCCTCTTCTTGCGAGACCTGCAACGGTGTAAGGGGTTTCATTGATCTGAACGTCCCCTATGCTTGCTTTAAATTTTAAAAGGTCTTTTGTATAAGAACCGGTAAAAAGCCAGTTTGCAACATCAATGCACTTTTTCAGGGGAGGAGCTATCGGCAGGCTCTGGTCGAGATACCTCAGGTTTGTATTGAACTGAAATTGCCAGCCGTTTTCTTTGATCTTTGTATCAGACCTCAGGTTACCTTCAACCCTTGAATTGGGGATAGACTGTGCAGAGTCGGGTTTCTCTATGACCTGTTCATATATGACGGTCGCCTCGTTATCCGTGTATGCTTCCTCAAAGGCACTGGTATGGCGCGTGGTAAATGAGATGCTTTTCTGAACGTGAGTGCCACTTTTGTCATTTGCCGTTATGCTGAGATTGTGACTGCCCGCAGGCAAGACCATAAAAGGTTTATATTCAAACCCTTTATCAGTGACCGTAAGCAATTGAGTTATATCCGTCCCGTCGAGAAGAACAACAAGAGTATTAGAAGCAATGGGCTCAAGGAATTCGATTTTTATCTCCGGCTTCTTGCCGATGACCTGAGCATTTTCAGCAGGCGTTACCGCACGTATCAGGTCTTTTTGTACACTTGCCGTTGCCTGCTGCGGCTGATCTTCAGCAAGTGCAAAGGAAAAATAGAGGATTAGAGAGAACGTCATGACAAACGATCGCCGCCATCTCATACAAACCCTCCTCCTCCTCAGATAATTTGGTATTTTATACTGTCTTGATTTATCATGGTATATAAATCTCAACAGGCTCTGAAAGCTCGCCCTGTTTGTTATACGGGCCTCAATCTCTTCAGAAGGAAATCCCTTGTATTCAGTAAGGAGCTAATAAGATGTGGAAATCCAGCGATTCTTTCTGAGAGTATTAACAATACTTCTGAATTTTATTCAGTCAATAGAACTCCAACCTTTTCGCCAACTGCTATGCCGAAATTTGATGAGGCATTGCCATTGCGCACGAAAAGCTCGAGATATCCAAAGCTATTTATTAACGAATAAATCCCATCATCTTCGGCCTGTGAATAATAATTTTTGAGGGGCGCTTCCTTCCCCTTAACTATAACCTTTAGTCTTCTTTCTGGTTTATTGTCGAAAAGTTCATCTATTTTCTGGGCCTTTATATTGGTTATCGCATTCCCAAAATGGTCAATATAAATTACATTACCCTCGATTGTATTCTTTGCCGGCATCACCGGGAGTGGTACCGGTATGGTCACATAATCAGTGATAGGGTCACCGAAGTTTGATACATTAATACCTCTTGATAGCCATGCAGCTACAGGTGCAAATATATCTCTACCATGAAAAGTGGAGCTCCTCTGCGGCAAAAAATAGTGTTCGGCGGTGATATGAATAACGGTGAGGCTTTCATGTTTCGAACTATAAATCCGGGAAAAGACACCATTATCAGGCCCTACCAAATAATGGTAGTCTGTTACTACAAGGATCGGTCTACGGGAAGAACCTACACCCGGATCTACAACAATGACATGTATTGTCTTGTGAGGGAAGGCTGCAAAACTCATCTCGATTGAAAGGGCTGCTTCAATAACGTTCTGAGGACTTATACCGTGGGTAATGTCAATTATATTAGCAAAAGGATTTATATTAAGTATTACCCCCTTCATAATCCCTACAAAAGGGTCTTTATAGCCAAAGTCAGTCGTTAATGTTATTATGGGGCCGTGTTCCATCCATGCCACCGATAATGTCCTTTACATCAAGGATACCTTTTCTTTGTAAATACGCCTCTATTCCTTCAATTATCTCAGTAGTTGCCTTGGGGTTTACAAAATTGGCAGTGCCAACCTCTATGGCTGTAGCACCAGCAAGGATGAACTCTATTGCATCCTCAGCGTTTATTATACCACCAATACCAATAACAGGAATCTTGACAGACTTGGAGGCCTCCCATACCATCCTTACAGCGATCGGCTTGATTGCAGGGCCTGATAGACCACCTGTTATGTTTGCAAGTTTAGGTTTCCGTGTCTCAATATCAATCGCAATTGCGGGTATAGTATTTATCAGTGATAAAGCATCACTGCCCGCATCTTCTGCTATCCTGGAAAATTCCTGAATATTTGAAACATTGGGAGATAATTTAGTTATCAAAATTGCTTTATTTACTGATTGTCTCACCTTTGCTATAAGTCCTGCAAGTGTTTTTTTGTCAGTTCCAAATATCATACCTCCCTTTTTTACATTTGGACATGATACGTTAAGTTCTATGGCGTCCACACCTGCATTATCAAGGGCCTTAGAAAGTTTCACATATTCATTGATGGTGTTACCGAATACATTGACTATTACTCTTGTATCAAATTTTCTTAAATAAGGTAACTTCTCTTTCAAGAATTTTTTCAAACCAACATTCTGAAGGCCGATTGCATTAAGCATACCACATGGTGTTTCGCATATCCTTGGGGAAGGATTCCCCTCCATAGGTTTTAATGATATCCCCTTAGCAACTACAGCGCCGAGCATATTCAGGTCAACAAATTCGGCATATTCCTCGCCATAGCCAAAAGTACCCGAGGCTGTCATGACAGGGTTTTTGAGTTTTAGATGACCTATTTGAACAGTTAAATCCACGTTAAAATACCTTTTTAATGTTGTCATTCCTGCCCCGTATCGGAGTACGGGATAAACACCAGCAGGAATCCAGACGCCGTTCCTGCGAAAGCAGGGAACTATAAAGGAAATAGGTTCCCGTTTTCACGGGAAACCCTGGATTCCGTGTCAAGCACGGAATGACGAACAAAATACAATTACGAAACTTGAATTTAAATCCGCTTAAGGACAAACCTATATTCTCATATGAAGAATTACTGTCCATTACCATACAATCTCATCCATCGGAAATACCGGACCTTCCTTACAAACTCTTTTATATCCGTTCATTGTTCTTACAGCACATCCCAGACATGCACCAAATCCGCATGCCATATTTTCTTCCAGTGAAACACATCCCTTGATGCCTTTATCAACAGCAATCTTTGATACTGCTTCAAGCATTGGCTTTGGGCCGCAGGCGTATAACGAGTGACGGGTGATCCCGAATCCCGAAAGCTTTCGGGACGGGAACGAACGACGAGTCAGAAAATCATTTAAAACATCAATTACTGTGCCTCTTTCGCCCAAAGAGCCATCATCAGTGCTTATAATCAGTTCGTCTGTTAACCCTTTCAATTCATCAAGTATGAGAATCTCGTCTTTATTCCTTGCACCATATAATACATATACTTTTTTTGAAAGTTTTTCAACAAGAGAGAAAATAGATGCAATACCCATCCCACCGGCAACGAGTAATGGTATATAACCCCTTTCGGGTTTTGGGTATCCGGTTCCGAGAGGCCCAATTATATTTATGTTTTTCCCTTGCTTGAAATCTTTCATTAATAAAGTGCCTTTGCCTTTTATTGTGTAAAGGAACTGAATGCCTTCCTCAGTTTTTCTGAAATAGCTAAAGGGTCTTTTTAGCAAGGGGTCATATGAATTACCAACCTCTATCATGTAGAACTGTCCTGGCTCAGGGTTAATTACTTGTTCTGAAGGCTCTATAGAAAGAAGACTGGTTTTGTTGTTTAAGGGAAGGTTATTTATTATTTTTGCCTTAAAGTATCTGCTCAAAGTGGATCTCTAATATTTCATACTCCATGGTTCTTGCAGGCGCCTTAATTATCGCTGTGTCACCAACCTCTTTACCGAGTAATGATCTGCCGACAGGTGAGTTTATGGATATCTTTCCATTCCTGACATCTGCCTCATCAGCACCTACGAGTGTAAAGACATATTCCTCATCTGCTTCTATGTCTAAAACTTTGACCTTTGCACCAAAGGCAACTTTCGACTGGTTTATTCTGGATGGGTCTATGACTTCAGCCAGAGCGAGTTTTGTCTTAAGTTCCTGTATCTTTCCTACGATAAAAGACTGTCTTTCTTTTGCGGCGTGATATTCTGCATTTTCAGAAAGGTCACCATGTGCCCTTGCCTCTGCAATGTCCTTTATATTTTTTGGCCTGTCAACCTTCAAAAGCCTTTCAAGCTCTTCCTGAAGCTTCTGATAGCCATTAGGCGTCATGGGTACTCTCTGCATCAGATTCCCGCCTCCTTAGAATAAATTAATGTAACACTTTTCTGGTAAATTTTTCTATATTAGATGTTATTGCAAAAGAAGTGAATGAAAATCGGGAAAGACTTTTTCGCCCCGGCGAATCGGACGAGTCTGAAAATAAAGGAGAAAGCGATGCGTTTTTCAAAGATGCTTATACCAACCTTAAGGGAAATCCCTGCTGATGCAGAGGCAATAAGTCATATACTTATGTTAAGAGCCGGATATATAAGACAGCTTGCATCAGGTCTTTATATTTATTTACCACTCAGCCTCAAAGTTATAGAAAAGATAAATAAAATCCTCAGGGAGGAAATGAATGCTATCGGCGCACAGGAGATTACCCTGCCTGTGCTGCATCCGGCAGAGGTATGGCAAGAGACAGCGAGATGGTATGAGATAGGTGACGAGATGTTCAGGCTAAAAGATAGAAGTGACAGGGACATGTGTCTCGGGATGACGCATGAGGAGATAATGACATGGCTTGCAGTAAGGGAAATCCGTTCTTATAGAGACCTGCCGCAGGTATGGTATCAGATTCAGACAAAGCTGAGAGATGAGGCAAGACCAAAAAGCGGTGTGCTCAGGACAAGGGAATTCTTGATGAAGGATAGCTATAGCTTTGATGCCGACGAAGACGGACTTGAAAGAAGCTATCAACTACATGCAAATGCTTACCATAAAATTTTTTCAAG
>Ga0315281_10013769_pt1 | contig 10934 bp, 5 predicted proteins | sample YL17G07_0_MG_FD_204540 | JGI IMG/M metagenome (GOLD analysis project Ga0315281, IMG submission 204540) | Sediment microbial communities from Yellowstone Lake, YNP, Wyoming, USA - YL17G07_0 | ecosystem: Environmental > Aquatic > Freshwater > Lake > Sediment | place: USA: Wyoming | collected... | reverse complement strand
CGACGGCGAAGGCCCCGACGGCCGCGGACCGGACGGCCGCACGGATCTCGATCGCGCCTACGGCCAGGCGTGGTGGGAGTTCGGATCGAAGCTCGTCGGCACCAGGCGCACGTCACTCATCGTCGACCCGCCCGACGGGCGTGTCCCGTCGCTGACGGCCGACGGCGAACGGCGCGCCCTCGACAAGCGCGGGCTCTGGACGGCGAACGGCGAGTACGAAGGCGGCGCGCGCGGCGCGAGCTTCGACTCGTACGCCGACCGGCCGCTGCAGGAACGCTGCATGGGCTGGACGGTCACCGGCCCGCCGATGATTCCGGGCGCCTATAACAACAACCTCGCCCTGTACCAGAACGCCGATCACGTCGTCGTCATCAACGAGATGGTGCACGAGCAGCGCATCGTCCCGCTCGACGGGCGTCCGCAGGTCGGCGCGCCGATTCAGATGTGGATGGGCAGCTCGCGCGGGCACTGGCAGGGCGATACGCTCGTCGTCGAGTCGACCAACTTCAGGCCGATGGTGTTCCGCAGCGCGAGCGCGACGCTGAAGCTGACCGAGCGCTTCACGCGCGTCGATCGCGAGACGCTGGTCTATGAATTCACCGTCGACGATCCGCTGACGTGGACGAAGCCGTGGACGGCGCAGTTTCCGATGACGCGCATGGACGAGCCCGTCTTCGAGTACGCGTGCCACGAGGGCAACTACAGCCTGCCGAATATCCTCGCCGGTGCAAGGAAAGCCGAGGCTAGGGACTAGTGACCCCAGCCGAATGTCGGCATGATGTAGATGTCGGCGAGAATCTGTGTGCCGTGAGCTGCGTGCTTGAGCGCCTCCATCAAAATATCAAGACTCTCCTGAAAGAATTCAGTGTGATCCCTCTCGCCGCGATCTACGAAAAGAGCGTGGCTGACGATTGACTCTGCGAACTTGAACACGTAACGAGTGGTGTGTTCATCTGAGATCTTGACCTCGAGTTCGCCAGGCGTATCGTCCGTCTGCTCGACCTTGCTCAAAACGAAGCGCGCAAGATCGTCGGACACGTGCCCGCCATAGGCGTTCCGCTGGCTGTCGATGAACTTTTTCGTTTTCGAGAAAAACGTGATGGCTGCAGTCCACGCTTCCCGTCGACGGCGGTCGAGGCATCGCTTACGAGCCTTGAATTCCTTCAGCATGTTTAGCTTGTGAAACGCAGAGTCCATTTCCCACAGTGTCGCGAACGCCCGGCGTACGAAGTACATCGTGCGGTAATGCTGGCTAACCTCGTCGAAAGCCTTGTTATGCGGAACGTTCAGGCCGGCAACTTCGAGCTTCAAATCCTCATAGAGAACGATCAGACGAACGAGTTGAACCATGACATCCGGTTCGGCGGCGGTCAGAATCCTCCGAATCGGAGCTACACGCGTAGTCGAGCGGGGCACGCTCGATTATGGCCCGCACCTGTGAAATTGTGCCGGTTGGAACCGGCCGGCCGCTTTGGACGTGGAGTCGGTAGCCTGGAAGGGAAAAAGGAGGCCCCGTCGCGAGGACGGGGCCTGAAATCTGCTAGTCGGACCGTGCTGTAGCGCCTACTTCGTGCGCTTCTCTACGACCGGCTGGTCGTTCTTCTGGATGATGTTCGCCGGGAACTGCGGCTTCGGAGTCGTTGGCGTCGCCTGTTGCTGCTTCGGAGCCGAAGGTGCCGGAGTTTGAGGTGACATGATCGTTTCCTTTTCCAAATTGTCGAGGTGCATAACCGGGACCTTCGCCGGCATCACAAGCTGATCAACCGCGCACGGCACGGACGAGAGCGCGGTCGCTACAAGCAGAACGAACAGCGAAACAATGCCCTTGTGCAAGCAACTCTGCTTCGCGTCGTTGCTTTTCGTGTTCCGGTCCGCTGCTGTAATTATACGGTACCGGAAGTTATCCTCGAAATCGGTCTCGGCGTTGTCCGGCCCTTCGTAGCCAGCGTAATACTCCTCGTACTTTTGGAAGGCTTCGAAAAGCTCGCCCAGTGGCGGCAGGTATTCGTACGACTGCCCGTGGTACGCGCGTGCAAAGAACCAGAGGCAAAAGACAAACGAAACGGCGACGACCGCAATGAACAGGAAAAAAGCAATCGTGAGTGGGAGCTTCGTGTAGGAGAAGCCCCGGATCATGGTGATCACGAGGCCGCCGAGCACGATCAAAACGCTGACAGGCATTCCGAGTGAATCGGAAATCTTGTCCTTCCGCGCGAGCTCGTGCTCGTAGCGCTCCTTGAGGAACTTGTCGTCGAGAGGTTGTGGCACGGAGTCACCATTCTACTCATCCGTATTCAGCAAGGCACGGTGAGAATCGCGTAAGGTGCGCTACGCGCAAATGCAGAGAGAGGAAATGCCTCTTTCGGTAGGTCAGGTACGTAATAGGTAGACGACAGCGGCGGTCTTGCCGCTAAACGGCGTGATTAGAGTAGAGGCTCGCGGGGCGGCCCTTTTCCGCCTTCGCCAAGGCTTCGGCGGACCGCCGTCACTTGCCGTCGACTGAAAACGCCAGCAGCACGTTGCCGGGGATGCCGCCCGCGCGTGCGTAGCCCGAGCTGACGAACATCATCCCGCCGGCGATCGCGGGACCGGGGCCGTCAAACGATCCGCCGCGCGCCGGGACTTCGTTCACCGTCTTGAATGTCGTCATCGCGTCGAAATCGAAGATGACTTTGCCGTCCGCCGCCGAGTAGCCGCGAAGGTGGCCGTCGACCGATCCGGAGAAGACCATGCCCGGCATCGAGCTGATCGCCGCCGACTGCGCGGGGCTGCAGCGCGGACGCGTGCCGCACGCCGCCGGCGCTGTGTACCACACGCGCTCGCCGGTCTGCAGGTTGAACGCGAACAGCCCGCCGCCGAGTTTCGGATCGGTGTTCGACCCGAGGCTGTTCGGGATGAACGTGCGGACGATGTCGGAGAGGGCGACGTAGACGTTGGCGCCGTCGGTGGACGAGCCCCACTGCACGCCGCCGAGCGTGCCGCCGCTGCCCACGCGCTGCTGCCAGAGAATCTTTCCGCCGTCGTCGGGATCGACGGCGTGCACGACGCCGGACTTCTGCCCGGCGACGAGCGCGCGTTTCCCGTTCGCGAGCGAGACGAGCATTGGCGGCGATGAGAAGTCGAAGTCGGGCGCGGTCATGTCGGGGCAGTTGGTCTTGTCCGGCAGACGGCACGCCGTGTTCCACGCGTCGCCGGACGTCGTCTGCCGCGACCAGAGAATCTTGCCGCTGTCGCGATCGATCGCGATGAACGAATCGCTCATGTTCGACGCCGGCGCGCTGTAGTTGTCGCCCGTCGTTGCGTAGAGGATGTTTTTCGCCGGATCGATGGCGGGGCTGCTCCAGACGCCGACGCCTGACGGTCCGTAGAGCTGTGTGCCGATCGCATTCTTCTTCGTCGGCGCCGGCTCGTCGCTGATCGTGTACGTCTTCCAGATTTGCTTCCCGGTTGCCGCGTCGTACGCGCCCACGCTGCCGCGGAATCTGCAGCACTCGTACGTCGCCACCGCGCCGGCGGTTTCTTCGGCGGAGGCCACGGGCACATAGAGGCGCCCGTTGTGGAAGACGACCGAGCCGACGACGCGAGCGAGCGGATGCGCGTCGGCTTTGATCCGCCAGAGTTCGGCGCCGGTCTCCGCGTTGACCGCGTACACATTGCCGGCAAGATCACCGAAGAAGGCGGCGTACACCTGGCCTGCCTCGCCGGAGCGGCTCGCCGCGGAGGCGGGTCCAATCGTCACGGCGCCGCGCACGGCGCCCGCGGCTTTGAAGAACCAGTGGATGCAGCCGCTGTCCGCGCTGAGCGAGTAGACGGTGCCGCCCTGGCTGCCGACGAACACGCGCCCGCCGACCACCGTCGGCTGCGCGTTCGCATCGAGGTCGCCGGGGAAGCCGAACGCCCATTTCACTTTCAGTCGCGGCGCCTGCGCCGCCGTGAAGCCGGCCGCGCCGGCGTCCTGAAACCGCGTGTTGCTGGTGTTGTCGCCCCAGCCGTTCCAGTTCTTTCCGGCGAGCGGCGCGCTGAAGCCGCCCGCGCTTTGTGAAGATGCTGTGCACATCGCGGACTGCGGAGGCGTCGTGGACAGATCGCGCGCCGACAGCGTTTTCCCGGTGACGTACTGCGCGACGGCGCGCCGCTCGGCGCCGTTGCTGCGGCTCGCCATCGAGATCATCGGCCCGCTTTCCATGGCGGCCAGCACGCGCTCGGCGGTCATCGTCTGCAGCGCGTCGCGTCCCGGTGCGCGGTCGACGCCCATGTCGTGGCACGCGGCGCAGTCGCGGCGGTAGAGCGCCGCGCCGTCCTGCGCGAATGCGGAACCTGAACCAAGTAGAAGAAATGCGATCGACACCGGGGCAAGGAGATGGCGTGTCATATGCGCGCCATCCTACAACACGTCAGCCTGTGCGCATTTTAAACGCGACGCGGCGACTGTCCGGCCTCATAATGAGCGCGTTCTACAACGAGTGTTCTGAAGGAGGACACGAATCAATGAAGGCAATTCAGGCGGCGGCGTGGCTTCTGGCGGTGACCGTGCTTGCGTTCGCGGCGCCGAGCGCCGCGCGAGCCCAGTCGACCGCGACTCTCCGTGGCACCATCACCGACCCGCAAGGCGCCGTCACTCCCGGCGTCTCCATCGTCATCCGCAACCAGGCGACCGGCGTCGAGCGCACGGTCGTCTCTGATGCGACTGGCGCATACGTGGCCGCCTCGCTGCCGCCGGGCTCGTACAAGGTCGAGGCGCAGCTGCAGGGATTTCAGACGCAGACCACAGCGGTCGAGCTGGGCGTCGCCCAGACGATCGTCGTCGATCTGCGGCTGGGTGTCGCGGGCGTTGCGGAACGGGTGAATGTCACCGCGGCGACGCCCGTGATCGAGACCGCGACGAGCGCGGTCGGCCAGGTGATCAGCCAGCGCGTCGTCCAGGAGATTCCGCTCAACGGACGCCACTTTGTCGATCTCGGCCTGCTGATTCCCGGCTCGGTGACGCCGCCGCAGAACGGGTTCTTGAGCGCGCCGCTGCGTGGCCAGGGCTCGTTCGCGTTCAACACCGCGGGCAACCGCGAAGACACCGTGAACTTCATGATCAACGGCGTCAACCTGAACGATCCGGTACAGAACCAGATCACGTTTCAGCCGTCGATCAACACCGTGTCCGAGTTCAAGGTCGACAACTCGACCTTCAGCGCCGAATACGGACGCAACTCGGGCGCGATCGTGAACATCGCGACGCGCTCGGGCGCCAACGACGTGCACGGCGAGGTGTTCGAGTACTTCCGCGACAACTCGCTCGATTCGCGGAACTTCTTCAATGCGGAACCGGCGCCGCAGTCGCTGTTCCGCCGCAACCAGTTCGGCGCGAACTTCGGCGGGCCGATCCTCAAGAACCGCACGTTCTTCTTCGGCACGTACGAGGGGCTGCGGCAGCGCCAGGGCATCGACATCAACAGCGGCGTGCTGCGCGACGACCAGCGCGCGGCCGTCACCGATCCCGTTTCCAGACGGCTGCTGGCGCTGATTCCCACAGCGAACACCACGGGTGCGAGCGGGGAAGGCCGCTTTCTCGGTTCGGCGACGGCGCCGGTCGACATCGACCAGTGGACGGGCGATGTCCGCCACAACGTCAACAACGCCGACGCGATCCACTGGTACTACGCGTTCCAGCGCGATCAGCGCGGCGAGCCGACGCTGCAGGGCAACACCGTGCCCGGATTCGGCGACACGCGGCATTCGCACCGGCAGATCATGACGCTCAACGAAACGCACGTCTTCGGGTCGAATCTCGTCAACGAGGCGCGCTTCGGGTTCAACCGGATCGACATCACGTTCGATCCGAACACGAAGCTGAATCCCACCGAGTTCGGGATCAACAACGGCGTGACGACAGCCATCGGTCTCCCCCAGATTACGATTGTCGGCCTCGGATTGAACTTCGGCGGGCCGTCGAACTTCCCGCAGGGACGCACCGATACCAGCTTCGTGTTCTCGGACGGCGCGACCTATCTGCGAGGGAGCCACGCGATCAAGCTCGGCGGAGAATTCCGCCGGATCATGAACGACAACTTCACGTCCGACACCGGCACGTTCCAGTACGGCAGCCTGGCGGCGTTCCAGACCGGCCTGGGCAACAACTTCACGATCACGCTGGGCGATCGCCCGTCGAATGTGCGGCAGCAGGCCCTCGGCCTGTTCGTGCAGGACAGCGTCCATGTGTCGCCGAGCCTGTCGCTGGATCTGGGCCTGCGCTACGACGGCATCATGGGCCCCACGGAAACCGCGGGCCGTTATGTGGTGTTCGATGCGCCGTCCGCGTCGCTCGTGCAGACCACCAACCCCTATGCCACGGGCCACAACGTCCAGCCGCGCGTCGGCGCGGTCTGGAGTCCGTCGAAGGATGGCCGCACCGTCGTCCGCGGCGCGTACGCCGTGATGGTCGACATGCCCGTCACCAACGTCGTGACGCCGACCTCGTCGAATCCTCCTCTGGCAATCCCGCTGACGTTCGCCGGCAACATCCGGCTCGACAGCGCGTCGGCGACGGCGCTCGCCTCGGGGCTCGCGCCGAACTCGGTCGACCCGAACTTCCAGAGCGGCCGTATGCAGACGTGGAACGTGAACATCGAACAGCAGATCGGGCCGGCGCTCGGTGTGATGGCCGGCTACTTCGGCTCGCACGGCGACCGCCTCCGCATCACCCGCAACATCAACCAGTTCGTCAACGGCGTGCGGCCGTTTCCCACGCTCTCGCGGACGGGCGCCGTTCTGCCCGGCGGCGCGCTCGGCAACATCACGGAAACCGACAGCCTCGGCTGGTCGAACTACAAGGGGCTGTGGCTGACGGCGAACGAGCGGCCGTTCAAGGGGCTGCAGTTCAACGCGTCGTACACGCTCGCGAAGTCGACCGACACGAACTCGCTGAGCACCGGCGCCATCGTCGTCCAGGACAGCAACAACATCGGCGACAGCGAAGGACCGTCGGACTTCGACGCGCGGCACCGCTTTGTCATCAGCGCCATCTACGAGCTGCCGTTTACAGGCAATCGCGTGGTGGAGGGGTGGCAGATCGGCTTCGTCACGCAGGCGCAAACCGGCAGCCCGGTGAACCTCGTGACCGGGATCAACACGTTCACCGGCGTCAACAACACGCTGCGGCCGGACCTCATCGGCGATCCGTCGGTCCTCGGTTCGCCGACGCAGTGGTTCAACAACACGGTGTGCGATCCGCGCATCGCAACCGGCGCCGGATCGTGCGCAGCGGGTGCGGTGTTTGCGCTGCCGGTGTCGGCGGGCGGCGTCTTCCACTTCGGCAATGTCGGCCGGAACTCCATCGTCGGGCCAGGTTTCAGCAACACCGACCTGTCGCTGATCAAGAACCTCACGATCGCGGGGAGCGTACGTCTCCAGTTCCGCGTCGAGGCGTTCAACGTCTTCAACCAGGCCAACCTGGGACTGCCGGGTCGCGTGGCGACGGTGGGCAGCACGTCGTTCGGCGTCATCACCAACACCCGGTTCCCCACGGGAGACTCCGGGTCGGCGCGGCAGGTCCAGTTTGCGCTGAAGATGCTGTTCTAGATCTTTCGGAATGCCGGCAGCGCCACTGGGGCGCTGCCGGCACCGCATTCCAGAAACACATCGACGCGCGTCTATCAGGCATCGCTCGCTGCGATCCGGACACGTCGCGCCGGAACTGCGGTCCTCTGGCTCAAGACCTTCCGCTGTCGCGGCGTTCAACGGGCAACGCCATGGCCTTCCGTACAGCGGCATGCACCGCCAGTGATGACTTGAACATCTCGGATCGCTTCACCCTGAACGCCGCGATTGAGAGCCGGCGGCCCACAGTTGTCGTGATTGTGCCGGCCGCGACGTGACGGCTCGCTGCGAGCGACACCTGACAGACGCGATTGATCTGCCGACGCGAGGCTGACGCGCGCGGGTGGCCGCGAACGGGGCGCCCCGCCGGGCGCGGAAGCGTTAGCCGTGAGCATGGCTTTTCGCTGAGCACCCGGTGGGGCTGTTCGCGGACAGGCCCCGCAGTCGTCAGCCTTCAGCCGAGGGAGAGAAAATCCGGTTCGAGCTTGCCGGTCAGGTCGCCTCGCACGTCAGCTCGAGTTCGCGGAGTCTGCTAGAGTCTGCGGCATGAGCCGCACATCTCTCGCCGTCGTGGCGTTGCTCGTCCTGGCGGTGGTCGTGTCTTCCTGGCCGGCGAGGGCCCAGGGCGGGGCGTCTCGCGTCACGCTGTTCGAGGGGGCTCGGCTCATCGCGGGCGACGGTGGCGCGCCGATCGAGAACTCCGCGTTCGTCGTGCAGAACGACCGGTTCACCCGCGTGGGGCGGCGGGGCGACATCCGGGCTCCCGCCGGCGCGGTGCGCGTCGACTTGACGGGCAAGACCGTCATGCCGGCGAAAGTCGACACGCACGGGCACCTGGGGTACGAGAACGTCGTGGACGGAACGACGTCGAAGTCGAATTTCACGCGCGAGAACCTCATCGATCATCTTGAACGCTTCGCGTACATGGGGTTCAGCGCCGTCGTCAGCATCGCCGATCTGGCCGAGCGCGAGATCATGCCCGGCGATCACCTGAACGTGTTTCAAGCGCCCCGGGATCCAGCGATGCCCAAATCGGGTCGCTTCGCCTGGGGTGACGTGCCGCTGCGTGTGAGGAAGGAAGTCATTCCCAATGCCGCCCTGTTTCGCACGGCAGGCCCGGGCATGTCCTGGCCGGGAGCCGGGGCCGGCGGCCACCCGTCTCGAAACGATGTCATGTATCCGGTGACGACGGTCGAGGAGGCGCGGAGAGCCGTTCAGGACTACGTCAAGACCAAACCCGAGTTCGTGAAGATCTGGGTTGACGATCGGGGCGGCACGCTCACCACGCTGACGCCGGAACTCTATCGAGCGATCATCCAGGAAGCGACCAGGTTCAACGTGCCCGTCGTGGCCCATACTGTGAAACTGGCGGACGCCAAGGAGCTGTACCGCGCCGGTCTCGAAGGCGCGACGCACATTCCGGTGCGAGCGGGCGAAGTACCCGACGCGGAGTTGCTGGCGATCGTCAAGGCGCGGGTCGCCAGGAGTACTCGCCCGATCTGGTTCAACGAGCCCGGCAACCCGACCGCTCTGGGCCCGCAGGCGTGGGACGATCCGTTGCTGTGGGAGATGCTTCCTCGCGAACAGGTTCGGGCGCAACAGGGTGAAGAGCTCAGGAAGATGACGCCCGAAGTCGTCGAACGCGCCCGCCGAAGCTCCAAGGCCACGGGAGACGCGGCGAAGATGTTGATCAAGGCCGGGATGACGCTCGTCTACGGAAGCGACAACGGATCGGCCGGACGCGGCTTCGGCTGGTACGAGCAATTGCGGTTCGAAAACTGGGTGACCATGGGTTTCACGCCCGCCGAAGCGATCGTCATGGCCACGCGCGATGCGGCTGCGGTCGCGAGGATCAACACGGGGATGGTCGCCCCTGGCAAGAGCGCGGATTTCATCGTCCTCGACGCGAACCCGCTCGAGAACATCGCCAACACGCGGCGGATCAACCGCGTCTATCTCCGGGGACAGGAAGTCGATCGCGCCAGGCTGCGGGCCAAGTGGCAGGCGCAGTGGGCCAGCAGGCAATAGCTTTTCCAGGCAGCGTGTCGAGGGGTCGAGATGTGTCTGACGCGTGCGGGTGGCCGCGAACGGGGCGCCCCGCCGGGCGCGGAAGCGTAGGCCGTGAGCATGGCTTTTCGCTGAGCACCCGGTGGGGCTGTTCGCGGACAGGACCCGCGGTCGTCAGCCTTCAACCTAACGAGAGGAAATCGGGTTCGAGTTTGCCGGAGCTGTCGCCGAGCGTGTCCTGCGGAATGCCGGACGCCGCGAGGATCGTCAGCAGCAGGTTCGTCATCGGCGTGTTCGTGGGATATGCGAGGTGCTTGCCCGTCGTGAACGCGCCGCCGAGCTTGCCGGCGAGCAGACAGGGAAGATCGGTATGGCGGTGCAGGTTGCCGTTGCCCATGCCGCCGCCGTAGACGACGAGGCTGTGATCGAGCAGCGAGCCGTCGCCGTCGGGCGTCGCCTTCAGCTTGTCGAGGAAGTAGGCGAGGAGCTGCGCCTGGTAGACGTCGATCCTGGCTTTCTTCGCGATCAGTTCGGGATCGTTTCTGTGATGTGAGACCGCGTGATGCTGCTCGGGCACGCCGATCTGCCCGAACGTCATCGGGCTCAGCTCGCGCGACATCATCATGCTGCTCACGCGCGTGACGTCGGCGCGGAAGCCGAGCACCTGGAGATCGAACATCAGCTTCGCGTGATCGTCGAATGCCGCCGGCACGTCTACCGGACGATCGGGCAGCTCGAACGTCTGCGCGCCCTGCTTCTCACTGTTCTGGATCCGCTGCTCGATGTCGCGCACCGACTCGAGATACTCGCCGAGCTTGCCTTTGTCGCCCGCGCCGAGGGAGCTGACGAGCCGGCTGACTTCGGCGCCCACCGAATCGAGAATGCTGCCGGTCTTGCGGATGTGCGCGAGCCGCTCGGCCGCCGTCCCGCCGTCGCCGAACAGCCGCTCGAACACGACGCGCGGATGGAGCTCGGTCGGATTCGGCGTCGTCTCGTTGCGCCACGAGAAGGTGTTGACGAAGAAGCAGTCGCCCGAGTCGCACGCGCCCTGCGTCGGCTGGTCGACCGACAGCTCGATCGAGCTGACGGGCGTGTTCTTCCCGATGTGGTTTGCGATGATCTGGTCGGCCGACATCGCGAGCTTGATCTCGATGCCCGGTAGCGTGCGGTCGTACGCATGCACGCCGGTGAGCCACGCCGCCGTCGCGCGCGGATGATCGCCCGTGCCATCGCCATACGTGTCGGCCGCGAGGTGCGCGAGGCCGCTGATGATGTTGATGTCGTTCTTGTGCGCGGCAAGCGGCTTCAGGATCGGCGTCAGCTCGTAGTTCGCGCCGGTT
>Ga0315281_10013768_pt1 | contig 10934 bp, 6 predicted proteins | sample YL17G07_0_MG_FD_204540 | JGI IMG/M metagenome (GOLD analysis project Ga0315281, IMG submission 204540) | Sediment microbial communities from Yellowstone Lake, YNP, Wyoming, USA - YL17G07_0 | ecosystem: Environmental > Aquatic > Freshwater > Lake > Sediment | place: USA: Wyoming | collected... | reverse complement strand
CCGGGGAACGTCGGTCGCGTCGGGTTCGCCGTTGCGCGGGTCACGTTCGATCGCTCGAGCGGTCATCTCGGTGCGGCGCCGGCGGCGATGATCGCCAGGCTCCCCGTGAACGCCTGGACCGCCTTCAGCGCCGCGACGCCGGGGACGGACGACAACCTCGTGGACCCGACGTGGTCGCTCAGCCTCGACGTGGACCCGGTGACCGGGCGGATCTTCGTTGCCATCGGCGACTACGGGGTGGCGCGCGCCGCGACCGCGCCACGCGGGACCGTCCGCGTCGGGCGAAGCGACGACCATGGCGCGACGTGGCGCTGGACGCAGCTGGCGCCGCTGCCCGCGGTGAGTGGACGGCCCCAGTCAAGCTTCCGACCGGTGGTTTCCGCGAGCGGGAGCGTGGTCGTCGTCGGGCTACGCGGGATCACGGACGCCCCGATCGGCACAAGCCCGGCGCTCCACCTCCCCACGATCACGCAGGCGTACGCGGTCTCGACGGACGGCGGAATCACCTTCGGCGCCCCGCGGCCGACCTCGACGACCCGCTGGAACGCGGCCGCGCTCGCGGGCGCGACGAACGGCCCGGGCCTGCGCGATGGCATCGAGCGCACGGCGGATGGCACGGTCGTCTACGTCTACGGGGACGGTCGGCTGGCGCGGCCGTCGCCGGACCGGAGAGCCGGCAGGGTCGCCGTCTTCGCGGCGATCCTGGGGAACGGCCTTCCGGGCGTGGCCGCGAACGTCGCCGCGGGCGTGGCCTCGGGCGTAGCCGCGGGCGTAGCCGCGGGCACGGCCTCGGGCGAGGGCGCGGGCGAGGGCGCGGCCTCGAACGTCGACGCGGGCGTAGCCGCGGGCGTAGCCGCGGGCACAAGCCGCGGGCGTAGCCGCGGGCGTAGCCTCGGGCGTAGCCGCGGGCACAAGCCTTCTCACTTCGACACCCGGTGTCGATTAGACGGCATTTTCTGGTCGCGGACCCTGTGCGGGCACCGCGCGGCCCGCCGATTCGTGCTCAGCCGACCTTGGAAGACGGCCTTGGAGTCCCGGCGGGGGCCGTCGATTGGTTCCAATCGTCACCGGGTGAAGAAATGAGAAAGTGGCGGCCAGAGGTCCAGAGGTCCAGAGGTCGGGATGCGGTTCGGCGGCCGCCACATGACCGTCCGGCGGTCGCGCCTGTCAGCCTCGGTCAGGCCGCCTCGGCGGCCTCCGCCGCGTCGGGCCGGTGCGCGTGGCCCACGACGGGATCCCGCACGCCCAGCATGACGACCCCCGCCGTCACGAACGACGCGGCCATCAGCCAGAAGACGATGGGCAGGCCGGCCGTGTCGCCGACCCGGTCGATGATCACGCCGTACAGAGCCGTCCAGAGTGACCCGACCCCGAACGCCAGCGTGAAGTAGACCGCGAAGGCCGTATCGCGGACGCCGGTCGGGACGGCATCGGCGAGGAGCGCCTGGAGCTGCGGGCTCTCGGCGAACGAGAAGAACCCCATGACCAGCAGCCCGATCCAGAGTCCGAGCAGGCCCGATCCCACGGTGATGAAGATCACAAACCCGAGCGCGCCACCGAGGTATGCCCCGACGATGACCGGTCGTCGCCCGATCCGGTCGGAGAGCCAGCCCGCGAGGAGCGGCATCGGGACGGAGAGGACGATGAGTCCTCCGTACATCAGGTTCGTCGTGGAGGTCGGCAGGGCGAGCACCTTCGTGAGGTAGATGAGGGCGAAGAGGTTGGCCACGCCGAGGCCGCGACCGCCGCCGCCGAGGACGGCGGTCAGGTAGATCCGCCGGATCGTCGAGCTGCGGAGGGTCACGCGGAGTGCATCGCGGACGCTCCCGTGGGCGATGGCCGCCGCGCGGTCTGAACCGCTCTCGCGGACCCAGCGGACGATCGCGAGAGCCACGAGCGCCGCCGGCAGGCCGAAGATCACCGAGACGCCGCGCCAGCCGACCGCGGCCATGAGGGCCGGCCCGGCCAGCGCCACGACCACCGTCCCGACGTTCCCCCCGGAGATGTGCGCGCTGATTGCGAACCCGCGACGCTCGGGCGGGAATTGCTCGGCGAGCAGCCCGTTCCCCACCGGGTGCTGCGGCGCGCCACCGATCCTGGACAGGATGTTGACCAGGGCGAACGACCCGAACGAAGGCGCCACCCCTTGGGCCGCGAAACCGGCGCCGAACAGCAATCCACCGATCCCCATCAGCCAGCGCCGCGAGACGTGGCGAGTCGTCTTGGCGAAGGTCGCCTGGACAAGGCCGGACGCGATCGAGCCGAGCGCGGCCACGAAGGCGATCGTCTCGAGCCCGACGTGGAACTCGTCCACGACCGCGAGGAAGATGAACGGCAGGATTACCGCCTGAGCATGGTTGACCGCGTGGGCGATCGAGAGCAGCCAGAGCGTCCGCTCGGGGTGGATCGGCGGGCCGGCGTCGCGGTCCACAGCGGCTTGATCGTCTGGCACCGCGAGAGCATAGAAGGGCGGCGCATGGGGTGCCGCGGCGCCGCCGCCATGCCGGTCGACCCCACGTCAGTCCCAGAAGCATGAACTCGATGAACGAACGTGACCGATAGTCAGTTCGTGCAGCCGTCGGCACAAACTCGCGATGGCTCGTGCTTGTTCATGGCGAATGTGTGTCTGGCACGAGCAAACCGGCATCGGCGGCCGGCGGCCCAGCACGCGGGGCGTGGGCGGAACGCGGCAGCGAAGAAGCAACGAGGCAGGCACGGCACGGAGCCTGCCGGGCTAGAACTGGTCGAGGTAGCGCGCGACCTCCCAGTCGGAGACCTGGGTTCGGTACTCGTCCCACTCGGCCCGCTTCGCCGCGACGAAGTGGCTGTAGACGTGATCGCCGAGCGCCTCCCGGATGACATCGTCGTTCGCGAGCTCGTCGAGCGCCTCGCCGAGCGTGCCGGGGAGCTCCTTGATCGCCTTGGCGGCGATCGTGGCGGCGTCCATCTCGAACAGCGACTCCTCCACCGGGGCCGACAGTGTCATCCCCTTCTCAACGCCGTCCAGCCCGGCCGCGATCATCGCGGAGAAGGCGAGGTACGTGTTGGAGGACGGGTCGGGGCAACGGACCTCGGCCCGGGTCCCCTCGATCGACTTGCCGGGCGAGATCATCGGAACGCGGATCAGCGCGGAGCGGTTGGTCCGGCCCCACGTGATGTAGGTCGGCGCCTCGTAGCCCGGCACGAGCCGCTTGTACGAATTCACGAGCGGCGCCAGGACGGCGCACATCCCGCGGGCATGGGCGAGGATGCCGGCCATGTACGACTTCGCGAGCTCGGACAGGCCGTACGGCGCGTCCGGATCGGCGAACGAGTTCCGGGCGTCGGCAATGGAATACAGGCTCTGGTGGGTGTGCATCCCCGAGCCGTTGATGCCGTGGATGGGCTTCGGCATGAACGTCGCGTAAAGGCCGTGCAGCTGCGCGATCGCCTTGAGCGTGAACTTGAAGGTGATCGCGTTGTCGGCCGTCTGGAGGGCGTCGGCGTATTCGAAGTCGATCTCATGCTGGCCGGCGGCGACCTCGTGATGGGCCGCCTCGACCCGGATCCCGAAGGCCTCGAGCGCATCCACCATGTCCTGGCGGACTTCCTGCGCCAGGTCGGTCGAGAAGTCGAAGTAGCCGGCGAGGTCGTGCGGGAGCGGGGCGACCTTGCCGTCGTCGGTGCGGCGGAACAGGAAGAACTCCAGCTCGGGGCCCATGTTCACGATGTACCCGAGCTTCTTCGCGCGCTCAACCTGGCGGCGCAGGACGAAGCGCGGATCGCCGGCGAACGGCTCGCCGCGCGGCGTGAAAACGTCGCAGATGACGCGGGCGGTGCCGCGCGGGCCCGAACCCTTCTGCCACGGGATCTCCGAGAAGGTCCGCATGTCCGGCATGAGGTACTGATCGCTCTCGGCGATCCGGGTGAAACCCTCGATCGACGAGCCGTCGAACCACGTGCCGTGCGTGACCGAGCCCTCGAGCTGATGGATCGGGATCGTCACGGCCTTGACGTGGCCGATGATGTCGGTGAACTGCATCTGGACGAAGCGAATGCCCCTGGCCTTCGCCTCCTCGATCACCGGGCGTGCGTCGTCGGTCACCTGGGCCTCAATACTGGAACAGCAGTTCGCGGTACTTCGGGAGGGGCCAGAGCTCGTCGGCGACCAGCGCCTCGAGCGCATCGGCCACCTCGCGCACGGCGTTCTGGGCCGGGATGACCCCCTCGACGAACGCCTGGGCCTCGGCCTGGACCGACCCGTGGTCGTGGGCCGCGTGCTGCGCATGCTCGAGGGCGTGGATAGCGTCGATGAGCCTGTCGGTCAGCGCCGCGACCTCATCGGCCACCCTGGTGACGCCCTTTGACCTCGAGGCGCCGGCGAGCTCGCCCAGGTAGCGGGCGGCCGCGGGGAGAATCATGGTCCGGGCGATATCCAGCGTGCAGTTGGCCTCGATGTTCCCGACCTTGACGTAGCGCTCCCAGAAGATGTCCACCCGGGATGCCAGCTCGCGCTCGGACAGGACGCCGAACTTCGCGAACAGCTCACTCGCCTTCTTCGTGGCCAGCGCCGGGAGCGCGTCCACGGTCGTCTTGTTGTTGGGCAGGCCTCGGCGGGCGGCCTCGGCGTGCCACTCGGGGGAGTAGCCGTTGCCCTCGAAGAGGACCTGCTTGTGCTCGCGGACAATCCCCGACAGGATCCGGGTCAAGCCGTCGAAGTCGCCGGGCTTGAGCGCGTCGAGCGCGTCCGCGAGCTGAGCGAGCGAGTCCGCGACCGCGGTGTTGAGGACGGTCTGCGGCCAGTAGATCGGCGCCGAGGAGCCCACCGCCCGGAACTCGAACTTGTTGCCGGTGAACGCGAACGGCGAGGTCCGGTTTCGATCGGTCGCGTCCTTGGGGAGCACCGGCAGGGAGGTCACGCCGAGCTCGACGTCGCCGCCCTTCTTGGACGCGGAGGCGGCGCCCTTCTCGAGCTGCGCGATGACGTCCTCGAGCTGGGAGCCGAGGAAGATCGACATGATCGCCGGCGGCGCCTCGTTGGCACCCAGGCGATGGTCCTGGCCCGCGTCCGCGATGCTCGCGCGAATGATGTCGGCGTGGACATCCACGCCGCGGACGACCGCCATGAGGAACGCGAGGAACTGGGCGTTCGCGTGCGGGTCGTGGCCGGGGTCGAGGAGGTTCTCGCCGTCGTCGGTCGCCATGGACCAGTTGTTGTGCTTGCCCGACCCGTTGATGCCGGCGAACGGCTTCTCGTGGATGAGCAGCATGAGGCTGTGCTGCGGGGCCAGCCGGCGCATCGTCGACATGACGATCATGTTGTGGTCGGACCCGACCGAGGTCGGCTCGTACACCGGGGCCATCTCGAACTGGCACGGCGCGACCTCGTTGTGGCGGGTCCTGGCCGGGATCCCCAGGCGCCAGAGCTCGCGGTCGAGATCCATCATGAACGCGAGGATCCGCTCGCGGATGGAGCCGAAGTACTGGTCTTCGAGCTCCTGGCCCTTGGGCGACGGGGCACCGAAGAGCGTGCGTCCGGTGAGCATGAGGTCGGGCCGCTGCTCGGCCAGGCGCCGATCGACCAGGAAGTACTCCTGCTCCGGCCCGATGTTGGTGAAGACCCGGCTCGTGGTGGTGTTGCCGAACCAGCGCAGGACACGCAGGGCCTGCTTGCCGAGGGCCTCCTGCGAGCGCAGCAGCGGGATCTTGTGGTCCAGTGCCTCGCCCGTGAAGGAGACGTACGCGGTGGGGATGGTCAGGGTGACGCCGTTGGGCTCGACCTGCAGGAAGATCGGGCTCGTGACGTCCCACGCGGTGTAGCCGCGAGCCTCGAAGGTGGCCCGGATCCCGCCCGACGGGAACGAACTGGCATCCGGCTCACCCTGGAGGAGGTTCGCGCCGGAGAACTCGGCGACGGTCTGGCCTTCGCCCGTGGGAGTCAGGAAGGAGTCGTGCTTCTCGGCCGTGGAGCCGGTCATCGGCACGAACCAGTGGGTGTAGTGGGTGGCCCCGTGGGAGAGGGCCCACTCCTTCACGCCGTGGGCGACCGCGTCGACGATCGCCGGGTCGAAGGGCTCGTGGCCGTCGATGGTGCGGCGAAGCTTCCTGAAGATCGGCTTGGCGAGGAACTGCCGCTGGGCGGCCTCGTGGAACACGTACTGGCCGTAGATGTCCGCGCCCGCGTACTCCAGGTACTTCTGGGTGGAGGCGACCCGGTGGTTGGAGATCGTCTCGATGGCCGTGTGGCGAGCGGTCATGTGGCTCCTGCCGGCGAGGCGGCTGCTAGGTCGTGGCTTGTGATGCTGGCGCGCGGCGATATGTTGTGCGAACCGCACGAATGCACGACCGCCATGCCGTCGACAGCGATGCTAGCAGGTCGTCAGCAGCCACCGAGCCCGGTTCTTGGCGCCTACAAGCCCGCGTAGTTAGTCATCTTGCACAAACCGAAGCCCGACCGCGACCGCCAGGCGGATCTCCGGTTCAGCCAGGCGCCATCCCGTCACCTCCTCGATCCGGCGGAGTCGGTAGGCGACGGTGTTGCGATGCACACCGAGCGCGACGGCGGCCTCGCCCACGCCGCCGCCATCGAGGATCGCGCGGAGCGTGGCCAGGTGCTCGCGCCGCACATCGGCACGGCCGGCGAGCAACGGCTCCAGCAGTGCCCGCGCGAGCCGGTCCCCGTCGGTGAGATTGTGCACGGCGCCCAACAGCCGGTAGGCCGGCAGCCGCGAGGCGCGAGCCACGGCCGGCGCACCGAGCAGGACCTCGGCGGCCTCGAGAGTCGCCCGCGCCTCCCCTTCGGCGGCAGGTCGATCACCGATGCTCGCAAATGGACGCGAGACGGCCACCGTCCGATCGAGGAAGGCAGCGATCCGGCCGGCGATCGCCAGGCCCTCCGGCTCGCCGCCACCGGGAGGGTCCACGGCCAGGACGGCACGGATCTCGAGGGAATCGGCGTCGCCCCGGAGCGCCAGGCGGCGGGCCGGCGCGATCAGGCGGAGCTCCCGGCGGATCGCCTCGCGTCGCTCATGTGCCTCGGGTGCGTCGGCGGAGCCACCAGGGATGCGCTGTCGGGCGAGGAGGACAACCCATGGTGGACCGCCGGCCGGGAGTGCCTCGGCCCGACGGGCCTGGTCGCGCGCTCGACGGACCGCCTCGTCCCGCGACAGCTCCAGGGCGAGGAAGCCCACGATCCGGCCCACGCTCGCCCGCTCGAGGTCGCTGGGCGCGCGATCCCCGAGCAGAACCAGGCTGCCGGCCGCCCCGTCGGTAGCCGGCAGCGGTATCCGAAGAGCAACGGCCTGACGCGGGCGGGCGTGATAGCGCGCCACCGCGATCGCCGCGTCGGGGAGGTCGGGTGGTGCGTGGACGGCAAGGGCGTCGCCCCGCCGCCCCTCGAGCGCCACGGCGCGCCCGAAGAAGGCGGCCACCGCTCCGACCAGGGCAGCCGGGCCGCCGCCCTCGAGCGCGAGGCGCTCCAACCGGGCCTCGAGAAGCGTGGCCTGGCGCTCGAGCTCCGCGCTCTCGCCCAGGAGGAAGCCGATGACGCTCCGCTCCAGGGCGGCAACGTCCGAGCGCTGGATCGTGACGACGGGCAGATCGGCTGCGGCCAGGGCGACGGCGAGGTCGTCGAGCGGACCGGGTCCGGCCCGTCCCGCGGACTCGCCCGCCGGCGCCGGATCCCCCTCGACCAGGAGGACGCCGGAGACGGGAGCCGCTCGGCACGCTTCGACAAGGGCGCGCCGGTCGTCGGGACCTGGGGCGACGATTGCCAGCGCCGCCGCCGGGACGATGGCGAGGTCGCCGGGCTCAAGGGCGTCGAACGCGGGGACACGGGCGCGCAGGACGCGGACCCAGTTGATAGCCGGTTGCGCGAGCGCCGGCAACGCCGGCCGAGGGTCCGCCGCCCGGGCGCCGGGCAGGAGGCGCGCCGCGAGCTCGGCGAGGGTCGTCATCCGCCGGCGCCGTCGCGTCCACGGCCGGTCGCCGCGGCCAGCGCAATCGCGCGCGCGCCGACGAGGTCGTCCACGAGCCGCCCGAACTCCCGGTCGAAGTCCACGTAGCGGTCCGATCGACCGACGAGCGCGAGCTCACCGTCCGGGCCGAGCCGGGCCCAGATCCGCCGGCGTGGCAGGTAGAAGGTGATCGCCAGCCCGACGATCAGGCACCCGAACGCACTCCACACGATCCCCTGGCCCGGGTCGCGCTTGGCGATGAGGAGCGTGTAGGCACGGAAGCCCTTCAGGGTCACGCTGAAGCCGAGCGCCTCGAAATTCGCCGTCGCGCCGTTGTTGATAGTGAGCGGGAACCCGGTCGAGATCTGGTTCGTGCCGTCGGGGTTCTTCCCGGTCACCACGTAGGGAAGGACGAGGATCGTCCCGACACCCGCGGAGGTCCGGTCCAGGAGCAGCTGGAGCCCGATGTCGCGGCCGGGCACGGCCACCGTCCCGAACGGCAGGCCACCGGCCTGGTCGGTCAGGGGCACCGGGCCCGTCCACAGGACGCCGCCGGCGGCGTCGCGGATCTCGAGGTCGGGCGCCGGCCCGAAGCCGTTCTGGTGGAACGTATAGCCCCCGGCGGCGAGTGGGTCGTTGACCCGGATCGACTTGCGGGCGAGGAGCCGGCCGTCGCGGTAGACGGACAGGTCGGTCACGAAGTCGGACGCCATCCCGTTTGCGGTAAGGCCCGGCGCCTGGAAGCCGTTGTTCTCCACGAGGAGGAGCCCCGGCGTGCCGATCGGCTGGACCGTCAGCGTCTCCCCGTCGGCCACCACGAGCCCCTGCTCGTCGCCCAGGCGCGCGGTCACCGCGGCCGCGATGAGGAAGAGGATCAGGCCGAGATGCGAGATCAGGGTCGCCATCTTCGTCCAGCGATGGCGGTCGCCGTAGAGGTAGCGAGACCCGTCCTCGTCGGCCTCGCGCACATGAAAGCCGCGACGCCGCAGGACCGCCGCGACCGTTCCGGCCTCGAGCCCGGCGGCAATCCGGACCCGGTCGGGCAGCCGCGGATCGTAGTAGGGATCGGGCTGGACGACCCGAATCTCGGAGGACGTTCGCCACAGCCGGGGGGTCCGGTCGATGGTGCAGATGATGATCGAGATCACCAGCACGATCAGGCCGAGTGAGAACCAGGTCGAGCTGAAGACGTGGAAGACCTGCAGGCGCTCGAGCGCGTTCACCGCCCCCCGGCCGAGGACCGGGTCGTAGCGGGCGTGGATGTCGGCCATCGCCGCCGCGTAATCGCCGACGGAACGGAAGGCGAAGCCCGGCAGTTGCCGGATCGTCATGCCGACCACGGCCAGCAGGGCGAGCACGATGATCTGGAGGACCGCGAAGTTCACCGACGTGAACAGGCGCCAGATGCGGAGCCAGGCGCCGTCCAGGCGCGCCGACACGGAGTCGGGGTCGCGGTTCGATCCCGCCGACCGGTCGGCGGTCAGCGCGGTCATGGCTTCGGCCCGGTCAGCCGACGCCCGGTCCGGCGTCCGGCCCGGCGCCCGGCCCGGCGGCCGGCCCGGCGGCCGGCAGGGCGAGTGCCGCGCCGATCGCCCCGTCGAAGTCTCGAATGAGGTCGACGACGTCTTCCAGGCCGACGCTGACCCGCAGCATTCCGGGCCGGATCCCGCTGGCGAGGAGCTCCGCCTCGGACAGCTGGCGCTGGGATGTCGACGGCGGATGGACCACCATGGTGTGGACGCTGCCGAGCGAGGCGGTCCGCTCGGTCACCTGGAGCGCATCGATGATGGCCCGACCGGCAGCCCGACCGCCGCGGATCTCGAACGCGAGCATGCCGCCCCCGACGCCGGACCGGAACTGGCGCACGGCGACCTCGTGCTGGGGATGGGACGGCAGCCCGGGATAGAGAACCTGCTCGACGCCGTCGCGGCCCTCAAGCCACGCAGCGAGCGCCAGCGCGTTGGCCGCATGTCGCTCCATCCGGACGGCGAGGGTCATCACGCCGCGAAGGGCCAGGAACGCGTCGAACGGGGCGAGGACCGCGCCCGTGTCCACCTGCACGCGCCGGACACCTTCCATGAGGTCGGCGGGTCCGGCCACGACGCCGGCCATCAGGTCGCTGTGCCCGCCCAGGTACTTCGTGGCCGACTCGACGACCAGGTCCGCCCCGAGCGCGAGCGGCCGGCAGACATAGGTCGAGGCGAAGGTGTTGTCGACCACGTAGAGCGCGCCGGCGCGGTGGGCGATCGCCGCGAGCGCGGCATGATCCGAGATGAAGGTCGTCGGGTTGGCCGAGGTCTCGGCGTAGACGAGGCGAGTCGGCTTCTCGGCGACGGCGCGTTCGACCGCGCCGGGGTCCGTCATGTCCACGAGGACGACATCCACGCCGAAGCGACTGAAGTAACCAGAGAGCAGCGACCGGGTGGAGCCATAGGCGGCCAGCGGCGCGACGACTCGATCGCCGGCCCGGAGGATGGCTCCGCACGCCGCATGGATGGCGGCCATCCCGGACCCGAGGGCGATCCCCGCTTCGGCACCGGCGAGCTCCGCGTAGGCGGCCCCGAGGGCCGTCGTCGTCGGGTTCGCCAGCCGGCTGTAGGCGAATCCACCGGCCGGGCCGGCGGCCGCGACCGCAAGCTCGTCGGAATCGGCCGTGGAGAAGGTCGCCGTCTGGTAGATCGGCACGTTCGTGGGTTGCTGGCGGACGGGCGGAGCGCTCGACGCCGCGCGGATGGCCCGCGTGGAGAACCCGAGGGCGGGCGATGGAGCCGGCGATGGCGCGGGAGCGGGAGCGGGCGTCGACGGGGCGTCGGCGTCAGGGCCGCGTGGGGCGCCGTCGTCGGCCGGGGTGGTCATGCCGGGATGCTACACCGGGGGCAGGCTGGCCCCGGCACCAACGCCGACACCGGGTCGAGTCCGATGCTGCGGCGAATCAGCGCGTGCCGAACTGGTAGGTCTGCTTGACGAGTCGGAGGTAGGTGAAGGTCTCGGTGTCCCGGA
>Ga0315281_10013767_pt1 | contig 10934 bp, 9 predicted proteins | sample YL17G07_0_MG_FD_204540 | JGI IMG/M metagenome (GOLD analysis project Ga0315281, IMG submission 204540) | Sediment microbial communities from Yellowstone Lake, YNP, Wyoming, USA - YL17G07_0 | ecosystem: Environmental > Aquatic > Freshwater > Lake > Sediment | place: USA: Wyoming | collected... | reverse complement strand
AGGTAAGTAATCTTTTCCTTTCTTGAAGTCAATCAATTCGTAAAAAGATGGCTCGGAGTTTTGACTCCGAGCCATCTCCATTTCAGTGCATTTACAAAACTACTAATAACAATAATGGAAAAATAGTCCGATTTACTACTTGACAGATTGCAGAGTTCGTTATAGCATATTCGTACACGACTATCATCGATTCTGATGTTCAGTTGACCTTATAGTAGGTATTTTTTAGATAAATTAGACACCATACCCAATACCAATTTTTGAGATGTGAAAGGAGTATCGTAAATGAGAACCAAAGGGATGTGGGTTGTTCTAACGTTTCTTACCGTGATGGCAATGATTCTGATATCCTGCAGCGGTGTAGAAACCACAACCGAAGAACAGGGACAACAGACCGTTGTAACAAGTACTGTGACCTCGAGTCAAGAACCTGAAGCAGCGACACCAATCGACACGTCACGGGCTGATAAACCCCAATACGGAGCCTCAGCCACCATCTCATTGGCTGCCGACATACAAGGTTTCGATGAAGCCCTCGTCGCTCACACTTACGTCTATACTCTTCACCTGACCAACGAAGAACTGCTTCAGGGAGACTGGACAAAGGGACCTGCCGGCACCAACGAAGCCAACTTTATCCTCGGCGGCATCAATGCCATGAACCTGAAAACCGGCTCATTAGCGGATAGCTGGCAGATACCCGAAAGAGGCAAAATAATCTTCCACATCCGCGAAGGGGTCTACTGGCACAATAAGGCGCCAACTAACGGCAGAGCATTGACTGTCGACGATGTTGTCTTCTCTCTTAAGCGAATGTGCACTTTGTCCACTGCTTACATCAAAAAGGCGTACCCTGGTTTAGCAAATTCAGCTGTAACTACCGGTGACGAAGCCGCCCGTACGGTAACCATTGAAGTCCCCCTCTCCGAGTGGGCAAATTGTTTAGCTATGTTCCCCGACTACGTCACTATTATGCCGCGCGATGCTGTCGATCAGTTCGGTGACCTCAGGGATTGGAGAAACAGCATTGGCACAGGTCCATACAAACTGACTGATTATGTATCCAATGGCTCGGCTACCTTTATACGAAACGACAACTACTGGGAAGTCAACCCCATAGGTCCCGGCAAGGGAGACAAACTACCTTACCTGAATGGCGTCAAGCTACTCATTATCACGGATACTGCTACCCGCATGGCAGCCTTCCGCACCGCTAAGATTGAAGGTGTTGGGGGTGAGTACGACGATGTCAAGGAGTTTCTCGATAATCCAGATGTTAGGTCTATGTCGTACATAAGCGATTCGTGCTATGCCATGGCTATGAGAACGGATATCGCAGACTCTCCGTTCAGTAAGAAAGAAGTCCGACAAGCACTTATGTTGGCTACTGACTTCAACCTGATCAAAAATGAATACTATGGCGGTAAAGCATCCATCCTTGTCTGGCCAATAAGCTTCAATAAGGAAAACGCAGCCGCCTATGTGCCTATGGAAAAATTACCCGCTAATGTCCAGGAGCTTTATTCTTTCAACCCAACTAAAGCAAAGGAAATGCTCACCGCTGCCGGTTATCCTACCATGAAGGTAAGCGTCATCTGCTACAATACCCCTACCCAGGTCGATTACCTCTCACTGGTTCAGAAAATGTGGTCTCAGGTTGGCGTGACGCTGACAATCGATGCCAAAGATTATGCTACCTGGTTTGGCAGATTAGGAGCCAGGAACTACGGCGCTAATGAAATGCTTTACGCTTACACTTCCGGTGTCTGGAATAGGATGATTAACATTAATGGTTCGAGCCAATACAACATGAGCTATATAAACGACCCAAAAATCGCCGAAGCAGCTAACAAAGCACCTGAATATGTTGGTATCGATGAAGTCACATTAGCCAAAATGCACGCCGATTTAATGCCATACGTTCTTGAGCAAGCCTTCGTGATACCAAAACCGAATGCGTATTCCTACGTTGTCTGGTGGCCATGGAGAAAGAACTGGAACGGCGAGCTCAACACTGGTTACTACAATTATCCTTCCTACCTGAAATATACCTGGACAGACCAACCTCTGAGGAAAGCAATGACGGGAAGATAGGCTTACGCTGTCTACAAATCAGAGCAGTTTCACACACAAAAGGCTCGGAGTAGAAACCTCCGAGCTTTATTTTTTCGATATACCTTTTTATTCTAAATTTTAACGGCAGTTGTTGCACTTAGCAAAAAATTCGATAGGCTGCCCCGACTTTTTTGCCATCCACGCAATTTGCTTCTTGGGAAGCCAGTAACGACCGCAAACTGAACATTTTGCTAGCTCAAACTCCATGGTATTATGAGGCATTTCGATACGGCGCTTCCCTTTCGTATCAGTAATAATGATCGCATTGGTCGGACAAATTTGCGCACATGTACCGCATGCAATGCATAAATCTGAGTTATCAAAGAAGGGAATTCCCATTTCTCGGTCCACTCCGCGGTTGACAAGGCTGATAGCCGATTGCTGGACTATTTCCGCACAGGCACGGGTACACAGTGCGCAAAGAATACAATTATGGTGCGTTTTTGGGTCTTCCTTGGGGAACAGGAGATCGTGTGCGCCAAGTTTTACTGCCATGTCTTTTAGTTCTTTCGATTCCGGACAACGGGCAAGCAGCAATTGGATCAACATTCGTCGGTGCTCTGCGACTTTTTCGGTACTGGTTTTTACCACGAGTCCGTCTTCGACTGGATACAAACATGACGTTACCATCCGGTTGCGTCCACTTTTTGTGGTAATGTCGACCATACATAACCGGCATGCTCCATAAGGTGACACGGATTCATGATTGCACAGCGTGGGGATATATATATTAAGTCTTCTGGCTGCATCAAGAACCATCGTTCCTTCTTTAACTTCGATTGGTCGTCCGTCAACGGTCAGTTTTACCATCAGTATTTCATCCTCACTTTACTTGAACTGCACCAAGATTGCAGACGTCATAGCAAGTGCCGCACTTAATACATTTTTCCTGGTCGAGAAGTACCGGCTTTTTCTTTCCCTGCGCAGCGATAGCACCCTCAGGGCAGGCTTTGACGCAGAGACCGCAGTTTGGGCATTTTTCAGTAATATTGTATGTAATAAGAGCTTTGCATACCTTTGCCGGGCAGCGCTTTTCATTAACGTGCGCCAACCACTCGTCTCTGAAATAGCGGAGAGAAGTCAACACAGGATTGGGAGCCGATGCACCTAGTCCGCAAAGGCTGGTATCTAGCATCGTACTGCATAACTTTTCCGCTAGTTCGATATCAGCCATTGTGCCCTCGCCGTCGGTGATGCGTGTTAAGATGCGGTGCATCTGTTTTAGACCTTCTCGACATGGTAGGCATTTCCCGCAGGATTCTCCAAGAAGGAACGTAATGAAATATTTTGCCATATCGACCATGCAGTTGGTTTCATCCATTACGATCATGGCGCCCGAACCCATCATACTGCCAACCCTTGTCAATTCGTCGAAATCGACCTTAAGGTCCAGCAGGTTTTCCGGAATAAAACCGCCGGACGGACCGCCCGTCTGCACGGCTTTGAATTTTTTATTACCTGGAATTCCACCACCAATATCGAAAATGATCTCTCTCAGACTAATACCCATGGGCACTTCAACAAGTCCGGTGTTGCGCACCTTGCCCACAAGCGAGAAAATTTTCGTACCCTTGCTCCCGGCTGTGCCAATCCCGGCAAACCATTTTGCACCGTTGTTTATGATCAGCGGCACGTTAGCCCAGGTCTCAACGTTGTTAAGATTACTGGGTCTATCCCAGAGACCTTTTTCAGACGTATGTATATATTTCGCGCGCGGCTCGCCGACTTTACCTTCGAGTGAAGCCATTAAGGCAGTTGATTCACCGCAAACGAATGCGCCTCCGCCGCGACTTATTTTCACATGGAAATTGAATCCTGAACCCAGTATGTTGTCGCCAAGAAGTCCGTATTCCTCAGCCGCTTTTAATGCAATGCCCGCATTTTTAACAGCCATCGGATATTCATTACGCACATAGATGTAACCTTCGGGAGATCCTATCGCATAAGCTCCGATAATCATGCCTTCTAAAACCGAATGGGGATTACCTTCCATCAGGCTTCTGTCCATAAAGGCTCCAGGGTCGCCTTCATCACAATTGCAGATGACATATTTAATATCGCCCTCAGCATGCCGGGTGGTTTCCCACTTTCGTCCAGTTGGAAATCCGCCGCCGCCGCGACCTCGCAACCCAGATGCTTTGACCTCTTCAATCACTTCTTCCGGCTTCATACCGCCAAGAACCTTGGCAAGCGCGGCATAACCGCCGAAATACACGTAGTCATCGATATTTTCGGGATCACTCCGTGAACTATTTGCCAGTAAAAGCCTTTTTTGCTTGGTATAAAAAGGCACCTCATTTTCGTGGACCACTCTCTTACCTGTAGCAAGGTCCGGGTATAATAAGCGTTCGACAATTTTGCCGTCAACTAGTGTCTGTGAAACAATTTCAGCAACGTCTTTACGTTTGACACGCTGGTAAAATATGTTCTGCGGTTCAATGGTAAGTATCGTACCTCGTTCACAGAAACCAGGACATCCACTAACGCGGATATCGACCTGGTCACCGAGGTTTCTAGCGTCTACTTCATCTTTAAATGCCTGAATAACATCGGTACAACCTAGAGCCAGACAACCTGTACCGCCGCAGATATTGACTACAGTCTTTTTAACATCCCGTTTTTGAACGATCGATTTTCTGAGTTCTTCAAGCTCTTTTACGGAACTTAACCTATTCAATGTCCTGTTCCTCTCTTGCAGATTTCACCGGGCGCTATTTATAGCTGTCCAGGAGCGGTTTAACTGCTTCTATTTTCATTTCGCCCGAGTATTTTCCGTCGATAATTACTATCGGTCCCAGGGCACAGGCTCCAACACAGTTGACTGTGTCCAGCGAGAAATTCAGCTCTTTATCGCTTTCGCCCGGTTTAATACCCAGTTCTCTTTCGACCGTATCCAGTATTTTATCCGCTCCCCGCACGTGGCATGCTGTACCAAGGCAAACGTGAATTTGATGTTTCCCCTTTGGTATAAGACTGAAAGCTTTGAAAAACGTCGCGACGCTGTATGCCTGTGTTAGTGGGATACTGAGTTGCTTGCTGACCTCGGTTATCGCTTCACGTGAGAGATAACCAAATTCCGACTGCGTATCCTGGAGAATCGAAACTAGCATGGCGCTGTCATTACCGTTACGGCTTAGAATGCGTTTGATACCTGATTTTAATTGCCGCTGATTCGCCATCTACGAGCACCTTTCTTTCAGGAGTTTATAATCTTTGGCAACCCTTTCCTGAATTTCTTTAATCATGTCATCAGACAGGTGACGAAATCTTCCCTGTATTCCAAGATAATCTTGCACAGGTCTTAGAGGAGATGTATCCAACGTTAGCTTGAATTCACCGTTTTCGACTTCGTAGAGTGGAAATACACCTGTCTCTACAGCTAGCCGTCCCAACCTTACCGATAGATCGGGTGCTGAGCGCCAGCCTGTGGGACAGACAGATAATACGTGAATATAAGCAGGTCCTTTCACTGCGAGTCCTTTTTTTATTTTATCTATCATATCGAACGGATAACTCGGGGAGGCAGTTGCTACATATGGGATGTTGTGCGCAACCGCTATCGCCGGCATATTTTTCTTCCAGGTCCGTTGACCGATACTCTTCTTCCCGGCAGGTGAAGTAGTTGTCGACGCACCAAACGGTGTTGCCGATGATCTCTGGATACCTGTATTCATGTAAGCTTCATTATCAAAGCAGATGTAGACGAAATCATGGTAGCGCTCCATCGCGCCGGACAGCGCTTGCAGACCGATGTCGCTTGTGCCTCCGTCTCCAGCCATCGCAACCACTTTGGTACCTTTCGAAGTAATTTTCCCTTTGCGTTCAAGAGCTTTAAGGGCTGATTCAACACCGGAAGCTACCGCAGCCGTGTTTTCAAAAAGAGTGTGTATCCATGGCATCCGCCAGGAAGATGCCGGCAACTGAGAGGAAACAACCTCCATACAACCGGTGGCATTAGCGATGATAACGTTCTCACCAACAGCCTTAGTCGCCAGCCTTACCGCAAGCGCTTCGCCACAACCAATACAGGCACGGTGACCGGGTGCGAAACCTTCAACCGCTGAAACTGCTCTAGCCGCGTAGATACTTAGATTTTTCATTATTCTCTCACCCCATACATCTCGAATTCCTCTTCAGCGCCAGAGGGGTGCATCTCCAGTGCGCGTTTAACCATACCTTCGAATTCTGCTACCATCAGGTCCCTGCCACCCAGACCGCCCACAAAACCGAGTATCCGCGGGCGTTTCTGCTCACCATAGAGGGCTGACCTGATCTCTGAAAACGCTGGGCCGCCGGGGCCGCCGAAAGACAACGCCCTGTCGACAACTATTAACAGATCTGCCTCTTTGACTGCTTCTCTCAATGCTTCGAACGGGAATGGACGCCAGAGGCATAACTTGAGTAAGCCGACAGATTGCCCTTTTTCACGAAGAGCATCCACAGCCGCCATTGCAGTCTCGCCAAAGCTGCCCAATGTCATAAGGAGGATTTTTGCTCCATCAGTCTTGTATTTCTCAATCGGCTTGTATTGTCGTCCGAAGACTTTGGCAAATTCAGCCCATATTTCAATGATTAAGGGTAGAGAATTGCGTAGATTCACTTCCTGTGCCTTTTTTGTCTCTGAAAAGAGTATCGGCGGCGCAAATGCCCCCATGGTTATCGGTTTATCGGGATTCAGTGGTAGTGGATATGAGAATGGGGGCAGAAATTGATTAACTTTTTCCTGTTCCGGAATTTCAATCGGTTCAATCACATGCGTCAGGTAGAAACCATCGACATGCACCATTACCGGTAGAAGGACTCTTCTATCTTCACCGATGCGGAAAGCACACAGCGTTTGATCGTAGGCTTCCTGCCCGTTTTCGCAAATAATTTGAATCCAGCCAGTATCACGTACCGACATTAAATCCGATTGATCGCCCCAGACATTCAATGGAGAAGAAAGAGCGCGGTTGGCTACCGACATGATTACAGGCAGTCGCATAGCGGAAGCAACGTAGAGTACCTCATGCATTAGTTCTAACCCCTGTCCGGCAGTCGCGGTAAATGTCCTCGCGCCCGTAGCGACCGCCCCGAGACAAGCGCTCATCGCTGAATGCTCAGATTCAACCGGAATATATTCTGCGTCAAGCTCGCCGTTCGCAACCAGTTCTGCCAGTCTTTCGACAATATGTGTTTGTGGTGTAATAGGATAAGCCGCTACTACGTCGGTATCCGCCATTTTCGCGGCTTCTGCTATTGCCAGTGATACTTCCATTCCAACTTTTTTACCCATCACTCCTCCTCATCAACCATAGTGATTACTCCAGTGGGACATTCCCGAGAACAGATGCCGCAGCCTTTGCACCAGAACAGGTCTGCCTGGAAATGTCCTTCAGCATTAGGACCAATGCAGCCTTCTGGACAAAACAGCGCACACACTCCACACTTAATGCAGCGGGAGAAAGTGTATGTCGGCACCTGGGAACGCCAGTCTCCAGTCCGATAATACTTGCTGCTTCCTGGTTCGGTCACAATACAACCGATTTCCAGGTCTTTCCAGGTATAATCAGCTTCGCCTTTTCTTGAATTCACGTCACTCCTTTATCCTGGTCTCTAATAGAGCCCGCTTCAATGCATCAAAGTTCCTTTCAGCAAGTCGCCCGAACCGTTCTTTAAGAGGCTCTACGAGTGATTCTACTTCGACAACGGGTGTTGTCTTTAACAGTGCACCCAGCATTGTAGTATTAACAATATTGACACCCAGGATTTCTCGCGCAATACGAGTACCATCAACAAGAGCCAGCTTCCACTTACTGCCAAACGCTTGCTCAATAGTGTCGAAATCTTTACGTGTGTTGATAATAAGTGAGCCTGAATCTTTTAGCCCGGCAGTAACGTTAACAGCCCTTAATAACGTAGGATCAAGCACTATAACGATGTCCGGTTGGCGTATTTCCGCCCGGACGCGGATAGCGGAACGAGTATCTATACGGTCAAAAGCTACCACCGGCGCACCGCGGCGCTCCGGTCCGAATGAAGGAAATGCCTGAGCGTATTTCCCTTCGGAAATTGCCGCCTTTGCCAATAACTCAGCAGAAGTCACCGCTCCCTGTCCCCCACGTCCGTGCCACCTGATTTCAATGAGACCCGTTTTTGTTATCAAGGGAACCTCCAAATTAAACAGTTCTCCTTCATTATTATATATATGTCTCCTGAACTACCCCTGGGGCGACTCGAACGCCCGCAACTGGCTCCGGAGGCCAGTGCTCTATCCACCTGAGCTACAGGGGCATAAGAAGAATTATCTTAGAGCATTGTTTATTTCAGTTGCAGCATTAAAGCAACTCAGGTCCTAGTATTAGTTTAAAATAAAACATTAGCTATTTGCTACTCGGATTCTTTTTTAGGTCTTACGAGTAATATCGGCGTCTTACCTGCATGTAAAACTTTTTCGGATATGCTGCCTAGCATCCAGCGGGTCATTCCTGATTTTCCATGAGAGGACATTGCTACCAGGCTAACGTTTTCCTCTTTAGACACTTTGATTATTTCATGAGCTGGATCGCCAGTACGCACAATGATTTGAACGGGTCGATCACCGAATTGTTCCTTCGCTCCCTCCATGTACTTTAACGCTGCTTTCTTCATCAACTCTATTTGCTGTTCTGAATAAGCAAAATGGTCCGGTCCGCCGATCGTATGGATGTGTTGGACGGTTTCCACTATGAAAAGCAGAATAATCTTAGATCCGACCGCAGACGCGATGGTCTTGGTTAGTTGTAATGCTGCTTCACCGAATGGTGAACCATCGAGAGGTAACAAAATGGTCTTAAAAACTTTTACAGGGCGTCTTTTTAGAATAGCATGCGTAGCTCTTACCATCAGGATAGGAACCTGACACTTTTGGATTATTTTGTTAGCAGTGCTTCCCATTGTCCAGGGCATGATTCCCGATCCTCCGTGGGATGTCATAATAAGCAAGTCGATGCCTTCTTTTTCGGTATATTCAACTACAGCATCGGCTGGTTCTCCATCAACGATGACTGTCTTGACATCTGATTTCGGGTTCACTCTCTTCACCTGGGTTAACAAACGCTCGGCTACTTTTTCCAGGTACAGGCCGCACATTCGGACTGTCGGTTCGTCCTGCCGTTGAGTTGCACAAGCCATTTGCACTTCACAATCAACAGCAGTCGCCAGTTCTTTAGCGTATAAAAGCGCTAGTTCTCCGATCTCGGAGCCATCCAGCGGGACCAATATTTTTTTCAACATCCTGTCCCCCCCTTTGCTAATAACGCAATACCAGGTAACCCCAGCAGAGACCTACAACCAGCAACATCGCAGGCAAAGCAAACTTGCAGTAACGTCCCCAGCTAATGGGATATCCATTTTTCTCTGCAATTGCTGTGCCTACAACGTTCGCCGAGGCACCTATTGGTGTGCCATTGCCGCCTATATCTGTACCAAGCGCTAATGACCATGCCATAGGATGCAGGTCGAATCCGCTCGCATTAGAGAGATTTACAATCACAGGCACCATCGTGGCAGCGAAAGGAATATTATCCACAATCGCCGAGGCAAACGCCGAAACCCAAAGGATGATAGTCACCACGATAACAATATTGCCTCCAGCCGCATCACCAATAAAATCGGCAAGCGCTTTCAAAACTCCTGTTTCCTCCAGTCCCCCAACGCAGACAAACAAGCCAAAGAAGAACAAGAGTGTTTGCCAGTCTAACCGCCTGATAATATGTATCGGCCCATGTTCATGATTCAAGAACGCAAAACATACGGTCAGCAGCGCGGCTATAACTCCAATCGAAGCCACTGAAATACCCGTCTGGGCATGGGTGACCAGTAATACTATCGCAAGAATGAAAATTCCAGTATTTATCATGAAGTGTACCTTATTAACTATTGCTTCGCCTGGATTAGGATACTGCATTCCAGACTCAAGACTATCCTGTGATGCTTTTAGCTGTTTTCTGAAAGCAAAATAAAAAAAGCCAAGCGCAAAGATCATACCTATCCAGGCGATTAAACCGGTATTGACGACAAAATCAAAAAATGAATAACCCAATGCGGTGCCGATAATTATATTAGGTGGATCTCCGGACATGGTGGCGCTTCCGCCGACGTTAGATGCGAATATTTCAGCAATAATTAAAGGTATAGGGTTAAATTTTAATAGTCGTGCTAATTCGATACTTACGGTCGCCAGGAAAAGCATGACCGTAATGCTGTCGATAAACATCGAAAGGAAACCCGAAAGCAGCATAAAGGCGACAAGGATAGGCACAACTTTGTAATTAACCAGACGCGCAACAAAAAGACACAACCAGCGGAAAAAACCCACCTCACCCAATCCCTCTACCATGATCATCATACCGCCGATAAAAATTATAGTCTGCCAGTTCACCCCGTGCGATACTTCTGCAGAATGCCCGGGATACCAGAATGCTTTGGTTACTATTTGGCCAAAATTGAGGACTGAAACAACTGCATCAGGTTCTCTGAGAATAAGAAGGAAAACAATCAGGATAGTCAGTGCCCCCCCCATTAGGGCAGGAATATATCTGGGAACTTTGCCGGTCGTGATTACGATGAACATTATAATGAAGATCGCTAGTGCGGCAATCTGACTGAATGTTTCCATGTAGTGAGGTTTTCACCCCCCTTTATAAATAGAATTCTAAAACACGTGTGTTTATTATAACATAAGCCGATTTTAGGATGAAACTCGCAGGATATGCATGGCAGATTAAATAGTTGTGCCGGATATGTGGAAAACTCGAGTATAAAGTTTCTGTTAGAAACAATTCAAATTAATTAATTTA
>Ga0315281_10013766_pt1 | contig 10934 bp, 10 predicted proteins | sample YL17G07_0_MG_FD_204540 | JGI IMG/M metagenome (GOLD analysis project Ga0315281, IMG submission 204540) | Sediment microbial communities from Yellowstone Lake, YNP, Wyoming, USA - YL17G07_0 | ecosystem: Environmental > Aquatic > Freshwater > Lake > Sediment | place: USA: Wyoming | collected... | reverse complement strand
AGATAAGACTTCCCTGCCCCGTGATCCACCAGTTGAATATCGGTATGGCTCTGCTGGATTTCCTGCAACAGCGGCTCGATGAATTGGTAGAGGTGGTAAATCTGTTTGAGCTTGCGACGGGAATCCTGGTTCATCTTCCCGTCGCGCGTGAGGATGTGCAATTCTTTCAGCAGCTCGATGGATTGGCCGGGTCTTATTTCGTGCTTTTCACTCATCGTGCGTACGCTTCCGTCGCATAGCGGCGCATCATGCGGTGGCTGTTGAAATACGAGGCGTTCTTGCTGATCGCGCCCTTCATCACTTTAAGCCACCCGCCGGGATTTTCGCTGCGGCTGTAATACAGCGGCAACACCACTTGTTCGAGCTTATCGTAAAGCGCATGCGCCTTGCCGTCTGCCATTCCCGTTGCATCGCCGATGGCCCAGCCGGTTACGCCTTCGATACAGCCTTCGATCCACCAGCCATCGAGCACCGACAAATTCGGTACGCCGTTGAATGCGGCCTTCATGCCGCTAGTGCCCGAAGCCTCGAGCGGCGGCAATGGTGTATTTAGCCACACGTCCGCTCCTGCGGTCAGCGTCTGGGCAAGCGCCAGATCATAGTCCGGCAGGTAGACCACGGGTATCGTGTCAACAAGGTCGCGCGCATACGCGTACAGATGCTCGATCAAATGTTTGCCGTTTTCATCGCGCGGGTGCGCCTTGCCTGCGAGCACGATTTGGAACGGATATTTGCGCGCGATTGCGCGCAAGCGCTCAACGTCGGAAAACAAAAGATCCGGGCGCTTGTATGCCGTCATGCGTCGCGCAAAACCGAAGATCGGGACATCGGATTTGAGTTCTACGCCGGTGAGCGCCTGCACTTTTTCGATGAGGTGCTGCTTCGCCTGCACATGCGCTTCCCAGATCGCGGTCTCCGGAATGCAGCAATCGGCGCGCACCAGCAACTGCGGCTCGTGGCACCAGCCGGGGGTGTAGTGGTCGTAAAGCTGGCGAAAGCTTTCGGCGGCCCAAGTGTATGGGTGCACGCCGTTGGTGATCGCGTGTACCTTGTAGCCTGGGAACATGGCGTTGGAAACTTCGGCATGTTTTCTTGCGACACCGTTGACGTATTCGCTCAGGTTCAGCGCCAGCCGCGTCATGTTGAGGCTTTCTTCCCCTGCCAGGCGCTTGACGGTTTCCGCGTCGAAGCCATTGTCGAGAACACGCTGCACCAGATCATAGGGATAGCGGTCATGCCCTGCTTCGACCGGCGTGTGCGTGGTGAAGCTGCACAGGTCGCGCACGCGCGGCAGGTCATAGCGCGATTCGCCGGGCCGCAGGTGTTCGGTGCGGTGTGTATAGCGCCGCATCAGCTCCAGCCCAAGCAGCGCGGAATGCCCCTCGTTCATGTGGTAATGGCGGATGGTGAAGCCGATTGCATGCAGCAGGCGCACGCCGCCCAGCCCGAGCACGATCTCCTGCTTGAGCCGGTAGACGTTGTCGCCGCCGTAGAGATAGTGGGTGATTTCGCGGTCTTCGCCGCTGTTTTCGTTCAGGTCGGTGTCAAGCAGCAGCACCGGCTGACGGCCACCCATATGGCCTTCGAGCACATACAACCAAGCGCCAATCCACACCGTGCGGCCTTCGATCTGCACGGCAATCTTGGCATCGAGGGGTTGCGCCCAGCGCTTGATATCCCATGTCGCCGCATGCTCAGACTGGTGTCCCTGCGCGTCAATTTCCTGGCGAAAATAACCGGCGTGGCTCACCAGGCTAACCGCCACCATCGGCAGGTCGAGATCGGTGGCCGAGCGCAAGGTATCTCCGGCGAGCATGCCCAAGCCTCCGGCATAGGTCGGCATTTCGCTGCGCAGCGCGATCTCCATCGAGAAGTAGGCGACGCGCGGTTCATGGATGAATTCGTCGAGCATGGCTTCACTCCTCTCGCAAGCTGGGCAAACCTACCGGATTATGCCAGCAAGTTTTTTGCTGGCACAAAACGGGGCAACGAATTTATTAGTTCGCACGCATCTCGAGCATCAGATGATTAATCCGTTTAACAAAACCGGCGGGATCATCGAGTTTTCCACCCTCTGCCAGCAATGCCTGGTCAAACAGCACGGATGTCCAATCGTCAAAATGTTTTTCTTCTTCCTTCAAGCGCTGCACCACAAGATGATTCGGATTGATCTCAAGGATAGGGCGCGTAGCAGGCATCTTCTGCCCGGCTGCCTTCATCATGCGCGCCATGTTTCCGCCGATATCATGCTCGTCGGACACCAGGCAGGCGGGTGAATCGATCAGGCGGTGGGTCACCCTGACTTCCTTGACGCGCTCGGCGAGACTCGCCTTGATTTTTTCGATCAGATCCTTGTGGTCGGTGGCCTGTTTTGCCTGTTCCTGTTTCTCAGCTTCATCCTCCAGCTTGCCCAAGTCAAGCCCGCCTTTAGCGACGGAAGCCAGCGACTTGCCGCCAAACTCGTTCAGATAACCCACGACCCACTCGTCCACGCGCGCGGAAAGCAACAGCACTTCAACGCCCTTCTTGCGGAACACTTCCAGGTGCGGGCTGTTCTTCGCCGCATTGAAAGATTCGGCGGTGATGAAATAAATCCTGTCCTGCCCCTCCTTCATGCGCCCGATGTAATCGGCCAATGTAACGGTTTCTGCCTCGGTATCTGCATGGGTCGAGGCGAAGCGCAGCAACCCGGCGATTCTTTCCTTGTTGGCAGTGTCTTCCCCCACTCCCTCCTTCAACACCATGCCGAATTCGCCCCAGAACTTGGCATATTTCTCCTGGTCATTTGCCGCCATGTCTTCGAGCAAACCAAGTACCTTCTTGGTGCAACCGGCGCGTATCGCTTCGATGTCTTTCGACTCTTGCAGGATTTCGCGCGATATGTTGAGCGGCAGGTTGCTGGAATCGACAACGCCGCGCACGAAACGCAGGTAGGTCGGCAACAATTGCTCGGCGTCATCCATGATGAACACGCGGTGCACGTAGAGCTTGATGCCGTGGCGCGCCTTCTGGTTCCACATATCAAACGGCGCGCGCGCGGGAATATAGAGCAGCTGCGTGTATTCCTGATACCCTTCCACGCGGGCATGCGCCCACGCCAGCGGGTCTTCGTAATCGTGCCCGACATGCTTGTAGAACGCCTTGTATTCGTCTTCGGAAATATCGCTTTTGGAGCGCGCCCACAACGCGGAAGCCTGGTTGACCGTGTCTTCTTCGTCGGTGATGACCTGCTTGCCTTCCACCCATTCCTCTTTCTTCATGAGGATGGGCTGCACGATGTGATCCGAATATTTGTGGATGATGGAGCGGAGCTTGTGGCCGCTGAGCAAGTCGTCTTGATCTTCACGCAGATGCAGGGTGATTTCCGTACCGCGCGCGGGCTTGTCCAGCATCTCGATGGAAAATTCCCCGCCGCCATCCGATTCCCAGCGCACGCCCTGATCGGATTTTTCCCCGGCGCGGCGCGTGGTGACGACGACCTTGTCGGAGACGATAAAAGCGGAATAAAAACCGACGCCAAATTGGCCGATCAGGTTCGCATCCTTCTGCTGATCCCCGCTCATTTTTGCAAAAAATTCCTGGGTGCCCGATTTTGCGATCGTGCCCAGGTTGCTGATGACTTCATCGCGGCTCATGCCGACGCCGTTGTCGGCGATGGTCAGCGTCCTTGCACCCTCATCGAAGCTGACGCGGATTTGCAGATCCGAATCGCTTTCGAACAGCGTGTCGTTGTGCAGCGCCTCGAAGCGCAGCTTGTCGCAGGCATCCGACGCGTTGGATATCAGTTCGCGCAAAAAAATCTCGCGGTTGGAATACAGCGAATGGATCATCAATTGCAGAAGCTGCTTAACTTCTGTCTGGAAACCCATCGTTTCACGATTTGCAGCAATATTCTCGGTCATACAAGCCCCCTTGGTACGTTTTAAAAATGGTTTCGGGTAGATGGAGCCTATCTGAAAAATTTCAAGTGGCTTTGTTCTTCAATATGGCAAGCGGGGGGATGGAATAGCTGGAACCCCGTTGGATATCCCAGAAATAATGCGGAGCTGGGCTCAGGCAATGCGGCTGCGGCTATGCGGGCTTCGGTTGTCTTATTTCTGGACTTGTATATTGAAGACCTTTTTTATATTCTTTGAAGGCTCGAACCACCGGCATGTAGGCCGATGTTCCGTAGCCCCGATAAAATAATCAATCCCCTCTTCTTCGAGGGCTTTTATTCCCACATCAAAGGCTTCCTGATCCGTCTTAAAAGGCGCTTGCCAACATGTAGAGTTGTTGTATGCATCAGTAATCTCAAGGAGCCAGCCGCCATCGCCGTCTTCGCAAATGGCAATATACACAGACTCGCCGTTGGCCGTAAACTTCCGGTTCAGGCTGGAATTTACTGGTTCTGATGTATCAAATGTGTCGGTTGTGTCAGTCATAATTATCGTTTCAATTACTCCGTAGTCAGATGCGCATTACTGTTCAAAGGCAGGAAATCCAGCCGCGTGGCACCAAGTATCCATGACCGATACACTCCGGTCAATGCCAGTTTTTATCGCCCCCATTGACAGCAGAACGTTCGTTCTTTATAGTGTGCAGCACGTTCGTTCTCTATCCATATTGCCATGACCGACTTCAACCCTAAAGATGCCGAGTATCTTTCCAAACTTCAGGATTATTACGCCGACTGGAAAAGCATCCCCTCCTATGCCTCGCTGTGCGGGGTGTTCGGCATCGCATCCAAATCCTGGGTCAAGGCCATTCTGATGCGCCTGAACGCGGCAGGTTTCATCGAACGCACCCCGGATGGGATTTGGGTGCCGATGCGCCAGTTCTTTGCCCGCCCCCTGTCCGAATCCGCAGTCCAGGCTGGCATGCCGGCTTCCATCAACTCCGGCCAGGGCGAACTGTTCATCATCGACGAGATGCTGATTGATACGCCCTCCACGACCACGCTGATCCCGGTCAAGGGCGATTCGATGATCGAAGCGGGCATCCATGACGGCGATGTCGCCGTAGTGGAAAAACGCATGTCCGCCAATGTCGGTGACATCGTGGTGGCCATCGTGGACAGCGAGTTCACGTTGAAAACTCTGGATAAGGAGCGCGGCAAATTCATCCTGCGCCCGGCCAACCAAGCTTATCCCGTCATCCGCCCGCAAGGCATGCTGGAAATATTTGGCGTGTTGGTGGGTCTGATACGCAAGTATCGAAAATAAATTTTGTACTCGGGGCGGCGCATGTCCGTGCGAAAGCCGGATATCGTGCGCAACCTCCCTGATCAAGCAGCGGCTTGGACAGGGAGGTTTGTAGTTACTCAGGAATGTGCGATGAACGCGCCAATCACTTGGCGGGAGGTGCCTTTTTTGGTTTCTTCGCTTCCTTGTTCTTGCGTTGCTGTCCTTTAGCCATGATCGTTCTCCTCGTAGTTTAGGATTTTGAGTTTACAGAGATACCCCGAAGAAGCACCCCTGCGGTTGGGTCAACCGGAGTTCCGGTAAAACACAACGCCCCCAGATGATAATCCGCCACGAAAAAATGTGAAACTTTTTTCTTTCGTCTTTTCGAAAAAATGGAATGTTACCCACAAAAACAATAAAACCGACCAAACCGGTTTTTATTATTCCGCATAACTTGTTGATTAAAATGGTCGGGGCGAGAGGATTCGAACCTCCGACCACTTCACCCCCAGCGAAGTGCGCTACCAGGCTGCGCTACGCCCCGAAGCCGGGGATTATAGCAGAGCAAAAAAATGCATGAAAAAAAGTTTGGCTAAAAATAAAAATATATTTCATCAAGGTAACTGACAGGCATATACTCCGAGTATGCCAATTTCTCCAGCAACCACTTTTATAAATTTTGCCGTTGACAGCAAGGCACGATTTCTCAATACTACTCACATTGAGGAAGCTTGCAGTTAGAGAGTAAATCATGACGAGCAGTAAAACTCACATAGCGCCAATACACGACTCGCAGGAGCCAGAGGCTGATCAGGCATTGCCGGTTAGCGACGGAGCATGCCTGGTCGAGCGCCCCGATGGCTTCTACTGGCAGGACAAGCCCACCGGAAAATTTTATGGCCCATTCCCAACCTCGACCGAAGCGCTGCTGGATATGCAATACCAGGAAGACAGCGATTACGAGGAGGGTGAGACACTCCATGAAGCAGAAGAAGAAATCGGCATCACCGGCTGGATCGACAAGGATACCGGTGAACTGGCGGAAGGTTCAACACCACATCTTTGCGACGAATAATCTCCTCCGTTCCGGGAACACGATACAGCTACCACCCCATCCATCTGCAATAGTAACGGCATTGCAGACATCTTTCAGCACACATAACACACAGAACCAGACGACATGACCAAGATAGCATTTCTGCTGCTTGTGGCGCTGATATCAGGATGTGCCAGCAACAAACCGCCAAGGGTATGGGATGCCGCATCGATAGCCAATTTTCCGGCTTCTTTTGTCGTATACAAAGACAAACCAAACGGAAAAGTCATTGCCGGTTTCAATACCGCCGACATCAAAAATATAATCAACATCAAACAGCGCGTGGAAAATGCTGCCGGCCCATTACGCACCGAACTCCTGATTGCCGAGGGCGATCAACCCAACGGGTTTTCCTTTGCTCATCAGGGCGCGTCAAATATCGGCATTAATATCGGCATGATAAATCTCATTGGGGATGATGCAGATGCCGTAGCCGCCTTGATAGGGCACGAATTGGCGCATCTGTACCTTGAGCATGGAAAGGTGCGGCAGGACCGAGAAGAGGATCGTATTGTAGCTTCAACTGTTCTTAGCTTTGCCCTAGCCATGGTTGGTGTTCCAGTCCCTGTAACCGCGACAGACGCTGCAACAAACTCAATTTCAAGATCATTCACCAGAGATGAGGAGCGCGATGCAGACCAGCTCGGGGTGACGTACATGACTCAAGCTGGTTTTGACCCCTGGGGTGCCGTGCGCTTGCAGGAAAAACTGGGGGCGGTTTCCTCCGGTTCCTTGGTGCCTTTTTTAAGCACACACCCTGCAAGCGCGGAGCGTGTTGAGAACATGAAACGCCTGCTGAAAGACAGGCCGCCAGATGTCGCGCCGGTTGTGGCGGATAAACCGGCAATTGGGGGTTAGAGAGTGCTGCAATCCCTAGTAGCTTGATATCGTATCAAGTTCAAGGCAGGCTACTTTGTTTCTTCAATACCATTCAGGCGCATGTAGTTGCGAATCCTCTCCGCATGATCCTTGTCGCCTTCATTCAGGCTCTGGAATAACAGGATGGCTTCCGAAGGATGCTTTGCTTGTTGCATGGCATACTGGAAATGTATTTCTCCCGCCGACTCTTCCAGCTTGAGGGCAAGATTGAACGCAACATCCCTCGATGGGGGAGCCTCCTTCTCCTGCCGGAGAATGCCTTCCAATTCATTGTTGGCATTAATAAGGGCCTCCAATGAATCGCCCACGAGGTTATCTGGAAACATTCCGGCATCCAAGAAGAATTGCTTCCCGTTCTTGAGCAGTGCGGCGTGATTTTTTTCTTCGATGGCTATCTTCCACCAGAAGCCCGAGTCTTCAGGGAACCTGTTATGGAAACTGAGATAAATTTCAGCCACGTTAAACTCCAGCTTGATGGCTTCCTCTATTAGTTGCCGCAGGTTTTCTTCTTTCATTAGCCGGCCTCCCGCTTCTTATCGCACCAACATTAACCGGGACTGAAATCGTAGGGATGTGTTTGCAGCATCGGCTTCATCAGCATATCTTCCCTGGTAACGTGGTTGGTTAACCAGTCGTTCAGGAATTCGGAGTAATGATCCGCCGCGTCTTCGGCCCACATGCCATTTTTGGCTGCCATGGCTGTCACCGCATTTCTTATGAGGTGAAGCGACTTCAGCACATACTTATGCTCCTTCTCGTTTTGGGTAAACGGGAAATTTATCGCCTGCGCCATCTTTTCCTCATTTGCAAAATGGGTGCATAAATACTCTTCGAGCTTATCGAATGCCTGCGGCATTGCGGAGCCATCCCTTGCCCTGATCACGCGCTCCAGATTATTGACCATGCCGATCAAATTCTTGTGTTCGGAATCAATCATTGCATTCCCGACACTCAACTCTTCAGACCATACTAATGCCATCATAACCCCCTGCGGCATACCTTATCAAAAAACCATCGCTGCCAGAAAACAGCTTCCGTCTTTGTCATCATAACTGAAATCCGGCTGACTATCTCCCAAAACGCATTGCGTGGCCGAGGGTATTATTCCAAAGACGCGGGGTATCATACGCACGCCATTCCCGCGCACATCGGTCACAACAAAACACACAGAGGCTTGCATTGACTTCCGTCCAAAGCGTCCTGGCTGCATTTGCCATCATCCTGATCGACCTCTTGGGACGCGCGGGGCTGGACAAGGTGCTGGCATTAACTGGCGGGCCTGCCATGGTCGCGCTGTGGGCGCAGTTGCAGTCCGTGGTGGAATTGGTCAACGCCGTGGCGCTGGCGGGAGTGCTACAGGGATTGACGGTGCTAGTTACCCAGGCACGCAACGCGCGCGACGAGCGCAGCCTGCTGCAATCCGCGCTCAAGCTGGGGATGGGTGTTTCGCTGGCAGTGGCGCTGGTTGTGGTGCTGGCGGCACCTTGGCTTGCGACGTGGCTCGCCAGGGAAAAAATAGAACCTATCCTGTTTTTGCTGGCTGCATGGATCGGTTGCATCGCGGCCATCCCCGCCACGCTCAGCTCCTATTGGCTGGGCAAACACCAGCAGCAGCGCATGCTGGGGCTGGCGCTGCTGGTCGGCATGGTATGGCTGCTGGTGGCGGCGGGCGCATGGCTGGGGTTGTCCCTGCGCGGCCTGATGCTGGTGCAATGCGGCGCGCTTTTAATCATCGGCAGCGTGATCTGGCGTTACTTGAGCAAGCTGTCGCAGGCTGGCGATGCACAAACAAATGGGGCGGAATATTTTCACAAGCTGCTGAAGTTCGTGCCGGTAGGCCTGGCCATCGGCATCATGAGTCCGGTCTCGATGCTGCTGATACGCGGCCTGCTGTCCGGCATGCTGTCCTGGGACGAAGTCGGGTTTTTGCAGGCGCTGTGGCGCTCCAGCGATTGGGTGACTGCCACGGCAGCAGGCGTGCTGTCGCTGGTCTTCCTGCCGCGCTTCAGCAGCGCTTGCGGCTCGGCACAATTCAAAAACGAAATGATGCGTGCGGCTGTGGTCGTGATGATTCCGGCGGCGTGCCTGCTGCTGCTGATATTTTTCAATCAGCGCGCCATGCTGGCGACGCTGTATGACGCGCGTTTCGCGGTGAGCGATGAAGCCGTTGCGCTGTTCATGCTGGGCAGCTGGATACGTATCGCCTCGTGGCTGTTCCTCTACGGCCTGTTTGCTGCGCACCGCACATGGCTGATTGTGGCAGGAGAAATATTATCGCTCCCGCTTCTTGCGCTGCTGCTGTGGCTATTCGCCGAGGGCATGACACTGGAGCGGACAGCGCTGCTTTACCTGGTCAGCTATCTCGTTTATCTGGGGTTTAACACCGTTGCTTTGCTGCATTCATCGCGCCATTCAACTGTCATCCGGCGCGAGGTGACTATAAATAAATAATCGTGGCTCCCGTTCCTGAGCCACGCCATTCAAGTTATCAGGATTGTGGCCAGCCAGAGCAACATGCCCATGCTCGCAACATCGGTGGCGGTGGTCAGGAAAATGCTCGATGCTGTCGCGGGGTCGGTGCCAAATCGCTTGAGCGTAAGCGGGACGATGGCTCCGCAAATGCCGCTTATGGTGCATGCTCCGACCATGGCAAGAAAAACTACCATCGACAACATCAGCGCATGGGACGAGTGCTGGGCAGTCGCAATAACGTACATCGCAATTCCCGTAATTACCCCGACAGGTGTTCCGTTCATCGCCCCGAGCAAGCCTTCCTTGGCGATAAGCTTGCGCGCATCACCGGGTTTTATTTCCCCCAGAGTAAGCCCCCGCAGCGTGACCGCAAGCGCCTGGCAGCCGGTATTTCCCGATTGACCGGCCAAGACTGGGAGAAATACCGCGAGGATGACAAGCTGATCAATTGTCCCCTGAAACATGGCCACTACACCGCCCGCCAAAAATGCGGTCAAAAGATTGAGCTGCAGCCATGGATGGCGGAACCTGAAACTGCGCAGCATGGGTGTCGAAATGCGCTCTTCCTTGTCAACACCAACCATGCTGCCCGCCTGCGCGGTAATCTCGAAAGCTTCCGTTTCAAAGATCGCCTGGCCGCGTACCAGACCCAGCAACTTGCCCTGGCCATCGCACACCGGGTAGACCGGGTAATGGCGGCTGAGCGAAAGTTTCATCGCCTCCGATACATCCATGTCAGGACGGAACACGAACACATCGTGCAACATGATGTCGGCGAGTTGCACCCCGCGCCCGGCAAACAAGAGATCACGCATGGTGACGAGGCCAAGGAGCTTGCCGTCCTGATCTGTCACATAACCATAAGTGACGAACACCGTTTTAACCAGCGCATGCAGTTTTTCGATTGCCTGATCCACCGTCATTTCGGGGCTGAACATGGCATACGTCGGCTCCATAAAATGTCCGATGGTGCCTGTTTCAAATGACTGGTTTCTTTCCCATTGACCCGCAAGTTCGGGCGAAGTGCAGCGAAGGATCTCCCGGCGGCATTCACCCTCCAGTGCGGCCAGAATGTCCTGTGTGAATGAAGGGTTGAGTTCGGTGAGCGCCTCAGAGGCAAGCTGGGCGCTCGTTGTTTCAATCAATGCGGCGGCTTCGTGCGGTGGGCACGCCTTGAGCATGGCAACTAATTGTCGTCGCTGGTCATTGTTATTCAGTTGAGGGACAGGCTGGGGTTGGTTCTGCATTATTATTCTCCTTATTAAGGGCGCAGGGAGTGTATCCCTAAGTCAACAGTAATGGATGAGATTTAAAGACGGGAT
>Ga0315281_10013765_pt1 | contig 10934 bp, 9 predicted proteins | sample YL17G07_0_MG_FD_204540 | JGI IMG/M metagenome (GOLD analysis project Ga0315281, IMG submission 204540) | Sediment microbial communities from Yellowstone Lake, YNP, Wyoming, USA - YL17G07_0 | ecosystem: Environmental > Aquatic > Freshwater > Lake > Sediment | place: USA: Wyoming | collected... | reverse complement strand
CCTGTAACGGACTACCTCACCGAGTTGAAGGCGCAGGGATACATCCAAGAAGAGGGATACTCGGGATCGTATTCTAAGCAGAAGTACAAGCGGGTCAAGTAACGCTTTCACCGGCGATAGTCATACACGACTGATGTTGTCAAGGATCGATATGAAGGACTTCTCCATTGTCAGCAGGCCACCGGTTGGCCCTCCTTCACCTATTACCAGATACTCGTTCGGAGAGTGAGCCAGCTCGCCTAGGCCCATCCCCCCTAGCACGAACGGCAGCTCCAGCGGAGGCGAAGCGAAGAGCGAGAAGGGAGCACTGCCGGCCAAGGTCGGCCAGACCTCCACGTTGCTGCTGAACTCGTTCATCGACGCGAGCAGCGCCTTCGTGTACGGGTGATTTGCGCTCATCCTTGCCCAGCTGTAGCCTCCCTCTAGCGGCCTGATCTTCACCTCGGGATAGCCAAGCTTGTCTAGGTGCCTTCTCACCATGGGGATTCCGTCCTCCACTTTCATGTTTGGCACGAAGCGGATGTCAACCTTCGCGGTGATCTTGTTCGGCAGGAGCGTCTTTGTTCCTGGCCCAGTGTAGCCGGCCCAGATGCCGTTCACGTTCAGGGAGGGAGAGAACAGGTATTTCTCCAGCGCTTCTACGCCGCGAAGGTCATAGACGAACCGCTCGACCTTGAGCGTTTCCTTGATCTCCTCCTCGTCAAATGTGTCCTTGAGCTTCCGGACCAAGGCCTTGTCCTCTTCTGATGGCACGGCAACGTCGTCGTAGAAGCCGTCGATCAGCACTTGGTTTCCGGTGTCGTCTACCATGGTCGACAGTACCTTGATCATCCTCCAGACCGGGCTGTCGACCCAGGCCTTGTTGCTCCCGTGGATCCCGAACTCCGTCGGTCCTCTTCCCCAATCCTTTCCGTCTATCTCGAGCTCGAAGTAGGTTATGCCCTTGACCCCCAAGTTGAGCACGACCTTGCCCCTCGTGTTCTGGCTGGCGAACGGGAAGAACAGAACGTCTGCCCTCTTCAGCTCCTTCTCGTACGCCTTGATGAACTCTGGCAGGCGCCTGCTGCCTAGTTCCTCCTCCCCCTCTGCTGCGAATATCACGTTGACCGGCGGCTCCTGGCCGCTTTTCGCGATTGAGTCCAGCGAGTTCAGGAAACCCATGAGCGGGCCCTTCGTGTTGGCTGCACCTCTGGCGACCATAGTGGCGCCGAAGGGCCTGACCTCCTTGATCGTCCCTGCGAATGGATCTACGGTCCAGCCTGGCTCGTCAGCTGGCATCGTGTCGTACATAGAGTACGCGAGGACCGTCTTGTCGGCGCCGGCGTCGAACTCGCCGTAGACGACTGGGTTTCCTGAGGTCTCCGCTAGCCTTGTCGACTTGAAGCCAATGCGGTCCAGGGTCTTCCTCAACAGCTCAGCAGCATCCCGCACGCCCAGACCTTGCGGCGAAACAGATGGTTGCCTGATGAAAGAGACTAGTCTGTCGATGTGCTCATCGATGTCATGCCCAGCCTGATCGTATGCAGCCTTCTTGTCGAACATATGAACCGCTACTGCCCGGCCTGAAGATAACTCTTGGCCAGTCCTCAAACGGAGGTACCGAACTCAGGACGTGATTCTATCCACGTGATCTTCAGGCAACGTGGCACGCCTGCGATGATTTCATCCCGGTGAATGATTTCACGGAGGAGATCAAACGATAGAGATCGATGATTTGATTTTATCCAGCGCACATACGCTAGCTCACGGGGTCAGGGTTGTCTGGTGGGAAAGAGGCGGGGCTCTGCTCTTTCTCCTCTTCCATATCACGACTGCTAATAGCACTGCCACGCCAACGGTTGCGGCGATCATTAGTATGAGCGTCGTCGAAGCGCCAACGACAACTGACAAAGTCATTACGTCCGTGTTGCCAGACTGATCCGTCACGGTCAGAAAGACCGAGTAGGTCCCCGGAATCAGGTACGCATGCGTGGCACGTGTTGCGTTGCTCGCGGTACTATCTCCGAACTCCCATCGCCAAGAGACAATGTCATCGTCGTAGTCATACGATTGATCGTAGAAGCTGATCTCCTCGCCGTTCTTTGGACTCGCCGGAGCATAGGTGAAGGAGGCATGTGGGGGCATCTTGGCAACTGGAACGCTCCTTCTCAGTGTGATCATGGCAGAATAGATGTTCGCCTTATCGATCGACACCTTGGTGACGTTCAATCCACCCACCTGCAACTCCTCGACCGGGAAGCTCAGTTCGACGAGAGCAACAGCACGCGCGCGTTGGGTTGTGTTCGGTGGTTGCTCTCGCCAAAGAGACTCACCCTTCAAGATTATCCACTCGTTAGGGAAGACGATGTTGGATGCTGATTGGAAGGACGGGTTGACCAAACCATCACGGTTGTATGCGTCCGGGCCCACGCTATCGCTGCGTTGGCCGGAGCCCTTGGCGCCTCTTGAGAACAAACCAGATGCTTCCCGCCACGAGCGATAGTGCAAGGGCAACCAATGCCGGAACCATATAGTCGAGCTCCATGACAGCGATGACCTCTTTCGGTCTGTCCATCAATATCGCGGCGGATGTGCTTGCGGCGTTTGAATCTCCACTCCAACCCTTGAATCTGTACCTCACCCCTAACAGACCCAGAGCGCCCCCCGCACTTCCCTCCTGCGTTACCGAAAACGTGACGTTCTCATTCCTCGTATGCCATCCGCTCCCAGCCGTGACTCCGTAGTCCGACCTCACGTCTAAGAAATACTCGATTGAGTAGGCGAACCGACAGATACCGGGGCCAGAAACCCTGAGAGAGTTGTTCACGAGACAGTACCTGATACCCATTTCTCCGCTCACTACATCGTCCACTGCAATCACATGTGAAGTCCCCACGGCGAAGGCAAACGTCTTGGAGAACCCGCCTTGGATATCGGCGACTGGGGTTCCGTCGACGCTGATTGAGACTTGGCAACTCGACGGGATGCCCTGAGGTTGAACCTGAACAACATACGAGCTTGTACTCGTAGCCACTTTGAAGCGACACTCGCCTGTGCCGATGTTGACTCCATCGGATGACACCACCCTGATCACAGATGCGTTGCTCTGGGCGAAGCCCGCCATGTTCAGAACAAAGTAGGAATTCCAGACGTCTGTGGTCAGCGTGAACCATGTCGTCCCGTTGTCTGGACTATACAGGACGGAATACGAGAGGGCATCTCCATCGGGGTCCGACGCGCTCCAAGTCAGGTTGTACATCACCCGCGGGGCCGCCGTCAGCGTGTCTCCCTGCGCCGGGAAGGTCACATTGACCACCGGCGGGTTGAGACTCACAAGCCTCCTAGTCAGCACCTTGCCATGCGCATCTTGTATTTCTATTGCCCTTGTCCTGTTGTCCCAGCCCAGCCTAAGCGCAAAGGGGACGACATCAAGCTGCACGGCCCCGAAAGGGTCTACAAAGGAGGAGAATGTGGCGTTGAAGCCGACCTTGGCGAGGACAACGCCTTGTGAGTCTAGGAATACGACGTAATGTGTTCCGGTGAATCCAGGTAGAACATCAACTGATGCCTGCTCTATCAGGTGGAATGGCTTCAGGACAATTGTACCATTGCTGAACATCAGTCCCCTTATCGCAATCACAGTGGGGTCCTCGCCTCTGATCTTGCTACTTATTGTGCGGTACGTGTCTTGGTCGACCCAATACTGGGCGCTTGCGTCATAGTAGTCCATGAAGCTCCAGAAGTTCTCCGGAGATATCGGCAGATACTGCGAGATCCAGAACCCCTCGTCTGCTTCCACACTCATCTCACCACCTTGATACTTCTCAGGTACCCCGTAAGTATGACCCAGTTCATGAGCCAAGAGGCAGGCTACTACAGCCCGATCACTAGATGGTAACCAGCGTCTGACTATTAGGACGGCGCCCTCGCATTCCTTCGATGCGCGTCCCATTACCCAACTTTCGGGGTGGCCCCACCCTATTCCGGCGAAATTCACGAACCACTGTGGAGGCACTATTCCCACCATCCTATCGTATCCTGCGAGCCAGGCTGCCGCTGCCAGCTGATCATATAACTCAGCGAGCCAAGGTCTCCAATTGAGCTCACGCCATTCCTCGGCGGAGGAAACTGACCTTGTGATGACTACGGTTTCACCCGTCCAGGGAATCTGCCAACTCGTCACGTTCACGACAGGAGCAAAATAGTAAGGTATCGAGTTGATCCCGTAGCTCACCCACGGTATCGGGAATGTTGACCCGACGAATTCCGACCCCTCCTGTGCGATGGTCCATAGATCTTGGGACCAGTCGTCCGACAGGCTATCGTACTTCTCAGACGCCTCCCAGACGAACATCACCGGCTGGTAGAGCAGTCTCAGGATTCTCGTGCTCACCACCCCTTCCTCTCTCGACAAATCGTTGTTGTCCTCGTAGCGCTCGCTGATCTGGTTGTCTGGGTCTACAGTCACGCGCTCGGTCGCTGGGTGCGATGTCGGGTACAGACTGCCTGTGTCTCCTTGCTGTGGGATGTAGATGGTGTTCGCTCCCGGAGCAATCTCTATTGGCGACCGAGTTGAATAATCTGACAAGCTCCACCCATTGGTGAACGTGATTCGGATGTGAGTCCTTACTGGATACCAGAACGTCGAGTCGACCGTGAGCCTGAAGGCTGTGCTCTTGTATGCTATCAAGTCCTGCCCGTAGAGCACTTGGACCGGTTCAACCTTGGTGAGCGCGAGGTCTCCGTCGTAGGTCAGGTCCAGGTATGCCACCGCAGATCGTATCTTCAGTGCGGTGGGATCTCCCCCTCCTCCGCACACAGTGATACCGACCCTACGACTTCCGGCCTGCTCGAGGCAGGCGAGTATCGGGGGCTTGATCGTGACGGTCAGGGCAGATGTGTAGGGCGGTCTCCCGGTGTCCGGTGAGATTCCTGTCACTATCGCATCTGCACCGATGTTCAGGACTGGCGACTCGCCACTCACCAAGCTCGTACTCATGACGCTGAGCTTCACATCCCGCGTTGTGCCGCTGAGCAAGCTGACCGAGACTGCAATACCCAAGGTCTTTGCCTCATTTCCGTAGATCACGTTGTTGATGTCGACTGCTTGGATTGTCGGATTGACGGAGATTGAGAAGTCGAACTCCGTTGGCGGCGCGGCAGCTATGTCAATTGTGAACTGCTTGCGGTCGTACACATAGCCGCCAGGAGTGAAGTTCTTGTAGGCCTCGATCGTGAAAGTCCAGCTCCCCGCCTGCGTTGGCGTGCCTGAGATCGATGCTGTCGTGGGGCCAGTGCTAGCCAGCGAGAGTCCGGGCGGAAGACTACCTGAGTAGACCTTCCAGAGCAGCGGCATAGGTATGGCGCCTGTGTACAGAGCCTGCAGGTTCCCCTGGTAAGATGACCCAACTGTCCCAGACGGCAGAGAAGTGGTCGATATGTAAATCGTGTAGAGGGGAGAGAACGCCACCGGCACCTCAGAAGCTATCAGAAGGCAGACGAGCAGTGCCGAGAGCTCCGCCCTCCGCATTTGGTTGTCTTGAAAGCCTATTTCCTTATAAGAGTTCGACATAGGGGCTATTCCCACACTCTGTGTCCATCTTTGTCAACGTTGCCGGGCGCCATTTGTTGCTGTCCTGCGGTTCATGCGCGGCGCGAAACTCACTGTAGTTGCCTCACGTTTGTGACCTTTGCTTGGCGCCCTTGCGATATTATGGATGGTCTGGGTCGGGCGCCCTGATCTTACAAATCCTTTAACAGGTTCTTGCACTTCTGTCGTGCATGTGCGCGGATGAGAATGTGGACCGTGACCGAGACAGTGAACTCAGGACGTGACTCGATACGTGCGATCTTCGATCAATACAGACGGGCCTACTTCGCGCTTAACATTGCCTACTATGGCCTGGTCATAGCCGCGATGCTCTTCGTCTCAACCCAGCCTGAACTGCAGAGGAGCCTTCTCGAGACCATCAACGTGAGCTACAATCAGACGCTACCATTGGTGGTTCAGGCTTACGAAAGCGGGAATTTCCCACTAGCTGCTGGATTGACTTTTCTGATCAACTTCGCCCCGAGCTCGTCGGTCGTGATTGCGTACGAAGACAATAACTACCCTGTAGGGGGGTTTCCCGAATCTGCCGTCTTGGCCTCTGGTTACGATGACCCATCCAAGTTCGGGAAGATAACCATCTGGACGGAGGACTACGTGAGAATCATCATGATCCTCGGTGCATCCCTCGCCGTCGTGGCTATCGGCGTTGTTGCGCTCACTAGGAGAAGGGTTGCTCCACCCCGCCTCCACCTCCTTGAGACAGACAAGGTCGCCAGAAGCATTGGTGTTTGTCTACGAATAGCGGGGCCAAGACTGAACATAATGATACTTCTGCTTCTATCTTCCGCGTGTATGCCGTTTTGCCTACATTTCCTGACGGATATGCGTCTATGATTCATGGGTGAAAATCACCTGATTTCCTTCATCCCTGATTCATCAAAAACATATATTCGGACGCATTGTCTCCCGATTATTGAAGATGGGCTTTCTGGATCGGCTTCTCGGAAGGCCAGATGTGAAGAGCATGAGGGAAAGTGGAGACGTGGATGGACTGATCACGGCTCTCTCTCACAAGGATCAGGGGGTGCGCCGCCAAGCAGCCAAAGCCTTGGGAGAACTCAGAGATCAAAGGGCTGTTGCACCTCTTCTGGGGATTATCCAGTCCGACCCCAAGCCGGAAGTGCGCCGCGAGGCCGTGTGGGCCTTGAGCGGCATAGGCGGTCCGGGTTACATCCAAGCTTTGAGGATTGAGCTCGAAGACAAATCGTGGTATACTCACTCTTCTGCAGCAGATGAACTGGAGAGGATAGCTGAGGAGAGCACAGATCCGGGACTCAGGGCTGAAATAGAGGCCACCTTGAAGAAGGCCGAGAGGGATGAGGATCGCAAGCTTCGCAACATCAGGGCGTTGAAGGACGCTCCTGAATACAAGGTGACGTCGCCGGGCGGAGTGATCAGCTGGCCCAATGCATGCTGCGTGTGCTTGGGTCCGGTCGAGAAAACGGTCCAAGTCACTGGCAGTGAGATGATTGACATGAGACGGTACAGGGAGGTCACTGTCAAAGGGGTCCCTTACTGCAAGTTCTGCTCTGAACACGAATCTCGTGCAGTGTGGATGGTCCCCCGCGGGTTTATGGCTGGGGGCGGGGTCGAGTTCTCATTCAAGAACCCGGAATACGGGAAGAGGTTCCTGCTCGCGAATCAGTTCTGGGGAGCGCGTGCACAGGAGTAGGGCTGAGGCCCCTCGTGAACGTGACTCCGGCTGGAACCAAGGTGTGCGTACCTTGGCCCAGGATCGTACATGGAACCTTCATGTCCGAAATCTTATGAACTATCTGTCACTAGTAGGTAGTCTAGATTGGAGAAGTGGAAATGGGCGATCCTTATTGTGTACTACATATTGTTCCTAGACTTTGTCTACTATGTGGTGATTCTGGACGGTGGTAGTTCTGCCGTGATGGCGTCGATCGCCTTCTTCGTGGCCCCGGTGCTTGTCATACTATGTGGCAGGTACGCAAGTTCAAGGAAGCCGACGGCAGCTCCGGCCAGAATGCCAGCGCAGCCACCTCCACCGCCGCCCGAAATGGTACCTGCATGGCCAACTGTCGAGAGTAGGACGCAAGGCCAAGCGGTGAAGACGGAGGGACTGAGAGAGGTAATGATGATAAAACAGGGCCCGTCAGCCGATCAGCAGTACATCAAGGAGGTCCTACAGGCACTACATCCGGAACTGGCTGGTATGGATCTCACTGTGCATACGAAAACGTCAGGAAACTTCGCACCAGATGAGATTTACGTCATCACGACCCTGATGCTGGAAAAGGGAAAGGACTTTGACATTTCGGGCAAGACCGTCTTTCAGCAATACAGGGACAAGCAAGGTCACCAGGGATACTTGGTGTTCGTCTATGAATAGCAGACGAGCACTGAATGGCACAGGAGGATCAAGCCCACATCTGCACGTGCGCGATTTGAAGGGGCGGAGGAGAGAGGTAGGACAGTAGATTCTGAGTTACTCCTGCATGGACTTTAGTATCTTAGCGGTGACATTTTCCGGGTAGTATTTTTCTACCCTCTTCTTCAATTCCCTCGCGATCCTGTTCCTTGCGGACTCGTCTTCGATCACGTGTTTCAGCTTGTCGTACAACGCTTGTTCGTTGTACTCATAGAGGCAATCTTCGTAGTACCCGGTTATCTCCGGATAGCTACAGTGGTTGGGCAAGATACAGCACGTATCAGTGTACATTGACTCCAACGTAGCTACTCCGAGGGTCTCATGGGAAGCCGTGGAAACCTGTATGTGAGACTGCCAGAGGATCGGGTAGTAGGGGTCTGCCCCCGGTTTCTCGACGAACGATACGTTATTCGGGTGGTCCCCTTTGAACCTCTCCAACGCGGCGGAAATCTTGGGGTCTTCGCAAACACTTCGCGTGAATATGACCCTCAAGTCGTAGGTCTTGAGCAGACGATCCATGACGTTCACGAACATAACTGGATCCTTGCTTGAGATGAGATTGTGATTGAAGACCACAGTCAGGTCATCGAATTTCTTGGGCTTCTTGTACTTGTCGATGAGCCCAGTGTTTATCGGCAATCCAACAACGCTGATTTTATCGCATATTTCCTTGGCCACCTTCTGGTTGAGTTTGGCTATCTCCGTGCCCAGAATTCCTCTGAAATACTCGGACACCAAGAAGATCGTGTCAAGGGAATAGAGGTTCGCGAGGTCTAACAGCTCCAGTTTAGGATAGAAAATGAATCTGAAGGTATCGCTCGGATCCCAGTGACTACCATGCGTATAGCCTACCAAGCTAGCCTTGCTCTTCGTGTCGCAGATCACTCTTCTCAGTTCGCTCGGAAAATGGTGGAAGATGTGGAAGATGAATATCGAATCGACTTCTCCTTTCATCAGCAGGTCTACAACCTGCTTGTAACCGTCATAAGTCCACCACAGTTTAGCCCGGGTTGGATCCATATCCTCTTCCTGTGGGGTGACATCGATGACGTCTACCCCTCGTTTTCTCATCTCTTCTATGATCGCGCCTGGAACTGTGACTCCATATCCTATCATGTCGGTCGCCATCGAGTCTCCCTTCTTCAGCGTGAAATTCCGGAGAAATGCGATCTTCATTCTCTCGACCCGGGATGGCTCCAGAACTTAAATCTCTTTCAACTCAGCAGAGCTCGAAGCACGCACCGTTGCCGGATGTAGTTTCTGCGCGGGGTCCACACTGTCTGCGGTAGAATGCTTTTAACGCGACCCGAGCCGCATCTCATTGGTATAGAGCACATGTACCCCTTCAAGTACACGTGTACAGTGCGGAAGGCGTACGTTTCTGAGCGCAAGATCCCAGTGCTGATCGCCTACGAGGGTGAGCCCAGAAAACCGCTTGTCATATGTCAACACGGATTCAGCGGCAACAAGGAGGGTATGCTCGGGACCATCCTGAGGTTGGCAAATGAAGGCTTCGTCGCAGCGGCGATGGACGCATTGAACCACGGGGAGAGAAGGGACCCGAACCTTCTCGCTAGCCTAGGCAAGGACCCCTCTCAGATGTTCCAGATATTGCTCGGGACCGCGGAAGACGTCAGAACGATGATAGACTACTTGGGAGAAGATCTCGGTGCAGACCGGGAGAGAGCGGGCATGATGGGGGTATCGATGGGAGCCATCACTACTCTGTTGACTGCCACTATGGAAGACAGGCTGAAGGCCGCGGTCTCCGTCATAGGAGGAGCGGACTTCGCGACATTGGTGAGGAAATCCTCCCTTGAAAGAATAGGCCTACCTGTGGGACAGATGACCCAGTTTGTCGAATCAGCGGGAGAACTGATCAAGAGGTACGATCCCATCCACAACGTCCAACGCTTTCGATCTGTACCCCTTCTGCTGCTTAACGGAGAGCTCGACGACCTGATACCCCTTGAGTGTGCGCAGTCGCTGTACGAAGCTTTGAGGCCACAGTATAGAGCTACTCCCGAGAGGTTGAAAATGAAGGTCTATCCTGGAGTCGGACACGAGTACACGCATGAGATGGAAGACGAAGCGGTTGACTGGCTGAAGCGACATCTTCTTCCGCGATGAACGGATCTCAGCCACCGGATCGCGCATCGATCGTGTGTCCCAAATGCTCTACACGTCTCTGAGGCGGTCAGCAGCAGCGGAGTAGATGGCCAGTTCTCGGCAGGAGAGCATGCTCTTGGCATCCTCGCAGTTGGGGTCTACTTCCAAGACCCTGCGGAACGCCTCGACCGCCTCTTTGAACTTGTATTCCTTGAAGAATACCATGCCACGCCAGAGCAGAAGCTTTGGGTGATCAGGGTTCTCAACCAGGCCAGCATCCACTTGGCGCATGGCCTCCGCGTAGTCGCCGTTGCCGAAAGCTACAAGGCATTTGCTCAGGAAGAGCATAGCTGTGTCTCCTGAATAGTCCTTCAGCGCTCGCTTGACCTCATCCATCTGTGGATAGTCACCCGCTACTTCCCAGATTCGGTTAGCCTATCCGCAAGCGCTTCGAAGGTAGCGATGCTCTCGATGAGTGTATTCCGCATCATGAACCGCAAGGACTCCTTACCACCAAGTTGCCCTCCAGTGGGTAAGATGTAGTCCGCTTGTGACCATTGCTGACGTAGCTGAGACTCAGGCATGTCTACGCCAGAAATCCGCCATGCTTCGCGCAACTTTTCGTACGTCAGTTCGCCGCAACTGTCTAGGTATTTCAAAGCACTCCTGTAGTTTTCCACTTGTTGCCTGACCTTTCGAACAGTCTCGCTTGGCACGGTCTTCTACCATATTTGGTTCATCGCTTATAAAGGTGACAAGGTCTGACACGAGTGAACGCACATCTCATGCACTCTGTGCCTACGGGTTTTCTTCCCAGCTGGAGGGGGGTGACAGTCTCTG
>Ga0315281_10013763_pt1 | contig 10935 bp, 26 predicted proteins | sample YL17G07_0_MG_FD_204540 | JGI IMG/M metagenome (GOLD analysis project Ga0315281, IMG submission 204540) | Sediment microbial communities from Yellowstone Lake, YNP, Wyoming, USA - YL17G07_0 | ecosystem: Environmental > Aquatic > Freshwater > Lake > Sediment | place: USA: Wyoming | collected... | reverse complement strand
ACAGCACCAATGGAACAGCGTAAAGGCATAGATGCTATCCTTGATAGAATACTGGCATAACACACTGCTCTCTTCGAGGGCGGTATATTACACTTTTAGAGTTAACATGCACTGAACCGTAAATAACAAGCTATAATGGCTGAATAACAGCGGTAATTTGCATATATAACTCTAAGCTGGAGGGCAGCATGATTCTTAGTAAGGGCACAGAAGCAACTAAGTTGTCGCATGAAGAATTTACCAAGAAAGCGATAACATCTTTACGGAAGGAGGGCTACAAGGGTATACATAGCGTATACAGCGGATTCAATTCAGCCTTCAAAGCGTACTATGGCACTAATCCTGTAGATGCTACTAATGCACTGCAAAAGAGCGGGAAAATTGCAATGCGACCAGTCAAAGGCGGCGTTATGATATACTTGCCACAAGACGCAACTGCATACGACCGTAGTGGTAGTGTACTGGAGAAAATGGGACTTAAGAAGTAACATAGCACAAGTGGAGAGGGGACGACCTCTCTCCACTACACTAACACCTAACAGGAGGTTTAACATGGTAAAGTTAATGCTTAAGAGCGGCGGGGAACCAGTGATGATAATATCTTGTGATACTGCTGCAAGGCTGGAGATTCTCAAAAAACGCAGTATAGGTATGCTTAAGGCTGTCTATCCTGCCGAGAAAGTCACAACCAAAGAGGTATAGCATGATAACAATAGAGCAAGCCAAACAATTAAAGTATAGGCAAATAATATTTCATTGCGTTAATCGTAATAAGGATGGCACACCCCAGAGATGGCGTATAAATGGGAGTATTAAACTGTGGAAAAGAAGCCCGAATAAAATAGAAATACCCCTTAAATGCGGTTTACGAGTATACGATCATTTAACAGAGAAAACGCTTGATCTTATGTGTCTTACTTCTGAAGAGGCACTGGGCAAGATAATAAACATACCAATAGAACAGCAAATATATTTTTAGTGAATACGTATTCACTAAAAGAAAGGAAAAACATGAGCATAGTTAGAATTATCAGACGTAAAGCAGTAAAGAAAGGAATAGTAGAGAAGAAAATAATAAGCTCTCATTTGATAAAACATGGATGTAAGCAGAAAAACTTCTCACTGTCCAGTAAGCAGAGAAAAGGTATGAATGTTGTACAGTGGAGAAAAATATAATGGAACTGCTTATAATTATATTTATAATAGCTCTGTTTTATAGCTCATAAAGTAAGGCTAAGTGCTTGATTTAATTAAATAAAAAGACAATAAAAAAAGCTCACAATTAAAAGGAGATATAAACACATGAAGACTAAAGTAATAAGGCAGAAAGATTTATCAGCAGAATGTTGGCTGGTACAATTTTCGGGGACTGATTACTGTAACTTTTGTGAATACAAAGACACAAAAGATTGTGGAGGGAAGAACATCCTAAAGACTGGCAAGAATGAAAATGGAAAAGTAATCGGCAAAAATGGATTGGGAGAGGTAACATGCTAATAATCACATTTCATAATGATTCAACAGGAAACGACGAAATTGGAAACTATAATGTAGAAGTATGTATCAATACAAGAATACTGTGGAGAACTCGGATTGAAAATCACAATAGAAAGAAAGGATGGCAGGAACTTATAAACACTCTAAACAAAGAAATAAAGAGGAAACAATGAACACAATTCTAACTAATTTTGGAATAATGATTACTGGCGGCGTTATTTTTTGGTGTTTGCTTAATGTATGGCATATTATAAAGCTTTACAGAAAAAGGAAAACAAAGATTTAGACTTTAGAACTAAGAGTTGACAAAAATTTTCTTGATTTGTTATAATCCAAAATCAAATCAAAGGAGGAAGGAAACATGATAACGAATGCAAGGCAGGGAGAACTACAGAAGGCTTTAGAGATTACAAATAGGAAATATAATGGTAATCTCAAAATCATTTGGGGCACTGTAAGAGGTAATCGTTTAAGTTTTAGGCTTAGTGTTCATAGCAGTAAAGGCAAGGGGCACAGACTTGGATATGAGCAGACAGATTTCAATGGGAAACTTTTGAGAAAACAAAGACGGTTAGCCTGTGCATGTTGGCACGCTCATGGAGATTTCTTTGATACATTATTCAGCTTGCTTCCTATTCCAAACAAAGTAAAAGTATATACGAGGGGAAAACATGTAATTTCCTATCAAGATGGGAACTGGGAAGACTGGGACGCAGGTTCAATGATGTTTCCTGTGATGATGTCAAACTTATGTGAATGTGGACAAGAGCCTGAAATTGAAGTTCCAACATATGTAAAATCTTTATACTACTAAAAAACACATAAGGAGAGAAAAGGTGAAAATATGACAGCACAGAGTGCAGTTGAAAACTATATTAATGGTAACATCATAACATTCCGAAAATGGATAAAGGCAACTAAAAAGTTAGAAATGTTAGACGCCTTTGAGATATTTAAAGAGCAGTATGGCATTGAAGTACATCGGATAATACAATTATTTAGAAACTGTCTTAACTAAAAAGGAGGAATATGGAGATAGATAAAATGACAGATGAAGAACTTATCAACGAAGCAAGTGCTACACATGACAGTATTGTAAACATTGGATGTTTTGGAACAAAAGATTTGCTCTACAATGAGCTATTAATAAGAGAACTGGAACATAGAGGTTTTGAAGTAAACGAACAAACTAAACTAAATATAAGGAGAATAACAGAATGGAAGCAACGGATAAAGGCATAAAGCTAATAGTAGAACAGGATGAATTCGCAGAGTCCCCAAGAGAATGGGACAATCTCGGAACTATGGTATGCTGGCATAAACAGTACAATTTAGGAGACAAACATGATTTCAAAACTCCAGAAGATTTTCAAGACTGGCTCAAAGAACAGATTCCGCAGAACCATATAGTTTTACCACTTTACATGTATGATCATAGTGGAATTGGAATTTCTACTGATAACAGTCGGTATCCTTATAATTGTCCATGGGACGCAGGGCAAATAGGTTGGATTTATGTAATTGAAGAAACAATCAAAAAGGAATATGGGAGACTTACAATATCAATCATAGACAAAGCTGTAGAAACTTTACAAAAAGAAGTGGATATATATAATCAGTATCTGGGAGGAGATGTTTATTGCTTTGTTGTAGAAAAAATATCTAAATGCGGCACATGTAAACAGGAAATAGTAGAAACTATTGATTCCTGTGGTAGCTTCTATGGACATAATTTCAAAGAAAATGGTATGTCTGATTATTTAGGAGAGTATGCTTATCTACTGGATAAACTGAAATAGGAAAAATAATGCCTAAAATAAACGAGATAAAGGAAAATATAAAGTTTAAAAGGACTGTGCAATTCTTCGGAAGAAATGGGATTTTCAAATCTACTGGTTTAAGCATACTCTCAACATATCACACCGAAGATATTGATGATATTTTAAGAATCTATCCTATAACATCAAAAGGATTAATGGGAAGAGGGTTTATAGATATACCCTTTGAAAGTATCAACGATGTAATCAAAATATTGTTAAAAGTAAGGGCAATTGGAGACATGAACACTCCAACAAAAGAAACTAAAACTATATATTTTTAAGGAGGAAACAATGGGAAAGATTTACTGGTGTAGAAATTGTAAAGTACATCCGAGTTTCATAACAGAAGTATACCTTGAGCCTATTAAGGAAAAGAGAATGTATGACAAAGATACAGATGATTACAACTTAATAAAAAGCAATCTTGATGATGTAAATATGCAGACCTTATGCACTGCCTGTGGTGGTGTATTGGAAATCAATCCAGAGGAGGAAAAAAAGGATGCCTCAAATATGGGAAATAGTAGAAATAAATCCAGAAAAAGCAACAAAGGAATTTAGCCTCCTGGAAGCAACAATCGAAAAGATTAGCGATAGTACCCTAAAAGAAGGAACAGATATTATAACAGAATACTTAAAAGATATGAGTAGAGAAAGAGCATTTGCTATACTGTTTATACTTAATAGGGATTTCTCAAGGTGTCTGCTCGAAAAAAAAATGATAGAAGAATTAATGTTTCGCTTAAGCAATGGGAGGGTTGTAGGAAATGCCTAAAGAACTCGATTCTTCAGAAGATTGTGTAATAGCTACATTCATGGAGATTACAGCAGACATGATACCCTGTGAAGCCTGCGGTTATCCTATGGTATCAACAGATTATGGATACTATTGTTGTAATGAAAACTGCTCGGAATATGATGTAGATATAATGGCAAGTGAACAATAAAAGTGAATATACATTCACTAAAGGAATAATATGAAAACTACTATTGTTTATTTGCTTCACTTTAATATACCATACAAACGAGTAAGCCATTATATTGGAAGCACAACAAATCTAAAAGAGCGGATGCACAATCATATAAATGGTCGTGGCTCGAAACTCATGAAAGCAGTATCAGAATCAGGCATAAAAATAACAGTAGCAAGAACGTGGGAAGGAGATAGAAACTTTGAAAGATATTTAAAAAATCAAAAGAATAATAAACGCTTCTGTCCTATATGTCAAGGGGGAAAATAGATAGATGCAACAGAGAACTAAACAACAAAGAAAAACAGGGGTAATAAATAAATGGAAACTAATTTATGTCCAAGATGTAAAGCTCCATTAGTGTGGGATAAAGGAGAAACTCCTTCTGTGTATTGCATGATATGTGGATATAGAAAATATGAAGAAGTAATTCAAAAACACAATTTTAAAAGAGATAAAACTTTAAAGGTATGCATCTGTGGCAAGGAGTTTAAGGATAAACGTCCAGAAGTAATAAATCGCTGTCACGAATGCAATAAACGGAAGTTAGTAAAAGAAGGGAAAATAGATAAATATAAAAAGAGAACAGAGGCAATATTGAAGGAACTTCTTACTTCGGAACAGTTTGAGGCTCTGGGAGATTTATGCCAATTTCGGAAAGAGGCAACTTCAAATTAGTAGGCAACTGTATCATTTTATTAAACTCTAATTCTAATTCCTCTTCGGGAACGCCTTTATCTCGTAAATATTTAAACACCTTTTCACGCTCAGCAACGAGATGCTCTATTTTAATACCTATTGCTATATTCTGGGTAGATTTTCCCTCAATAAGACTAATTTTTTCTTCAAACATAGCAATAAGAGAAGTTAAATCTTTAACATTACTAAGAGGAATTTTAACTAACAAAGATTTAGCAGCAAGATTCTGGAGAGAACGATAAATGTTTACTCGTATATTCTTATCTTTAAACAGCCTTAACTCTCTAAGATGTGGGAAATATTCTGCTAACAAGCGTTTTACTGTGTTTTCACTTACACTGAGTATCTTAGCCATATCAGCTATATTGTTTTCTTTAACAGCTAACTCATGTAAATCTTCTAAATCTACTTTAGTTTTTGTTGGAAATTTAGGTTTAGTTTCTTTCTTTTTAGCCATACGTTATTATAAACCAAAAACAATAAAGAGTAAACACAGAAATATAATCAATGGAGGAAACAATAGTTACCAGAGGAATCTTCTTGACAAAATTTTTCCGATTTGGTAAACTAAAATGTGAGCAAGTTTTGACAAGAGAAACTCTATACAAAGGAAGGAGGTGAGATAATTTATAAAGCCTATGGAGATAGTCGTATTAGCACTGCTTATAGCAGTGATAGTGACGACAAGGAAACATTAAAAATAAGAGGAGGAATACATGAAAGTTAAACTCACATCACAGTTAATAGATGAATATGGAGCTCTCAGAGACTCTATAAAAACTCTATTAGCTAACAGAGAAGAATTTGAAAAAGTCTTTGCTGAATATGAATATGGTGAGTATGAAGGAGTAAACTATAGACTCACTATTAAAACAAGGATTGATGGAGACATTGATGTCAAGGCAGCCTTCAAAAAGGTTGGAATGCCTAACTTCTTGAAGGTAATAAAGGTTTTGAAAACCAAACTTTCCCAGTTCTTATCCCTGGCAGAAATAGATAAGATAACAGAATACAAAGAAAACAAAACCTATGCTTATACTAAAAAGCAAAGCATATAGGAGGGACAGAATATGCCAAGATTAAAACAGGAAACACAAAGCACTCTGGGCACTATTACTCATCCAGAGGACAGGGATTTACGCTCAGAAAATATAAATCTCATGCATGATATTGGGAAAAATTGGTATAGATTGTCACGTAATCTTACTGAGACATATGATAGTGAGATTTATAGAACATGGGGATACAACAGCTTTCGGGAATATGTAGAAGCAGAACTAACCGATATTGAATATCGAATAGCAGTATACCGAGTACAAACAGGTAGAGCAATTAATCATTTAGGGCTCGGTGAAGAGGTCGTATCGGAACTCGGATGGAGCAAATTCAAAGAGCTTATCGGAATAGTAGATGATTCCATGACACAAAAAGATGTGCTAAGCATGATTGAAGAATGTAAAGACAAAACATATCTCAAGGTCAAAGAATATGTCCAGGAAATTAAGAATAAAAGGCTCGGTGGGGAACTAATCAAACGAGTAGTATTAAAATTTGACGTTCCTGAAGAAGTTGCAACAGCCATCAATGCTGTACTTGAAGAAATAAGAAAGTTGTTAGGGGAAACTGCCAGTGCAGGCACATGTCTGGAGTATGGTCTTACAGAATGGGCATATAATCACAATCCTGAATTAAAAGAGAGCTTGCTTAAGCAGCTTAAGAGCACAGTAATAGAAACTAAAGTTGAGGAAAAGCCAATAGTACATAAGCCTCACTTAGATAAAGGACGCAAAAGAGGCACATATAAAACTGAGAAAGGAGAGCCTATAACAGTCAAAAAAATGAAATCAAAAGCTGGGAGAGGAGGAAAGAAAAATGAACGAACCAAAAGTGTTGGTAGTAAATAGAGGACACCATCAGTATAATGATGCCAAGAAATTTGGAGAACTGGTATTCCTAACAGAAGGAAGAGTAAATGTGTTTAGTTCCTCTAACCTACAGTATGAAATTGACATGAATATCGAAAAATGTGCCAACGCAGAAGATTATCTATTGCTCAGTGGGCACATACTTCCTAATGCTATAGCAATACACAAACTGCTCAAGATGTTCGGGAAGATAAAAATGTTAATATGGATAGGGAATATTGGTGAGTACAAAGTTATCTCTTTGTTTGAAGGGGGAGTATAGAAATGTCAAAAGGGATAAAATTCAACATTACTTTTGGTGAGAAAACGATAAATGATAGAAGAATACGATGCTATTTCTTTGGATTAACTCCTACTAATGCTACTGTAACTCTTAGTAAATTATCGGGAGTCTCACAAGACTATTCCTATACCCCATATCTTAGGCAGAAAGAAGACCTCAGAGGAGATAGGAATATGCGTGCTACCTACTTTACTGAGAGACCTATCAGTGTGCGTATGGTATGTATGATAAACAAAGCAGTGCCTGTAACAAAAATACATGAATATCTGACTTTGAATATCAATGATGATGCACCAGAAATAGAACTAACCATACATAAATTTGGTCATTTTCGTGGCAAAGCACGCATTGAAGAAACGGAATTGCCCGATGGAATACAAGTAAAAACAATAGCCCCTGGAAGTAATACTGGAACTGAGTGTCCAGAAGATTTAATATGGTAAAGGAGGAAAGAATATGTCAAGAAGGAGAGTAGTAAACTTAGGAGACTTAAATCTCGACATCTTAGAAGAGTCATGTCGGAAGAATGGCAAATCCACAAAACGTAATACTAAAGTGGATATGTACTATGGCAGTGAAAATGATAACTGCGATTTAGTAATAGAAAATCGCATAGGATTCAGACGCACTGACGATAGAACAGTAGAGGCTATCTATGACGACATGTATACTTCGGAGTATAGTGATATAATAGCAGACTACATTGAAGAATCCACAGAAACTTATGGAAATTATCATGTAGTAAGCAAAAACGATACTAAAGATTTCGTAACAGTCTCTATAGCAAGATAGGAGGAAAAAATGAGTCAAATTGATATTAAAATTAGCAAGCGTACTGGTGAAATAAGCATAGAAGGAGTTGGATACGAAGGCAATGGTTGTGTCCATGATATTGATGAACTACAAAATCTTATTGGGCTAAAAACTTTGTCTGATGAAAAAACAGATAATGTCCATACAGTAGAATGTCTAAGAACCAGGACATAAGAAATGATAGAACAAGGATTACAACAAACAGAAACAAATCAGCACGTAACATTTACTATTGAACGTAAAACAGGACGTGTCATAGTAGATGCTGAAAATCCTTGCGTATTCTGTAAAGACAACAAGGAATGTAACAAAAAAGGATTTAAGCCTTGCGAAATACCTTGCGGCTAAAAAGGAGGAACGATGAAGGAAAAACTTGTTAATTATTTGAAGAGCGGTGTGCCTTTAATAGCTATTAACAGCATTGAGATTACTCGATGTACTGAGGAAGTGGTAAATACTATTTCCGAATGGAACAAAAAAGTAGGAGAAACTAATGCATCGGAATATCTCAAAGTACATGGCTACGACATAATGTTATGGGACATCAATACTGGATGGAATATGGTAGAGGTTGGTGCAACAAGGGAGGAGGGCAAAGCCCCACAGACTGCAAGTCAAGATTTACGTGAATTTATGGCTCCACGTAATTGCTTGAAATATCCTTCAAAAGATAAAAAATCTCCTGTATGCATCTACATGCTACAGAATTTCAATCTTTTATGGAAGGATAATATCTTACTTCCCATAATCATTGCAGATTGTATTGACATAGCAAAAAAGAGGATACCACACAAACACATTATCTTTATAGGGAGTATTGATAATATTCCTATAGAAATTGCTCCATTATTTGGGTGGATAGACCACGCACTTCCGAGTAGAGAGGAACTTAAAGCAATCTCTACTAAGTATGACAAGATACTTGAAAAGAAACTCACCAATGAAAACAAGGATGCAATAGCAGACTCAGCAGCAGGTCTTACCCTTTATGAGGCAGACCAGGCAATACGGTCAAGCATAGTATTCACTAAGGGAAAGTCTGTAGACACAAAGTATATCTTTGCTGAGAAAGCAAAAAGTGTAAAGAAGAGTGGTCTACTGGATTACATGGAGATTGAAGAAACAATACAAAGTGTGGGCGGTCTTTCTAATCTTAAAAAATGGGTACAGAAGGTCGCTCATATATTTAAAAATCCCTCAAAGGCATTGGAATATGGATTGCCTATACCAAGAGGCACATTGCTGTGTGGTATATCAGGCACAGGAAAATCGCTTATAGCAAAAGTAATTGCAACAGAATTTGGAGTGCCCTTATACCGCTGGGATTTAGGAAAACTTTTTGGAAGTCTGGTAGGAACTACTGAAAAGAATACACGTGAGGCATTCAAGCTTATGACAAGTGTAGCCCCTGCTGTCTTTTACATTGATGAAATAGAAAAGTCCTTAGCAGGTGCAGAATCGTCAAGCTATACTGATTCAGGAGTAACAGCACGTGTAGTCGGTGCGTTCCTAACATTCATGCAAGAAAAGACAGCACCTGTATTCTTTGCGGCTACAGCTAATTCAGTAGACAGATTGAGTCCTGAATTACTGCGTAGGTTTAATGGAATATGGTTTGTTGATTTACCTACAGATGATGAGCGTGATGAAATATTCAGGATTCACATAAGTAAAACTGGTAGAAAACCAGACAAATTCAAATTGGAAACTCTTGTTAAAGAAACAGATATGTATACTGGTGCTGAAATAGAGTTAGCAGTTGAAGAAGGAATGCAGATTGGATTTGCTGAGGGCAGGGAATATAATACAAAAGACATAGTTACAGCTATTCGGAATATGCCCAGGCTGGCAGATACTAAGTCTCTTGAAATCAGAAGACTTAGAGCATGGTCGAAAGGCAGAGCACGTGTAGCCAACGTAGAGGAAGGTTTTAAACCTACATGGTGGAACGATGTAGACAATCTCATATTGGACAAAAATGTTGATTTTCCTATTACACCTGAGAGTTCACTAAAGAAATAGTGAATATGTATTCACTAAGGAGGGGGAAATCCCCTCCTTATAAAGGGGACACAAAGGGGACAATGCTAAAAGTATTATTTGGAATAGATATACCTAATAAGAAAAAGTGTGAGGAAGTACAAAAAGCACTTTTTGAAAGAGAAATAGAGTGGTATATGAACAAAAAAAAGATAATACATTTAGAAGCGAAAGAACTACATATATGGGAAAATAATATAATAACACAATCTGATGAACCGTGGGCGAAATACCGAAATATACCTTTATACAAAGCACAAACATTTCTTGATAATCCAAACAGAATACTATTTAAGCATAATGTAGGAAATGTGCCTATTCCAACAGGAACACAAATACTTTATTGGGAGGTATAATGTCAGAAGAAAAGATAAGAAATTTTCCGAGTGGTGCAACACGTGATACTGATACAAACAAACTCGATTTTCAAGGATTCACCAGTTCTATAGCTATGGAGCAAGTAGATAATTATATTATGCGACAAAGAGATTTAGCCTGGGCAGCAGGATTATTTGAAGGGGAAGGTAGTGTTTATTTGAAAAACCAAGCACCCAAAAAAGATGGGACTCTCATATTTCATCCTTGTATAAATATGGCTATCACAGATGAAGATGTATTGCAAAAATTTGTTGCAATAATAGGAGTAGGAAAAGCTATACCTGAGCATTGTATACGAAAAGGTGCAAACAAATTACGATGGGGATGGTCTGTGCAAGGCAAGAATGCATATCGTGTAGCAACAATATTATTTCCTTATTTAGGCATGAGAAGAAAAAATAAATTTATTGAAATATTTGGTAATGAAAAAGTAGAACAGAGATGGAATATGTCTATTCTGGTTCTTGAGAAATATGCTCAATATCTTCATAAACATAAAATACAATCTA
>Ga0315281_10013762_pt1 | contig 10935 bp, 9 predicted proteins | sample YL17G07_0_MG_FD_204540 | JGI IMG/M metagenome (GOLD analysis project Ga0315281, IMG submission 204540) | Sediment microbial communities from Yellowstone Lake, YNP, Wyoming, USA - YL17G07_0 | ecosystem: Environmental > Aquatic > Freshwater > Lake > Sediment | place: USA: Wyoming | collected... | reverse complement strand
AATTGGGCTTTTCCCTCGCCCCTCGCCCCTCGTCCCTGCTGCGAAATGCGAGCGTCAGAGGCGCTCGTAAATCGCTGCGATACCTTGTCCCCCGCCGATGCACATGGTCACCAGCGCGTACCTGCCGTTGATGCGCTGCAGTTCGTAGAGCGCCTTGATCGAAATGATGCAGCCGGTGGCGCCGATCGGGTGGCCCAGGGCGACGGCGCCGCCGTTCGGGTTAACCTTTTTCGCATCGAAGCCGAGATCCTTCGCGACGGCGCAGGCCTGCGCTGCGAACGCTTCATTCGATTCGATCACATCCATGTCGGCGACCTTGAGGCCGGCCTTCTTCATGGCGTTCTGGACGGCCGGTATCGGGCCGAGACCCATCAGCGACGGCTCGACGCCGGCGTGACCGTAAGCGACCAGCCGCGCCATCGGCTTCAGCCCCTTTTTTTCCGCAAGCTTTCGCTCCATCAATACGACAGCGGCAGCGCCATCGTTGATGCCGGAAGCATTGCCCGCCGTGACCGTGCCGTCTTTCTTGAACACCGTTCTGAGTTTGCCAAGGCTTTCCATGGTGGTGTCGGCGCGTACGTGCTCGTCGGTGTCGAACACCTTGGTGCCCTTGCGGTCCTTGATCTCGATCGGCAGGATCTGGTCCTTGAAGTAACCGTTCTGTATCGCATTCGCGGCGCGCCGATGGCTTTCGACCGAGAACTCATCCTGCGTTGCCCGCGTCAAGCCGCATTTTGCCGCGACGTTTTCCGCGGTGACCCCCATGTGCATGGCGTCGAAAGGATCGGACAACGCACCGGTCAGAGAATCCACGACGACCTGGTCGCCCATCTTCGAGCCCCAGCGCGCAGCCGGGAGCCAGTACATGGCGCGGCTCATGGACTCGGCGCCGCCCGCCACTGCGACGTCCGCGTCGCCCAGCGCAACGAACTGGGCGGCGCTGACGATGGCCTGCAGCCCGCTGCCGCACAGCCGGTTCAGCGTCATTGCGGGAACTTCTTTAGGGATTCCGCCATTGATCGCGCAGACGCGCGACAGATACATGTCCTTCGTTTCGGTATGGAGCACGTTGCCGAATACGACATGATCGACTTCTCCGGGCGCCACCTTGGCGCGTGACAACGCTTCGCGCACGCAGCGCGCACCCAGATCCGTCGGCGCGAAATCCTTCAGCGCCCCGCCGAAATCGCCGATCGCGGTGCGCACGCCGGCAATAATTACGACTTCACGTCCGTTGTTCATTGCTTTTCTCCAGTACAGATTATAGTTCTTGAACCACGGAGGACACGGAGGGCACGGAGGAAAGACAAGAGCAAGAAGAGTGGGGATTGATCTGATTCTTGGCGAACGTCCGGTTGCAGCGGAAGTTTGCCGAACAGAGGTGCTCGCGGCCTCCGGTACCCTTGAACCCAATTCCTCATTCTCGTTTCTGGTTTTCCTCCGTGATCTCCGTGTCCTAAAAGGGTACTCCACGCTTCGCGAGGGTATCCGTGGTTCCCGATTTAGTCTCTATGCCCGTTCGATGGCGAGAGCTACGCCCATGCCGCCGCCGATGCACAGCGACGCGAGGCCTTTCTTTGCGTCGCGCCTGATCATCTCGTGAATCAACGTGACCAGGATTCGACAGCCGGATGCACCGATCGGGTGGCCGATCGCGATCGCGCCACCATTGACGTTTACTTTCGACGTGTCCCAGCCCATGTCGCGGTTGACCGCGATCGCCTGCGCCGCGAACGCCTCGTTGATTTCCATCAGATCGATGTCCTTCGGCGTCCAGCCGGCTTTCTTCAGGCAAAGTTGCGATGCCGGAATCGGGCCGATCCCCATGATGCTCGGATCGACGCCGGCCGACGAATACGCCTTGATACGGGCCAGTGGCTCGAGGCCCAGCTCCCTGGCTTTGGCTGCCCTCATCATCATCACGGCCGCGGCGCCGTCGTTGATGCCCGATGCATTGCCGGCGGTGACGGTGCCGTTCTTGTCGAACGCCGGTTTCAGCGCCGCCAACGCGTCGGCCGTCGTGCCATGGCGCACGAATTCATCGGTATCGAAAATCACATCACCTTTTCTGGTGGCAATCGTGATCGGTACGATTTCATCCTTGAAGCGACCCGCTTTCTGGGCGGCTTCCGCTTTCTGCTGGGAAGCGGCGGCGAACTCGTCCTGTTCCCGGCGCGACACATTCCATTTCTTGGCGACGTTCTCGGCCGTAACGCCCATGTGGTACTGATTGTAGACATCCCACAGGCCATCGACGATCATCGTGTCGACCAGCTTGCCGTCCATCATGCGCAAACCGTCACGTGCGCCGTTCAGCACATGCGGCGCGAGGCTCATGCTCTCCTGCCCGCCGGCGATCACGATCTCGGCATCGCCGGCCTTGATCGCCTGTGCGGCCAGATGCGTCGCCTTCAGGCCCGAGCCGCAGACTTTGTTGATGGTCATCGCCGGCACCGTGTGGGGAAGGCCGGCGCGGATGGATGCCTGGCGTGCCGGGTTCTGTCCCGCGCCAGCGGCGAGCACCTGGCCCATCAACACTTCGCTGATCATGTCCGGCTTTACACCAGTCTTGGCAATCAGCGCGGATATGATTTTCGCGCCGAGTTCTGTTGCGGGGATCTTGCCTATCGTGCCGCCGAACTTGCCGACACCGGTGCGTAGCGCCGCGACGATTACCACGTCATCCATCTGAGAATCTCCTCGCTCGAAATACTGGGGACTGCAACGCCGCCCGCGAATGGTTTGACTATTGTCTGCCGGTGGCGCAAAAGAGGGCGCAGTTTACGCCCGCGGTTTGCGGCTTGTCGAGGAATATGTTGCAGTGCATTCCGCGCGTTCCAGGCCGTGGGAATCAGTGGTTAGTCCTGCTCCCGTACAAATTTTATGATCTGGCGGCGCGGCCGTGACTCGTTAGCCGCAGGCCCGTTTGCGGGAACGGCCGCCAGCGCGCCGCACCGGGGAACATAGCCGGGTCGCAACGGTTAGTCCTGCTCCCGTACAAATTTTATGATCTGGCGGCGCGCCCTCTTGGTGGGCCGGCCTTGCGCAAACGGATTCGATTGGCGTTCAATCCTGAGCAACGCAGTCTTCTCCTCGCGCTCGCTGCGGCTCTGGTCGGATTCGCAATAGAGCCGGGACGCTTCGGTAGCGGAGCCGCGGCGCTCGCTCAGCAGGAGCACCGTGACCTGCCAGACGAAATGTCCGTTGCGGATGGCGAGGCTGTCTCCGGCTCTGAGCGCCTTGGCCGGCTTCACACGTTCGCCGTTGACCTGCACCCTGCCGCCGTCCACCGCATCGGCCGCCAGAGCACGGGTTTTATAGAAGCGGGCCGCCCATAGCCATTTGTCGATCCGGATGCGATCGTGTTCGTCTGTCACTTTGGCGATCCCAGTGGGCGGCCCCATTGCGCGCCTACCCGCAAGCGGGCGACTGCGTCGCTAACGGGTCCGGCGCGCCCGCCCATAGCCATTTGTCGATGCGTACACGAATATCGGCGTCGCTCATGTTTGTTGCATCTCCGCGGGCGGCCCGAATGTGCCCCTACCCGCAAACGGGCGTACCGCTAACGAGTCCGGGGCACCCGCCCATAGCCATTTGTCGATCCGTACACGAATATCGGCGTCGCTCACGGTTGTTGCATCTCCGCGGGCGGCCCGAACGTGCCCCTACCCGCAAACGGGCGTGCCGCTAACGAGTCCGGGGCACCCACCCATAGCCATTTGTCTATGTGTAGCCGCTTTTCTTCGGTATCAGGCATGGCCAGATATTTGGCGTGTGGAAGTTCTATTAAGGGCAACTGCTCGTGACGACGTGACGGTCGTGACGAACGTAACGTCTAAGCCCCTGGCTCCGTCACGTCGTCACGACCGTCACGCCGTCACGACCGTCACGCCGTCACGACCGTCACGTCGTCACGACCGTCACGTCGTCACGACCGTCACGTCGTCACGACCGTCACGCCGTCACGTCGTCACGACCGTCACGACCGTCACGTCGTCACGACCGTCACGACCGTCACGACCGTCACGCCGTCACGACCGTCACGCCGTCACGACCGTCACGACCGTCACGGCCTTACAATTCAATGCTTCGTCTTTTGCGCCGGCGTGACGACGTTCGCTGCGAACACCTGCTCGGCATCAACCGCGTCGAAGACGTAATGCCGTCCGCAGAATTCGCAGTCGACTTCGACGTTGCCGCGCTCTTCGATAATCGAGCGCATTTCATCGTGCCCGAGCATGCGCAGCATGGAGGTGACCCGCTCGCGCGAGCAGGAGCAGCGGAACGCAATCGGACGCGGTTCGAAAACGCGCACATCCTCCTGGTGATAGAGACGGCGGATGATTTCCGCGGCCGGAAGCCTAAGCAGTTCCTCGGGCTTGATGGTTTCGCCCAGGCGGGTCGCCCGATTCCAGGCATCGGCGTCTTCACTCGGCGTCGCCGGCAGTTTCTGCAACAGCATTCCGGCGGCCTGGTGCGAATCGGAGGCGAGCCAGAGGCGGGTTTCCATCTGTTCGGACTTTGCCATGTAATGCTCCAGCACCTGCGCGATGCTTTCGCCCTCGATGCTGACGATGCCTTGATAGGCCTGCTTGCCGGCGGACGGCACGATCGAGATCACGAAACTTCCCGCTCCCAGCAGTTCGGTTACGTTGCCTTGGGCAAGATCTCCATCCCACTTTGCCGTCGCGCGCAGCGTGCGTTCGCTGGTCGCCTCGACGACGAGCAATTGCACCGGCCCGCGGCCTTGCATCTGCATGATCAGCGAGCCTTCGAACTTGAGCGTCGCCGACAACAGGGCGGCCGCCGCCATCATCTCGCCGAGCAAGCGCTCCAGCGGCGCCGGGTACGCGCGCCGTTCGAGCACGGCGCGCCAGGTGGCATCCAGATGCGCGATCTCGCCGCGAACCGGCGTGCTCTCCAGCAAGAATCGTTGCAGTGAATCGTTCATGATTGTCGATAGAGCCGGAAGCGCTCCAACTTGTCGCCGGGGCGGCGGCCTTCCCAGATCAGGTGCCAGGAACCGCCGACCTCGGTTGGTGATTTCAACCTGTCTTGAACGATCAGCAGATTGCAACTGGGGGGGCTGCCCGGTTTTTCAAGGCGCACCGTGCGGATATTGCCGAAGTAATGCAGCATTGCCCGCTGCGGTTCTCCCAGCGACTTACTGTAGATGCAGCCGTGCGACGCCGGAACCGCCTGCGATAACTGCGTAAATACGGCGCGATAAGTCTTGCCGGCATCGATGTATCCGACCAGCAGCAACGCGACCAGCGCCAACAGCATGGTCATGCCGATCGCCCAGGTGATCACGGGCCTCTCCGGCTGGCGCTTGACGTTGAACAACAGCAGGAGCCAGGCGAAAGTGAACAGCGCAGCCAATACCACCACGACCACATGCCCCCCCGACCGATAGTTCGGCTGCATGTCCATCATATGCTTCCACAGTCGCGATGGCACGCCGAGGTCGATTGCCGCCCAGTAGAACCAGCCGACGATGGCGAAGAAGGTAAACAGGATGATCGCGAACCAGTAGTAGAGGTTCGCGGCGCCGCGCTGGAGGGTTTCGAACGACACCACCGCAAGCAGCGAGATCGGCAGCAGCAAGGGCATGCCGTAAATGTCGCGGCCCTCGCCGAGGATGCTGAGGAATAGAAAGAACGCCGCGAATGCTGTAAGTGGAAGCACCACTCCGGGTTTTCGCAACCCGGCACGACCTTCGGCCCAGAGGCTCCACACCGCGAAAGGCCAGGCCGGCCAGGCAAACCAGGGCAGCACATTCGCGTAATAGGTGAAATTATCGTCCGGCGTGAACAAGAAAATGCCCCTGAGCCTTGCCACGTTCTCGACCCAGAACCATTCCGCGAAAAGGCGCGGTGAACGAGCCTTCAGCAGCAGCGGCCAGACTACGGCCCACGGCGTTACCACCACGAGGGCCAACAATACGGTCAGCAGGTACTGTCTCGTGCGCCAGTGAGCTGACACGAGCGGCAGCAACGCCATGGTGAGCAGCAGCATGACCGGCTCTACCAGCCCCTCGGAAAGAATGCACACGCCGAGGCCTGTCCCCAGCCATAATCCGGCGATCAACGGGCGGCGCGCCGAGATTGCAAGCGCGTACAGGCCTATCGCCAGGCCGGCCAGCAGCGCGGTGTCGGGAATCAACAGATGTCCTCGAAGCAGCAATCCTCCGCAGCCGAGCAGCATCAGCGCAGCGACCCAGCTCTTTGAGCTTCCGTACAACTCCTTGGCAGTCAACGCGATGAACAGGAATGCGAGCGCCATGTAGACGCCGGTGGCAAGGCGCGCGCCGTCGTGCAGGGGCAGTATCGGGGAGAACAGCGCGCCGGTAAGAGCCGCCGTCAGGTAGATCAATGGCGGCTTGTCGAGAAAAGGTTCGCCGGCGAGCATTGGCACGACCCAGTCGCCGTTCTTCAGCAATTGATAGACGACGCCGAAGGAGTGCGCTTCATCAGGTTTCCAAGGGTCGTGCCCAATCAGCCCCGGGATAATCCAGGCTATGCAGACCAGCACAGTCAGCGTGATCGGATTCGCGGCGATAAACGCGGCGATTTTTTCGTTTCGCAGCAGATTGGCGGGATGAAGCATGGTTCTTTTCCGCGATGCATGAACGGGAGGCGGAACATCCGCCCGTCGTTCAACGTCCGCGCTGGCTTTCCTAGGGTGGAGCGTTTAGGGGATGGACCCAAGCATGGCTATTCTAATGCGTGCCCGCGGCAATTCATTGCCGCATAAATGCGAAAAGGCAGCTCGCGCTGCCTTTTCCTGATTGCGCCCCAGGTTCAGGTCGCAGCCGGTTTCACGTCGGTCTTCTTGCTGTATTTCTGGCGGAATTTTTCCACGCGACCGGCAGTGTCCATGATTTTCTGCTTGCCGGTATAAAACGGGTGGCAGGCGGAGCAGACTTCCACGTGCAGAGGTTTGCCTAGCGTGGAACGCGTCGTGAAGGTATTGCCGCAGCTGCAGGTGACCGCGATGGCGGCATATTGCGGATGGATTTCAGTTTTCATTTTGGTTCCTTTCAGGCGGGAGCGGGATTTGCGCTTCCGAAGGGGGCGGATTATCCTCAACCCGTCGGCGCTTTGCAAGCCCGTAGGGCGGTGACGGGTGACAATTAACCAGATACTTCCGCTTGATGCAATTTCAAGGGGTTAGGTCTCGGTGGGCTGCACGACTCGGTCACCCGCGACGCATGCTGTCGAAGAAATCAGCGTTGTTCTTCGTACCCCGCAATTTGTCCACAAGAAACTCGGTAGCCTCGAGTTCATCCATCGGGTACAACAATTTCCGCAGCACCCAGATCTTCTGCAGGATGTCCTTCTCGATCAGCAATTCCTCGCGGCGCGTGCCGGAGCGGTTGACGTTGATCGACGGATAAATCCGCTTCTCGGCCATGCGGCGATCCAGATGGATCTCCATGTTGCCGGTGCCTTTGAATTCTTCGTAGATCACGTCGTCCATGCGCGAGCCGGTGTCGATCAGCGCGGTAGCGATGATCGTCAGTGATCCGCCCTCCTCGATATTGCGCGCGGCCCCGAAAAAACGCTTCGGCCGCTGCAGCGCATTGGCGTCCACGCCGCCTGTAAGCACCTTGCCCGATGCCGGCACGACGGTGTTGTAGGCGCGCGCGAGGCGTGTGATCGAATCCAGCAGGATGACGACGTGCTTCTTGTGTTCGACGAGGCGTTTGGCTTTTTCCAGCACCATCTCGGCCACCTGCACGTGGCGCGTGGCGGGTTCGTCGAAGGTCGAGGACACCACTTCACCCTTGACCGAGCGCTGCATTTCCGTCACTTCCTCGGGACGCTCGTCGATCAGCAGCACGATCAGATAGACATCGGGAAAATTCGCTGCGATCGAATGCGCGATGTGCTGCAGCATTACCGTCTTGCCGCTCTTCGGGCTGGAGACCAGCAGTCCGCGCTGGCCTTTGCCAATGGGGGCGATGATATCGATGATGCGTCCGGTGAGATTTTCTTCGGACTTGATGTCCCGCTCCATCGTGAATTGCTCTGTCGGGAACAGCGGAGTCAGGTTTTCGAACAGAATCTTGTGTTTGGAATTCTCGGGCGGCTCGCCATTGACTTTGTCGACTTTGACCAGCGCGAAATAGCGCTCGCCATCCTTCGGTGTCCGGATCTCGCCCTCGATCGAATCGCCGGTGTGCAGGTTGAATCGCCGTATCTGCGACGGGCTGACGTAAATGTCGTCGGGGCCGGCCAGGTAAGAGGTGTCCGGCGAGCGCAGGAATCCGAATCCGTCGGGCAGCACTTCCAGGGTTCCTTCACCAAAGATGCTTTCGCCTTTCTTGGCCTGGTTCTTCAGGAGCGCGAAGATCAGGTCCTGCTTGCGCATCCGGTTGGCATTCTCGATTTCGTTGGAGATCGCCATCTCCACGAGTTCGGTTACGTGGAGGTTTTTCAGGTCGGACAAATGCATAAGGAAGGGGCCTTGCAGGGTGAAAATCGGAAGGATGGGAAGATGTGAAACGGGAAGGGACCTGCCCGTATCCAGCCGCGGCGCTTTATTCAATCCGCGCGTTCTTTAATCAGCGCGTTCGCCCGGCCAGCCACTACGGGGCGAAGCCTAGCGAGTTTAGATATTGCTGTCAATAAAGGCCGTCAACTGCGATTTGGACACGGCGCCGACCTTGGTCGCCTCGATGTTTCCGTTCTTGAAGAGCATCAGCGTCGGGATGCCGCGGATGCCGTACTTTGGCGGCGTGCCCTGATTCTCGTCGATGTTCAGCTTGGCGATCTTCAGGCGACCCGCATACTCGGTCGCCACTTCGTCCAGGATCGGCGCGATCATCTTGCACGGGCCGCACCATTCGGCCCAGTAATCCACCAGTACCGGAACCTGCGACTGGAGAACCTCGGGTTCAAAAGTGTCGTCGGTAACGTGATGTATATGCTCGCTCATGGATGGATTGCCCCGCAAGTGGATGAAAACTTCAGGAGAGACCGCGGTCCGGACGAACTGCGATCTGAAGAGACACGCCTATGCTAGCGAAAAAGGTTTTGGAAGGGAAGCACGCAAAACATCGCACTGCGGTCGGGCGATATGCGAAATACGCTTGAATTTCCGCGACATAGTCATGGCAATCCCGCCAACTTCGAGAGTCTGGACGCCGTTCTTGCTAGAATATAATCGTTGCTTGTTGCGTTGCGCCGCGTTTGGTGGCGCCCGATACGTCAGGCGATCAATCGTATAGTGATGCGTGCTTCGGCGCGTTTCAAGGGCGCGTGCCCCGTTAGAAGAGGATCAGCAATGACCTATGTTGTAGTCGAGAGCTGTATCAAGTGCAAGTACATGGATTGCGTGGACGTCTGTCCGGTGGACTGCTTCCGCGAAGGTCCGAACATGCTGGTCATCGACCCGGACGAATGCATCGACTGCACGCTTTGCGTCGCCGAATGTCCGGTCGAGGCCATCTTCGCCGAGGACGATGTGCCCGAGAACCAGCGCGCTTTCCTGAAGCTGAACGCCGAGTTGTCGAAAGTGTGGCCGACGATCACGGAAAAGAAGGACGCTCCCGCGGACGCCGACGAGTGGAAGGACACAAAGGACAAGGTCGGCTTGCTGGAGCGCTGATACCGGCCAAGGCAGTTCCCATAGCCCGCCGCGCTACAGCCAAAGGCATCTTCATGCGGGCGGATCTGGTCACTTTCCTCGAATCCGGCTCTACGGTTTTGACGCCTAACCGTCGCCTTGCGCTGCATTTGAAGCGCGAGTTCGACGCATTGCATCTTGCCGCCGGCCGCACCGTCTGGCCGACTTCCGACGTCCTGCCCTGGACTGCATGGCTCGAGCGTAGCTACGACGACGCCCTGCATTCCGAATTTGGCGGCAATCTTCCTTTGCTGCTCAACGCAGCGCAGGAGCTGGCGTTGTGGGAAGAGGCGATTCGCGGCTCGGATTTCGCCGCAACCCTGCTTTCTCCTGCGCCGGCGGCCGCGCAATGTCGCGAAGCCTGGAAACTCGTGCACGGATGGCGGCTGAAAGCGCGCCTGCTTAACACTGAGGCCAACGACGACGGCAAGGCATTTATCGAATGGGCCGAACGCTACGAACGCGCGTGCGCACGCGGGCCCTACTGCGATGCAGCGCGGCTTGCCGATGTCGTTGTACCGTTGCTCAAGCATCCGTCGATCACGAAATCCGGCACGCTGGTCGTCTACGGCTTCGACATCCTGACGCCGCAGCAACGCGATTGCATGGCTGCGCTCGCCGACGCGGGCGTGAGCATCCGCGAAGTTTGGCCGGAAAAGCAGGAAGGGCGCGCGATGGGTATCGGGTTCACGTCGGCGCGGGAGGAATTCCAGGCCTGCGCGCGCTGGGCGCGCATCCGGCTGGAGGAAAACCCCGCGGCTCGCATCGGCATTGTGGTTCCCGATCTTGCGCAACGCCGGGAAATGGTTCGCCGCTCGTTCTTTGCCGAGATGCAGCCCAATCATGCGCTGCCTGGCGCGGTGCGGCGAGAGTCGCCCTTCAACATCTCGCTTGGCATCGCGTTGAGCGCTTATCCGCTGGTGCACGACGCTTTGCTGTTGCTGGAACTCGCCGGTCGCGAAACCGATTTCGCCCGCGCCAGCCGGCTGGTCCGTTCGCCGTATCTCGGCGGCGCGGATGGCGAGATGGCTTCGCGCGCGCGACTGGATGCCGTTTTGCGCCGCCGCGCCTCTGCGCGCGTATCGCTCGATGTGCTGCTCAAGTTGATGGCGGCGAAAAGTGCGCCGCGTGCGACAGAGTTGGCGCAACGCTTGGCGCAGTTGGCCGAGTTCCGCCGCAGCGATCTGTTCGGTCCCAAGCTTCCGTCCGATTGGGCCAAAGCGATATCGCAAGCGTTGTCGATCGTCGGATTTCCCGGCGAACGAAGTCTCGATTCCAATGAATACCAGACGCTGAAGAAGT
>Ga0315281_10013761_pt1 | contig 10937 bp, 12 predicted proteins | sample YL17G07_0_MG_FD_204540 | JGI IMG/M metagenome (GOLD analysis project Ga0315281, IMG submission 204540) | Sediment microbial communities from Yellowstone Lake, YNP, Wyoming, USA - YL17G07_0 | ecosystem: Environmental > Aquatic > Freshwater > Lake > Sediment | place: USA: Wyoming | collected... | reverse complement strand
GTTGCTCACCGACGCCCTCACCGAAGGCATTTGCTCCGCACAGGAAGAACGGCACGTCCGCGCCGAGCGCAATGCCCAGCTTCGCCAGGCGTCGCCGGGACAGACCCAGGTTCCACAGGCGATTGAGCGCGATGAGCGTGGTGGCAGCGTCCGAGCTGCCGCCGCCGAGGCCCCCGCCCATGGGAATGCGTTTCCGGATCGAGATCTCGACGCCGCGACGGCAACCGGTTTCACCCTGCAACAGGCGCGCGGCGCGCACGCACAACTCGTCGCCTTCCTCGACCCCTGGAAGCGGTTGCGCCAGGCTCAGGTTCGGGCCCGGCCGCGGCGAATACCGAAGCTGATCGCAGCAGTCGATCAGCCGGAACACGGTCTGCAGCAGGTGATAGCCATCGGTGCGCCTTCCCACCACGTGAAGAAACAGGTTGAGCTTGGCCGGCGCGGGCCACACCCGGTCCCAAAGGTTCACGGGTTCACCTCGCCGATCAGCTCGCCGCTCATTGCCGTGCCGTCCTATTGGTGTACAACCAGCGGGTCGACAACCATCCGGTCTACAACCATGCGGATCTCCAAGTCGGCACGGGAGATGCGCAGCTTCGATGGGCGCGCGCCCTCGTATTCCTGGTACTCGACCCGCCAGTCGTCCTGTCGCAGTTCGGAGAGGCGGAATTGCGCATCATGCGTGAGCTGCGCGGGACGCGCCGAATCTGCACGGCCCTGCACCCAGTACGGCAATCCCGCGAGCGGCAGGCGCCAGCCGAGCACCCGTTCGGTCAGCGCCTCGGCATCCGCTGCCCGGTACTCGTTCTGCTCGGCCGTCACGAGTTTGACTTCTCCATCGCGGCGCGTGATGCGGGCCATGCCCTGACCGAGCGCCGAGGTGATGAGCAGCTCGTCGGCGGCGCCACTGTGCCGCCACGCGATCCGCCCGCTTGCCCCGTCGTTGCCATAGCGCACCGCGACCCGGCCGAAAAGCTCGAATCCATCACGCGCGGTCCCGGCGTCCCGCTCCACGAAAAGTGAGGCGCATCCGGCGCACAGCGCCGACAGGAGAACCATGACTGACCAAATTCGATGCACGGGAACCGGTATGGGGCGCCGGAGAAGATGTGAATGGAGGGGTTGTGCCCCCTGTTTCAACACCCCGGCTAGCGTTTCAGCCGCTGGATGGTGGCGTTAAGCGTCTCGTTGCCGGGATGCTTCTGCACAGCGTCGCCCAGGATCTTCTCGGCCTCGGCGCGCTTTCCGGTTGCCCACAGCACCTCGCCCAGGTGTGCGGCGATCTCCGGATCGGCGCGGCCGGCAAAGGCGCGCTGCAGGTACTTCACCGACTCATCGAGGTTGCCCATGCGGTAGAGCAGCCAGCCCATGCTGTCGATGATGAAAAAGTCCTCGGGCGCGAGTTTCAGGGCCTTCTCGATCAGCTCGCGCGCTTCCGTAAGGCGCAGGTTGCGGTCGGCGAGCGTGTACCCGAGCGCATTGTACGCATGAGCGTGATCCGGTCGAAGCTCGATCAGCCTCATCAGGCTGGATTCCAGGACGTCAAACCGCGCGATCTTTTCGGCGAGCATGGCGTAGTCGTAAAGCAGATCCGGGTTTTCGGGCAGGCCCGCGAGCGCGCGCTCGACCAGCGTGAACGCCTCCTTGCTCTGGTTGGCGTCTCGAAGTATCTGCGCCTCGGCAAGAATGAGCTGCACGCGTTGCTGGCTGCCGCTTGCGCCGAACTGCTGCAAATGCGCACGCGCCTCGGCCAGCCGGCCCTGCCTGGCCAGGACCTGCGCATAACGGATCTGTGCGGGCAGGTACTGCTCGCCGTGGCCGACCTCGCCGTAACGGCGCAGCGCCTCCGGATAATCTTTCTGCTCCTCGGCGATCTGCCCCAGATAAAGCCGGACGGTTGCCTTGTCCGCGTAATCGAGCTCGAGCAGCCGCTTGAGATTGGATTCGGCGGGCCCGTAATCCGACAGTTGCAGCGAGAGCAGCGCAACCGCGTAGATCACGTCGGTATTGGCGGGAAAGTCGCTGAGCAGCTTCTGAAACTCGATGCGCGCTTCTGCATAGCGCCGGTCCGCCACCAGGGCCCGCGCATAGGCGAGGCGTACTTCGCGCGAGTTCGGATAGCGCTGCAGATAGCGCGACAGGCGCTCCAGCGACGCAGCACCCGAGCTGGCGCCGGACTGCAGAAACTGCGCCTCGAGGAGCACCGCGGCTTCCCAATCAGGTTTGAGTTCCTGTGCCCGCCGGATCTCCTTCAGCGCAAGCTCCCGCTGGTCGGCGCCAGCCGCAGCCTGTGCCAGCGCGTAGCGTGCCTGGGCCAGTTGAGGATAATCTTCCGTCAGGCGCTGAACCAGCACCAGGGCCGCGGACTTGTCCTTGGCGTTCGCGAGCGTGCGATTGAGCTGCATGAAGCTCTCGCCGGCGCCCCCGCCCGCCTCCGCACCGGCCAATTGCTTCCTTATGTACGGAAGCGCCTCGTCGAACCGCCCCGCGCTGACAAGCAAACCTGAAAGCGCCTGAAGCGCACGCTGCGAATTGGGGTCGGTTTCATGCCACACTCTGGCCGACTCGATAGCAGCGTTGCCCATGCGTGCAAACACGGCAATTTCGGTTGCGCGGCGCGCGATACGCGGATCGCGGGTGCGCTTGGCCAGGTCGGCGTAGGCCTGCGCGGCAAGTCCGACGTTTCCCCGCTGGGCCGCGATCTCCGCGAGCAGGAACTCGTAAAGAACCGTATCGGAGAGATCCTGGTTGGGCAGTACGGGCTCAGGATCGCGCGCAGGCACAGATGCCGGCACTGGCACCCGCTCGGCGACCGCGGTTTCGGTCTGCGGTGGCGTCATTTCGGATTGCGGCGCCTGAGCCCTCTGCGCCGCGCATCCGGCTAGTGCCATGGTCAGGCTCAGGGCCAGGGCCACAAGAACCGCAGCGCATCGGCATGCGGCGGGCCTGGATCTGGAGGGAGAAACGCGGGACTGAAGCATGCGGAGCCTGACCGGACTGACCGGGCTGGATATTGCGAGCCCCACAGTTTAGGTATATTTGGCGGGCGCGACAAGAACAATAACTTCCCATTTTCAAGCGGAATTTTCGATGCCAGAACTGCCCGAAGTCGAGATCACGCGCCGCGGCATCGCACCGTTTGTCGAAGGGCGGACCGTGACCGGGGTCGTGGTGCGCGAACGGCGTCTGCGCTGGCCGGTACCACGCGACCTTGCCCAACGACTGAACGGACGCGCCGTGCAACGCGTGCTTCGGCGCGGCAAATACCTGTTACTGGACTTCGGTACGGGCTGGCTGATCGTGCATCTGGGCATGTCAGGGAGCCTGCGCATCACCGAATCCGATGCAAAGCTCCTTGCGCACGAACACGTCGATCTGGTGTTCGGACGCATGACCCTTCGCTTGCGGGATCCGCGTCGTTTCGGCGCCGTGCTGTGGACATCGGGCAAGGTCGAGTCGCATCCGCTCATCGCAGGCCTCGGCGTGGAACCACTGTCTGCGGCGTTCTCGGGCGCGTGGCTGCACGCCGCGACGCGGCGCCGCCGCACCGTCATCAAAGGGCTGCTCATGAACGCTGCGATCGTCGTCGGCATCGGCAATATCTATGCAAACGAATCGCTGTTTCGCGCAGGAATCTCGCCACGAACGCCGGCGGCCCGCCTTTCCCGCGCCCGCTGCGACAGGCTCGTGCAGGCGGTGGTTGAGACCTTGAGCACGGCCATTGCCGCCGGGGGATCAAGCCTGCGGGATTTTGTCCACAGCGATGGCGGCTCCGGCTGGTTCCAGCAGCAGTTTTTTGTCTACGACCGCACAGGGCTACCCTGCCGCGTGTGCGCTGCGTTGATACGGGTCGCGCGGCTCGGGCAGCGCTCGACATTCTGGTGTCCCTGTTGCCAGAGATGAACCCGGGCCAGGGTTGGTTGGGCTGTTGGCGGGGCTGGTCGCGATCGTATGACGTTGTGCTAGGGGCCTGATTTTTCCGTCAGGCGGGCGTATTTGGTTTCCAGCTCCGTTCTGGTTTCCTTGTTTCCTGGGTCCGGAATGATGCAGTCGACCGGGCACACGTCGACGCATTGCGGCGCGTCAAAATGACCGACGCACTCGGTGCAGCGCCGCGGATCGATGAGGTAGATTTCCACCCCCTGTGAAATCGCCCCGTTGGGACACTCCGGCTCGCAAACGTCGCAGTTGATGCACTCGTCGGTAATGAGCAGCGCCAAGACGATGTCCGCTAGCCTTCCAGTTCCTTGACCCTGGCGGCCATTCGCGCCTGCACCGCGGGATGCACGAACTTGCTCACGTCACCGCCCAGGCTGGCGATCTCGCGCACGATGCTGGCCGAGATGAACATGTACTGCTCAGCCGGCGTCAGGAACACGGTTTCGACATCGGGAATCAGGCTGCGGTTCATCCCCGCCATCTGGAACTCGTACTCGAAGTCGGACACCGCGCGCAGGCCGCGCAGGATCACGCGGGCATGCTCCCCGAGCACGAAATCGCGCAGCAGCCCGCCGAAACCCCGGACTTCGACATTGACGTACGGCGCGAGCACCTCGCGCGCCATCTCGACGCGTTCGGCGAGCGTGAAGAACGGTCCCTTGCCACGGCTGTCCGCCACCCCCACGACGACGCGGTCGAACAGTCCAGAGGCCCGACGCACGAGATCCTCGTGCCCGCGCGTCATGGGATCAAACGTTCCCGGATATACCGCCTTGATCATCCCGTTTCCTTCCAAGCAAGTGGTAGTGGACGGCACCCGCATGACCGTGCTTCAGCATCTCGAGCCGGGGGTGTCCCGCGAACATCGCGTCGCATTCGAGGTATACGAGCCCCTGGTCTGAAAGCCGCTCGAGCAGGCGCAGCCACAGGCCCTCCGGAACACCCTCGCCGAAAGGCGGATCGAGAAACACGACATCGAATCTCGCGGACGCAGGCACACCGGCGAGGAATTCTAGCGCATCGCCGCATACGACATTCAAATCCCGTGCCCGCAGCAGCGCCGCGTTGTCCTGCAGCGCTCGCCAGGCGCGCGGCGCGCGCTCCACCATGGTCACCGAAGCCGCCCCGCGCGAAAGCGCTTCAAAGCCCAGCGCGCCCGAGCCGGCAAACAGGTCAAGGCAGCATTTTCCGGTGAGGTCCTGTCCAAGCCAGTTGAACAAGGTTTCGCGCACGCGGTCCGGCGTCGGGCGTAACCCGGGCAGATCGGGAAACGGGATCATCCGGCTGCGCCACACTCCGCCGATGATGCGCACGCGGTTGGGGCGCCGCGCGGCGGCCGATGTATCGCTACGCGCGCGCACCGGCATTCACCGTAACAAACCTGAGCTCGGGAGCAGGGGCAGGGAACTTCATGGAGGGGAAGCTGATAGAATCGCGCCGCCATCATAGCGTGATTTTCCGACCACTCTCACCCTTTCCATGCTCGGGCAATTCAAGAGTAGCGAGGCCGGATCCAAGCCCGGTTGGTTCGAGCGCCTCAAGGGCGGTCTGGCGAAGACACGCTCGCAGCTCGGCGGCCTGTTCGTCGGGCGGCGAATCGACGAGGCGCTGTTCGGGGACCTCGAGGCGGCGCTGCTGTTGGCGGACGCCGGCGTGGCGGCGACCCAACTTCTGATCGCGGAACTTCGCTCGCGCGCCAAGAAACTCGGTCTGGAGAGCGCCGAGCAGCTGAAGACCGAGCTGCACGCGATGATGGTTGAAATGCTCTCGCCGCTTGAAACATCGGTCGACTGCGCCGCGCACCGGCCTTTCATCATCATGATCGCGGGGGTCAACGGCGCGGGCAAGACCACCACGATCGGAAAACTCGCCCACCTGTTTCAGAGCCAGGGACATACGGTGCTGCTTGCCGCCGGCGATACCTTCCGGGCGGCCGCGCGGGAGCAGCTCGCGGCCTGGGGCGAGAGGAACGGCGTCTCGGTAATTGCGCAGCAATCCGGCGATCCGGCCGCCGTAATTTTCGATGCGATTAAGGCGGCACGCGCCCGCGGCATCGGCGTCGTGCTTGCCGACACGGCCGGCCGCCTGCCCACGCAGCTCCACCTGATGGAAGAAGTCAGGAAGATCAAGCGCGTCATCGCCAAAGCCGACGCTCAGGCGCCGCACGAGGTGTGGCTCGTGCTCGACGCGAACACCGGCCAGAATGGCGTCAACCAAGTGCGCGCATTCGACGATGCGATCGGGCTGACCGGGCTCATCCTCACCAAGCTCGACGGCACCGCCAAAGGCGGGGTGGTCGCCGCCATCGCGCTGGCGCGATCCAATGCTGCGCTTGCGCGATCCAATACTGCGCTGGCGCGATCCGACGCTGCGCTGGCGCAATCCGATGCTGCGCTGGCGCGATCCGCTCAGGCGCGTTTCCGATCGAATGGAGCCGCGAACAGGCCCATCCCTATCGCGTACATCGGCGTCGGCGAAGGCGCGGACGATCTGCGGCCGTTCAATGCCGCCGAATTCGTAGCTGCATTGCTCGACTAGCTTGGGCACGGACATCATCAGCTTCAGCCAGGTGTTCAAGCGCTACCCCGGCGGCTACGAGGCCTTGAAGGACGTCAGCTTCACGATAGAGCCGGGCGAAATGGTCTTCATTACCGGACATTCCGGCGCAGGAAAGAGCACGCTGCTAAAACTCATTGCGGCGATCGAGCGCGTGACCTCGGGGGCGGTCCTCGTCGCGGGCCAAAATGTGTCCTCGATACGCCGCGCCGCGATCCCCTTCCTGCGGCGGAACCTCGGGCTCATCTTCCAGGACCAGAAGCTGCTGTACGACCGCAGCGCCATCGACAATGTAATGCTGCCGCTCGTAGTCACGGGCCAACCCTGGCGAGATGCGGCGCGGCGCGCGCGCGCGGCACTCGACAAGGTCGGCCTCCTGGAGCGCGAGCGCGCCAACCCGATCACGCTCTCAGGCGGTGAGCAGCAGCGCCTGTGCATCGCGCGCGCAGTGGTCAACCGGCCGAATATCCTCATCGCGGACGAGCCTACGGCGAACCTGGACGCCGACTATGCAGACGCCATCATCGACATGTTCCGCTCGTTCAATCAGGTCGGCGTCACTGTGCTGATTTCCACTCACGACGACCGGCCGATCCGCAGGCTCAATCCGCGGGTGCTGTCGCTGCACCGGGGGAGTCTGGCGTGAGGGCATGGCTGCGTCATCACGCACTGAGCTTCGCGCAAACAATGCGGCGATTTGCCGCAAATCCGTTTGTCTCTCTGCTCAACGCGCTGGTCATCGGGGTAGCACTTGCCCTGCCTCTGGGTGGCTATGTGCTTCTCGCCAACCTGCAGCAGTTCGCGCGCGGCCTTGCCGCCGATCCTCAGATAAGTGTGTTTCTCGCGCCCGAAGCCTCGAAGTCGGACATCGCCGAACTCGACAGACGGCTGCGCGGGACCCCCGGCGTGACGAGGGTGCAGTTTGTAGGCCGCGAGCAGGCGCTCGCCGGGCTCAAGCGCTCGCCGGGCATGGCCGAAGTAGTGGAAACCCTGCGCGATAACCCGTTGCCGGACGCTTTTGTCGCGACGCTCAACGCGAGCGAGCCAGGGCTCGTGGCGCGCCTGGAGCAGGAAATCAAGGCTTTCCCGAAGGTCGCTCATGTCCAGGCCGACTCGGCCTGGGTGCAGCGGGTCAGCAGCCTGCTCCGATTCGGTCGCACGGCCGTGGTGCTCATGGCCACACTACTCAGCTTTGCGCTGGTGGCCGTTACGTTCAATACGATCCGGCTCCAGATTCTGACCCAGCGCGACGAAATCGAGGTCTCGAAACTGATCGGGGCCACGAACGCATATATCCGCAGGCCATTTTTTTACTTGGGCGCCCTTCAGGGAATGTTCGGGGGGCTGGCTGCCTGTGGGATCGTGGCACTCTCGGTATTCGTGCTCAATCGCGACCTTGCCGGGCTTGGTAGCCTGTATGGGGCCGACACGAAACTCGAGCTTCTTGGGTTGATGGACGGGCTCGCAGTTCTGGCCTTGGCCGCCGCCCTTGGATGGCTTGGCACATTCTTGTCAGTAAGTAAGCACTTATACAAAATAGAGCCACGGTAGGGACCCGGCTAAGATTGAGCAGGCGTTGGTCGACTCGTTGCGCTCGGAAACCAAATCGGGTATTAGCACTCTAATATCGCGAGTGCTAAAATGGAATTGTTAATTGGCAAGAGCGCCGGTGCACGCCAGCCGGCCGCCAACACGAATGGAGCGACAAGGGATATGAGTGACGCTTTTGCATTGCCGGTTCCGTCGGCAGTCGGCAGCTTGGACAGTTATGTCCATGCGGTGAACAGGTTCCCGGTGCTTTCAGCCGAGGAAGAAGTGAGGCTTGCGCGGAGATTTCGCACAGAGGAACACATCGAGTCGGCTCATCAGTTGGTGCTATCCCATCTGCGCGTCGTGGTTTCGATCGCGCGCGGGTATATGGGATACGGACTTCCCCACGCCGACCTTATCCAGGAAGGCAATATCGGCCTCATGAAGGCGGTCAAGCGCTTCGACCCGGACCGTGGCGTGCGCCTGGTATCGTTCGCGATCCACTGGATCAAGGCGGAGATTCACGAATTCGTGCTGCGTAACTGGAGGCTGGTCAAGATCGCGACCACCAAGGCGCAACGCAAGCTGTTCTTCAATCTGCGCAGCATGAAACCCGGCCTCGAATCCCTCACGCCCGACCAGATCAGGTCCATCGCGGGTCAGCTCCGCGTAAGGCCGGAGGATGTGGTCGAAATGGAAACCCGGCTCTCCGGACAGGACGTCGCGTTGGAAGCGAACGGCGAAGATGAGGACGACCATTTCGCTCCCATCGCTTACCTCCGTGACACGGGCGCGGAGCCTTCACAGGTCCTGGAAGCCGACCAGAACGAACGCCTGCGCGCCAGTGGATTGGGGGTTGCGCTTGCCAGTCTGGACGTGCGCAGCCGCCGCATCATCGAGGCTCGCTGGCTGCGCGAAAAGGACGCTGCGACGCTGCACGACCTCGCCGAGGAGTTCGGCGTTTCCGCCGAGCGCATCCGCCAGATCGAAGCCAAGGCGCTGGCGAAAATGAAAGGCATGATCGCCGCCGCCTGAGGGCAGCGGCGATAGACGAACTCCTGGGGCCGCTCATGTTCTGAAGCGGCCCTGCTTCTATTCAGCCACCCTTGAGCAGGGAACGGATGTCGGCCGCGAGTGTGCCTGTCCGCCCGTGGCTCACGAACAGGCGTATCCGCCCGTCGGGATCGAATACGTAACTGCCGGCGGTATGGTCAACCGAGTAATTGTCGGGCCTCGACCCGGGGACCTTCTGGTAGAAGACCCTGAACTCCTTCGCCGTCCTGGCGATCTGCTCGTTGTCACCGTACAAGCCCAGAAAATCCGGGTGGAATGCGGGCACGTACTGCATCAGCAGTTCCCGCGTATCGCGCTCGGGGTCCACCGTAACGAACAGAACCTGGACACGCTTGCCTTCCTCCCCGAGCTGCTCGACCACCGATTTCAACTCCGCCAGTGTAACGGGACAGACATCAGGGCAACGCACGTAGCCGAAGAACACAACCACGACTTTGCCCCGGAAATCCGCGAGCGTCCTGGGTTTGCCCGTGTGGTCGGTCAGCGCGAGTTCGCGCGCCCATCCGGCGCCGGTGATGTCCGTGTTCGTGAACTTCGGCCCCGACGGTCCGCAGGCGGCGATCAGCGCCGCGATGAAAAGGGCTGTGTACGGGAAGCGCACACCTAGAACCGCAGGTAATGATCAACCAGAAGCGCCGCGAACAGCAACGAAAGATAGACAATCGAGAACCGGAACGTGCGCCGCGCCAGCGCGTCGCTGTACGCCAGATACAGCAGCACGGCGTAGCGCAGGAACATCCCCCCGAGGACAAGTGCCGCCCCCAGATAGATCAAGCCGCTCATACCGTACGCAAATGGGAAAAGGCTGCACGCAAGCAAGATCAGCGTATAGAGCAGCACGTACAGCACCGTGAACCTGCGGCCGTGCGTGACCGGCAGCATCGGCAGGCCGGCACGGACATAATCCTCGGTGCGATACAGGGCGAGCGACCAGAAATGCGGCGGCGTCCAGGCAAAAATGATGAGAAACAGGAGCAGCGCCTCGGGCGTGACTTGCCCCGCAACCGCGGCCCAGCCGAGCACTGGCGGCATCGCGCCGGAGGCGCCGCCGATCACGATATTCTGAGGCGTGAGCGGCTTGAGCAACACCGTGTACACGATCGCATAACCGACGAAGGTGCCGAATGTGAGCCACATCGTCAAGGGATTGACGAGGTGGTAGAGGATCCACAGACCGACCCCGCCAAGGACGCCCGCGAACACCACGGTCTGCAGCGAGCTCAGTTCGCCGCGCGGCAGCGGCCGCGCGCGCGTGCGCATCATCACGGCGTCGATCGTCTGCTCCAAGAGGCAATTGACGGCCGCAGCGGCACCTGCCACCAGCCATATTCCGACTGTCGCAGCGACGAGAAGTCCGGGCGGCACCATGCCCGGGGTCGCGAGAAACATTCCGATCACCGCGCAGAACACAATCAGCGCGACCACCCGCGGCTTGGTCAGCTGATAGAACTGACGCAGGCGGTCGCCATTGAGATCAAGGGACAGTTGCATGGATATTCGGGCGCAGATCAGCGGTTCAGGGCCGTTGGGGGCGCGTATGTTATCACGGCCCGGATGCACCGTGAGAGGTCAGCCCGCCCGGGACCCGCGGCCCGTAGCGCGAGGCGGCGTTGGGCCGCTGCCTGCGGCGCGGTGGCGTGGACTTACCGAGAATGATTTGCGTTCCTCACCTGGATGTCGCCGCTCCTGGTTGTGTGGTCGAATTTTCGAACTATTGGCCATTGCAGGGCCTCCCGCTCGGGACCGGGGTCCGTTTGCCCGAAGGGTGCATGAAGGCGAAAGATTTGCCATAATGTGACCTGACTGCTTTATTTCCAGAAAAAAAGAGCAGCGAAAAT
>Ga0315281_10013760_pt1 | contig 10938 bp, 10 predicted proteins | sample YL17G07_0_MG_FD_204540 | JGI IMG/M metagenome (GOLD analysis project Ga0315281, IMG submission 204540) | Sediment microbial communities from Yellowstone Lake, YNP, Wyoming, USA - YL17G07_0 | ecosystem: Environmental > Aquatic > Freshwater > Lake > Sediment | place: USA: Wyoming | collected... | reverse complement strand
TCCTGACGCTGAAACTCGACGATGCGCGCGAGCAGGTTCTGCTTCGCGCGGTCAACATGCACCCCTGGAAGATGCAGGTGCAGCACATCGATTTTCAGCGCGTTTCGGCGGACGAGAAGATCCACATGAAGGTTCCGTTGCACTTCGCGAACGCCGACATCTCGCCCGCGGTGAAGGTCTCCGGCGGCATCGTGAGCCATATCATGAACGAGCTGGATATCCGCTGCCTGCCGGGGGACTTGCCCGAGTTCATCGAGGTTGATCTGTCGCAGCTTACCGTCGGCCACTCGCTACACGTGCGCGAGCTCGTGCTTCCCAAGGGTGTCGAGTTGTCGCTGAAGGGAACGGAAAACCCGCCGGTTGCGACCGCGCAGATTCCGAAGGTGGTTGCTGCCGAGGAAGAAGTGGCTGCCGAGGCCGCAGTGGAAACCCCGGCCGCGTCGGAGGTGCCGACCGTCAAGCAGCAAGCGAAGCCCGAGGCCGAGCCTGTCGAAGAGAAAAAGGGTGGCAAGGCCGAGAAGAAGCCCGAGAAGAAGTAAGCTCGAGGTCAACTCACGCAAAGGGCGCGGCGGCGATCCCCGCGCCCTTTGTTTATCCCGCCGTCTATCCTAAATGTCGATTCGACTCATCGCCGGCCTGGGCAACCCCGGCCGCAAACATGAAAGAGACCGGCACAATGTCGGCTTCTGGTTCGTGTCGCGCCTGGCTGTCCTGCAGGAAGTCGAGATGCGTTCCCAGCCGAGGTTCCACGGGGTGGTGGGAAAGGCGGGTCGCGCCGGAAGCGAGGTCTGGTTTGTGATGCCGCAGACGTACATGAACGCCTCGGGGATGGCGGTGGGCGCGCTGGCGCGGTTCTACAAGATCCATCCCGAGGAATGCCTGGTCGTGCACGACGAGCTCGACTTCGCGCCGGGTGTGGTGAAACTGAAGCGTGGCGGCGGCGTCGCCGGCCACAACGGCTTGCGGGATGTCGCGGCCCAACTCGGAACCCAGGGCTACTGGCGGCTGCGCATCGGCATTGGTCATCCGGGGGACAAGAATGTCGTTGCCGATTATGTGCTGTCATCGCCGAGCGCGCCGGAACGCGAGCTGATCCAGTCGGCGATCGCGCGCTGCCTGGAGCTCTCGCCGCTGCTTCTGGCCGGGGACATGCACGCGGCGATGCTCAAACTTCACACCAGGGAAAAACCTGAACAGGCGGGCGAGGACGCGAAGTGAAGCTTGTGATATTGGAAAAGCATGTCTCTTAAATGCGGTATCGTCGGCTTGCCCAACGTCGGCAAGTCCACGCTGTTCAATGCGCTCACGAAGGCTGGGATCGCGGCGGAGAACTACCCCTTCTGCACCATCGAGCCGAACGTCGGCATCGTCGAGGTGCCGGACCCGCGTCTGGCGAAGCTCGCCGGGATCGCCAAGCCGCAGAAAGTCATTCCCGCGGTCGTCGAGTTTGTCGACATCGCGGGGCTGGTCGCCGGCGCATCCAAGGGCGAAGGCCTGGGGAACAAGTTCCTGGCCAACATCCGCGAAACCGATGCCATCGCGCATGTAGTGCGATGCTTCGAGGATCCGAACGTGGTGCATGTCACCGGACGGGTCGATCCGGTCTCCGACATCGAAACCATCAACACCGAACTCGCGTTGGCGGACCTGCAGACCGTCGAAAAGCAACTGTCGAAGAATACCAAGCTTGCGAAAACGGGCGGCGACAAGGAGGCGCAGCGGCTGGTCGCCGTGCTGGAGAAGGTGGAGGCGGCGCTCGACCAGGGAAGGCCCGCGCGCACGGTCGATCTCTCGAAGGAGGAGCTGGCGGTATTGCGACCGATGTTCCTGCTGACCATGAAGCCGACCATGTACGTCGCCAACGTCTCCGAGCATGGCTTTCACGACAATCCGCTGCTCTCGCAGGTGGAAGCGCTCGCGGCGCGAGAAAAATCACCCGTAGTGCCTATCTGTGCGGCGCTCGAGGCCCAGATCGCCGATCTCCCCGACGAGGACAAGCAGGTGTTCCTTGCCGACATGGATCTCGATGAGCCGGGGCTCAACAGGCTGATCCGCGTCGGCTACACGCTGCTCGGCCTGCAGACATTCTTCACCGCCGGTCCGAAGGAAGTCCGGGCCTGGACGGTAGAGGTCGGCGCGACGGCACCCCAGTCGGCGGGGGTCATCCACACCGACTTCGAGCATGGTTTTATCCGCGCCGAGACCATCGCCTACGAGGACTACGTCGCATGCAAAGGTGAGCACGGCGCGAAGGACGCGGGCAAGCTGCGGCTGGAAGGCAAGGAGTACGTCGTACGCGATGGCGACGTCATGCATTTCAGGTTCAACGTCTGACTTGGATTGCCCGAGGCGGCCGGAAAGGCAGCCCATTCGCCGAGAAGGCGGCGCGCCACTTGATGCGCGACGCGAAAAGTTTCATGCTGTTTGCATGTCGTCATTCCCTCCGAACGATGATTAGGCTACCACGCGCGCCGGCCGATCTCGGTCTGGTGTTGCTTGTCCTCGCAATGCTGCCCGCAATTGCGTGCGCCCAGGGCGCCTCCCAAGCGGAAGTCAGGCGGGCCGACATGCAGGCGGACCCAGCCAGAGAGGCCGTCACCAAGCCGAAAGCGGCACGTGCGTCCGAAGTTCATCGCAAGTCGGTGGCGCGGCCCGCGAGCCCGGCGCCGACGGGAACGAGTCCGGGTTCGACCAGCAGTCCGGGGCCGACGCAATCGAGCAGCACGGTCGGGCTGAGCTGGGGCGCAGTTTCCGGAACGACGTACTACGGCCTGGCAGTGCGCGACATGACCACCAACGCCCTGGTGGTAGACACCACGACAACGGGCACCAGCTACACGGCGTCGTTGACGGCGGGAGGTCAGTATCGGTGGAACGTCGCGGCGTGCAACGCGACGGGCTGTTGGAGTTACACCATACCGCTGTATTTCCAGACGCCGACACCCACAGTGGCGACCCCTGCCACGCCGACGGCGGCGCCTCTTCTGGCCGGCGACCTCGCCAAGTGCACAGCGGCCGAACTGGACGCGCTGATCGCCGAGCAGCGCAAGGTGATCAAGACGGCCCCGCGAGACGAAACGGCACGGCGGAATCTCGGCCTGATATCGGTCGAGGCCGCCAACCGCATCCTGCAGGCGCAATCGATGGGCCGTGCGCAGGAGGTGTCCGCGTACACCGCCCTCGTCAGGACATCGCTTGCGGATACGCTGTGGCGGGTGACGCAATTTTCGCGCGAAGATCGGGTGCGCGCCCAAGCCGCGCTCGGCCTCTATCACGCCGATGGAATTTTGGTGCCCATGGATCCCGTGCGTGGCTGCGATTATTTTGCGAAGGCCGCCGCAGCCGGACAGCTTGCGGCTGCCTATCGGGCGTCACAGTGTCTGTCGAAGCTCGAGCCGGAGCGCGCGCAACGATGGCTCGAGCAGTCGGCCGTCGGAGGTAATCCTGCAGCTCAGGAAACGATGGGACGCGCGTGCATCGAAGGCGCCAGTATCGATGCGGCCTGTGCGAAGAAATGGCTGCAGCCCGCGGCCGCACAGGGCAGGGTCAGCGCCATGAGCGTGCTCGCCTGGCTTTACGCACGCGACGGGACCACGGAATCGCTGTCCAAGGCGTCAAACCTGTATCGGACCGCAGCCGAAGCGGGCGATTTCGCTGCGCAGAACAACCTCGGCGAACTCTTCGAGACCGGACGCGGCGTCTCGCGCGAGCCCGCTTCTGCGCTCGGTTGGTACCGAAAGAGCGCCGAGAGCGGTTTTGCGCCCGCGCAGTTCAACCTGGCGCGGCTGCTGGCATTCGGGATAGGCACCGAACGCGACACCGCGGCAGCCCGGGAGTGGGCGACGAGGGCGCAGGGGCAGGGCATCGCTCAAGCCGCCGAACTTCTGAAATTAATCTCCGACGCGGAGAAGCCCCGCTGAGCATTCGGCTCGGCAGCCCCTGGCGGCTGCCCCTGACGTATTGCCGCCGCCTAAAACGTGCCGGGGTAGGCCCCGCCGTCGATCAGGAAATTCTGGCCGGTTACATAGCCCGCCTGGGCGCTGCAGAGATAGGCGCAGGCTTCGCCGAACTCCTCCGGTTCGCCGAAGCGCCCGGCCGGAATCGTCTTGCGGCGTTCATCCATCGCCTGCTCGGCCGGGATGCCGCGCGCCTTGCCCTGGGTGGCGAACATCGTCTTGAGCCGATCGGTAGCGAATGCACCGGGCAGCAGGTTGTTGATCGTTACGTTATGGCTCACCGTTTCGCGCGCGATTCCGGCGACGAATCCGGTGAGACCGCTTCGGGCCCCGTTGGAAAGCGCGAGCACATTGATCGGCGCTTTGACTGCGCTCGACGTAATGTTGACGATGCGGCCGAATTTTCGCTCCATCATGCCGTCGACCGTGGCACGGATGAGCTCGATCGGCGTCAGCATGTTTGCGTTCAGCGCGCGCAGCCAGTCCTCCCGGGAAAACTGGCGGAAATCCCCGGTCGGCGGGCCGCCCGCATTGGTGACCAGGATGTCGAGTGTGCCGGCTGCGGCCAGCGCTGCGGCCTTGCCCTCGTCGGTGGTGATGTCGGTTGCCACCACGGCGATTTTCGCGCCGGTTGCCGCACGGATTTCCCCGGCGGTTTTCTCGAGCTGCTCGCGGTTGCGTGCGACGATGGTGACGCTGCAGCCCTCGCGCGCCAGCGACATCGCGCAGGCGCGCCCCAGCCCCTTGCTCGCGCCGCACACCAGCGCGTTCTTTCCCTTGATTCCGAGCTCCATGTCGTTTTCCCCTGTATTGCGTCAGCGCCTCTTGCCGCCGCCAAGAATGGATCCCAAGACCCCGCGTATGACTTCCCTGCCGATCTGCGACCCGACGCTACGCGCCGCGCTTTTTGCCATCGATTCGATCAGTCCATCGTGGTGCGCGCCGCGCGGCCCGGTCTTGCCGAACAGGATGTCTCCCAGCGCGCCTTGCACCGTCGCGGCGGCGCCGCCTCCGCCGGCCGGCGGAGCATCGATCGGCGCGCCCCCCGCATGCTTTTCGAGCGCACGGCCCTTCAGCTTCTCGTAGGCGGATTCACGGTCGATCGCCTTCTCGTAGTGGCCATAGAGCACCGATGCCTTGATGGTCGCTTCGCGCTCGGGCGCCGTGACCGGTCCGATGCGCGAGGCCGGCGGCAGCACGTAGGCGCGCTCGACCACGCTTGGCCGGCCCTTGTCGTCGAGAAACGACACCAGCGCCTCGCCGACCGAGAGTTCAGTGATCGCCGTCTCGACGCTCAGTTTCGGGTTGGCGCGCATGGTCTGCGCGGCGGCTTTGACCGCTTTCTGGTCGCTCGGGGTGAAGGCGCGCAGCGCGTGCTGCACGCGGTTGCCGAGCTGGCCGAGCACGGTGTCCGGAATGTCGAGCGGGTTCTGGGTGACGAAATACACCCCGACTCCCTTGGAGCGGATGAGGCGGACCACCTGCTCGATGCGTTCCAGCAGCGCCTTGGGGGCGTCGGTGAATAGCAGATGCGCCTCGTCGAAGAAGAACACCAGCTTCGGCTTGTCCGGGTCGCCGACCTCGGGCAGGTGCTCGAACAGCTCGGAGAGCAGCCACAGCAGAAACGTCGAGTACAGCTTGGGCGAATTCATGAGGCTCTCGGCGGCGAGAATGTTGATCACCCCCCGGCCCCCGGTGTCGGTCTGCATCAGATCGGCGATGTCGAGCGCCGGCTCTCCGAACAGGGACTGGCCGCCCTGGCGCTCCAATTCGAGCAGCCCGCGCTGGATGGTACCGACGGAAGCTGCCGAAATGTTGCCGTACTCGGTGGTGAAGTTCCTGGCGTTGTCGCCCACGTGTTGCAGCATGGCGCGCAGGTCCTTCATGTCCAGAAGCAGCAACCCGGCGTCGTCGGCGATCTTGAACACCAGCGTCAGCACCCCCTGCTGGGTGTCGTTCAGGTTGAGCATGCGTCCGAGCAGTAGCGGCCCCATCTCGGAGATCGTCGTCCGCACAGGGTGTCCGGACTTTCCGAAAACGTCCCAGAAGACGACTGGGGCCGCGGCGAGGGCGAAGTTCTTGATGCCGAGCAGATCCAGGCGTTCCTTCAGCCGCCCCGTCATCGCGCCGGCCTGCGCGAGGCCGGCAAGGTCGCCCTTTACGTCGGCCATGAACACCGGTACCCCTGAGCGCGAAAATTCCTGCGCCATGCGCTGCAACGTGACGGTCTTGCCGGTGCCGGTCGCGCCTGCGATCAGTCCGTGGCGGTTGGCGAGCGCAGGCAGCAGTGCGAGCTGCACCGTGCCTGTCTTGCCTGTCTGGGCGATGAGTAGGGGCTCCGACATGGGAATTTGCGTGGTGAGTGGTGAAGATGCGATGGTAAAATTATACGTCGGTGTCAGGGTCAGGGGATTATCGGTTTCATATGTCAGGACATTCAAAATGGGCAAACATCAAACACAAGAAGGCTTTGGTGGATGCCAAGAAGGGCAAGGTCTTCACGCGCCTGATCAAGGAGATCACGGTGGCTGCGCGCCTGGGCGGCCCGGACCCGAACATGAACCCGCGGCTGCGGCTCGCCGTTGACAAAGCCTACGACGCCAACATGCCCAAGGACACCGTCGAGCGCGCCATGAAGCGCGGCGGCGGCGACCTCGAGGGCGTCAATTACGAGGAAATCCGCTATGAGGGATACGGCGTGGGCGGGGCGGCCGTGATGGTCGATTGTCTCACCGACAACCGAACGCGCACCGTGGCCGACGTGCGCCACGCCTTCTCGAAGAACGGTGGCAACCTGGGCACCGACGGGTCGGTCTCCTATCTTTTCAGGCACTGCGGCCAGTTTGTCTTCGCGCCCGGCGCAAGCGAGGAAAAGCTGATGGATGCGGCGCTCGAGGCGGGCGCGGACGATGTGGTCGCGAACGATGACGGTTCGATCGAGGTCCAGTGCGCCGCGGCGGATTTCCCCAGGGTGCGCGAGGCGCTGGAGAAAAGCGGCCTGAAGCCGGATCTGGCCGAAGTCACGATGAAACCGACTGCGGAGAACGAACTCGCGGGCGACGATGCAGCGCGCATGCAGAAGTTGCTCGACGCGCTGGAATCCATCGACGATGTGCAGAACGTGTACACCACTGCCGTTATCGAGGAGGGCTGAGCGGCGATGAACGGGGCGGTGCCGCTGAGAATTCTCGGAATCGACCCTGGCCTTCGCATCACCGGCTTCGGCGTCATCGAGAAGACCGGCTCCAGGCTGAGCTATGTGACCAGCGGTTGCATCAAGTCTCCGGGCCGGGAGTTGCCCGAGCGCCTGAAGTCCATCCTGGAGAGCCTGCGCGAGGTGATCGCGGCACATCATCCGCACCAGGTGGTCGTGGAAAAAGTGTTCGTCAACGTCAATCCCGCATCAACCCTTGCTCTGGGCCAGGCGCGCGGCACAGCGATCTGCGCCGCGGTCGATGCCGGTCTGCCGGTCGCGGAGTACACCGCGCTTCAGGTCAAGCAGGCCGTGGTCGGCAACGGGCACGCGAAAAAGGAGCAGGTCCAGGAGATGGTGAAGCGGCTGCTGCGCCTGTCGGGCGTGCCGAGCGCGGATGCGGCCGACGCGCTCGCCTGCGCGATCTGCCATGCCCACGGCGGGCAGGGTCTGGGTGCGATATCGACGGCGGGATACCGCGTGCGCAGGGGCAGGCTCGTATGATCGGCCGCCTCACCGGCGTGCTGCTGGAAAAGAACCCGCCGCAGATTCTGGTCGAGGCGGGTGGCGTGGGTTATGAAGTTGAGGTGCCGATGAGCACTTTCTACAATCTGCCCGCGACCGGCGAGCGGGTCACGCTCTTGACGCATCTACTGGTGCGCGAGGACGCGCACCTGCTCTACGGTTTCGGCAGCGCGGCCGAGCGACGGGCATTCCGCCAGCTGCTCAAGATCAGCGGCGTGGGCGCGCGCATCGCGCTCGCGGTGCTTTCGGGCCTGTCGGTCGCCGAGCTGATTGACGCAGTGACCATGCAGGAGTCGGGCCGGCTGGTGAAGATTCCCGGCATCGGCAAGAAGACCGCCGAGCGGCTGCTGCTCGAACTGAGAGACAAGCTGGGAAGCGACTTCGCCGGGGGCGTCGGCGTGAACCGCGCTGCGCCGGCATCGAGCGATATCCTGCACGCCCTGCTCGGTCTGGGCTACAGCGATAAGGAGGCGCAGCACGCGGTGAAGCAGCTTCCCGAAGGCCTCTCGGTGTCCGATGGCATCCGGCAGGCGCTGAAACTGCTGGCGAAGGCATGAGCGTCGCTTATTTCAGAGAAGTTTAATTAGCGGCTTGCTTATTAAAAGATATGCGCTTATTCTTTAATAAGCGCCCGGCTAATTAAAGCTTGCTCATTTTGACCACATCAAGGAATCGCCGGCTGGGGACCTACGAAACGACTGGCGTCGCTGGGGATCGCGTTCGCGCGTTCCTGCCCCCGCCGCTGCCGCCCGACCCGCCGCTTGAAATTAGCGCGGAGCGTCAGGACCTTCTTGAAAAGGCGAATCGGAGCCTTGGCCGCCTCGACGGTGTCGCGAGCATTTTTCCCGATCCCGCGCTGTTCCTCTACATGTACGTGCGCAAGGAAGCGCTGCTGTCCTCGCAGATTGAAGGCACGCAATCGTCCTTTTCCGACTTGCTGCTGTTCGAAAGCAAGGAGCTGCCCGGCGTACCGATGGACGATGTCGAGGAGGTTTCGCACTACGTCGCGGCGATGAACCACGGACTCAAGAGACTGCGCGACGGATTCCCGCTTTCTCTGCGGCTGATCAGGGAGATCCATAAGACCATGCTGTCCACGGGGCGGGGCAGCAAAAAGGCGCCGGGCGAATTTCGCACCTCGCAGAACTGGATCGGTGGCTCGCGTCCCGGCACCGCGGCATTCGTCCCACCGCCGCCGCATCGCGTGGTCGAATGCATGGGGCTGCTGGAAAAGTTTCTGCACGACGAGCCGGTCAAGACGCCGCTTCTGATAAAGGCGGCATTGGCACACGTTCAATTCGAGACGATTCACCCATTCCTGGACGGCAATGGCCGGGTCGGGCGTCTACTGATCACGCTGCTCCTGTGCGCTGATGGCGCGCTCGCTCAGCCGATGCTTTACCTCAGTCTCCATTTCAAAGCCAATCGGGACCGGTATTACGAACTGTTGCAGCGTGTGCGCACCAAAGGGGCTTGGGAGGACTGGCTCGATTTCTTCCTGAGTGGCGTGATTGATACGACGGAGCAGGCAGTTCGTGCCGCGCAGCGTATCCTCGATCTGTTCCGCGACGACCGGCTTCGGATCGAAAAGCTCGGACGCCCCGCTGCGTCTGCCCTGCGCTTGCATCATGCGCTCCAGGAGCGTGGAATCCTGTCGATTCCCGGCGCGGCTAAACGCGCGGGCTTGTCTCAGCCGACGATCACAGCGGCCTTGGTTCATCTTGCCAAGTTGAGGATCGTGCGGGAAACGACGGGACGCAAGCGCAGGAAGCTGTACGTGTATGACGCCTATCTAAAGATCCTGAGCGAGGGCGCGGAGCCAATAAAATGACCGAGAAGAAAACCACGGTCGCCGTAAAGATCATTGACATGCTCGGAGAAGAAGTCATGGAGACGTTTGACGTATGATGAGGAACGTATGCACGGCGTACGAGACATCAATTCAAGAGAAGACCGGGTATTGTAGGTACATGATTGAACTAGTACGAATTGCCAGTTTTGACACACGAATGTGCCCGAGATCCGCGCCGGTACTTGGACGCCGCGCATGAATGTTGTGAATTCATGCTGCGCATGGAGCGGGCGACGGAGTTGACCGTGGCCATCGAAACCGACCGTCTCATCGCCGCGGAGCCCGCCAGTTCACAGGAAGAGGCGTTCGAGCGCGCTCTCCGGCCGCGATCGCTGTCCGAATATGTCGGACAGGAGAAAATTCGCGGGCAGCTTTCCATATTCGTCGAGGCTGCGCGTGGCCGCAAGGAGGCGCTCGACCACGTGCTGCTGTTCGGGCCGCCGGGACTGGGCAAGACCACGCTCGCGCATATCATCGCCCGGGAAATGGGCGTGAACCTGCGCCATACCTCGGGCCCGGTGCTCGAGCGCCCGGGTGATCTCGCTGCGATCCTCACCAACCTCGAGCCGAACGACGTGCTGTTCATCGACGAGATACACCGCCTGTCGCCGGTCGTCGAGGAGATCCTCTATCCGGCGCTGGAGGACTACCAGATCGACATCATGATCGGCGAGGGGCCGGCCGCGCGCTCGGTGAGGCTCGACCTGCCGCCCTTCACGCTGGTGGGCGCCACCACGCGGGCAGGCATGCTCACCAACCCGCTTCGCGACCGCTTCGGCATCGTCGCGCGCCTGGAGTTCTACACGCCCGAGGAACTCGAGCGCATCGTCGGCCGCTCTGCGGGTCTGCTCAAGGTGGAGATCTCGGGCGACGGTGCCCTGGAAATCGCGCGTCGCGCGCGCGGCACGCCGCGCATTGCCAACCGCCTGCTGCGTAGGGTGCGCGATTACGCGCAGGTGAAGGCGCAGGGGGATATTTCGCGTGAAGTCGCCGATGCCGCGCTCGTCATGCTCGATGTGGACGCGCTCGGTTTCGACGTCATGGACAGGAAGCTTCTGCTCGCCGTGATCGAGAAGTTCGGCGGCGGGCCCGTTGGACTGGAGAACCTCGCGCACGCGATCGGAGAGGAGACCGACACCATCGAGGATGTGCTCGAACCCTTCCTCATCCAGCAGGGATTCGTCCAGCGCACGCCGCGCGGCCGGGTGGCAACGCTTCTGGCCTACCGTCACTTCGGCCTTGCGGCGCCGCGAAGATCGGATAACGGCGCGCTGTTCGAGGATGCATAAGAACTTTTTCTGGCCGCAGCGCGTCTACTACCAGCACACCGACGCCGGGGGCGTGGTCTACCATGGCAGGTATCTCGATTTCATGGAGTGCGCGCGCACCGAACTGCTGCAATCGCTCGGATT
>Ga0315281_10013759_pt1 | contig 10938 bp, 9 predicted proteins | sample YL17G07_0_MG_FD_204540 | JGI IMG/M metagenome (GOLD analysis project Ga0315281, IMG submission 204540) | Sediment microbial communities from Yellowstone Lake, YNP, Wyoming, USA - YL17G07_0 | ecosystem: Environmental > Aquatic > Freshwater > Lake > Sediment | place: USA: Wyoming | collected... | reverse complement strand
GATCGCGATGTGGCTGGCGCGGCGGCTGTGCGGCCGCCCGCCGAAGCCGTCGCACAGCATGCGGCCGCGCGCGGCGGCCGTGTCGCGGGAGATCGCCGCGATGGAGGCGCCGGCTTACGCGTCCGCGCCGAACCGGCCGCTGACGTAGTCGCGCGTCCCGCGCACCACCGCCCACAACCGCGCGGCCGGCGACCCGCCCCGCCGGAGCGCCGCGTGCGCCAGGTTCAGCATCACGATCGACAGGGCGCGCCCCAGCGCGGCGCCGCGGCCGGTCGAACCCGTCCGCCGCGCCACGAGCAGATGATTGCGGGCCGCGTAGTACAGGCGCCGCGGCGATGTGGCGGCGAGTGACCGCCCGCCCTCGTGATACGCCGCCGCCGCGCCCGCCAGAACGGTCGTGAAGCCCGCGCGCCGCGCGCGCAGGCAGAAGTCCAGATCCTCGAAGCTGAAGAAATAGTCCTCGTCCAGCAGCCCGACGGCGTCGAACACGTCGCGCGTGACGAGCATGAGGCAGCCGCTCACCGCGTCGACGACATGGACCGCGGGCTGATCGTGGTCGACCATTCGGCTGCCGAACCCCTGGTGGCGCATGCGGCCGCTGGTCGCCGAGTACGCCATGCCGAGGGACGCGATCACGTCGGGCTCGGATCGCGCGAGCACGACGGGCCCGGCGATGCCGGCGCCCGGCGACGCCGCACGGCAGTGTTCCAGACGTGCGACGCAATCCGGCGGGACGATCACATCGCTGTTCACCAGCAGGACGCGGTCCGCGCCGCGCGCGAGCGCCTCACGGATGCCCGCGTTCATCCCGCCTGAGAACCCGAGGTTCCCGCCGGTCGGCAGGTATCGGATCCTCGACCAGACGTCCTGAAGCGCCTCGCGCGCGCCGCCGGCGGCCCCGTCGCGATCGTTATCGACCACGATGACATCGTCGAGCGGCGGGCTGGACGCGAGTAGCGACCGGACCGCGAGGAACGTGTCGTCGGGCGTTCGATAATTCAGCACGACGGCCGCGACACGCGGGGCCGGCGCGCGAGTCTCCAGGCGTTTCACGAGATGCGTCTCGTACGCCTGACGCGCGCCGCGGACGTCGTCCTCGATGGTGCGCACGCGAGGGATCCCGGCGCGAAGCGCGTGCCGCAGATCCGGCTCGCGCACCAGACGTGTGAGGACTCGGGCGAGGTCGGCGGCATCGCCCGGAGTGAACAACAGGCCGTTTCGGCCGTCTTCGACGACTTCCGGGATGCCGCCGATTCGCGCCGCCACGACCGGCACGCCTGCGAGGAACGCCTCCTGAATGACGAGCGGACTGTTCTCCGGCCAGATCGAAGGCACGACCAGCACATCCAGCGCCCCGAGCGCGCCGGCGACGCGATCGTGCGGGATGGCGCCGTGCAGCCTGACCCCCGCCTGATCCAGGAGCGGCAAGAGGCGCTGGCGATAGCTTCCGTCGCCGTGGTAGTCGACGTGGGCGCCGTACACATCGCACGTCGCCGAGCCGCGCGGCAGGGCCGCGATCGCGCGAAGCAGCACGTCCGGTCCCTTCGAGACCATCAAGCTGCCGAGAAACCCGAGCCGCAGGCCATCGGCAGGCGCCCGCGCCGGGGTGTCGCGATACCCGACGCGATCGAAGCCGTACCCCGCGACGGTAATGCGTTCTGGCGCGACGCCGAACCGGACGAACTGGTCGCGCATGTGCCTCGACGGCGCGAAGAAATGCGTGACGTCCGCGCAGACGGCGCGCATGTGCGCCAGGCGCCGGCGCGACTGCTCCAGCGCGGCGTCGTCGCTCGACACAGCCCCGGCGATCTGCTGCGCCGCGCGGCGGAGCAGACGGCCCGGTCCGGGCAGTGTGCGTTCGAGCGCGCGCACGGCCAGCGCTCCCGCGAATCCGGCCGCGCCGGCGCCGGCCGCCGGCCCCAGGCATGCGCCGCAATCGGCGACGTCGTCTCGCGCCGGGCCGGCGCACACGCGGCAACCCACATCGAGGAGTTGCCCTCGATGACACAGCAGCCAATAGTCGTGCAGCGTGACGAAACGCGGAATCGCGCGCTCGGCGAGCAGCCGCACGATGGTCGTCGAGAGGCGCGTCAGGTGATGGATGTGCGCCACGTCGGGTCCGACGTCGTCGATGACCCTCGCGGCGATGGCGCCGATGGCGTCGTTCCGGTACGTCTCCTCGAACGTGCGCGTGGCGCGGAACGTGTTGTTGATCCAGACGATGCGCAGGCCGTCGCGGCGCTCGCGCCGGACGGCGTACTCGGCGCGGGCGGGATCCTGCTCGCTCGTCAGCACGACGATGTCGTCGCCGTGTCGCTCGTGGAGGGCACGCGCGTGGGTGTGCGCGTAGATTTCGCTGCCGCCCTGTGCAGACGGCGGAAATCCGTGGACGACGACGAGGATCCGCATCAGACGGTTCCCCGCCGCGGCGCCGTCCACCCCTTGATCGCCGAGAGCGCCCCGTAGTACTGGCCGAGCGGCCATGCCACGGCCAGGGCAAGAGATCGCGCGCTCCGCTCGACGCGAAGGTGGGCGACGACGGACGAGGCGATCGCGCGCGCCAGCAGCGGCAGCGTTGGAATCGTGCGGAGCCGGAACAGCTCGAACAGGCGGCGGTGCAGCGCGCAGGTCCGGGCGAACTCATACCGCGCGGAGCGATCGTGCGAGTGAATGACCTCGGCCGTGGGCACGTACGCGAGGCGATATCCCCGAAGGAGCACGGCTCTGGCCCATTCAAGATCTTCGGCGATCGGCGTAGACGCGAACGGCGTCTGGCGCCAGACCGACCGCCGGATGCACGAGCAGACGTTGTCGAAGACACATCGCTCGAATTGCCCGGCTGGCCCGAGTGCCTCGAATGCCTCGCGGCTTTCCACTGCGTGCGTGTGAGGCGTCGACGACGAGGCGATCCACCGCGACAGGGACCATCGGGTCATCGCGCCCGCGTCGGGGCGCGGCAGTTGTCGCGCGAATGTGCCGGCCACCCGATCGTCGTTCAGGAGCGGCGCAACCAGGGCCGCCAGCCATGTCTCTGAGGACGGCAGGGCGTCCTGCACCAGCAGCACGATGAACTCGCCCCGCGCCCGCTCGATGCCGAGGTTGCGCGTCAGCCCGTGATCGAACGCGTCAGCCGCGATCGTGATGAGGCGATCGACGCGGCCGCGCAGCAACTCGGCCGTGCCGTCGGTCGATGCGGAATCGACGGCCACGACCTCGACGGAGAACCCCGTCCGCTGGCGCGCAATCGCGTCGAGCAGCGCGGGCAGCGTCGCTGCGCCGTTGCGTGTCGGCAACACGATCGAGACGGCCGGGGCGCTCACGAGGCGGGCCCCTCCCACGCGCGACGGCCGACCACGTCGGCATACACGGCCGTCCACTCGCGGGCGTCCTGCGCGATCGACTTGACCTGAGGCGCCGCCGCGGCAAGCGCGTCGACGTACGCCGGGTCGGCAATCAGGCGGCGCAGCGCCGCCGCGAGCGCGTCGGGCGACGGCGCGTCGTAGAGCAGCCCGTCGCGGCCGTCGTCGATCAGACCGGCAATCCCTCCGATCCGCGCGCCCACGACCGGCACGCCGGCCATCCGGGCTTCGTGAATCACGAGCGGCGAATTCTCCAGCCACAGCGACGGCACGACGAGGACGTCGATTTGCGAGTAGACGTCTGCGACACGCGCGCGATCGAATGCGCCCATGAACGCAACCGGGCATCCGGACGCTCGAGCGCGGAGGTCAGCCGTGTAGTCGGGGAACACGTCGGGACTCCCGAAGATCTTGACCTCATACGTCCCGGCAGGCAGCGCGCGGACCGCGTCGAGCAGCACGTGCACACCCTTGTGCCACACGAGCGTCCCGACGTAGCCGATGCGCAGCGGCGCGCGCGCGCCGTCCCTTCGCGGCCGCGCCTGGCGCCGCAACGGGACGAAGCCATAGTCGGAGACGCGGATCCTGGATTCCGGCACTCCACACTGCCGGAACTCCGCCGCCACGGACGCCGACGGCGCAACGAAGAGATCGACCTGGCCAAAGACGCCCCGGGCGGCGTTCAGCCGATCGTCGACCTCCTTTCTGGTGACGGTGAGAGGCGCAGCATGCCGGGCCGCGCGCGCGGCGCGGCTCGTGAATCCGGGAAATCGGCGCGACATCGCGACGGCCGCGCGCCGCATCAGACCTGGAGCGCGCGTCAGCGCGGCCAGCCGGCCGAACGAGATCTGGGTGTGGAACGGCGACTCCTGAAAACAGCGCGCGCACCGGTCGGTGTCGATGACCTGGCAGAGGTGCTGTGCGGCGCGATGGATCCGCTGACCGCCCGAGGGACACACGAGCGCGTAATCGTGCAACGTGGCCACCACCGGCACGCCGCGCGCGCGCGCGATCGACGGAAGATCGAACGAGAGATTGAGCAGATTGTGCACGTGCACGATCTCGGGCTGGACCGCGCGGAGCACGTCGGCGATTCGCGCGCCGACCAGCGGCGGGCGGTACGTCTCCTCGAACGAGGCCGCCACCCAGTTGTTGACGATCTCGACGACGGGAAGGCCCTCGTGGACGCGCCACGTGACGTGCCCGTGACGTCGCGACGGATCGTACTCGGCGCACAACACGGTCACCGCGTGGTCGGCGGCCAACGCGCGGCACAGGTCGAACGCGTAGATCTCGGAACCCGCCTGATGGCGCGGCAGGAAGTCGTGAATGACGTGAAGAATCCGCACGAGCGGTCAGTCGGCGAGCGGCAACGTGACCTGCAGGCTCGCCCCGCCCAGGGGCGCCGCCGCCGCGATGATGCGGCCGTTGTGAAAGACGATGATCTTCTGCACGAGGGCCAGCCCGAGGCCCGTCCCGTTCCGCTTCGACGTGACGAAGGGCCGGAACACGCGGTCGCGATCCGCAGGCGCGATGCCCGGCCCGTTGTCGTCGACCGTGATCCGCGACACGCGCGGCCCTTTGTGGATCTCGGACTCAATGACAATCCGCGGCGCCACGCCCTGGCCGCCGCAGGCCTCGAGGGCGTTCCGCAGGAGATTGCTGACCGCCTGCCGCAGCAGCACTTCGTCGCCGTCGACGACGGCGAATTCGCCCCGGACGTCGACGTCGCCGCCGAGCGCGCGCGCATCGGCGCGAATCTCGTCGGCGGCGCGCTCGCAGATCGCGCGCATGTCGACCCGCGACAGCGTCAGTTGCGCCGGCCGCGCGAAGTTGAGGAAGTTGGTGACCACCTGGCCGAGCGATTCGGCTTCGGCGCGGATGCCTTCCACGTAGGGCCGGTACCCTTCCGGGAGCGCCTGCAGATCGAACAGTTTGCTGTAGCCGTGAATGGTCGCCAGCCCGTTGCGGAACTCGTGCGCAATCCCGGCGGTGAGCTCGCCGACCGCCGCGAGGCTGTGCTTGAGCCGCACCTGCTCCTCGAGATCCTTGATCGCCGTGAGATCGCTGAAGAGGCAAATCGCCCCATGAAGCGCGCCGCTGCCGTCGAAGAGCGGCGACACGGTGACGCCGAGATGCGAGACGCCGCCGCGCCGTTCGGGCAGCGCGATCGACCGGCGGAGGATCGGGGCGCGGGCCTGCAGGCTTTCCTCAATCACCGACCACAACGTGATCTGGCCGAGGACGCGCCGGCATTCGTCCAGGGCCTCCAGATCCGGGAGGTCGAGCATCCGGCGGCCGGCGGGATTGAGGATGCGCAACTCGCCGTTCAATCCCGCGACGAGCAGGCCCGCGGTCAGGCTCGAGATGATTTCGCCGCTGAGCCGCTCCGAGGCGTCCGCGCGCGCCGCCATCGCGCGTTCCTGCGCCTTGAGCTTCGTCACGGCGTCCTGGAGCGCCGCGGACAGGAGCGCCGCTTCCATCCCGGACTCGCCGCGCAGGTTGCGCCGCGTGTCGCGCGCCGCGGCCCCGATGCGCAGCAACGCGAACGTCAGCACCGCGACCAGGCCTCCGACGAGCGCCGTCAGTCCAATCAGCGCGTAGCCGTTCGGCGTCAGGTTCACTGCAGGAATTCCATGTACCAGGCGAGCACCGCGGGGCCGACCGTGGCGGCGGCCGCAGCGCCGAGCGCGAGAAACGTGCCGAACGGGAGCGCGTGCTTCATCCCGCCGCGGCGCGTGGCAATCATCGCGACGCCGATCAACGACCCGCTCAGCGAGGCCATCATCAACGCGACGAGCGTGAGCTTCCACCCGACGAACGCCCCGATCATCGAGAGCATCTTCACGTCGCCCATGCCGAGGCCTTCCTCATGCCGCACGCGGTAGTACACCTCGGCCACGCCGTACAGCACGCCGCCGCCGACGACGATGCCAATCAAGGAGGCGATCCAGCCGGGGTCGGTGACGACGCTGAACCCGAATCCGACGACGATCCCCGGCAGCGTGATCGCATTGGGCAGCAACTGGTGCTCGAGGTCGATGGCGAACAGGGCGATCAGCGCGCAGCCAAAGACGAGACGCGAAGCCAGCAGCGGCGTCGGGCCGTAGTACCACACGCCCAGCGCGAACATCGCCGCGGTCAGCGCCTCCACGATCGGGTATTGCAGGCTGATCCACACGTGGCATGTGCGGCACCGCCCGCGGAGGACGAGATAGCTCAGCACCGGTATGTTTTCGTACCACGCGAGTGCGCGGCCGCAGCGCGGGCATCCCGACGCCGGCCACACGACCGACTTGCCCAGGGGCAGACGGTAGATGCAGACGTTCAGGAAACTGCCGACGATCCCCCCGAACGCCGCGGCAAAGACGAGCAGCACCACTGGCGGCAGCTCGTCGATCATGACGGGGGCCGATCGACCAGGCGCGTGGGCTCCTTGGGAAGGGGCCACAACCGCGACGATTGCGCCAGCGTCACGCGGCCGCCGGTCAGCAGGTACGGCGTGTTCGCCGGATCGACGGGCGTGCCCGGGAGCACGCGGGCCCGGATCAGGGCGAGCCAGTCAGGCGCGGGCGTGCCGGCGCGCCGCGCGTAGTCGTCGACGGCCCGCTGCAGCGCGTCGATCTGATCGAGCGCCTGGAGCTGCAGCAACCGCCGTTCGGCGTCCTGGCGCAACCAGTCCACTTCCGCCGATTGCCGGATCGCCTCCCACATCACGCGCGACGACTGCCGGTCTCCGCCCTGGATCAGCGTCGTCGCCGCCAGCGACCGCAGCCACCAGGGCGCGCCGGGCAACTCGCTCGCCTTCCGGAACCAGTCGGCGGCCTCGCGATAATCGTGGTCGTACCAGTAGTGGACGAACCCGATGTCCTCCATGTACTCCCACTTGTCCGGGCGTGCGCGCAATCCTTTTTCCAGCAGCGCCACCGCCAGATCCGGACGGCCGGGCCCGCCCGGATACGGCTCCGCCAGAAACACGGCGCCAAAGCGGTACGCGATGTTGAACCGCGGATCGAGGGTCGTCGTCAGGTCGAGAAGCGGATACAGCAGGGCGAACGCCTCGGACGTCGGCGCCGCACTCATCGGCGGCGCACCGGGCACGCCGGCCTGCGAGGCGAGCGCGCGCTTGCCGTCACCGTAGTACTGGATCGCGCGAATCCAGTACACGTCCGCCGCCAGCGCGTTGTACGCGACCGTGAGCCGCTGGAGCACGGGCCCCGACCGGATGTAGAGCGAGTCCTCGTCGATGGCGCGCGGCGGATAGACGCGGTCGCGCACGGCCTGTAGTTCGGCCGATGCCGACGCCATCAGCGCGGCGACGATCGCCACGCCGACGGCCACCGTGACCGGCCGATCGCGCATCACTTGAAATCCCGGCGCGAAAAAATCAGGACGGAGATCATCAGCAGCATCGCCACGTAGATCGCGGCATACGCGGACGCGAGGCCCATGTAGCCGAACGCCACCGGCTGGCCGTGGACGACATCGGCGCGCACGTCGAACTGCGCGAGGTTCGGCAGCGCCCATGAGAGCACGCGCATGAAACCCGCCACCGCGCGCGAGTCGAGCAGGTCCGCGAAATTGCGCAGATCGTTCGTGAAGTGGCCGACGAGGTACATGCCGACGGTCAACGCGGCCGACAGCATGGGCGTCGAGAAGGTCGAGAAGAACAACGCAATCGCAGTGATCACCGTGAGCTCGACGAGCAGCAGGAACGTCGCCTTCAGCAGCGCGGGGTCGAGGGCGGGCGCGTCCCAGATGCGCGCGGCCTCAGCCGACACGCCCCAGGACATGTACGCCAGCACGGCGTACAGCGCCGCCGCCATCACGGCGACGTTGACGGTCAGCGTCAGCACGAGACCGCAGTACTTGCCGATCAGCAGCTGGTAGCGGTGAATGGGTTTGGCGAGCAGCGAGTACACGCTGCGCCGCTCGACCTCCTTCGACACGAGACCAATGCCGATGAACACCGCAATGAACAGGCCGAAGATCGACGTGGCGGCGAGGCCGAGATCCTTGATGATCTTGACGTCCTGCCCCGCCGTCAGCTGGCCGATCAGATACGAGGCGCCGATCAGCAGAATCGCGAAGAAGACCAGGTTGTAGAGCACCTTGTCGCGCACGGATTCGCGAAAGACGTTGATCGCGATCCAGGCCGTCGCTTTCACGGCTGCCTCCCGGCGACCTGCTCCACGAAGAACTCTTCGAGCGTCTTGCGGATCGGATTGAGCGACACCAGATGCGCGCCGGCGGCGGTGAGCTCCCCGAGCAGCCGCTCGGGCGGCACGTCGGGCGGCAGTTCCAGCATGTAGCGCCCCTCGCCCAGGCGCGTGGCGCGGCGCACGCGCGCGCCCAGACCGGAGACCGCCGCGTCGGGAACGCCGACGATGACCAGTTCCCAGCCGCGCGTCTGGAACGGCAGCATGTCCGTCAGGCGGCCCATCGCCGCCAGGCGGCCGCGGGCGAGAATGGCCACGCGGTCGCACAGCGCCTCGGCGTCGCTCAACACGTGCGAGCTGAAGAACACGGTGCAGCCGCGATCGCGCAGCCGGAGAATGAGCGAGCGGACGTCGCGCCGGCCGAGCGGGTCCAGTCCGGACATCGGCTCGTCGAAGATCACCAGCTCGGGATCGTTGATGATCGCCTGCGCGATGCCCACGCGCTGGAGCATGCCTTTCGAGAACTTGCGCAGCGGCAGCCGGCGCTCGGCGCCGATGCCCACCTCGTCGAGCAGCCGCGCGGCGCGGGCACGCCGCTCGGCGCCGGTGTAGCCGAACAGGCCCGCGAAGTACGTCAGGAGCTCTTCGGCCGTGAGGTAATCGTAGAAGTACGGATGTTCCGGCAGGTAACCGATGCGGCGCTTGACCGAGAGATCGCCGAGCGGCCGTCCCAGAATCTCGCCGCGCCCCGACGTCGGAAACACCAGCTGCATCAGCAGCTTCAGCGTCGTCGTCTTGCCCGCGCCGTTGGGACCGAGAAAGCCGAAGACTTCGCCGGGGGCGATCTCGAAGGTCAGGCGGTCGAGCGCACGGTACGGGCGTTTGCGCCAGAAACCGACCGCATAGTCCTTCGTCAGTGCGTCTGTGGCAAGGGCGCGCACGTCATTTCGAGGCGTGCTGAAGCTCGTAGGCGATTGCCTGCTCGAAGTACTGAGGCGGCAGCGCGCCTTCGATTTTCACGCCGTTGATGAAGAACGTCGGCGTCGACTTGATGCCAAGCTGGCGGGCCAGGGCGATGTCCCCTTTGATCAGGGCGATGGTCGACGCGTACCTGGCGTCAAAGTCGGCGACTTGTCCGACATCGTGCGCCGCCTGACGCACGCTGGGCGGCGTCATCGCCGGTTGATGCGTGTAGAGCCACTCTTCCAGCGCCTCGGTGCGGGGGCGGGCCGCAAGCCGGACGGCGACCGCGGCATCGCACGCGGCCGGATGAATCGTCTGCACGAGCGCGTCGTTGCAGTCCTTGTTCAGCGGGTAGTCCTTCAGCACGAGACGCACCTCGCCGGGGTGCTCCGCTTCGTACTTCGCGAAGATCGGCTTGTACTGCAGGTACGACTGGCCGCATGCCGGACACTGAAAGTCGTTGAACTTGATCACGAGCACCTTGGCGCCCTGCATGGGCTCCACCAGCGGCACCCGGAGCTGCGACGTGTACCAGCGCTCGAACTCCGACACCTGCGCCTGCGTGGGCGCCGTCGCTGGAGCGGCCGCGGCCGCCGCGCCAGGCGCCGCCGCGGCTTCGCGCGGGAAGAACGCGAGCGTCGAGCCCGCGCCGGCAAAGAGCAGCACGACGACGATGATCGCTAGCGGGCTGGTCGCGAAGACGCGAAGATCCCGGACGGCGCGGCGCGGCAATGTAGTCATGGGGAATGTTGTCGCCGCGCCCGACACGAGAAAGAGCCCGATCACGGCGGCATACGTGGTCAGGCACATCAGACAGACGGTTTTCAGCAGCACGAACGACGCGTACCCGAGGTAGAGAATCACGGCGAGGGCGAGCGTCGACCCCGCAAAGAGGTAGCCGGGCACGTTCTCACGAACGGCCGGACGCGCCGTCAGGCCGCTCAGCGACAGCAGCGCCGCCACCCCGAACCACAGCGCTCCGAAGATCGCGACCGGGACGCCTCGCAGCGTGCTGAAGCGGCTCATGTAGACCTGCGTGCAGCTGATCGTCGAGTTGACGTCGCAGAAGCTGAGATAGGTCGGGTCGTTCAGCAGACGGTAGTGCACGTAGGCGGCGGCGACCGAGGCGCCCAGTCCGACCACCGCACAAATCAACGCGACAATCGCCGCACGTGTGCTCATAGGGAAACGTACGAGTTGTAGCCGACGCGGCGTCCGGCGTCAAGGCTGGCGCAAAAACAAAAAGCGGGGGCCGCGATGGCCCCCGCCCCTTGCCCCTGAACCGATGGTGACTACTGAACCGGCGTGTCGCCGGCCGCCGGCGCGCCGCCGTAGGTGGCCGCCGCCTTGAAGAAGATCGTGCCGCGCGTATCGGACGCGAACGCCCGGGTGCCCGTGCCGTTGAACGTGACCGGATCCGCGTTGCTGAAGTAGTCGCTCTGCGCCTGGGTGGCGTT
>Ga0315281_10013758_pt1 | contig 10938 bp, 10 predicted proteins | sample YL17G07_0_MG_FD_204540 | JGI IMG/M metagenome (GOLD analysis project Ga0315281, IMG submission 204540) | Sediment microbial communities from Yellowstone Lake, YNP, Wyoming, USA - YL17G07_0 | ecosystem: Environmental > Aquatic > Freshwater > Lake > Sediment | place: USA: Wyoming | collected... | reverse complement strand
GAGCTGCGCTACGACAGTACGGGCTGGCTGCCCAAGCACCCGAACCTGCTGGTCACGCGCACGTTCTCGAAGGTCTACGGCTTGGCGGGCCTTCGGGTGGGATTCGGGATTTGCGATCCGAAAGTTGCCGATCTGCTGAACCGCGTGCGCCAGCCGTTCAACGTCAACAACCTCGCGCTTGCCGCAGCGGTCGCTGCGCTCGAGGACACCGAATTCGTTACCAAGAGCTACGAAGTCAACCGCGCGGGAATGCGGCAGTTGGAGCATGGCTTCAAGGCGCTCGGAATCCGCTGGATTCCTTCGGCCGGGAACTTCGTCAGCTTTCAGGTGCCTGCCTCGGGCGGCAAGCCGCAGGCCGGGATTGTCTACGACAAGCTGCTGCGCCAGGGCGTGATAGTGCGCCCGGTGGCCGGCTACGGCATGCCCGACCACCTGCGTGTCACCATCGGACTGCGGGAGGAGAATGAACGCTTCCTCGCGGCGCTGAAGCACGCCTTGGGTGCCTGAGGCGCCTGGACGCCACGTGTCGAACCGGCTCGGGAAAGTCGTTGTCGTCGGCGTCGGTCTCATCGGCGGCTCCTTCGCGCTGGCGCTGAAGGCAGCGGCTGCGGTGGAGCGCGTCATCGGGGTGGGTAGGCGCGCGGGCACACTCGAGCGCGCTCGCTCGCTGGGCATCATCGACGCAGCCGGCGCTCTGGACGCCGCGACGTTGTCGGACGCGGATCTCGTGCTCGTGGCTGTCCCGGTCGCGCAGGCCCGAAGCGTCCTCGACTCGCTCGCGCCTCTGCTTGGCGGAACGACCATCGTCACCGATGCAGGCAGCACCAAGCAGGACGTGGTTGCGTCCGCACGTGTGGCGATGGGGGCGCGGATCGGGCAGTTTGTGCCTGGGCACCCGATCGCGGGCACCGAGTTCAGCGGTCCGGAGGCGGCATTCGCCGAACTCTATGGCGGCCGCAACGTCGTGCTGACGCCGCTTCCGGAAAATTCGCCTGCCGACGTCGCGCGCGTTCGCGGCGCGTGGGAAGCCTGCGGCGCGCGGGTCTGCGAACTCGGGGTCGCGGACCACGACGACGTATTTGCCGCGGTCAGCCACTTGCCCCACCTGCTCGCGTATGCGCTGGTGGACCATGTTGCGGGCCGTTCCGGTGGTGAGGGACTTGTGTCCTTCGCCGCGGGCGGGTTTCGCGACTTCACGCGCATTGCCTCGAGCCACCCGGAGATGTGGCGCGATATCTGTCTGGCTAACCGCAGCGCGCTGCTGCGGGAACTGGCGGGCTACGGCAAGGTGCTCGACCAGGTACGCGATATGCTCGAGCGCGGCGACGGCCCGGCGCTGCAGACGTTGTTCGACAAGGCGCGCGTGGCGCGGAACCGCTGGCTGGATCGCAGCGGCGGCTGAATTTTGCCTCGCCTGTCTGCCTCGCCCGTGGAATTCCTCGATCTAGCTCCGATCGCGCGGGTCGCCGGCACCGTAACGCTGCCGGGCTCCAAGAGCATCACCAACCGCGTCCTGCTGCTCGCCGCACTTGCCGAGGGCACCACGCTCGTGCGCGATTCTCTCCAAGCCGATGACACGTCGGTCATGCTCGATGCGCTCAAGCGTCTGGGCATTGCATGGAGCGGGCCGGCCCACGGTGCCGTCGCCGCCGCCGCCGGGGGCGCCATACGCGTGCCGGGAGCAGGCGGCCCGTTCCCGGTGCGGCAGGCGGACCTGTTTCTGGGGAATGCGGGAACGGCGTTCCGGCCGCTCACTGCCGTGCTCGCGCTCTGCAGCGGAGAGTACCGGCTCTCGGGCGTACCCCGGATGCACGAGCGGCCCATCGGCGATCTCGTGGACGCGCTGGTGGCGATGGGCGCGTCCATCGATTATCTGGGCGAAAAGGGGTATCCGCCGCTTGCCATACACCCCGCAGTGATTCGCGCCGGCACCGTTGAAGTGAGGGGCGACGTTTCTTCGCAGTTCCTGACCGCCCTGCTGATGGCGCTTCCCCTTCGCGGCGCGGACGCCCGCGTGCGTGCCGGGGGGAACACGCTGGTGCGTGTAAGGGGCGAACTGATTTCCAAACCCTACGTCGAAATCACGCTCAACCTCATGCGCCGCTTCGGGGTCGACGTCGGGCGCGAAGGGTGGCGCGAGTTCACCGTGCCGGCGCGGCGGTATTCGAGTCCGGGTGAAATTTATGTCGAGGGGGATGCGTCCTCGGCGTCCTATTTCCTTGCCGCCGGCGCGATCAGCGGCCTGACTGGCGGTGGTCCGGTGCGCGTGAAGGGCATCGGGCGCGCGAGCATTCAGGGGGATGTGCGCTTTATCGAGGTGCTCGAGCGCATGGGTGCGCGCATCGCCATGGGCGAGGACTGGATCGAGGCCGGGGCGGGTGCCGAGGCGGCCGCATCCGGCAGACTGCAAGCGCTCGATGCCGATCTCAATCACATTCCGGATGCGGCAATGACCGCGGCGGTGGCGGCGCTGTTTGCCGACGGAACCAGCACCCTTCGCAATATCGCCAGTTGGCGCGTGAAGGAAACCGACCGCATTGCGGCGATGGCCACGGAATTGCGCAAGCTGGGCGCAACGGTCGAGGAGGGCGAGGACTACCTGCGCATTACTCCTCCGCACGCCTCGGGTCTCATGCCTCACGCGAGCATCGACACCTATGACGACCACCGCATGGCGATGTGCTTTTCCCTCGCCGCCCTGGGCGGCGTGCCGGTTCGCATCAACGATCCGAAGTGCGTCGCCAAGACGTTTCCAGAGTACTTCGACGTGCTTGCATCGATATCCAGGGCATGAACGCGGTTCCCGTGATCGCCATCGACGGCCCGTCAGCCTCGGGCAAGGGGACGGTGGCGCAGCTCGTCGCGCTCGCGCTGGGCTTCCATTACCTGGACAGTGGCTCGCTCTACCGGCTGGTGGCGCTCGCGGCCCTGCGTTCCGGGGTGGCTATGGACGACGAAGGGCGGCTTGTTTCGATCGCGGCCTCGCTTGACGCGAGCTTCGCGCCGGGCGAGGCGTGGCTCGCCGGTGAGTCGGTGACCGAGGCAATCCGGGATGAGGACTGCTCCAACGGTGCGTCCAGAGTGGCGGCCCGGCCGGGGGTGCGTTCGGCGCTGATTGGGCGCCAGAGGGCATTCCGGCGAGCCCCCGGCCTGGTTGCCGAGGGACGGGACATGGGATCGGTGGTATTTGCGGATTCCGGCCTCAAGGTGTTCCTTACCGCGACAGTCGAAGTGCGTGCCGAGCGACGATATAAACAGTTGAAAGGAAAAGGAATCGCTGCTACACTTTCTATCCTTCTGCAGGATCTGCGCGAGCGCGACGCACGAGATGCGGCGCGAGGCGTGGCCCCTCTCAAGCAATGCCCCGACGCACGTCTGCTGGATACCACGGCGATGGGCGCAGCGGAAGCGGCCGAGCGAATTCTGGCCTGGTACCGCGGGGCACGGTGACAAAATCACCCGTTGATTCAAAATGTTGCGGCGTGTTTTGTCGTTGACTCACTAACCCCGTCCGAGATGGGCGGGCAAACGCAGGACCACACATTTATGTCGAATGCAGCCCTCGCAGTGGCACCACAGGAAAGTTTTGCCGCGCTTTTTGAGGAAAGCCTGACGCGCAAGGAAATGCGCATCGGCGAAGTGATCACTGCGGAAGTCGTCCGGATTGACAACAATTTCGTGGTCGTCAATGCCGGCCTGAAGTCCGAAAGTTTCATTCCTGTCGAGGAATTCAAGAACGACAAGGGAGAAGTCGAGGCGACTCCCGGCGATTTTGTAAGTGTCGCCATCGAGGCCCTCGAAGACGGTCATGGTGAGACGCGCCTGTCGCGCGACAAGGCCAAGCGCCTTTCTGCGTGGATGGATCTCGAGAAAGCGCTTGAAACCGGCGCGCTCGTCACCGGCATGATCAGCGGCAAGGTCAAGGGTGGTCTGACCGTCATGGCCAATGGCATCCGCGCCTTCCTCCCCGGGTCGCTGGTCGACATCCGCCCGGTGAAGGACACCACGCCCTACGAGGGCAAGACCATGGAGTTCAAGGTCATCAAGCTCGACCGCAAGCGCAACAACGTGGTCGTGTCGCGCCGTGCAGTAATGGAGGCCTCGCAGGGCGAGGAGCGCCAAAAACTGCTCGAGAGCCTGCAGGAAGGTATGGTGGTCAAGGGCATCGTCAAGAACATCACCGACTACGGCGCGTTCGTCGATTTGGGCGGCATCGATGGACTGTTGCACATCACCGACCTGGCCTGGCGGCGGGTGAAGCATCCGTCCGAGGTGCTCGCGGTGGGCGATGAAGTCACGGCCAAGGTGCTCAAGTTCGATAACGAGAAGAACCGGGTTTCCCTGGGCCTCAAACAACTGGGCGAGGACCCGTGGGTCGGCCTGTCGCGCCGCTATCCGACCGGAACGCGCCTGTTCGGCAAGGTGACCAACCTTACCGACTACGGCGCGTTTGTCGAGGTAGAGTCCGGTATCGAGGGGCTGGTGCACGTTTCCGAGATGGACTGGACCAACAAGAACGTCCATCCGTCCAAGGTGGTTCAGCTGGGCGACGAGGTCGAGGTCATGATTCTCGAGATCGACGAGGACCGCCGCCGCATCTCGCTCGGAATGAAGCAATGCCTGCCGAATCCGTGGGAAGAGTTCTCGATGAACTTCAAGAAGGGCGACAAGGTGAGGGGGCAGATCAAGTCGATCACCGACTTCGGCATCTTCATCGGTCTGCCCGGTACGATCGACGGCCTGGTGCACCTGTCGGATCTGTCCTGGAGCCAGCCAGGCGAGGAAGCGGTCCGGCAGTTCAAGAAGGGTGAGGAGATCGAAGCCATGGTGCTGTCGATCGATGTCGAGCGCGAACGCATTTCGCTCGGCATCAAGCAGATGCAGGGCGACCCCTTCAACAACTTCATCACCGGCAACGAGAAGGGCACAATCGTCACGGGCACGGTCAAGAGCGTCGACGCCAAGGGCGCGGTGGTCACGCTGCCGGGCGAACTCGAGGGCTATCTTCGCGCCTCGGAAATGGGGCGCGATCGCGTCGAGGACGCGCGCACGCATTTGAAGGAGGGTGATTCGGTCACGGCGATGATCATCAACGTCGACCGGAAGAACCGCACCATCAATCTTTCCATCAAGGCCAGGGACGTCGCCGATGAAAACGAGGCGATGGCGAAGCTCCAGAGCGAATCGGCTGCCAGTAGCGGCAGCACGAGCCTGGGCGCGCTCCTGAAGGCCAAGCTGGACAACAAGAACGTCCAACAGTAGGCTTCGGCTTTGCCCATGACCAAGTCCGAACTGATCGCGCGGCTTGCCGCGCGTTATCCTCAGCTTGTCGCGAAGGATGCGGAATTCGCGGTGAAGATGATTCTCGACGCGATGACCCAGAGTCTGGTCAGGGGACAGCGCATCGAGATCCGCGGGTTCGGCAGCTTCGGCCTGAATTACCGTCCCGCCCGCACCGGACGCAATCCCAAGTCCGGGGAGAGGGTGCACGTGCCGGAAAAGTACGTGCCCCACTTCAAGGCCGGCAAGGAACTGCGCGAGCGGGTCGACAACGAGCAGAAGTAGGGTAGAAGGGGCGGAAATTGCGAGAACGGCGGCGGCATGCCGCCGTTTTCACGTGGAGCCAATGTTTTTCGCGTGGAGCAAATGAGGTTCTTGCGCACCATCGCTTGGCTGCTCCGGGCGCTGCTGTTCGTCGCCTTGCTGCTGTTCGCGCTCAAGAACACCGATCCGGTCACCCTGCGCCTGTACCTCGACCAGACGTGGCAGGCTCCGCTGGTCCTTGTCATCCTGTGCTTCTTCGCATTCGGCGCAGCGCTCGGCGTGCTGGCGTGCCTCACCAAGCTGTTCGCGCAGCGTCGCGAGATTATCGCGCTGAGGAAGGAACTGCACGGCCGAAGCGCCGCTGACGCGCCCCCTGTACCACCCGCCTCGGGTGCATGATGGAATTCGAATATTGGTGGCTGCTCGCCTTCCCGCTGTTCTTCGGCCTGGGATGGCTGGCCGCGCGCATCGACATCAAGCACTTGCTTTCCGAGTCGCGCAATCTGCCGCGCTCGTATTTCAAGGGCCTCAATTTTCTGCTCAACGAGCAGCCCGACAAGGCGATCGAGGCCTTCATCGAGGTGGTCCGCGTCGATCCGGAGACGGTTGAACTGCACTTTGCCCTGGGCAGCCTGTTCCGGCGGCGAGGCGAGACTGAACGCGCGATCCGGATGCACAAGAACCTGCTCGATCGGACCGACCTGGGCGGGGAACAGCGTCTGCAGGCGCTGTTCGAGCTCGGTCAGGACTACCTGCGCGCGGGACTCCTCGATCGCGCCGAGGAAGCTTTCCTGCGCCTTCTGGACGGTACGCGCAGCGGCGAGGCGCTCAAGTTCCTGCTCGAGATTTACGAGCAGGAGAAGGACTGGGAAAAGGCAATCGATATAGCCGGGCGCATGGAGCGCGATAGCGGGCAGTCGTGGCAAAAGGAGATCGCCAACTACCACTGCGAGCTGGCGGCCCGTGAGGTCACGCATTCACGGCCGGAGCAGGCGAGGCACCACCTCGAGAGGGCGCTGGCCGCGAACCGCAAATGCGTGCGGGCGTCCTTGATGCTCGGTGACCTCTCCGCCGCAATAGGTGACCACGCGCGCGCCATCGAGGCGTGGAAATGCATCGAGCAGCAGCAGCCGGCGTATCTCGCGCTCGTTGCCGAGCGCCTGCTGGACGGCCACCGGGCAGTTGGCCGAGCCGATGAGGGACTGACGCTTCTGCGCGGCTATCTGGCAGGCTATCCGTCTCTGGATCTGCTGAACGTGGCGTTTCAGTCCACGCTCGACGTGAAAGGCCCGGAGGAGGCATACCGCCTGGTCAAGGACGAACTGCGTCGCAACCCGACGCTGCTCGGACTGGACAAGCTTCTCGAAGCGCAGATCATGGCCGCGCCGCCCGAGCGCCGGCCGGACCTCGAGCTGGTCAGGAACCTTGTGCACAGCCACACGAGGAGGCTTGCCCGGTACCGGTGCGAGAACTGCGGGTTCAAGGCGCGGCAATTCTACTGGCACTGTCCCGCCTGCGGCGGCTGGGAATCCTATCCGCCGAAGCGGGCGGAGGAATACGATTTGACTCCATGAGGCGTGTTCATCGTGCGGCGGGATACGGAGATCTGAATTGAAAATTGCGATCATCGGTGCGGGGTATGTGGGTCTGGTGACCGGGGCCTGCCTGGCCGAGGTCGGAAACGACGTGCTTTGTCTCGATCTTGATGAATCGAGAATCAATCTGCTCAACGAGGGCGGCGTGCCCATTTACGAGCCGGGGTTGCAGGAACTGATACGCCGCAACCGCGCCGCCGGCCGCATCGCGTTTACCACCGACGCCGCACGCGCTACTGCGTTCGGCACTTTGCAGATGATCGCCGTGGGCACGCCACCCGGCGAGGACGGTTCGGCCGACCTGTCGCATGTGCTTGCTGCGGCGCGTTCCATCGGCCGGCACATGAATGAATACCGCGTCATCGTGGACAAGTCGACCGTCCCCGTGGGCACCGCCGACAGAGTGCGCGACGCGATCGCGGAGGAACTCAAGGTGCGCGGCAAGAAGGTGCCGTTTGCGGTGATCTCCAATCCGGAGTTCCTCAAGGAAGGCGCCGCAATCGAGGACTTCATGCGGCCGGACCGGATCGTCGTCGGCAGCGAGGACGAGGAGGCGACGCGAGTCATGCGCAGCCTGTACGGGCCGTTCCAGCGCAACCACGAGCGGCTGATCGTCATGGACGTGCGCTCGGCCGAGCTGACCAAATACGCCGCAAACGCAATGCTCGCCACGCGAATTTCATTCATGAACGAGCTCGCAAACCTGGCCGAGGGGCTGGGCGCTGACATCGAGGAGGTTCGCCGCGGGATGGGCGCCGATCCGCGCATCGGTTATCACTTCCTGTATGCGGGCGCTGGCTACGGCGGGTCGTGCTTCCCGAAGGACGTGCAGGCCCTCGTTCGCGCGGCGCGCCAGGCGGGCCCGCCGCTGCACATCCTTGCGGCCGTGGAGGTAGTGAACCGCAACCAGCAGCGCGTGCTCGGACGCAAGATCGTCGGCCGCTTCGGCCCTGATCTGAAGGGCCGCCGCTTTGCGCTGTGGGGCCTGGCATTCAAGCCCAATACCGACGACATGCGCGAGGCGCCCAGCCGGGTGCTGATCGCGGAGCTGATCGAACGCGGGGCCACCGTGTGCGCCTACGATCCGGCAGCGATGAACGAGGCGAAGCAGCTGTTTTCGAACGAGACACGCATCAGCCTTGCCGCTTCGCCCTTGGCCGCGCTCGACGGGGCCGATGCGCTCGCCATCGTGACGGAATGGCAGGAATTCCGGAGCCCCGATTTCGATGTGATCCGCGCGCGGCTGAAGACGCCTGCAATCTTCGATGGCCGCAACCTGTATGATCCGCGCGAAGTGAAGCGGCACGGCATCGAGTATTTTCCGATCGGCAGAAGGGTGTGACGCCGGGAGGTCGCGACGAGGAAGCATGAGGAAAAGGACTGATATTTCTGGACCAACCGGCTCCGACGGGGTCACAAATTCCGCGTTCAAGCTGAACGCTGCGACGCTGCGCAGGGCGCGCGTGCTGGTGGTCGGCGACATCATGCTGGACCGTTACCTTTTTGGGGAGGTGAGCCGGATTTCGCCGGAAGCCCCGGTGCCCATCGTCAAGGTCGTGCGCCAGGAAGAGCGTCCCGGCGGGGCGGCCAACGTGGCACGCAATGCCGCGGCGCTGGGCGCCCAGGTGTCGCTGCTGTCAGTGATCGGGGCCGATGAGGCCGGCGAGCGCCTGCGCGAACTGATCGTTAAGGACGGCATCAACGCCAGCCTGTGGCAGGACAAGTCGCTCGAAACCACCCGCAAGGTGCGCGTCATCGGTCGCCAGCAGCAGTTGCTGCGGATCGACTTCGAGCAAACGCCCAGCCAGGAAATCCTGATGAAAAAGCTCGGCGTTTACCGCAACCTGCTCCAAGAGTGTGACGTGGTAATCCTGTCCGACTATGGCAAAGGCGGGCTAACGCATATCGCAGAAATGATCAAAGTGGCCCGCTTGTACACGCGACAGATCTTTATCGACCCCAAGGGCTACGACTATTCGCGTTACGCGAAAGCGAACGTAATGACCCCGAACCGCAGAGAACTGCGCGAAGTGGTGGGGCAATGGTCGAGCGAAGCTGACCTGGAAAAGAGGGCGCAGGCATTGCGCCGAAAACTCGACCTCGATGCGCTGCTCGTGACGCTCAGCGAGGAAGGCATGACCCTGTTCGACGAACATGCAGTACACCATGAGGCCGCGAAGGCGCGCGAGGTGTTCGACGTGAGCGGAGCGGGCGACACGGTGATCGCCGCCCTGGCGGTCATGATCGCCGCGGGCGCGGACCTGCGCGAAGCAATGCGAATCGCGAACCACGCGGCCGGCATCGTGGTCGGAAAACTGGGGACGGCCGTTGCGAGCCTTGATGAACTGATCGGCAGCATGAAAGCGGAGCAATGAGCATGTACATCGTCGTCACCGGCGCAGCCGGATTCATCGGGTCCAATCTGGTGCAGGCGCTCAATGCCCGCGGGGAGTCCGATATCATCGCAGTCGATGATCTGACCCAGGGCGACAAGTTCCGCAACCTGGCCGGCTGCGATATCGCGGAATACCTGGACAAGCGCGATTTCCTCGCGGCGTTGCAGGCGGGCGAGTTTGACGGGGCGATCGACGCCGTTCTTCATCAGGGCGCCTGCTCCGACACGATGGCCAGCGACGGCCGCTACGTCATGGATAACAATTACCGCTACTCGATGGGTCTGCTCGATTTCTGCATCGAAGAGGAGGTGCCGCTGATTTACGCTTCGACCGCGGCAGTCTACGGTGCAGGCAGCGTCTTCCTGGAGGAGCGCAGCTGCGAGTCGCCGCTCAACGTCTACGGGTATTCGAAGCTCTTGTTCGACCAGGCGGTCCGGCGCCGCATGGGCGAGGCGAGCGCACAGATCGCCGGGTTCCGTTACTTCAATGTCTACGGGCCGGGGGAATGGCACAAGGGCCGCATGGCCTCCGTGGCCTGGCATTTCTTCAATCAGTTCCGCGCGGAAGGGCGTGTGCAGCCGTTCCAGGGCTCGGGCGGTTACGGCGACGGCGAGCAGCGCAGGGACTTCGTCTCGGTCCAGGACGTGGTGAGAGTGAATCTGTATTTCCTCGACCACCCAGAGTTGTCCGGGATCTTCAACTTGGGTACCGGCAGGGCGCAGAGCTTCAACGACGTGGCTTGCGCCGTGGCGAATGCGTGCCGCCAGGCGCAGGGACAGGAGACGCTGACGCTTGCCGACATGCAGGCCCGGAAGCTGATTGAATATGCGTCCTTCCCCGATGCGTTGCGCGGCAAGTACCAGCACTACACGCAGGCCGACATCGGGATGCTGCGCCGTGCCGGGTACGACGAGCCGTTCCTGTCGGTCGAAGACGGCGTGGGTCGATACTGCCAGGCACTGCTGGCCGCCTAGGGCCGGAATTCCCGCCCCCTGGACTGTCATCAGGGGTTTGCCGGGCCACTCCTGCTAATATTTCAACGATGAAAGCCGGGTACAAGACGATCGAGGACTTTGTGGGCGGTACGCCGCTCGTCAGGCTGCAGCGCATTCCCGGCAAGGAGAACGAAAAGAGCGGCAACGTCATTCTCTGCAAACTCGAGGGCAACAACCCTGCCGGATCGGTGAAGGACCGGCCCGCGATATCTATGATCACGGGCGCGGAAAAACGCGGCGCGATCAAGCCGGGGGATACGCTGATCGAGGCGACGAGCGGTAACACGGGCATCGCGCTGGCGATGGCGGCGGCGATCCGCGGCTATCGCATGGTGCTGGTCATGCCCGAGCACCTTTCGGTGGAGCGCCGCCAGACCATGCGCGCCTTCGGTGCGCAGATCGTTCTCA
>Ga0315281_10013757_pt1 | contig 10938 bp, 9 predicted proteins | sample YL17G07_0_MG_FD_204540 | JGI IMG/M metagenome (GOLD analysis project Ga0315281, IMG submission 204540) | Sediment microbial communities from Yellowstone Lake, YNP, Wyoming, USA - YL17G07_0 | ecosystem: Environmental > Aquatic > Freshwater > Lake > Sediment | place: USA: Wyoming | collected... | reverse complement strand
GGCTTTGTCAATGGGCTTCAGAAGGCAACGTTTCCATTACCCCCTGCCATCCAAGCTACATGGCTCATGGCTTTTACCATGACGGGACTTCCACCCGTTAGAATACGCTACCCTTCGCTGGGCACGCCAATAATCAAGTCAGACCCCAATCTTACAATGTAATTCTAGACATCTCATCCCTGATCTCGCCGATTTCGTCATCTTGAAGAGGCTTTGCCCCAACATAGCCTTGGCCACTAATCTGGGGAGGTGGCATAACCAGGTTCAATACACCACCTTCACCTGGTCTCGGACTAACATTTAAGCCTACGATTGCTACCTCACTTACTTTGGAACCAAGCGTGAAAGACAAGATGTCAAGTAAATCTTCCTTTATTGAACTACCAATCTCTTTGACTTCATCTATAGAGCGGGTTGGGCCGATTATGATTGTCATCAACCATTTCGGATCGTACTGATCATATGGATTCTGTTTCTCGAAGATTACCTCTTTGACCTTGGGGTGAATTATTTGGAACGATAGAGTCTTATCATATGCAACATGCATATCAAAAGAATACTTTATATGCCCGCCTGGATATAGCAATAAATTGCCACATTCTTCAAGCATGATTTACCCCTAAGATGATTCTCTATGTTGCTACCGTAATTTCCATTAGAGGACCAAGAAAGATCCCACCGCTTCCGGTTATCAAATGCCCATCGACTTCTGCCAGACGCTGTGCTGAGCTTTTCATGTCTCTTTTCAATTTATTCAACCTTATTTAAGATCACGTATGCTCATGAACTCTGAGTAGCGAGATCAGCACATACCGATCAGCGTTGGTCACCTTGTCAGTCGGGTTGACCGAAATACTTTTGAATAAGTTTTTCAAATAACTTAATGTCTTCTTTTGAGGAAATATCAATTGGTAGGGCATCCCCCGCTTTCAAATCTGGTAGACTATCCAGAGGTACTGTTCCATCAGAATTTTTCAAAAACAATTTAATGATTACTTTTTCAGGCTTCAGCTTAGTGATAGCACCCTTGTAGGCTTGGGGGACTTCAATGGAGTCCAATAAAAACAGGAAAGCATGGTGAAATATGTTTGCTGTCTTAACATTCTTATCATTCAGAAGCGCTATTACGCTCTTAACCCTGAATTTTCTAAGTATTTCTTGAAGCTTTTTAGCCATGATATGATGTACATCCATCCGATAGCTCACAATGATTGCGTTTATGCCGCTCCACGTAACTTCCCCAATTGAATCAGGCTTAAGGAAGTCAGGTTCATAAAGACTCTCTACAACAATATTTAAAAGTTGTGTCGGCTTGAATTTCCCAGTAGAGATTTCCAAAATAATCCCGAATGCTTTAAGATTTTGTATCATAATTTGGCCTTTAAGCGTTTTGCTGTCAAACATTGAGGATGCTTCTACCGATGGCCCCTTTTCAGGCATAATATCGTATTTATTATAAATATAGAATTTTCTTATAAACTCAGCTTCTTCGAATGTCATTGCTTTTACGACTTTTAGGATATGAATCCTATTTTCAAAAGATATGTTACCCTTGGATAGATTACGAAGCAGGTTCGCATAAAGCATTACTTTATTATCTTCATCATCCTGAATTGCTGCCGATAAAAGGGAATAGTAATCTTCTAATGATATAGGTTTCTCCATAAATTCATTCTGTTCAGCCTCGGTTATTTCCTCCCCAAGTAGGTGCAGGTGAAACTCATAAAGACGGGTTTCTGTCCTATCTTTGTAAAATTGTTTCGCGTGATTTACCAATGCTTCGACTGCTTCAAAGGCTATTCCACCGCCAGGAACTATTGCAGCGCATCCCTCTTTCGCAAGGACCTTTGCCATTGTGAAAAAGGTTCTCTTGTTCCTTCCAAGACTCTTTGACTTATTATTTTCCATGGAATTGTCCGTTTATTGCACAGCAACAAAACTCAGCAGTTCTTAGCCGACCGCTGGAGTGACTTAGCAACGGAATCACTTCTTCAGATTTGCAAAAGGCCGTCTGCCGTGAACTCCTTTGAAGGCTCTAATGAGAGTCGTCTCGACTCGATCAGGATCTTGATCTGCTGATTCAAGCCAACGGACAAGCAGGGCTGGATTGTCCTTGAGATGCCAAATTAGCCTTCCACCCCTATGGCCGACAGGTTTTCCTAAGCCGAATTGAACTAATTGCCGAAGCCTTTGGCAAAGCCCTCTCTTGCCACCCGCTTTCCCAACGTATAAAACACTCGCTCCATCAATCCATTGGGAAATAACGAAGTTTTGGGGATAGGTCGGGTCGAGACCTTTATGCCAACCTGCTACGCTCCTTTTCAAGAACTGCGGTCTAGATGAGCCCTGCCGGATGATTAAATACACCCCTTTACCAGTAGGTAAATCCGTGCAGTTTGTTTGCTGCAATTCCCTTATTGTTATTGAAGTAGAAAAGGGACTAATATTGATTCCGTCTATCATGGTAGTTTTTTTTATTTTTGTCTCTAACACCAAAATCAGTGGGGACTATTAGCTGCTCGCTGAATTAAGTTGCTATGCGCTATTGCCAATTCCTGTTGCCTGGTCTGCTCACAGCTTCACTTCGAGCAGGCTCGTTTCGACTTCTCCAAATAGAACGTCAAGAGACCTTTGTATGGTGATTGTCTCCGCGATGGCTGTTACCACCCTGGCGTAGTGAGATACTTCTTCAGATGAAAGCATCCTGCCTTTGCGGTCCTTGAGCCATTTCTCTGAAACCTGATAACCTCCAATGTGATATTCCCATACCTCGGGAGGAATACCAGTGAACCATTTGTCAGGATTAATGTGAACACGAGTTTTGTTTTGATCGTAAGTTACTTTTTCCACACGAAGGTCTCCAGGCCCTTCGCACTTGGCAATGGGCCTGATAAGCTTCTGGGACTTAAGCAGGTGGAGTTCAACAAGCTCCTCGCCTTTCTCTGCCAGTTTATTAAAAAGCTTGTAGTCCTTCGTGAACGGAATACGTGGGAAATCGGTCTTCAAGAACTCCGAATATTTTTTCCGGTAGGCATTTGAATACAGAAGAGCATAGATGTAATGGAAGATTTGTTCAGGGCTTGGGTCTTTCTTGTAGGCTGACTTGAGGGCCTCGATGAGTTTCGGCGCAAGGTTGTGAACGCGCTCACCCAACCCATGCTGGGAGAACAAATCGTCTCTATCGGTGTCGGGATACGTGTATAGTGGGAAGTTTTGGCTGCCTCCCCGATAGAATAAGTTAAGGTCAACTATGTTGGATGCGCAAAACGCCAGGTTCCAATTATATTCTGCACCTACAACTTGGCCGGCTCTACCGATACACAAAACAAGGTTATGCTGAAGCATGTGCTTCATTACCTCTCCTCGTGGCATACAATGAAAGCCCTTTGACTTACCCGTGTAGTATGTAAACCGAATGTCGAAAGGCCTGTAAAGGATGGGAACAATGTTCCTTTTGGTTGGACCACTTTTCTTCAAATCTTCTTGTGCCAATTTTACTTTCCAGTCCCGAACATCATTACCAAGTTGATAGGCTTGGCGGGCAATCTCAGCGTCGAGAGAGACGAAGTTCAGCACTGTTGTCCAAACTTGCTGAGGAATCCAATGAATCGTTAGATGGTCCCTTGCTGTAAAACCTCCAACACTGCTGACAGAAAACAGATCAGACACTTTGCAGTACCGCTGGTAACCTTTCAAGAGTTTTTGGTCTCTTGGCACAAAAAAATAGAAGGGGGAGTTGGGAATAACTTTTGACCAGTGGGTTTTCTTGGCATCATGTTCGAGAAGCCATCCGTACTTGCTTCCCCTCTCGCCCCAGATTTCTGCATGCTGAATAGACTTCTCCCGTACATTATCTTTACACTTGATGAAGATGCCAATTGCAACACCCTGTTGGATGTCGAAAACATTCTCGTCTTTAGAGCCATCAGGAGCTTTTTCTTTTTTTAGGGAATTGCCATGAAGGTCAAGGATGTATATTTCATCAAAAGAGTTCATCAACGATTGCCTCATTCCTCGAAACGTAGGGTTATCGAGATAGCCGTGATTCGTGATGAACCCGAGGACGCCTTCGCCGATCTGGTCAATCTTCCATTGAGCGAATCGGATGAACTTGACGTAGTCATCCTGAAGCCACTTAGGATTTTTCTCGCCAAGGGGTTTCCCATCAACCCTCTTATAGGTCTCAATTTGATCCCTAATCCAATCGCCTTTGTTGGCTGAGTGTCCGGAGTACGGCGGATTGCCGAGAATAACAAGGATCGGTCTCTCTTTCTTCACTTTGCTGGCAAGGTGGGATTCTTCTGAAAGGGAAGCCATCCCCGGAAGCGATGTTTGAGCAAGCTCCTCCATTTCAAGCGTATTCGTCAAATAGAACTGGAATCGTTCATCGCCTGAGAGCTTATGGCCCAACTCTTCCAAGAGGTAACCCATCTTCAAGTGGCCCGCTGCGTATGGAGCCATCATCAACTCGAAGGCGAAGAAATGCTTGAGAATGTGATCCTCAATAAATTTTGCCTTTGAGCCTTCACCGTACTTGCTGACAAATTCTTCCACGGCGAGCCTTGCCGCTTCAGCGAGGAAAGTGAGCGTTCCGCCAGCAGGATCGAGCACCGTAACGGATTGCGTGGCAAACCCGTCCTCCCGTGCGAATCTTTCCTTAAGAATGGTGTTAAGAGAGCGGACAATGTAAGAGACAACAGGTTCAGGGGTGTAATAAACGCCTCGTCGCTCGCGCTCTTGAGGGTTATACTCAGCAAGGAACGTCTCGTAGAAATGGAAAATCGGATCGCTTCCTTTGCCCTCTTTGAAATACTGGTGAAGGATGTTCCTGACATCTGCGACGGCGAGGACTTCCGCAATGTCATCAACGGTCGCCTGGAGTTGCTCAGGCGGGTCAAATGAAACGAAGTGGAAGATGTCGCGCAAGATACCGATAGTCTTGGGAATTAGATCATAAGCCAGGATTCGATTGAATGCTCCATTGGCTCTGGTTCTCGCGGCAAAGAGGCCATAGGTTATGGTCTGGGCATACAGGTCGGCAAACTCATCCGGCTTAAGGTTGAAAATGAGATGTTTCTGGAATGCTTCATAGAAGCCAAGAATCTTTTTTGCGCCTGCGTCGGATGTCTCGCGCAGTTCCTCTTTGATAACTTGATCTCTGAGGAAGCGTGTGCGCGTGGCGAGCTCTTTTGCAAGAGTCTCAGCGGTGAACTTCGTCGGTAGCGAAAACTGAAAGAACTTCTCCAATAAGGCCAGGAATTCAACGGTGTGCTCAGCCGGAGGAATGGTTTTTAGTTTTGCCGGAATATACGGGCGCGCGAGCAGAACGTAGGCAACACGCTGGCCGTTACGGTAAAGCCGGAACTCATAGAAGTTTGTCAGGATAAGATTAGGAAAAGTGGAAATGTAGCGCTTCAATTGGTCGGAGGTCTCGATTTCATCGAGATTAGCTTTGGGCGGCTTCGCTTCAACGTAGCCGACTTGAGAGTGCTTACCGTCCCAAACTCGAAAATCTGGATTGCCTGCTTCGGTCTTCTTTGGCAGTACGGTGACGTGGGCCTTCCTTTTTCTTTTAGTTTCGGAGAACTCTTCAAGAAGTGCCGCAAGTGCAGAATAGTAAGATTCCTCACGAGCATCGCCGCGCTTGGTGATTGATGCGATCTTTTTGATATATGTGTCTATCATTGTCTATCCAATAAAGGGTCCACAATCAATCGGAATATGCATTGGGACATAACGTTGAGGGTAAGCTTTGGTCAAACCGCCCCAGGTTTACCGTAAGTTCCACTCTTTGGCTAAGCCAAATCCCTCAACATCTTGTCTTCGTCTTGGCTTGTTACGAAACAGTCGCCGATCTTTCGGCGAGGCGAATTGTATTCCTGTAACTCAACAATGTGTTCATAAGGTTCGGCCGTGAAGGCAAGATACCGCAAGACAACACCCGGATTATCTGACGAGGTTGCTAGAGCAGATACGAACTTGCCGCAACCAAGAGCTTTACAATCATTCCTCATGCCTTGCCACAGGTCCACAGCCGTCTTAATGCTGTCCCTAATCGCCTCTCGCATTGCGACGTGAAGACTCGAGAGAGATCGTACGAATCCACGTATGCGAGCTTTCAGATCAATTTCGTCCGGCATAGCTGTTACCACTTTCTTGAATTCCGCAGAGACTCCCCTTCCACCCACAAGCAACAACTCCTTCTTTATCTTCGGCTGTATGGTGCATGCACTCTGAGTAGGTGGTCGTCTGCGCACAACAGTGAAGCTTACGCCTTGGATATACACTGGCATCTGCTGATGCTGCGCATAATCTCTGAGCCCGAAGCCGAAGACATACTCTACGTCTGATGTACCCATGTCGCTGATTACTTTAGTGAAAGCCTTGTACTCTTTCGAGCCGCGCCCATAGACTCCAGAGATGGTAGTACGGGTTTGGTCGGTATAAGCCCGCGAAGCTGCCAAAACATTAAGAATCCGCCGATCCAGGGCTAGACGCTCGTCGGCGAAGTGTGTCCATTTGCCGCGCGCGTGAAGTGAGTGCTCAAGTGCATAGCGGAGCAACTCCACCTCCAGTTCTTTGAAGTTGTCGAGAAGTAATGCATACTTGTGTTCAATATCCAGTGCTCCGTGGACAACTCGGTGACAACGCTCAATCTCCCTGTAGCGATCAGCCGAGATCTCCTTGCGAACTGCCTCCGCGATGTAGTCGCCAATGAAGTACTTCTCTTTCATGATATTGGCCTAATGAGTCTGTAGAAAAAGTCTAATTGCAGAATTTTGGTAAAAACCACATGTAGTAATATCAGATAGTTACGAGCAAAATATTTTCTCCAAAACCTTGCTTTTAGGGTTTTTTCTACAGACCCAACGATGAAAATCAGCGGGGCGTGTTACCGCATCCGCTGGATTGTGTTGTCAGGCAAGCTTCAAATGCCTTTGTGTATTGGCATTGATAATACGCTCTGAAATTCGTAAGGTATGATTAAATCGTTGGACTTTTACCGGATCGCATTTCCGCAACAGATTTTCAAGCTCAGATGGGCTCTTTAGAGTAAAGAATTCTTTGCTGGGAGAGAAATAAACCAGTACGTATTTGTTATCCTGGAGAAGATTAATGATATTATTTAAGGTACCTTTGCTCAGGCCATCCCAAAGCATGAATCCATAATCAGCCTTTTCACCCATTTCCTTATCTTTTGCTGCGAAAAAACTAAAGTCTTTTTTGTTTCTGTTTGAAGTTACGATCTTCGTCTGCCAGTTTCCTAGATTATTTCGACAAGTACCGCTCATGCAAAAGACGATAACGTTTTTGTAGCCTTTCTCAGCTAAATATTTCTGCATGGCTTTGTCAGCGCCATTTGCGTCACCAATGAGTACCTCAAAGCCCTTAGCAACTATATTATTAGCTCGTTCTCTAATTGCGCGATCCAAACGGGTCAGTTTTCGAGAGCCTCCAAAAAATACCTTCGTCATCGTATACTCCGAGTCATAGTCAAGGTGAGTACATATATGTTTCTTACCTTGCCCTCTTGCTGCAAGAGTCTTGAAACTGCATTCAGTGTTGCTCCGGAACGATAGAGATCGTCGAATAACAAGATACTATGTCCGGCGACGACAGGATCGCGAATTTCGAATGCATCCTTAAGTATACGCATTCGTTCTTCAAAATCAAATATGTTTTTGAGTTCCGGAGTATCTTTCACTTTGACAACAATGTCTACACAGACGCCTATACCAAGAGCCCTACCTATTCCGATAGCAATAGGAGGAACTGGCTGAAACTTACGCCCCTTTCGAGATGGAGGCACACAGACAATTAAATCTACAGTCCAATTTATGGATTTGATGAATTGGCTCACAGTAGTTATGATATCATCGAGCACGGAGTTATCCTTTCTATATTTCAGCCTGTATAGCAATTCACCGATCTCACTACGTTTTGTATCAAATTGGGGATGTCCGTATTCGTCATCACCGATGTATTCACTGCTAAGAGTATGGAAATCCAATGCAAACCCTTCAGTCCAGCAACCAGTGATTCTTTTAGGATTGATCTCAACCATCTTTTTTAAATCTCCCTGCCTAACATTATTTTTTATGTTGTTGATATGTTTTCCTAAAAAATAAGCCTATGTATTTCTCAAAAGGTCTTTTTGTGTATCAAAATTATCGTCCCCTTTTATCTTCGTATGGGGTTTGTGGGCTTCTGCGATTTGTTAGCCGCTATCATGCTGCTCTATGTTTTGCAATTAGCTCGCGTATTGCCGTTACTATCTCTGTTGGGACTTCCATGACCGTTTGACCCAATGCTTCAAATGCCGCTTCGTCCTCAGCGACAGCTTCTTCTTCCGACTGTGATTCATAATGGGCTAACACCCTTTTCACACGTTCAGCGTCCCATCCTGGTGGAAATTCACTTTGTTTCATTTTTTCTTTCTCCTCCTGCGGCGACGATATGCGATTAATGGCTTGCCTTGCAACTTATTATATTGCATCCGTATAAGTAATATCAATTCTATAGAACCTGAAGTTTATTCCGATTGTCAATTTACGGTTGTAATATATACCTTTTTTGGAATTTTTGGAAGTACTGAGTTCTGGGAAGTAAGCTTTCGAGAAAAGGAAAAAGATCGGCAAACTTCATTAGGTTTTAATGTGTTTAGGTCTGAGGTTTTCTTCTAACATTTTAGAGGTGGTTGGTGATCTACTTCAAATCTTAACCTTGTATTGTCAGAATTTTACTCCACGATCTCTACTTTGATGAGATTCGTGGTCCCGGGAATGCTGATGGGAACTCCGGCGATGATGACCATCTTCTCTCCTTTGGAGACCATTCCCAATTCCTTTGGCATCCTCTTCGACCTCTCCAACATCTCATCTGTATCTTTCCAGTTGGAGACCAGAACAGGATAGACTCCCCAGCAGAGATTGAGCCTCCGAACCGTTGAAGGATGTCGGCTTAAAGCTAAAATGGGTTGTTTAGGCCGAAGTCTCGACACCCAGCGTGCCGTACTGCCTGATTCGGTCGGGGTAATGATCACCGTCGCCTCAACTTCTTCAGCCAATAAAGATGCAGCGTGGCTGATCGCCTGTTGGAGATTTATTTCTTCATCTGTCTCCCTATTTAAAAATAGAGGATGAGGAAACTCTTCTTCTGCGGATTGAGCAATCTTTGCCATCATCTGGAGGGCCTCGACAGGAAATTGGCCAATGGCTGTCTCTTCCGAAAGCATGACCGCATCCGTCCCGTCATAAATGGCATTGACCACATCGGTCACCTCAGCTCGGGTAGGTTGGGTATGGTCAACCATTGATCGAAGCATCTGGGTGGCAGTGATCACAGGTTTTCCTAAGACATTGGCCTTCCGAATCAGTCTCTTCTGAACATTGGGAATCTTTTCAATCGGGGTCTCCATGCCCAAATCTCCTCGAGCAACCATGATGCCGTCTGAAGCCAGGAGTATTTCATCAATCTTTTCTAAAGCCTCTTTCCTTTCAATTTTGGCAATGACAGGAATATCAGCGGACTCTTTCTTTAAAATTCTCTTAACTCCTTCAATGTCAGTTGCCTCCCGGATATAGGAGAGACTGACTAAATCCACTCCATGTTGAATGCCGAAGAGAAGATCCTCATGATCCTTCTCTGTAAAGGCAGGGGTGAGAATGGTTCCGCTTGGAAAGTTCATCCCTTTGTGTGAAGTTAAAATTCCTCCCACGATCACCTGGCATCGAATATTCTTCCCGTTACTTTCTAAGACTTGAAGGTCAATCGTACCGTCAGCAAGAAGAATCCTATCCCCTGGTTTTACTTCTTCGGGAAGAGCAGGATAAGTAACGGTTGCCCTGGTCTCGTCGCCGATGAGGACCTGGTTGGTCAGGCAAAATTCCTTTCCTCGTTTTAACTCACCTCCACCCTCTTTCATCACGCCGATCCGAATTTTGGGACCACCAAGATCTTGAAGGAGGGTGACAGTCTGTTTCAATCGGTCAGCAATCTCCCGAATCGTTTTAATCTTTCTTAAATGCTCTTCGTGAGTCCCATGAGAAAAATTAAGCCGTGCCACATTCATCCCGGCTTGGATCAGGGCCTCCAGGATCTCGGGCGATTCACTCGCCGGACCGATGGTACAGACAATCTTTGTCTTTCGTCTTCTCTCTTGAACCACTTATTTTCTTCTCCCTTCCTGTAGCGAAAAGTCTCTTAAAGGATCAGATTTTATGAAGTTCCAGAGAATATTATCCCAAAGCCTTCACTCTGTCTATCAATTTATTGCTATAAACAATATTGGCAAAACTCAATTTTATGGATATAATTTTACCCAAATAAAACGAATGAAAAAATTTAAATTAATTAAGAGGAGGTAATTCCAATGGTATGGAAGCCAAGTGAAAAAGAAGAAGAGTATTTTGCGAGGATGGAGTTCGAAAAAAAGAAGAAACAGGAAGAAGAAAAACAGAAGAAACTCGCAGAAGTGGAGAAGAAAAAGCTTAAAGAACTTCATGGCATGAAGTGTCCAAAGTGTGGCATGGAACTGATCGAAATCGATTATAAATCAATTAAGATCGATAAGTGCTCTGGATGTGAGGGCGTGTGGCTCGATGCGGGCGAATTGGAAACGGTTTCACAACTTGAAAAAACAGGTCTTGATAAACTGTTCAGTGTCTTCAGGAAGTGAAGCTCCTCATCCACAGGGTGGGGCTTTTCGGCAATGGGATATTATTTCATTTTGTGCCCCTTTGCCTTGTCTGCCTGTGGTTGGCAGGTAGGCAAGGCAGAACTTGCGGGCCACGTTCCGGTCACTCCATCAGGGGCCTGCGACATAAAAGTGGGGTAAATTAAGCCGTCCGAGCCTCCCAATAGTCTTCAAGACGATTGGATTTCATCATGCATCGCAAGGTAATGATCGCATTACCCCCACGAAGGGACCATTCCATA
>Ga0315281_10013756_pt1 | contig 10938 bp, 4 predicted proteins | sample YL17G07_0_MG_FD_204540 | JGI IMG/M metagenome (GOLD analysis project Ga0315281, IMG submission 204540) | Sediment microbial communities from Yellowstone Lake, YNP, Wyoming, USA - YL17G07_0 | ecosystem: Environmental > Aquatic > Freshwater > Lake > Sediment | place: USA: Wyoming | collected... | reverse complement strand
TATCTGAACGTATGTGTTTTTTGCCCAAGCGATTCGGGAGTGATGAGCACTACGCCATTGGGGCTGACGTGGAAACGTTCGCGATCTTCTGCCGGGTTAATTCCGGCTTCCAGGCCATCAGGAATCTTGCAACCCTTGTCGACGATGACCCGTTTCAATATCACATTGCGACCGACATTCACGTTGGGCAGCAATACCGAGTCTTCGATGTTGCAATAGCTTTCCACGCGCACATCGGAGAATAGCAGCGAACGGCGCACCATCGAGCCGCTGATGATGCACCCGCCGGAAACCAGAGAATCAATCGCTATGCCGCGCCGCTCGTCCTCGTCAAACACAAATTTGGCCGGTGGCAACTGCTCCTGATGGGTCCAGATGGGCCAGTCCTGATCGTACATATTCAAATCGGGAACCACCTTGGTCAGCTCCATGTTGGCTTCCCAATAGGAGTCTATGGTTCCCACATCCCGCCAATAAGGTCCGCTACCGTTCTCTGTGCCCACGCAGCTTTGCCCAAAACTTTGCGCAAACACGCGATATTTTTCGACCATATGCGGGATCAAATCCTTGCCAAAATCATGGCTGGAACGCGCGTCATCGGCATCACGGATCAATTGTTCAAAGAGAAACTTGGTATTGAACACATAGATACCCATGCTGGCCAGCGACTTGTCAGGGTTGCCGGGAATAGAGGCCGGGTTGGCCGGTTTTTCCGCAAATTCGACAACACGCGCATTTTCATCCACGCCCATCACGCCAAATGCGGTCGCATCCGCGATTGGGACTTCCAGACAGGCCACCGTCATATCGGCTTCGTTTTCAACGTGGAATGCCAGCAGCTTGCCGTAGTCCATCTTGTAAACATGGTCGCCGGCCAATATCAGCACAAAATCCGGGTTGGCCTGGCGCAAAATATCAAGATTCTGATATACCGCATCGGCAGTACCCTGATACCAGTGTTCTTCGCTAACCCGTTGTTGTGCTGGCAATAAATCAACGAATTCGCCAAACTGCCCATTCAAAAAAGACCAGCCGCGCTGAATGTGACGGATCAGGCTGTGCGATTTGTATTGCGTGGCGACCCCAATGCGGCGGATACCCGAATTGACGCAGTTGGACAGGACAAAATCGATGATGCGGAATTTTCCGCCGAACGGAACGGCAGGCTTGGCACGCCACTCGGTGAGCTGGTGTAAACGGCTGCCGCGCCCGCCAGCCAGCACCATCGCATAAGTATTTTTGGTGAGGCGGACGACAAAACGCGGGACGGGATCACCCGGAGCGGGGTGGTATTTTTTTTGCACATGATTTGATTCGGTATTCATTCCACACCTCGCTTTATTTAGCTTATTTGGCGCGGGCATTATCGTTTACAATCCCCCCGCCAGACAAGACAATAGACGACGAACGGTGAATGTATTGATTGAATCGCTGCTACAAGCCCGCCTGCATGACCCCTTTGGATTTCTTGGGCTGCATCGTAAAGAAACGGAATGGATTATCAGGGTATTCGAGCCTTACGCCACCGGTGTCGATCTGCTGGATAGTGTCATGGCCGCAACGTTCAAGCGCGTCCATCCTGCCGGTGTATTCGAATGGCGCGGCGAAGATGAACCCGCCCGCCCCTACCGTTTGCGCGTGCACTATGGCAACGCGGTGCGCGAAATATTCGACCCCTACCAGTTCCCGCCGCATATCTCGCCACAAGACCTGTACCTGTTCAGCGAAGGCAAATTGCGCCAGGGCTACCGGATGCTCGGCTCGCACCCTGTTGAAATCAACGGGGTGCAGGGCGTACGTTTTGCCGTCTGGGCGCCGAATGCCGAGCGCGTCAGCGTGGTGGGCGAATTCAACCAATGGGATGGTCGCCTGCACCCGATGCGTTCGCACGGCTCCAGCGGCGTATGGGAGCTGTTCATCCCGGAAATTCAACAACACGCGCTATATCGCTATGAAATCCGCAACCGCAACAGCGGCCACCTGCTGACCAAAACCGACCCCTATGCGCGGGGTTATGAACTGCGTCCCGGCACGGCGGCGCTCGCCGCACCCGCACACGAACATCGCTGGCAAGATGCTGCCTGGATGAAACAGCGCGGCGAATGGGACTGGTTGCACGGCGCGATCAATATCTATGAAGTTCACGCGGGTTCATGGAAACGCCATCCCGATGGCCGTTTCTACAGCTACCGCGAGCTGGCGGCTGACCTGGTGCCCTACGTTAAAGGGATGGGCTACACGCACATCGAGCTCATGCCGGTCTCCGAGCATCCGCTGGACGAATCTTGGGGCTATCAGGCCACCGGCTATTTCGCGCCGACCAGCCGTTTTGGCTCACCCGATGAGTTGCGCCATTTCATCGACACCTGCCACCAAGCGGACATCGGCGTGATTCTCGATTGGGTACCGGCGCACTTCCCGCAAGATAGCTGGGCACTGGCACGTTTTGACGGCACGGCGCTGTATGAACACGAAGACCCGCGCCTCGGCTTCCACCAGGATTGGGGCACGCACATCTTCAATTATGGCCGCAATGAAGTAAAAAGTTTTTTGATGTCCAGCGCGCACTTCTGGCTGTCGGAATTTCACTTTGACGGTTTGCGGGTAGATGCTGTCGCTTCGATGCTTTATCTGGATTATTCGCGCAAGGCAGGCGAATGGATACCAAACAAATACGGTGGACGCGAGAACCTTGAAGCGGTGAATTTCCTGCGCGAAATGAACATCATGGTGCATGATGAATTCCCGGGCGCTTTGACGTTCGCCGAAGAATCCACCGCGTGGCCGGGCGTGTCGCGCCCTACTTATCTGGGCGGATTAGGCTTTTCGATCAAATGGAACATGGGTTGGATGAACGATACGCTGGGCTATTTCCACAACGACCCGGTACACCGCCGCTACCACCACGACCAGCTTACCTTCGGCCAACTGTACGCCTATACCGAAAATTTCATCCTGCCGTTTTCGCATGATGAAGTGGTACACGGCAAAGGCTCGCTGCTATCCAAAATGCCCGGCGATGCCTGGCAAAAATTTGCCAATCTGCGTTTGCTGCTGACTTACCAGATGACCAGCCCGGGCAAGAAACTCAACTTCATGGGCAACGAGATCGCCCAGGGGCGCGAGTGGCAATCGAAATGGGAACTGGAATGGTGGCAACTTGGCCAGGAATACCATCGCGGTATGCAGAATCTGACACACGACCTCAACCAGTTGTATCGCAAGCTTCCCGCGCTGCATGAGCTGGATTTTCAATCCGAAGGTTTTGACTGGATAGACTGCAACGACGCGGAACATTCCGTACTGTCCTACCAGCGGCGCGCGCGCGACGGCTCAAGCGTCGTTGTCGCGCTGAACCTGACTCCCGTGCCGCGCAAGCGCTACCGGGTCGGCTTGCCGACGCGGACGGCATATCGTGAAGTATTGAACAGCGATTCGCAGTATTACGCCGGCAGCAACATTGGCAATGCCGGGCAAATACAAGCAGAACCGATTCCCTGGATGGGCCTGCCCTACTCTGCTGAGATTGCGCTGCCGCCGCTGGCCGGCGTGGTTCTGGTGCCGGAGGTTAATTCGTAGGGGCGATTCACGAATCGCCCCTACTAACTAAATTTAAACCCAGATAGTTCATTAGAAAAAACCCGTCATTCCGGCCAGCCCTCTATCCAACTTTCCCCCAGAGGGGGAAAGAGCAATCGCCTCCTCTCCCTCTGGGAGAGGATTGAGGTGAGGGTTAGCCGGAATCCAGTTGATAAACAAATTCCCACGCAAGTGGGACAACATCTAGGTTTTGTCTGCTTCGCAGTTTATTTTTTATCGCTGGATTCCGGCTTTCGCCGGAATGACGGCCTAATGGGCAATCTGGGTTAAACTGATCATCATGTCAAAACTAACCTCATCCCCGGCCTGGCAAGCGCTTCAAGCGCACCATGCCGCTATCGAGCCAGCCCACATGCGCCAGATGTTTCAGGATGACCCGGCGCGTTTCGATAAATTTTCGCTGCAATTGGATAGCCTGCTGTTCGATTACTCCAAAAACCGCATCAACGAAGAAACCATCAAGCTGCTGCTGGCGCTTGCTGAACAAGCCGAACTCCCTGCCTACATCGGGCGTATGTTCGGCGGCGACAAGATCAATTGCACCGAACAGCGCGCAGCGCTGCATACCGCGCTGCGTAACCGCTCGGCTCGTCCAGTTTATGTGGACGAAAAAGATGTCATGCCGGATGTGCGGCGCGTACTGGAGCTGATGCATCGTTTCTCCGATGCCGTGCGCAATGGCACGCATACCGGCCACACCGGCAAACAGATCACCGACATCGTCAATATCGGCATCGGCGGCTCTGACCTCGGCCCGTTGATGGTATGCGAAGCCCTCAAGCCCTTTGGCAGCATGGAACTACGCGCGCATTTCGTCTCCAACGTGGATGGCACGCATCTGGCCGAAACGTTGAAAAAGCTGGATGCCGAAACCACCCTGTTCATCGTCAGCTCTAAAACCTTTACCACCCAGGAAACTCTGACCAATGCCCGCTCGGCGCGTGCATGGCTAATAAAAAAACTCGGTGATGAACAGGCCGTAGCAAAGCACTTTGCCGCCGTCTCCACAAACCTTGAAGCCACCGCAAAATTCGGCATCGACCCGGATAACGTATTCGAGTTCTGGGATTGGGTCGGCGGGCGTTATTCGCTATGGTCGGCTATCGGCCTGCCCATTGCGATTTATCTGGGCATGGATAAGTTCGAAGAGCTGCTGGACGGCGCTTACACGATGGATGAACATTTCCGCAACGCCCCGTTGGAAAAGAATATCCCGGTGCTGATGGGGCTGCTCGGCATCTGGTATGGCAATTTTTTCGGCGCGGCATCAAATGCCATCCTGCCCTACGACCAATACCTGCACCGCTTTCCCGCCTATCTGCAACAACTGGAGATGGAGAGCAACGGCAAGAGTGTAGATCGCGACGGCAATGCGGTGGATTACGACACCGGCATGGTGGTATGGGGCGAGCCCGGCACCAACGGCCAGCACGCTTTCTATCAACTCATCCACCAGGGCACGCGGATGATTCCGGCAGATTTTCTTGCCCCGCTACACAGCCATAATCCCGGCGGCGAACATCACGCCATTCTGCTGGCCAACTGCTTCGCGCAAACCGAGGCCCTGATGCTCGGCAAAACCGCTGTGGAAGCGCGAGCGGAGTTGGAAGCGCAATATAACCATGCGGCGGATAACGCTACGCTCATCCGCCCTACCACCCTGTTGCCGCACAAGATCTTCCCCGGCAACAGACCGACCAACACCTTGCTGTTCGACCAGCTCGACCCGCACACGCTGGGCATGTTAATCGCGCTATACGAGCACAAAGTGTTCGTGCAAGGCATCGTATGGAACATCAATTCGTTTGACCAATGGGGTGTGGAGCTGGGCAAGCAACTGGCGGGGAAAATCTTGCCAGAGCTGCGTAATACAGGTGTGACATCGCAGCACGATGCTTCGACCAACGGGCTTATCAATCGGGTGTGATTCAAACTGATGTGGCATAGGGGCAATTCACGAATTGCCCGGGCGATTCGTGAATCGCCCCTACCCAATCGCGAACGATGCGCTTCGTGCTTCAGCAATACCTGTAGGGCGCAATAACCAACGGGCATTGCGCCGCATGTGGAAGCGCACACCTTTTGGGAGAATCATTTTGTGGAGCGGGCCATGCCCGCGATCAGGTAATTCGCGGGCATGGCCCGCTCCTACAAATTCCAACTGCGGCTTTTAGGTTCAATCAGCTGCTCGAATTCTTTTACCGGAACCGGTTTGCTGAACAGATACCCCTGAAAGGTATGGCAGCCGTTCAGGTCGAGGAACTCGCGTTGCTCTTCGGTTTCCACCCCTTCGGCGATAACCGCCAGATTCATGGTGTTGGCCAAGGCGACGATGATTCTGGCGATGGCCGCATCATTGGGGTCGATGAGCACATCGTGCACGAAGGATTGGTCGATCTTCAACTGGTACAAAGGCAGACGTTTCAGGTAGGAGAGCGAGGAATAGCCGGTGCCGAAGTCGTCCATGGAGAAGCTTATGCCCCGTGCTTTCAGCGCGGTCATTTTGGCGATGATGTCATCCACATTGTCCAGCAGCATGCTTTCGGTGATTTCCAGCTTGAGTTTCGCGGTGTCTACCCCGAAGTGATCGACCAACGTCAACACCTCCTCAACGAAAGTCGGCTGGTGGAACTGCTTGGCGCTGACATTCACCGCCAGGGTGAGATGGGCCGTTTCCGGCTGCGCCGCCCAAGCCACCAATTGCTGGCAGGCGGTTGCCAGCACCCAGTGACCGAGGGGCAGGATCAGCCCGGTTTCCTCGGCGAGCGGGATGAATTCGGCAGGGGACACCATGCCGCGCCCGGGATGTATCCAGCGCGCCAACGCTTCGGCGCCGATCACGCGGCCCGACGAACTGACTTGTGCCTGATAGTAAAGCAGGAATTGCCCTTGCCCGGAGATGGCGCGGCGCAGGTCGGCTTCGAGTTTCGAGCGCATTTCGAGCGCTGTTTGCATGACGGGATCGAAGAAGCGCAGCGCATTACGGCCGGAAGTTTTTGCTTCGTACATTGCCATGTCGGCACGTTTGAGCAACTCGTCCACGGCAACCTCGCGGCCCCGGAACAAACCGATGCCGATACTGCTGGAGCTGTGGTGTTCGAAGTCCTTTAACAGATAAGGCTGGTTGAGGGATGCGCGGATTTTTTCCCCCAGTGCAGCCGCCTGGCTGGCGGCCTGTTCGACTTCCGCGCTCAACCCCTCCAGCATGACCACGAACTCGTCGCCGCCCAAACGGGCGACGGTGTCCCCCTCGCGCACGCAATCTTGCAGGCGCCGGGCAGTTTCAACCAACAGCAGGTCGCCGACATCGTGGCCCCGGGTATCGTTGAGCGTCTTGAAATTGTCGAGGTCGATGAACATGAGGGCGGCATATTCAACGCTACGGTCGCCGGAAGCCAGAGCGTGGTTCAGGCGATCCATCAGCAGGCGGCGGTTGGGCAATTGGGTGAGCGGGTCATAGAAGGCAAGATTGTGAATCTTGTTTTCATTTTGTTTGCGTAGCGTGATGTCGGAAAACGCCGCGACATAATGAGTTATCTGCCCATCCGCATCGGTGACGGCGTTGACGTTCAGCCATTCCAGATAAATCTCGCCATCCTTGCGCCGGTTCCAGATTTCCCCCTGCCAGCGTTTGTCGCGGGTGAGGCTTCTCCACATGTCGCGGTAGAACACCGCATCATGCCGCCCGGAGTGGAGCAGTGCGGGATTTTTTCCTACCGCCTCCTCGGCGCTGTAGCCGGTCAAACTGGTGAAGGCACCGTTGACCCGGAGGATGCGGTTATCCCGGTCGGTAATCATAATACCTTCCTGCGTCTCGAATGCGGTGGCGGCGATACGCAGCTCCTGTTCGGTCTGCTTGCGCTCGATGATATCTTCCTCCAACAGCCGGTTGGCTTCCCGCAGCTCGGCGGTGCGTTGCGCGACCTCTTCCTCCAGATGCACCCGGCATTGCCCCAGCTCGGCATCGCGCAACTGGATGTATTCCAGCATGACATTGAAGGTACCGGCCAGCATGCCCGCTTCGTCTTTTCCATGAACCGCCACCCGCGCCGCAAAATTCTGTTCCGCGATAACATTCTGCATTACCCCAGTCATATCCAGAATGGGGGTGACGATGATTTTCTGCAGCCTGGCAAACAGCAACGCGGCCAGCGTGAACACGCCCAATGCCGTCAGAAAAATCAGCCCGATACTGCGCAGAATCGCGGCGTACAAGCCGCGCGGATCGGCCTCCAGATAAATGCTGCCCAGTGTGTCGTTCTTGAACAAAACCGGCTCTGAGACGGCCAGTTGGTTGATGCTAAAAAAGCGGGAACCGGGCTTGACGGGCGGATTAAAAGTATCGGGTGAATGCTGGGGAGCAATGAAGCGCGCAAACTCCCTTCCCCCTTTGTCGTAAATCACCGCATCGACGATGTCCGGGTTTGCCGTCAGGGCCGACAGCATTTCCGCCGCCGCATTCCGGTCGTCGAACAGTATGGCGGGCGCGGCATTGTGGCCGATCACCCTGGCGTAAGTCGTCAGGTCGGACACCGTTCGGTTGCGCCATTCGGCGATGGCGTTCGCCGTCAGAATCAGGCTGACGAACAGCAGCGCGAAACCTGTGGTCAGCAAACCGATCAACAGCAGTTTGCGTTTGATGGGCGCATCACGGAACCATACCGACAGATTCATTGCGCATCCCCCGATTCCTGGACGATGCGCGCCAGTTTCAGCAGTTGTGAACTGATCTTGAGCCCGGCGCGCCGGGATGCTTCTGGATTTATTTCAAAACGGATTTTGCCGTTTTCCGGGAAAAAATTGACCATCGCCCCGCGCCGGGCGAATCCTTCCGTGTCGCCTATGGTCAATATGCCGCTGCCGCGCGAAATGGCGATGATACGTTCGAGATACTTCTCCGCCGGAGCGGCGATGAACAGCATGGCACATTCGCGGGTATCTGCGTTCATGTCGAGCAACGATACTTCCATTCTCCGATTGTTGACCGGTTTGTCCGCGATGGCATCCAGCGCCCGCCCAAACGGGTTGCCGCCGAGCACGCACAGGCGCAATGGTGCGCCCGCATTGACGGGCGCGCCAGTGTTGGCAATTGTGTTGGGGGACGGCCACTCGATGAATCTGGCAATCTGGTAAATGAACGCGGCCTTGAGCTCGTATTCGGATGGCGCGGCATGCGCCGGTGTCGGTGCCAGCGTCAGCAACAGCATCACGCCGCACAACAGCCGGAGCCAAAGAGGTAGGGGCGAATTCATTCGCCCACGGGCGAATGAATTCGCCCCTACACGGTCTTTGCACATAGCCAGAATGGTCACGGTTATCCGGGCTGGCATGGCGGGGATAATCAAAACCGCCATGTCGCCGCCCCGAAGATGCTGCGCGGAACTTCAGTGGTTCTCGGCCCCGAGGTATTGACGAACTCGGGATGGGCGGGATCGAGCAGGTTGCGCGCCGTCAGGCTGAGTTCCAGGCCGCGCTGGACGCGCCAGCCGATGCGGGCATCCAGTCTGGCATAGGCAGGCACGTGCAGACTGGGCAGACTGTCCACGCAGTAGAGCGACGTACTCAGATCGACATTGTCGGTTGGCGAGTGCAGCACATGAAACTGGAACTGGTTCTGCGGCGACCGCCCGACCTCACTTTCAATCGAAGTATCGGTGCTGCCCGCATCGCGGCTGATATTCATTTTCAGCCATGACCAGGCGGCCTTGAACTGCCACTTATTGTCCGGCCGCCAGCTCCCGCTCCATTCCAACCCGTGGGTCGTCGCGCTTGCCCGGTTATGGAACACCAGCGGGATGACCTTGTAGGCACCTTCGGTAAATGTTGCCTCTTGATCAATGGTCATCAGATTCTTGTGCTCGCTGTAGAAGGCAGCAACATCCGTCTGCACCTGATCGTTGGGCTGGATACGGTAGCCAGCCTCGTAGGAGAGCACATGCTCGGACTGTATCGCCGGGTTGCCTTGCAGCCGTGTCACGAAAGTCGTCAGCCCCGGCTTGATCACTGTGGCGACGACACTGCCATCCGTATCGGTGCGGGAAGGTGTATGCACGGCGCGCGATACCGCCGCCCAGGCGGTTTGCCGTTCATCGATTTTCCAGCGCAGGCGCAGGTTGGGCTGAATCTCGAAGCCGGTGTAATCGTTGTGCTCGAATTTGGAACCGGCGATCAGGTACAGGCTGTCTTTTTGCAGCGCGATTTCATCCTGAAAAAAAGCGCTGGCAACACTATCCGTGCGGCTCGCCGGTGCGTATGACACCGTGAAGGTATTGTCCATCCGGTCGCTGGTTTGCCGATACCCCGCACCCCACACAATGTCGTGCCGTTCGCCCAGCAGGAAGCGGTGCTGGAAGTCCAGATCATAGACATCGCGTTGCTCGCCAAGATTGAAGTAGCGCCGCTCGTAGGTGTCGTAGTAGAACTGCAACGCCCACTCGTCTGTGGCCGACAGCGCACTTTTCCAGCGCGCCAGCAAATTGCTGCCTTTCAGGTCGATGTTGTAGCCGATGGGGGTGCTGTAAGGCGATACGAGTGAAACAGCCGTACCGGTGTGGTCGGAACTGCCGGTATAGGTATCGCCCTGCACCGTCAGCGAGTTCCCCTCGGGCAGACTCCAGTCCGCCCGGAAACCGGTGCTGCGCAGATCGTGCTTGTCATGCGCCTCAATACCGGAAGCCGGTTTGAAATTGTCCTGGGCGGTGTCCTTGGCATAAATGCGGAAATGGCCGCTCTCGCCGATTTTCCCGCCATAGCGCACCGTCCCCTGATGCTCGTAATTTCCGACACCACCGCTCACCATGCCGCCCTGGGTTGCCGCCGCAGACCGGGTGATGATATTGATGATGCCGGAGACCGCATTCGCGCCCCACAGCGCGCCGCCGGGGCCGCGTATCACCTCGATGCGCTCGATGTCCTCCAACACCACGTCCTGCGCATTCCAATACACGCCGGTAAAAGTCGGTGTTTGCAACACGCGCCCGTCCAGCATCACCAGCAAATTATCGCTGTTCTTGGCATTGAAGCCGCGGCTGCTGATCGCCCAAGTGCCGCCGTCGAGGCGCGCCACTTGCATACCCGGCACCATGCGCAACAGCTCGGGCAGGCTGGTCATGCCGGAACGGCGGATATCCTGCCGGGTAATCACATGAATCGCGGCAGTCGTGTCCTCCAGCTTCTGCGGCTTGCGTGCCGCCGAACTGACTTCTACGCTCACGTTCATCAACTGTTCCAGCGAATAGTCGGCAAGCGACGCAAGCGACGGAGCGATGCCCGCTTTTGCATCGGAGGGAGCGGCGAAACCGCAGATCGGATTGGACAACAGGGCGGCAAGCAGGAGCG
>Ga0315281_10013755_pt1 | contig 10938 bp, 11 predicted proteins | sample YL17G07_0_MG_FD_204540 | JGI IMG/M metagenome (GOLD analysis project Ga0315281, IMG submission 204540) | Sediment microbial communities from Yellowstone Lake, YNP, Wyoming, USA - YL17G07_0 | ecosystem: Environmental > Aquatic > Freshwater > Lake > Sediment | place: USA: Wyoming | collected... | reverse complement strand
GGGTCACGGAGATGGGATTGTCGCAGACATCCTTACCCCGCCACTGCCGCGAAAGCGGCTGCTGCGGCAATCCCATTCTCGTGAACCTTTCAGAGGCCTGGTCCGCCGACGGAAGGGGAACGGTTCCCAAACGGCTTCATCCCTGTCTACTCTCCTTACCTCTCCAGTCAGCCGAAGCCGAAACCACGAAGCCCCCGACACCGGGGGCTTCACCCTTTGTAGCGACAGACCCGGAACTCAGGCGCGGACAGGCACGCCGGCGCGAACGGCCGGGATTCCGCCGCCCGCGAAGAACGCGGCCACGGCGCCGCCCTGCAGCAGGCTGGAAACGTAAACGGCGCCCACGGGCACGCGCTCCGTGACGGTGGCCGGGGCACGCAAGGTGACCGTGCCATCGCTGAGCTCCAGTTCGTCGCCTTCGGCCAGGCCGAGGCGCGCGCCGTCTTCCTCGCTGACCTGGATGTGGTCGTAGCGGTGCAGCTTGTCGGCCTCCGGGTGGCGGACAGAGGCTGCATCGAGGGCCGTGTAGAGGTCGCGGCTGGTGATGACGCGCGGGCCCGCGCCGCGGACGGCGACGGGCTCGACGGGGACAGCCGTACCCTTGCCGGAACCGGCAACGGCGAGGCGGACGCCTTCGCCCACAAGCAGGTCGGACGCGGGCTGATACCGCTTGTCCGCCTCGGCAAGGGCGAGGAGCGCGGCATCGGGGCTGGCAGGAAGGCTGACACCGAGAGCTGTGCCGAGCGCAAGGAGCGCTTCGAACAACGGCACGGCGGCGCCTTCGGGGCGTACGGCGTGCGAAAGGCGCTGCACCCGGTGGTCGCCCTGGGTGTACGTGCCTTCCGATGCGTAGGCGCGCCCCTCGGCGACGACGACGGTGGCGACCTTCGCCGTTTCGTGGAGCACGTTGTCGAGCACGACGACCGCACCGATGCGTGCGAGGGCGGCAGCCGCGCCGGGGAGCCGCATGACCGGGTCGTCGCGGACCACGAGCAGCCCGGCCAGGCCGTCGAGCGGATTCGCGCCACCTTCGAGCGCGACGCCCGCGTCGAGGAGGCCGTGGACGTTCACCTCAGCCGGGAGGACGACGAGATTCTCTGACGCCTGGGCACCGAAGAGCGCGACCGCCACGTTGGCGGCGCCCCCGGCCATGGCTGCCGCGAGGTCAGGACTCACCGGGTTCGGTGCGCAGACGACGAGGGTCTCGTCGCGGGCGGCGTCGCGCAGTTGCGCGGCCGCTGCTGCGAGCGACGCGTCGGCCGACTGGCCGGACGTGATGGCGTCGGCCAGGGCAGCGGCGAGCTGGCCCTCTTCGCCTGCCGCCGGACGAAGCCATGCCGAGGCGAAGTCGACGAGCTCGCTCCGGAGCGTGCCAATGACCACGAGCTTCGCGCCGTGGTGCACGACAGCGTCCTTGATGCGGACGCTGGCGACGTTGTGGCTCTCTTCCAGGTCGTCAGCGACGACGACGATGGCCTTCGCGTCCCGCAGCCGGGTCATGTCGCCTGCGGCGCGCCACGTGCCGAGACGCGCTTCGAGCGCGCCCTTCACGGCGCGCATCACGGGACCGAGGGAGCTGTCCGCTTTCGTCTTGAAGGCGCCCTCGGCGATGGCTTGGGCGAGTGAGGCCTCTTCGTTGGTGACGGTGGCACCCACGAGGACGCCCACCCGGCCGCGCGCGGCGGCGTCCTTGAGCGCTTGCGCGGCCTCGGCCACAGCGGCGGCGAAGCTGGCGGGCGCGTGGATTGCGGCGCGCCGGACGAGGTGCTTCGAGAGGCGCTCGCGCGGCTTCAGCGAGTCGTAGTGGTAGCGGCCGCGTACGCAGATCTGATCCCCGCTCACCGGGTTGCCGTCGCCAGGCCGGACGATGACGCCGCGGCCTTCGCGCGATCCCAGGCGGATGCTGCAGCCCACAGCGCACGAATCGCAGGTGGTCGTGGTCCAGGTGTCGGCCTTCGCCACCCACTTGTTCGGGTGCTCCATCAGGGCGGCGGTGGGGCACACGTCGATGCAGGCGCCGCTGAAGTCGCAGTTGCTTTCGTGGATGGAGCCGCCCGCGCCAAACGCGATCTGCGTGTCGAAGCCGCGGCCGCTGAGGGTGATGGCGCCCGTGTGGCGCTTTTCCTCGCAGGCGCGCTGGCAGCGGGTGCAGATGATGCACATCTGGGGATCGAACTCCATGAAGGGGTTCGCGCGGTCGGCGGGCGGCTGGGGCGCCTGGTAGAAGGAGCGCTCTTCGCCGACCCAGGGCTCGTAGCCCGACATGCCGACCATTTCGCAGGTGGCCTGGAGCTCGCAGCGGTAGTTCTTGGAGCAGGTGAGGCAGCGGTGCGTGACAACGTCGTCGCGCAGACAGATGTCGCCCGGGTGGCAGTGCTCGCGGCGGTGGCAGGTGAGGCAGCGGTCGCTGTGGTTCGCGAGGATGATGGAGACAACGGCCTTGCGGGCCTCCTTCACTTCCTCGGACTCAGTGGTGACGACCATGCCGTCCTGAACCTGGGCGGTGCAGCTCAGTTGCAGGCCGGGCGGGCCCTGGATGTCGACGAGGCAGGAGCGGCAGCCCGCATACGGCTTCAGCCCGTCGATGTAGCAGAGGTTAGAGACGTAGACGCCGTTGGTCTTGAGCGCTTCAACGAGCGGTGCGCCCGCCGGCGCTTCGATGACCCTGCCGTCGACGGTGATCGATGCCATGTGTGTGTCCTGGGAGCCGGGCGGAAGGCCTGGCGAGGATTGCGCCCCAATCTAGCAGATTGTGACGGAGTGAACGAACGGCGTTGCCGGGTCAGCGGTAAGCGTCGCGACGAAGCTCAGATCCGGTCGAGAGTCACCCTCGTTCTGCCTTCCATGGTGACGCGGAAGTACTGAAGGACGTCCCAGCCGAGGAGTGACGGAATGCCCTGGTTGTCTCTGGTCATTTCGGCGATCTTGACGCTCATGGGCGGTAACAACTCAGGAGGGATAGCCGGCTCATCGTGAAAGAGGCCGAAGCTGGCTGGAGTCTCGAGATAGTTGACGCCGCCGCCTCCTCCAGAGGTCGGGGCCACCCGCTCGCCCGGCCAGGTGGTCGCATCCAGGCTTGCGGGGGCAATCCCGAGGCGCCGGGTGGCATCCAAGGGATGGATGCTCGTGTGCGTTGCGCCGGTGTCCAGCACAAACGTAATCAGCGTCCAGGTGGGCACAAACTCCTCGATCCAGACAGCTACGCGGATCAGCGGCAAGGGAAAGCGCGGGGACCAGAACCCGGAGATCAAAGGAGGAGCGACTTGGCCCGAGCGGTCACAAATTCGATGGCGACGTCCGCTCGGGCGTCGAGCCCCATGTCCCGTAGATGGTAGATGAGCAGCGCAAGATCAGGGTTGGCGGCTACGACCTTGTCGTCGCGGACCGCTACGAACTGTTCCGGGTACCGCTTGAGGAGATCATCGTAGTGAACCTCCCAGAAGCGCTGAATGCTCTCAGCCTCTTTGAGATCCGGGAAGGTCCGATCGAGTTGAGGAACACCCATGGCGCCGCCTGCCTACAGTTTCGAAGCCACATCGTACCACGGTGCGAGGAGCCTACAGGCGGTGGAAGTCGGCCTCTGGCGCGGGCGCCTGCATGCTGTTGGGGTAGGTATTGTCGTGTTCGCCGAGGAAGCGCTGGGCCATGCGCGTGAGCGAGTGCTTGTCGCGGTACATCTCGTCGAACTGGTAGACGGCGTCGTCCATGGGGCCGCCGGGCTGGATGGCCTCGTAGGGGCAGGCCTCGGTGCAGAGGCCGCAATACATGCAGATGCGGAAATCGATCTCGTAGCGGTCGACGTTGCGCCGGCCCTCGGCATCCTGGCTCGTGGCGACGAGGATGCAGCCGTCGGGGCAGGCCTGCGCGCAAGTGCTGCAGCCGGTGCAGCGCTCTTCGAACCAGAGCAGGTTTGTGCGCGCGTAGACCGGGATGCTGCGGACTTCTTCCGGGAACTGGATGGTGGCGACGGGGCGGAAGAGGGTCCTCAGGGTGAGGCCCATGCCCTTCGCAATGCCGCTGCCGTACGCCATCGTCCCTCCGCCAGCGGGGACGCGAAGCGCACCCGGGCCGCCCCCAAGTCTAGCCGCGGGGGATTGTGATTACAAACACGAGCGGCGGGGACGCGGACCAGCGGCCCGGCCGTTCTACCGCAGGTTCTGGTAGGCGAAGTAGACGCCGACGCCGACCGCGACAAGCCCATAGAGCGCAATGTGCGTGGGGACGAAGAGGAACTGCATCCCCCAGGCGATGCCGATCCCGGCCACGGCACAGCCAACCACGACCGGGCCCCGCTTACGCCCGGTCGCCAGCTCCATCGCGCGCGTGAACACCCAGCCGAGCCCGGCGCCGATGAAGATCGAGAGAAAGCCGATGGAGAACGGCCGGAGCACGAAGCCCCAGATGAGCCCCATGGCCACGCCCCCGACGAGCGCGGCCCCCGCGGCCCTTACAAACTGCACGCTGTTGAGCATGTAGACCGGCGACCGCACGATCCGCGCGCAGTCGCGGCAGCGCGCGCCCACGGGCGTATGCACCAGGCAGCGAGGGCAAATCGGACCCTCGCAGCGGCTGCAGCGGAGCGCAGTCTCGACACCGGGGTGCTTCGGACACTGAACGATGGTGGTCACCGCGGTCATGGTAGGCACCGCCCTTTTTGCACGCACGGAACTGCGGCTGCCGGGATCGTAGGAGAGCGCCGGTTAAGGCGTGGCGAATCAGCCCGCCGGTGTACGCGGGGGGAGCTCGACCAGGGCGAACGAGACGACGCCCTCGGCCGCCACCTGGCCGTCGACCGTGGCACGGACGGACCCCTTGCCGACCGGACCGCGCATCTTGTCCAGGGTGAATTCCAGGCGGAGCTGGTCCCCGGGGACGACGGGGCGCCGGAAGCGCATGGATTCTATGCCACCGAAGAGCGGGGTTTTGGTGCCCTGCTCGACCACGCGCAGCATCGTCACCGCCGCCACCTGGGCGAGCGCTTCGACGATGAGGACGCCGGGCATGACCTTGCGGCCGGGGAAGTGGCCTTCGAAGAACCATTCGTTAGCCGTGACGTTCTTGATGCCGACCGCGCGCTTGCCGTCCTCGATCTCGACGATGCGGTCGACGAGGAGGAAGGGGTAGCGGTGCGGAATGATCTGTTCGATGTCGTCGGCTTCGAGTGTCACGGAACGCTCACTGCCCCGGTTTGCACACCTTCGCGCTCGAGATACGCCACGAAGGCCTCGACGCGCTCCGGCGGGAAGGGAATGTCACCAATCTCACGGTCGTCGGGGTTGCCGAGGCCGTGGAAGTCGCTGCCGCCCGAGAGGGCGAGCCCGAGGCGCTCGCCGAGAGCGCGGTGCTCTTCGACCTGCGCCGGGCTGTAGTGCTTGTAGAACGTCTCAATGCCGTGCAGGCCCCAACCGGCGAGTTGCGTGACCACATCGGGCCAGCCGTCGCCGATGAAGATGGGATGGGCGACGAACACCACGCCACCAGCACGGTGCACCTCGGCGATGGCGTCCTGCGGCGAAAGCTTTTCGCGCGGCACGTCGCCGGGCTTGCCGGTACCGAGCCAGCGATCGAACGCGTCCTGCACGCTGGCGACGTGGCCGGCTTCGAGCAGGGCGCGCGCCACATGGGGCCGCCCCACTGTCGCCTCGCCGGCGATCTGGAAGACACGTTCGAGCTGCACGGGCACGCCGTTGTCGCGCAGGATGTCGACGATGCGCTGAGCACGGCCCAGCCGGGCGTCACGCAGCCAGGCCAGGTACTCCTGGAGCTTGCGCGACTCGACGTCGACGCCGAAGCCGAGCAGATGGACGTCGGCCTTGCCGACGTCGGTGCTCATTTCGATCCCGGGGATGAGCCGCAGGCCGAGGCGGGACGCGGCTGCAGCGGCCTCGGCGAAGCCGGCAGTCGTGTCATGGTCGGTGAGCGAGAGGGTCCGGACGCCGCGGGCAGCGGCCGTTTCCATCACCCATGTGGGCGAGCGCACGCCGTCTGAGGCGGTGGAATGGAGATGGAAGTCGCCGACGGAGTTCGTCATCAGGGCACCAGGTGGTCGCAACGCTGGATGGCGAGCGCGCGGCGCGTACCGGGGTCTGCTTCGACGACCACGCCGTTGATGACGGCGGCACCTTTCGCGGCCGGGAGGCGCGTGGGCATTTGCGTGAGGAAGCGGCTCAGCACAGCCTGCACCTCGTCGCCGATGATGGAGTCGCGGGCGCCGCACATGCCCGCGTCAGAACAGTATGCCGTGCCCTGGGGCAAGACACGGCAATCAGCCGTCGGGACGTGCGTGTGAGTTCCGACGACCGCTGTGACGCGGCCGTCGAGGTACCAGCCCATCGCGACCTTCTCGCTTGTCGCTTCGGCGTGCATGTCGACGAGGACGAAGTTGGTGTCGGGCACGCGTGCGAGCGCCGCGTCGACGGCGCGGAAGGGGTCGTCGTAGTCCGCGCCCATGAACACGCGGCCGATGACGTTCACAACGGTGAGGTCACGCACGGTGGCGACGCCATGGCCGGGCGCGCCAGGCGGGTAGTTGACGGGCCGAAGGATGCCGGGAGTTGAGTCGAGGTACGGGTAGATGTCGCGGTGCTGGAAGGTGTGGTTCCCGCCGCTAATGATGTCCACGCCGCAGGCGAAGAGGTCGTCGGCCACCTGGGGGAGGATGCCGCGGCCACCCGAGATGTTCTCGCCGTTGACGACGACGTAGTCGAGCGCGAGCTCGCGGCGCAGGCGCGGCACAATTCCGACCACCGCGTCGCGACCGCAGTGGCCGACGATGTCGCCGAGGAAGAGCAGGCGCACGCGGCCTACCGTGCGATTTCGGTGGCGCGCGTTTCGCGCACGACAGTGACCTTGATCTGGCCGGGATACTCCATCGTCTCTTCGATCTTCTGGCTGACGTCGCGGGCGATGCGCATGGCTTCGAGGTCGTCGCACTGCTCGGGCTTGACGATGATGCGGAGCTCGCGGCCGGCCTGGATAGCGAAAGCAGACTCGACGCCCTTGAACTCGCGGGCGATGCCTTCGAGCGTCTCGAGCCGCTTGACGTAGTTCTCGAGCGACTCGCGCCGCGCGCCGGGGCGGCCGCCGCTGACGGCGTCGGCCATCATCACGATGACCGCCTCGACGGTCGTTGGCTCGACCTCTTCGTGGTGCGCCTCGATGCAGTGGGCCACGGCCTCCTTCACGCGGAAGCGGCGGGCGATCTCCGCACCGATGCGCGCGTGCGTGCCCTCTACTTCGTGGTCCACGGCCTTGCCGAGGTCGTGGAGAAAACCGCCAGCGCGGGCAACGTCGACGTCAGCGCCGATTTCGCGGGCGATCATCGCGGCGATGTGGCCGGTCTCGATGCTGTGGCGCATGACGTTCTGGCCGTAGCTCGTGCGGTAGCGGAGGCGGCCGAAGACCTTCAGCACCTCCGGGTGGAGCCCGAGGACGCCCGCTTCGGCGGCGGCGTTCTCCGCGGCCTCGGCCATGGTGGTCTCGACATCGCGCCGGGCCTTGTTCACGGCCTCCTCGATGCGCGTGGGGTGAATGCGGCCATCCTGCACGAGCATCGTGAGGGCGACGCGAGCGACCTCCCGGCGGACGGGGTCGAAGGCGCTCACGGTCACCGCGTCGGGGGTGTCGTCGATGATGAGGTCGACGCCCGTGGCGGCTTCGATGGCGCGGATGTTGCGCCCTTCGCGACCGATGATGCGGCCCTTCATGTCGTCGCTGGGGATCTGGACGACCGAGACCGTGGACTCGGCGGTCACCTCCGAGGTGTAGCGCTGGATGGCGGTCGCGAGGATCTTGCGGGCGCGCTGGCCTGCGGTCGCCTCGACTTCCTTCTCGATTTCGCGGACGCGGCGGCTGGCGTCTTCACGGATCTCGCCTTCGACGGCGGCCATGAGCTGGTCGCGCGCCTCCGAGGCTGAAAGCCCCGCAATGCGTTCCATCTCACTCTGCTGGCGCTGACGCAGCTCTTCGGCTTCTGCGCGGACGCGATCACCCAGGGCCTCGCGTTCACGGACGCCCTGGTCGCGCCTGTCCAGCGCCTCGGTCTTCCGATCGAGGTTCTCTTCCTTTTGGGTCAGGCGCTGCTCGACGCGGGCCGCTTCGGCCCGTCGTTCGCGGAGCTCCCCTTCGAGGGTATTGCGGGCCTGGAGGGTTTCCTCCTTCCCCGCGAGCAGCATCTCCCTCTGCTTTGATTCGGCCTCAGCGATCAGGCGGCTGGCTTGCTCCTCTGCCTGTTGCAGTGACGTCCCAACGGTGCGGCGGCGAGCCAAGAAGCCGCCCACCGCACCCACCAGCAATCCCACGACGAGGCCGACGACCGCAAATATCGCCGGCATAATGAATCTCCAGATAGGTAAGAAACCGTTTCATGTTGCGTGAACCCGGGACGCGTCAGAAGACTGCCCGGACAGGGCGATCGTACGCCCCCGGGACTGAGCGCGTCAAAGCGGGAACGCGCTTCGCGGCAGGCGAGGAGACGCTCTCAGGGGAACTCCGAGGCGCTCCCGGGGGCCTCCGCCAGGGACTCGCCGCCCGCCTCTTGCCAGGCCGTACGGACGGCTTCGGAGGCAACGGCGTAGTCGAAGCCACGGCGGCGGAGGAAGTTGCCGACCTTCTCCACGAAGGTGTCGTAACTGCCGAGTGCGGCACCGCGCGCCTTGCCCCGGGCGAGCTCGGTGGCGGTGGCAAGGTCGTCGACGTCGTTCGTGACGACGTCGACGGACTCTGGTTCAATGCCGCGCCCGAGCAGCTCATAACGCAGCATGCGGCGGCCACGCGGCGCGGTGCGCTTGCGATCTTCCACCCAGGCGCGGGCGAACTTGTCGTCGTCCAACAGTCCGGCGCGGCGGAGGCGCTCGACCTCCTCCTCGATGGCCGCGGGCTCGATGCCGCGCATGGCGAGGCGCGTGCGCATCTCTTTTTCGCTGCGTGCGCGGCTGCCCAGGAGCCGGAGCGCGGCCTCGTGCGCGTTCACCCGCTGTTCGGCAGCGTCGAGCCTGGCGAAGACGTCTTCAGTCGCTGCGTCGCCGGGGTGCACGCCGGCGTGTTCGCAGGCGTCGTCGCTGAACAGGAACTCGCGTCCGTCGTCGAGCACGAGCACGCGCATGCGGTGACCGCTGGCGCGGATGCGGAGGATGGAGGGGGTACTGGGAGGTTCGTCCATACGGTGGTCAGCGCGCGGCGGCGGCGAGGGCCTCCTTCTCATGGGGCGCGGACGCAGCAGGCGCCAGCCCGGCCTCTCGCCGGATGTCGCTCTCGATCTCGGACGCCAGCTCCGGGTTGTCTGCGAGGAACTGCTTGGCGTTCTCGCGGCCCTGTCCGATGCGCAGGTCGCCGAAGCTGTAGAAGGCGCCACTCTTCGAGAGGATGGCCATCTCGACGCCCATGTCGACGATGTCGCCCGTGCGGCTGATGCCGCGCGGCTTTTCGAACATGATTTCGAACTCGGCCTGCTTGAAGGGCGCGGCGACCTTGTTCTTGACGACCTTGGCCTTCACGCGGTTGCCGATGATGTCCGTCCCCTTCTTCACCGACTCCACCCGCCGGATGTCGATGCGGACAGACGAGTAGAACTTGAGGGCGCGTCCGCCGGGGGTTACCTCGGGGTTCCCGAAGACGACTCCGACCTTCTCGCGGAGCTGGTTGATGAAGATCACGGCGGTGCTCGTCTGGGAGATGGCCGGGGTGAGCTTGCGCATGGCCTGGGACATGAGGCGCGCCTGGAGGCCCATGTGCGAGTCGCCCATTTCGCCTTCTATCTCGGCGCGAGGCACGAGGGCGGCGACGGAGTCGATGACGATGGCGTCGACGGCGTTCGAGCGGACCAGCGCCTCGCAGATCTCGAGGGCCTGCTCGCCGGTGTCGGGCTGGCTGATGAGGAGGTCCTCGATCCTGATGCCGAGGTCGCGTGCGTAGCCGGGGTCGAGCGCGTGCTCAACGTCGATGTAGGCGGCGGTGCCGCCGGCCTTCTGGGCTTCGGCCATGATGTGCTGCGCGAGGGTGCTCTTGCCGGCCGACTCGGGGCCAAAGATTTCGGTGATGCGCCCGCGGGGGATGCCACCAATACCAAGGGCGACGTCGAGGGCGAGGGAGCCCGTGGAGATGGACTCGACGGTCATGCCCTGGCGCTCGCCGAGACGCATGACGGCGCCACGGCCGAACTGCTTTTCGATCTGGCCGATGGCCGTTTCCAGGGCGCGTGCGCGGTCGGTTTCAGCCATGGGTCACCCGCAAGAGAGATGTGGTCCCGGCGGGCGCATTCTAGCGCGTTCGCGGGGGCCCGCGTGCATGCTAGCGTGTCGCCCGTGGGAAAGCAAACAAATGTTCTATTATGGGTGCCGGCCTATTCGCGACCGCGGAACGCCGCCCGCCCGCGGGCATCACAATCTGTGCTCTGCGAGATGGGGTAGGTTCAACCGCCGGGCGCACGGCTATGGTGACGGCATGGAAGGGCGGCACGTCATCTCCTCCACCGCGGAACTCACGCCACGGCAGCGGGAGGTGCTTGCGCTGGTCGCCCGTGGCCACACCAACTTCGAGATAGCCCGGCGCCTCGGTCTCAGCCTGGACGGCGTGAAGTACCACGTCAGCGAGATCCTGGGCAGGCTCGGCGTGGACAGCCGCGAAGAAGCGGTGGCCGCATGGCATGCCGAACGTGGGGCAGGCCGCCGCCTGGGCCAGGCAGCACGGGCGCTGGTTACCGGGACCGTGTCCCGGTGGGTCGCGGGTGGCGCCGGCCTGGCAGTGCTGGCGGTCGCGGCGGCTCTTGTCGCGCTCAGTCTGAGTGGCGAAGACCAGGATGGGCGCGACGGTGCGGCTTCGCCGACAGCGACGGCCGCCAGCACGCCCGGGAGTGGCGCGCTGCCGCTGGGACGCGTCGTGGCCACGATCGCCGTCGGCGGCCAGCCGGACAGCATTGCCGCCGGCGAGGGAGGAGTCTGG
>Ga0315281_10013754_pt1 | contig 10939 bp, 12 predicted proteins | sample YL17G07_0_MG_FD_204540 | JGI IMG/M metagenome (GOLD analysis project Ga0315281, IMG submission 204540) | Sediment microbial communities from Yellowstone Lake, YNP, Wyoming, USA - YL17G07_0 | ecosystem: Environmental > Aquatic > Freshwater > Lake > Sediment | place: USA: Wyoming | collected... | reverse complement strand
GAGGGCAAGGTAGATCCACCAAGGCATGGTTTGAGATCACCGGCGAAGCGACTCAAATAAAAGCGGCGTACGGCCGGGAGTTCGGTGCTTATGGTGTCCACCACAACCGCAGCGAGCTACCTCAGTTAGCCCTCGCGAGGGCTTCGCAGGTGCCCGGAGGACCATTATGGTCCACACCTGCATGCGCCGACGCCGCTCTTATTTGAATCGCCTCCATTGTTCTTACTTCCCCTTGATGCGTCTGAAGATCTCGTCGAAGTTACCTTCCGCGACCGCGTAGCCGTGGAAGTGTGCTCCGAGCTTTGTGATGCTGAAACGCGGCACCACATCAACTACAGCCCGCACCTGCACCACATTCTTGGAACGTGCGTAGAGCGCAAAGCTGCCACCACGCCGCGTACCGAACACGGTATCCAGCACGGGCCAACCGCTGCCGTCAAAATTCGGCGCGGTCGTGTTGTCGTATGGGTTGAAGGTGCTGGAATCGATACGAAGCGGTGTTCGATTCCCCATGTACAGCTCGAACCGAACCAACCCGGAGAGCTGGTACGGTTGAAGCTGAATCAATGGTGCATCCAATGCTGAAGACGGTGACAGTGCGTAGTAGTAGATGTCCGTCAGGACGTAGACGTACTGATCTGGCACCGTGAAGGAGGCGAGATCGAGCTTCGTCCCTGCCGTGATACTGTTCGGCCAGGGAACCTCTGTGATCTTCGCGACCTGCTGTACCGACGGGTCAGGCAGTGCCTGATAGAACGCGTGCAGCGTCGTGACCGGTACAATACCGAAGACCCGGACCGGTGTCGTGACGTCAGCTGGTGGCGGCGCCGCTACCGGCGTAACTGCTCTACGAGCCTGTACACCAACCGGGCCAGCAGGAGTCGGCCGGGACTTGCTCCAATCGATCCCGTGACGGGGAGGGGTTTGACCAGCCATGGGTCACCTCTCTGCCCGTTAGGGCTGGTACGTGTCGCCCTGAACCACCTTGTAGCCCAACAGGATGATCTGCACCTTACCTGCCACCGGCTGCACGAGAGTCGGCGTCACGCGTACAGTGACCACCCCCGCCCGCGCGAACAGATTCGACGCTGGCAACACGTACACACCACCCTCTTCCTGCGAGAAGAGAGCGGACGCGAAAGGATTGTTCTGCCAGTTGCGGTCAGCTCCACTCTCGGCGATCTCCACATCGAAGCTGCCCACGACAGGTGTGTCGAAGAGGAAGTTGAAGCCGAGCTGCTGCGAAGCCGGTGCCATCTTGAGGTCGTACGTCGAAGCCGGTCCCCACTGCCCTTCATACGGCGCCACGGTCCGCTGAAAGAACATTGCGATACCAGTACAGACAAACGGACCGTCGGTGCTGACTGAATAGGTCCCTTCAGCCTTCGCGGTGCTGTTCGCCGCAATGATGATGTCAATCGTGGCGAAGTACGGGACGCGCCGCCCGGGAATCTCTTCGATGAACTTCGGGGCATCGTTGACGGCGCGTATGAGCGCCTTCATTTCGTCGATACCCTTCTCGAGCCCTTCGATACGACGCTGCTGACCCATCAGGGCGTTGATGAGCTTCTGTGGGTCTACGGGAGGAAGTCCGGTAGGCATTCAAGGTTCTCCTCGCCCGTGAGGGCGTCGAGGGTTCACTCCAACCGGCGGCTGGAGGGTCACTTGCTATTGGCCTACCGCAGAAGGTTTCACCCCGCTGCGGCAGCACGGCGGCCCGAGTGAGCTACCACTCGAGCCGCCGGTGGTTACAGCACGTCGCGGGTATGGAGCCCATCGATGAAGATCTTCACTTCCCTGAGACCGACGCTCGTCGCCGCATTGAGATAATTGGTCCGCAGGTCCGTACCACCCGTCGCGTACAGATTGCAGTTCACCTTGAAGTGCTGACGAGCCGGGATGGGGATCGGCTTCGCGAACTTCAAGATAGCCTCGGCCGTCGGCACACCGTTCGTCATGGCCGGGGTCGCGCTGTCAAACCCGTGCACACCACCACCCTGGGGGAACATCCAGGCCGGCGAGGCGAACTGCGGCTTGTCGCCGACGTTCAGCTGCAGGTAGATCTGATGCACCGCCAGCTGATACTGCAGCGGCGCGTTCGTACCCGTGAAGAACAACCAAACGCGGAGCGCGAGGATAATGTAAGTATTGTCTGAAGCGAAACTGCCTGCGATGTCCATGTTGGTCCAGTACTCGAGACCGAGACCGGTACCGTTGAACAGAGCGGTGGTGGCCGCCACCGTGGGGCTGGGGGCGGTGTTCGTGTCCGCGCGGATGAGCGTGTCCCAATACGGCTGGTGACGCCTCTCGCGAACTCCTACGAGCTTCGGCATTCTTTTTCTCCTCTCCCGACCTTCGCTCTTTAATGGGGAGTCACACCCTAAGTCGGGACTCTGTGGTTCTCACCTTTCACTAAGCGACCTGCAGCCGAGAACCACTAACTGCAAGCCGACACCACCGCCAGCAACACCATGCTGCCGTCGATTACGTGTGGAACACCGTCTTTGCCAGGGAGCCCGCGGCGAACCCGCGCTGCATCCCGTCGACCTCGGAGTCGCTCAGCGCCTCGCTGACGTCGTACCCCATGGCCTGACCACCCGGAACGTACTCGTCGAGCGCCATCGCCTCATGCACGTCGAGCCCGAGAGGCTGCTGCCGCGACGGCAGGTACTCGCCGCTGAAGCCGCCGTAGTTGTAGCCGCCGTAACCACGGAAGCCCTGGACGCCCATGTCGTCGACACCGGCGAGGAGCAGTGCCGCGGTGCTGCCGGCAGTCAGGTTGAGAGCCGGCTTGACGACCTTCGTGAAGATCGCATCGAACAGCGCGAGGCTCGCACCGATCTGAATGCTGTTCAGCGCATCGGCGTGCTTGACGATCTTCGGCGCGAGGAAACCGGCCGCGAGGAAGCCGATAGCCGACGGCAGAATCGCTGCGACCTGCGTCGGGATCGTACCGAGACGCGACGTCTTGACACCGTTGACGGTCGAGTTCAGAACGTACGTGTCCAGCGCGTTCGCTAACACACGCATCCCGAGGAGCCCGCCGAAGATCAACCCGCCGTGCATCAGCATGTCCTTCATGCCGGACATCGGGTTGCGACGAACCACCAGCTTCTTGAAGCCCTTACGGAAACCGCTCTTCGCACGCTTGCTCGGACTACGCTTCACGGTCTTGACTGCGAGCACACGACGAATTGCCTTGGCGCGCTTGGTCGGCTTGTACCACACAGGAACACGCCGCTTCGGCGTCACGATGACGCGGCGGCCGTGCTTGCGTGCCTTCTTGCGGGGCTGCGGCCCTGCCTGCGCCACGGTAGCTGCCTTAGCATTCCGCCGACGCGTCGCAGCCGCCTTCTTGGCGTACTTCTTGTGGAACGCCGGGGTACCGAACTTCGGCTTGCGTACCGTCTTCTTCTTCGCCATCGTCGTCGCTCCGTGCTTGCGGGCCGTTGCCTTCTTCGCCTTCTTTTTGCCCTTCTTCTCGAACCGCCGCAGATAGGCGATGTTCTCCGCAGTCGGCGCCATCCGCATACCACCCATCGCGTAGAATGCCGCGCGACCCTTCGGCGACAGTCTGCCTTGACGAACCGTCGTCTTTTTACCTGTCGCCGACACGTGCGTGATTGGATTCCGCTTCGCCTTCTTGCGACGACGAGCCGCCTTGGGCATAAACTGCCCCTTCTTCGGTCCGCTCTTATAGCGGGGCGGCGTCCGCTTCTTGCGCTTCACCATGGTTTTTCTCCCTGGGTTGATACGCGGCTTGGCCGCCGCAGTGTTTCGCTTACGCTTCGCGATCGCCTTCCGCTTCACCTTCGGATTCACCTTCGGATTCACCTTCGGATTCACCTTCGGATTCACCTTCGGCGCCGCGGTGCGCTTCTTCTTGGCAAGCTTCCGCTCCCCCCGCGTGCTCGCTCCGACGCGGATGGGCTCGCTGCTCGGGGCTGTCCACGGGTTGGCTGCGGGTCGCTGGTAGTAGCCAGAACCGTAAGCGCCCCCACCACCGCCAGCGTAGCCGGGGTAGGGACGCCGCCAATCGTGACCAGGGGGATTGATGAGCCGCAGCATACCAACTGGCACAAGACTCTCCCGGGCGACCGCTTCATCCCGGGTAGATGCACGCGGCGTTGCTTAGTGGTAGGTGGACAAGAGACAGCCTACCTCACACACAAAACGCATTGCAAGAAGAAAATGCAATGGTCCTTACATGAGGTGGCTTACGTCAAAAACACGAATGATTTCAGGGAAGTTGTGGGGGTCGTTACAGGCAGTAAACGACACCGTAAGGCTCCTCGGATACAAGGCATGTTGCGGGGCGCCGCCTTCTCGTTCCTCATCGTCGGCCCATGGAGGCTCAGGCGCGCGTAGCTGACTGCGGGACAACACGGGTTTTACGACTCCTGGCGAACTTCATATTTGCCAGTAGTGTCGGTATCTTCACGACTGTTAACTGGAAAGACGCCAAGTTGAACCTTGACATGATAGTTCGGTTGTGTCAGTGTGCCGGCGCCCAAGAAACGAATTCGAGTGCAGCCCTTGACCATCCAGGTAGATCCCCCGCTCCTGGCACGGCTCCGACTGGAGGCAAAGCGCCGTGACGTTTCGATTGCTGAAGTCGTGCGCGTTGCGCTACGTTTATTGATGGACAAGTCTGCGTGACCGTTCTCGGCCAACGCATACGCCTCGACCCGAACAACGTTCAGGCCTCGTGGTTGGAACGCTGCGCGGGCACGGCCCGCTTCACCTTCAACTGGGGCTTGGCTCGCTGGCAAGAGCAATATGCCGCTGGCGAAAAGCCTTCCTGGCAGAAGCTCAACGCCGAGCTGAACGCTTGCAAGGTCGCTGACTTCCCGTGGATGACCGAGTTGCCGTGGGCCGTCCCCAACAAAGCACTCGCCGATCTTGGGGTCGCGTTCACCAACTTCTTCCGACGGGTGAAGGCGGGGCAACGCGCCGGCTACCCACGCTTCAAGTCGAAGAAGCAGAGCAAACCTGCCTTCGCTATCGAGGCACGCGCGCTCGCCTTTGATGAGCGCAAAATCAAACTTCCCAAGCTGGGTTGGGTGCGCACGCGCGAGGCGCTCCAGTTCCCCGGCAAGATCCTTTCGGCGCGATTCACGAAGCACGCGGGTCACTGGTACGTTTCGATTCAGGTCGAGGTCTCCGATTCCTGGTCCTACCCCCACCGCTGCGAAACCCAAGCAACGGTAGGTGTCGATCTGGGAGTCGTCGATCTCGCCGTGCTTTCGACCGGAGAGCGGATCGAAACACCTCGTGCTCTGCGTACGCATGAGAAGCGGTTGAGGCAACTCAACAAGGAGTTGAGCCGACGCACGAAGGGAGGCAAGAACTGGCAGAAGACGAAGGCGCAGCTTGGTCAGCTGCATGAGCGGATCGCCTGCATCCGACACGACGTGACGCACAAGCTCACCACAGACCTTGTGAGCCGCTTCCGTTGGATCGGAATCGAAGACCTGAACATCGCCGGGATGGCCCGCACGCGCCTCGCCAAGTCCGTGATGGACGCGGCCATGGGCGAAGTAGGTCGCCAGCTCGCCTACAAGGCCCCACTCGCCGGGAGCACCGTCGTCGTCGTCGGTCGATGGTTCCCGTCGTCGAAAACCTGCTCGGATTGCGGGACGAAGCGGAAGGGGCCGTTGAGCCTGTCGATACGCGAATGGTCCTGCGAAGCCTGCGGCGTCGTCCACGACCGTGACGAAAATGCAGCACAAAACCTGAAGCAGATGGCCGCGGCCCACGCGGCGACAGCCTGCTGTCACGGAAGCGCTGGCCCCGGTCTTGAGACCGGGGCGAAACTTCCGCTTGGGCAGGAATCGAGCAGCTATGTTAACCCCGGTTAGCATGGTTCAAGTCTCGAGTGGGATCTAACTCGGAGGATCAATTGCAGATCAGATCGCAGTGATCTGGCCGTTTCTCCTTGCGTTTTTAGGTGGCATGTGCCTTAGATTCCCCTTGTGTTGGACGCAGGATGTTCCCCAATGAGGGCTGTCGAACTGTTCGTGGGCGCGGGTGGCCTGGCGATGGGGACCTCCAACGCAGGTTTTCGCCACGAGGTTCTCGTCGAATGGAACAAGGATGCGTGCGACACCATCCTGGCAAACAAGGCGCGAGGGGTACACCCCGTGGCGGACTGGCCCCTTGTCCAGGCCGACGTGACCCAGTTCGACTTCTCATCGGTGGCCGTGGGAGTTGACCTGCTGGCTGGCGGACCACCCTGCCAGCCATTCTCGCTCGGCGGCAAGCATCGAGGCCACAGGGATCATCGGAACCTCTTCCCTGAGATGATGCGGGCGGTGCGTGAGCTACAGCCCCGGGCTGTCCTGATCGAGAACGTCAAGGGTCTGCTCCGCGAGTCGTTCGCCAGGTACTTCGAGTACATCGTGCTGCAACTCGCACACCCCGAGCTGAAGCCCAAGGACGACGAACGCTGGGAGAGCCACTGGGCGCGGCTAGAGCGGCATCACACGTCAGGCTCGAAGGAAGGACTCTCCTACAGAGTCGTGTTCCAACTACTCAACTCGGCTGACTACGGGGTGCCACAGCGGCGGGAGAGGCTTCTGATCGTCGGCATCCGAGCTGACCAGGGTGTCGAGTTCTCATTCCCCGAGGCAACGCACTCACGGGAGCAACTTGTCCACGATCAATGGGTCACAGGCGACTACTGGGATCGACACCGGGTAGCCAAGCGCAAGCGACCCGGGCCACCGAGACCGGTTTCTGAACGGTGTGCTCGTGCTGCCGGACGACAGACCAAACCGTGGGCGACGGTTCGTGACGCTATCTCCGACCTGCCTGATCCGGAACGTCGTCCCAACAAGGCACGAGCCGTGACCAACCACCTGTTCAATCCGGGTGCGCGGTCCTACGCGGGCCACACGGGGAGTCCCCTCGACGAGCCCGCCAAGACGCTGAAGGCGGGCGTCCATGGCGTCCCCGGCGGGGAGAACATGTTGGCACTGCCCGACGGGAGCGTCCGGTACTTCACCGTGCGCGAGGCGGCTCGCCTCCAGACGTTCCCTGACCGGTACACGTTCCAGGGCTGCTGGAGCGAGGCCATGAGGCAACTCGGGAACGCTGTTCCCGTCCACCTCGGATCAGCCGTGGCCACCCGAATCGCAACGCTGCTTCAGCCCCAACCGAAAGCAGCTTGATGACCATCTACGAAGAGTACAACCCCCTCGATTACGACCACTTGACCGAGAACCTGGTCAGGGAGCTGATGGGTCGGAAGCCACAGCGGCTCCCCCTCGACACGGAGTTCGTCGGCGCGGGCGTGTACGCTCTGTTCTACAATGGGGATTTCGAGGCGTACAAACCCGTCAGTGGCACGGACAGACCAATCTACGTCGGCAAGGCGGTGCCGGAAGGCGCTCGCAAGGGCAGGCGAAGCACCACGCCAGCGATGGGGAAACCCCTCTTCAACTCTGTGATCGTCTCCTCGGTCGATCTGGCCACCGTCGGCCACCATGACCGCCTGAACGATTGATGTTGGTCAATCCAGCTGCAGCGCGAGGGTCGCCAAGGCGCTCGACCGCCGAGGATGACCACGAGGCTGTCCTGCAAGACAGGCATTTGTGACACATCCCCACCCCGATGTTTCATAGCCAACTGCCTGTATTTACACCATTTTGGCGACAAAACATCCCAGCGGGATACAATGTAATCATGAGCACAAGGGAGACAACTCAGACGGCGATGGCAAGGGTTGTCGTCGGCTACGTCCGTGTCAGCACCGAGGAGCAGGCCGCTGAGGGAGTCTCCCTGGACGCCCAGGAAGCCGCCCTGAGGGCCTATTCGGCTATGAGAGGCCTCACCCTGGTCGAAGTCGTGATCGACGCTGGAGTGAGCGCGGGTAAGCCTCTCTCCTCCCGTGAAGGCGGGAGAAGAGTCCTCGATCTCGTGAAGCGCGGGAAGGTCGGGGCTGTCATCGCGTGGAAGCTAGATCGTCTGTTCCGCGATCGCGCAAGGTGGTGGCACGTTCACTGACGACGGACGCGGTGGATTGCAATCGCTGCTTGGTAGAGTCGTTCGATGCGAGCAGCCCAGTTCTCGACAGAGAGGTGTTGTACAGATGAGCGGGTTGCAGCGCGGTAGTTGCGTGCCTCAAGTATTGCTTCGGCTAACTTCTCGACGGAGAACGTACTCAACCGACCGTTGACGCGGTCGACGACGACGTCGCGTACGCCGGGTGCGTCGACTGCAGCAACCGGAACTCCTGCCGCAAGAGCTTCGGCAATGACCATGCCTTGTGTCTCTACCAGTGAAGCGAAAGCGAAGACGTCCATTGCATGGTAGGCGTCGACCAGATCTTGTCCCTGTAGTGTGCCGACGCAATCCGCGCCCTGTTCTCTAAGTTGTTGTTGGAGAGGTCCTTCTCCAACAACAAGGAAGCGAAAGGGTGGTGCCGGAGGCCAAACACTCCTTGCGCGAGTGATAGCTTGCGCGAGAAACGGAAGATTTTTCTCCTGTGACAAGCGGCTTACGGTACCTACGACGAAGTCGTCTGTCCCATAACCCCATCGTCGGCGGAACGCGCGCCCGTCACCGCAGGCGAAACGCTCGAGTGGGATACCCGTTGGAATAACTTCTATCGGTGTAAAAACATCTCGTCGGCGTAGTGTTTTGACAACGTCGGTGCTTGGAGCGACGATGGTCTGTACATGTTTGGTATAACTCACGACCTTCACTGTCAGGGCTCCACCGACAGCATCCAGAATAACACCCTCCGCATCGTGCCAGAACCCACCGAAGTGTGCATAGTGTTCATACATTGTGTGATAAGTAAAGACAAGCGGCGCTCGCCGGTCTCTGGCAACAGTTACTGCAACGTCACCGAGAAGGAAAGGGTGGTGTGAATGAACAACGTCGACTTGGGTACCCCACATACACGCGAGCAGATACTTGGTCAAGAACGGTAACGTGAGAGGAACAGCGACGTCGGCAGCAGCGGCTTGGACAGCCGGCACGCGAATGACGTTTGGAGGATCAGTGAACTGATAGTTAACTTCAGGTGCAACGATTGTTACTTGATGGCCTCGAGCTTGAAGTGCAGGAATGAGAGTTTCAATTAAACGCGCGACACCACCAACGTGGGGGGAGAACGTGTTGGTGAACATCAACACGTTCATCGAAGGTCAATCGTAGATCCAATCCAGACACCGCATCGCGCCTCCCTCAAGTACGTATTCTACACCTTTCGGCCCGACTACAACTAACGTACGGTTGCTGGGGGTGGCGGCGAGGTACTTTTTGTTACTGCCTTTCACTTCGTGTGTTCTACCTTTTGTGTCCGTGTAACTGAAGCCGATGTTGTAGCCGAGTATACGCAGCTCACGAGGAAAGTTGACCCACTTGCGAACCTTACCAGTTCGCTTCCCACTCGCACGTTGAAACACCTTCACGCCGGCATTAAATTCATGAACATAATCTTGCAAATGCTCCTTCGATGACTTTTTGTCTTTGATCTTGTATCCGATGTCGAGGCCGGTACCGATCTCCACCATCTCGCCCGGGTACCACAGTTCACCCTCAAGAATCTCGCCCGGAGGTGTTCCGTGGAATCGTTCGTACCAACTATCACGTGGTCCAAGCGGCAGGTCGCGTGAGATATTGTGGTGTAGAGAAGGGTTCCTTCTGCTTGGTATCCGCACCGGGATTCGCTCAGCCGGCCCAACCATCCGCACCTCAACATCACCGCGCACCTGTACTGCACCGACCCAATGACGACTGGGAACTCTCAATTCGAGCGAATACAGCTCAACGCTGAAGCCACGAGCCGGCATCAGTACAGCATCGATCACCACCGCGATGTCGTTGACCCACCAGAACTGATCGCCAGCATGAAGCTGCGATACCTGCGCGTAGCGGTCGTGAAGTGGATTTTCGTGGACGGACTTCCACACAGCGTTCACCTAACTCCGATGATGAGCTGCACCGCGTTTGGTAGCGTCTTCGTGAAGACGCGCTGATATCCCTTCGTACCCCGCTGCCGGAAGCGATAGAAGTTCACCGTGGCATCGCTGTTCGATGCATCGAAGCCGTGATCTCGCACCCACGCGCGAGCTGCGCCGAGAGCAAAACTCATCTTGGGAATATGGACGGCGATCACGTCGGTGCGCCTAGGATTGTCGTAGGCGTAAGAAGGGTTACCGCGAGGTTTACGTATCCTGTAACACTCAGCTTCTACTTCTTCTGGCGGGCACCGACACTGTTCTGGTGGCAGAAGGCAGCATGGACAGGTTCGCAGAAACTCTTCGTTCTGCTGATGCCAGTACTCTTCGATTTCAGTAGGCGTCGGCGGTTGCTCTTCGCCGCCACCACAACAAGGTGTACTGAAGCTGAAATCCGTCTGACGACGGCGCGGCGGTGGTTGGTAGTGTGAATGAGCTGTATCACGATCGTCCTCGCCCCAAACACGACCGCATTGCCCACACGGAAGTGGGAAACCGTCGTCGTCGAGAACTAGCGGGCAGGAACACTCTGGACACTTGTTACGCTGCCACGGTGGAGTATCACCGTGGTGGGTGGGAAAAGTAAGCGGCCCGCTCGGTGGGCGGCGCCGTCGAGGGTTTTCGCGAGTTTCAGCGAACAGACTGTGTTGTGGTAGCTGTCGCAGGTCTCTTTTCATCACCGGCTCCTCGCGACGTACTGTCCCGCCCACGTCGCCACTTTGTACAATACAATCACCGTCCCGGCCCAGAGACCAAGCGTCCACCAAGGCGAGTCGAGGAGAGGATTGCCAGTTGGAGGAACTGCTGCTATATCGGCGGCAAAGTCTTCAAATCCGCTAAGCCCTACCAAATGCCGCACCGCCTCTCTCCCGTCACTACCAACGTTCTGCAACGCCGTTCGCTGTTCTGCGTTAAGCATCGCAATTCTCCCTCGTGCGTCCTCGCCGCGACCGAGGTATTTGGCTGTG
>Ga0315281_10013753_pt1 | contig 10939 bp, 9 predicted proteins | sample YL17G07_0_MG_FD_204540 | JGI IMG/M metagenome (GOLD analysis project Ga0315281, IMG submission 204540) | Sediment microbial communities from Yellowstone Lake, YNP, Wyoming, USA - YL17G07_0 | ecosystem: Environmental > Aquatic > Freshwater > Lake > Sediment | place: USA: Wyoming | collected... | reverse complement strand
CAGAATTTTTAGACGGGCTGGAAACTAAAGTAGCGATTGCCAAAATGATTAAGTGGCTGGAACAAAATAAACTTGGCTGTGGTTCGGTTAATTATAAACTCCGTGACTGGTGCGTTTCGCGCCAGCGCTACTGGGGACCGCCAATTCCCATGATCTATTGCCAAGCATGCTGTTGGGTCCCTGTGCCAGAAAAAGATCTGCCAGTACTTTTGCCCGAAATAGATAATTTTTTACCTGACGGCTCAGGCAAGGGGCCACTAAATAAAGTCAAAGGATTTGTTAACACGATTTGTCCCAAATGCGGCGGACCAGCCCAACGCGAAACAGATGTTTCCGATCCCTTTGTTGATTCCTCCTGGTATTTTTTGCGATATCCCTGCACAGAATTTGACGATCGGGCCATAGATAAAAAAAGATTGGCCAAATGGCTGCCAGTTGATATGTATATCGGCGGCAAAGAGCATACGGTGCTCCATCTGCTTTATTCCAGATTCATTACCATGGTTTTATATGACTTGGGTTATTTGAAAGACGAAGAACCATACAAAAGATTTTTTGCCCACGGGCTTCTGATCCGCGAGGGAGCGAAGATCAGTAAATCCAAAAGCAATATCGTTAATCCGGACGAATATATTGAAAAGTTCGGCGCTGACAGCATGCGTCTTTACTTGATGTTTTTGGGCGATGTGAAACTGGGTGGCGATTGGCGTGATTCCGGAATGAATGGCATGTTTAGATTTATTAATCGAATTTGGGCGATTACGGAAAAAATTATTAAAGCCGGCGAAAAAGAAACAAAAGATGAGATTGTTTTGAGAGAAATTAACCGTTTGATCAAAAGAGTAGGGGATGACTTGGAGCATTTGAAATTTAACACGGCGATTGCTTTCATTATGGAATACGTCAATTCTCTTTATAGATTTGAAGCGGCCCAAAAAGAAATTGGAGCTGATATCGTTGAGGCGCTGGCAAAAATTCTTTCTCCATTCGTCCCTCATCTGGCTGAAGAACTATGGGCAAAATTAGGTTATAAAAAAAGCATCTTTACGGAAAAATGGCCAGAATACGATCCGGCGCTCGTGAAAGAAGAAAAGATAGAATTGATCGTTCAAATCAACGGCAAAGTCCGCGCGCGTCTTTCTGTACCAGCCGACATTTCCGAAGAGGACGCAAAAAATCTGTCGTTATCGGATGAAGACATAAAAAAGTGGTTAGGGGGTCAAAAGCCGAAAAAAGTGATTTTTGTGAAAGGAAGACTTTTGAATATTGTTGTTTAATACTCTTGACTTTTTAATCTCCTTTTGATATATAAAATTAAGAGGGAGCATACCGGTTCTGAAGGGCGGTGGTCTTTAAGGAACGCGAACACCTGGTTCATCTGACGGAGACAGGTTCCTCCGACCACAATACTGCCAAAATCGGAAAGGTATAACTGGAGGGCGCGCACAAAAGTTATGACCCTACGATCTAAAAAAGAGTGTTTTATGGGTTGCCGGTCAACCTCCTCTCTCCCTTCTTTAACTCTGTGGTAAAAAAGCCCAGAGTTTTTTATTTGATTTTTTAATAAAATTATGATGAAATGAAAGAAGAGAAATTTCATCGGGGCATAGTATACCGGTAGTACGCACGCTTCGGGTGCGTGAAGACTGGGTTCAATTCCCAGTGCCCCGACCAGACGAAATAAAAAGTTTTTAAAAAGGTATTAATCAATGAATCAGCTGGATGAAAAAAATCAAAAAACCGATGAGGAAATCGCGCGGCTGGTTCAGTCGGGCGATATTGGGGCGTTCGGGGCATTGATGAATCGTTATCAGATAAAACTTCTAAGATACGGCCATAAATTTTTAAGCAGCGACAAAGGAGCGATGGAAGACGCAGTGCAGGAAACATTTCTCAAGGCTTACCAAAATATTCGTGATTTTGATGTTTCGCGTAAATTTTCTTCCTGGATTTACCGAATCGCCCACAACGAATTTATCAATATTTTAAAAAGAAAACATCAGGAAACGTCATCTTTTTTTAGTACGGATATCCTATTCCCTCATCCGGCAGCCAAAGAAAAAACCGACCAGCCGGCCGAAGATAATTTGACGCGCGCCATGATTGATAAGTGTTTTGACCAGCTGCCGATAAAGTATCGAGAGCCACTGCTGCTTTATTATTTTGAGCAGTTAAGCTACGAAGAAATTGCAGATGTCTTGCGTATTCCTGTTTCAACGGTTGGTGTCAGGCTCAAAAGAGGCAAGGAAGCAAGCCGAATTATTTACGATAAATTAAAATACAATCATGAGTAATGAAACACCAGAAACAAATTTGAAAGCAAAGCTGCTTGAGAAAATAAAAAGCGGAGAGGTCAAAATGAAACCAAAATACCGTTTTGTTTTGAATACTGTATTTTTTGGTCTAGGCGCTTTCCTGGTTTTTTCTTTGACGGTTTTTGCAGTCAGTTTTATTGCTTTCATTTTACGGGGCAGAGGAGCTTGGTTTTTGCCCGGTTTTGGCTGGCCGGGAATAAAAATTTTTATAATTTCTTTTCCCTGGATTTTGGTTTTAGCAGTAATAATCTTTTTGGCAATTTTGGAAATATTGGTTAAACATTTTGGTTTCGCTTACCGCCGGCCGTTAATTTATTCGGTTCTTGGTGTTGTAATTGTTATCTCAGTTGTCGGTGTTTATATTGATTCTACTCCGCTGCACACCAATGCCTTAAGATCTGCAGCGAAAAGCAATCTGCCCATTGCCGGCCCGCTTTATATGAATTACGGACTGGCCCCAATAGATAATATATATGAAGGCGTTGTGTCTGATATAACTGATGAAACCGATTTTCTAATTGAAGCTCCAGACGGAAAAAGCTACAACATTGCTATGCCAACAAGTACTGATGTTAAAATTATAAAGAATGGAAAAATCCAGAAAGACGACCGAGTAATGATTATAGGAGAAAAAGATGGCTCAAACATCAAAGCATTTGGCATTCAAAAATTAGAAATAAACGAAGAGCCGCTATTTCATCAGATGCAACGAAACATGCGCCAAAAAAATGAAAATCAGCCAAGCAGTACAACTAAAAATCAAAAATATGATGAGATAAATAGAAATGAAAAAGATAATGATAAGACAAACAAGGAAAATAATTAAAGCTCTATAATTTTTGCGGTCGTGAAATATTTATAAGATTTTATTGTATTAGTATCTGCCAAAGCAGACAGGACAGTAAGTCGACTTATATGATACAGCCGGGCGCGGGGTGGAGGGAATGATAATTTATTTAAAGTTCCAGAAAGCTCCCGCGCCCGGCTCAATTTTTACAAAAAACCCTTTCAAAGAAGGGTTTTTTGTGTTATACAATAATCATGAAATTAGTCTTTGAGGGCCTAAAAGATTCGCCGTTAAATTTGTTGCGTCGTGCCGGCTACGCTTTTTTGCGGCGGGATGACGCAACCGGCGAAATGTCGTTTGCCAAAAGCGTCGTCGGCAACGCCAATTATCCGCGGTTCCATATTTATGTTAAAATGATCGGCTACACTCACGCAGAGGTTAATTTACATTTGGATCAAAAAAGAGCTTCCTATGAAGGCACCAGTACCCACAGCGGAGAATATAGCAGTGAACAAAATAAGTGGCTCGCGCTTGAAGCGGAAATGATTAAAAAAGAATTTGAAAAGCCATAAATTATATACGATAAGTACAAAGATATTTTGGGCCTATGGTCTAGTGGCATGACGCGACATTCGCATTGTCGAGACGCCAGTTCGATTCTGGCTAGGTCCACATAAATTATTAATTAAAAAATTTATGCCAAAATCAAAATTAATTTTATGGAGCATCTTAGATTCGCTGGGGATGTTAGTTTATACTTCTGGCGTCGCCTGGCTGATGTATAACGGCAACACGTTATTCGGCCAGATGACGGGTTTTTGGGGACCGCTGGCAATACTGCTTTTGTTTGTTTTCTCGGCTCTAGTTGTCGGGCTGCTGGTGCTTGGCCGACCGATTTATTTATATCTTGAAGGTGCAAGACCAGATGCAATAAAATTACTATTTTACACGGTCGGCTGGATTTTTTTAATTGTTATTATGATCTTTGCCGCTATCGTGGTGTTCCAAAAATAAAGTTTGAATCCCTTTACAACATGATTGAGAGGGTTTATATTTGGCTATAGAAATTTTACTATAAAACATATGCAAGCTGTAATTTTAGCTTCCAAAAAAAGTGAAACAATTAATTCTGCCGGTTTTGCCATACCAAAAGCGATGATACCTTTGGCAGGCAAACCGTATTTGGAACATGTTTTGGAAAATTTGCCGGAATACTCAGAGGAAGTGGTTTTGGTGGTAGGGTATCGGGGCGACATGATTAAGCAACATTTTGGCGATTATTTTTGTGGCAGAGAATTGCGTTACGTCTGGCAGTTTCAGACAGACGACACGGATGGTGCTATGCGCCGAGCAGCCAAAATTTTGCATGCTGAAAATCTTTCCGTGTTTGATATTGATGAAATTGAAATTTAAAATATAATTTAAAACTGTGATTAAGAAAAATACAAAAAATAAAATTGTAGTTGCGGTCAGCGGGGGATTTGACCCTATTCACATTGGACATGTCCGCCTCTTTAAGGCTGCCAAAGCCCTGGGCGATAAGTTAATTGTCATATTAAATAATGATAATTGGTATGAGCTCAAAGGCCGTCGGGTTTTTATGCCTCAGGAAGAACGCAAAGAAGTTATCGAGGCGTTAAAACCGGTGGATCTGGTCGTTTTAACAAAGCATAAACCGGGGACTAAAGATATAAGCGTTTGTAGGGAGTTAGAAGAATTGAAACCCGACATCTTTGCCAACGGCGGTGATCGGTTTTTAAACAATATCCCAGAAGTTGATACTTGTAATAAAATCGGCTGTAAAATGGTTTTTAATGTCGGGGACGGCGGCAAAATTCAATCAAGCTCTTGGCTTTTAAAAAAATATTTAAAAAAAGCTGCAAAATAATCCCTAACTTTACTTATTCTAATATTATTGCAAATCTAAATTTTAGTACTAACCGGCTAGCCCACAGGGCCGGCTTTTTTTATTTATTTGACATATTGCGGCCTGGTATGATAATCTAAAATAGATTGTGGATAAGAGATTATCGGGTCCGTGGAAACGGGCCCCTTTTCATAAATTTTCAATAAAAAATGGAGAAACAATCATTTATTTCAGCTATTGAGCAGATTTGCGAGGAAAAAGGCATCTCAAAAGAAAAGGTTTTGGAAACTATCGAGGTGGCAATCGCAGCTGCTTATAAAAAAGACTTTGGGCATAAAGGCCAAAATATAAGGGCTAATTTTGACGTGGATTCAGGCCATGTTCAGATTTTTCAGGTAAAACTTATTCTGGATGAGACTATGATTAAGACACCAGAAGAAATTGAGGCGGAAAAAGCCCAAGGCATAATTGAAGAAATAGAGTCAAGATCGGAGATACAAGAAGATAAAAAGAAAGTTAGATTCAATCCCGAAAGACACATAATGATTGAAGAAGCGCTCAAAATTAAAACTGACGTCAAACCCGGAGAGGAGCTCTGGCTGGAGCTTGAGGCAAAAACCGATTTTGGCCGTATCGCGGCTCAGACCGCCAAACAAGTCATTATTCAGCGGATTCGCGAAGCGGAACGGGAAACTATTTTTGACGAATACAAAACCAAAGAAGGAGAAGTAGTTTCAGGAATCGTGCAACGAATGGAACGAGGAATGGTGTTTGTTGACATAGGCAAGGCCAGTGGCGTTTTATTCCCAGAAGAACAAATCCAGGGAGAATTTTATCGGCTCGGCCAGCGCTTGAGAGTTTTAATTCTGGAAGTTCAAAAAGAAGTACGCGGGCCAAGTATCATTTTGTCACGCGCCCATGCAAAAATGATAAGCAAGCTTTTTGAATTGGAGGTCCCAGAAATTGCTTCTGGTGCAGTTGAAATCAAGGCAATTGCCAGAGAAGCCGGCTCGCGTTCAAAAATTGCCGTTGTTTCAGTCGAGGAAGGCGTTGATCCGATTGGCAGCTGTGTCGGCCAGAAAGGAACTCGGGTTCAGACGGTAATCAATGAATTGGGTGGAGAAAAAATCGATATAATTGAATGGTCTAGCGACCCAGCTAAATTTATTGCTAATGCTTTGGCACCGGCAAAAGTTTTAGATGTAGAAATTAACGAACAAAAAAGGATAGCCGAGGTTCAGGTGCCCGAAGAGCAGTTATCTTTGGCTATTGGCAAAAAAGGCCAGAATGTCAGATTGGCCGCCAAGCTAACCGAATGGAAAATAGACGTTGCTGGAGCTAAAATTGGCGAAGGGCCAGAGGCAGTCAAAGAAAAGACGGAAGAATTTGAAACAGAAACAAAAGAGACAAAAGAAAAGACCAAAGAGAAAACCGAAGAGAAAAAAACCCAGACATCGCCCGAGCCGCCAGCTGGCGAACAAAAACGGGCTAAAAAATCAAAAAAAAGAATAACAAAATAATTTCTAATAAACCTAATTGATCTAATTTCTAATCAATTCCAATCAAAGATGAATTTTATTAGAATAATTAGAAATTAGAATAACTAGAAATTAGAATAACTTTTATGCCTATCGGACTTATTTTTTCTATCTTAGCAAGTCTATTCGGTATCGCTTACGCGGTATTTTTGGTTAAAAAACTTAACCGTGAGACGACCGGAGAAGGAAAGATGATTGATATTTCAAATTATATTCGCGAAGGAGCAATGGCTTTTTTAAAAAGGCAATACCGGACTATTGGTATAATAGCGGTGTTGCTGACAGCGCTTTTATTCGGAGTATATAGTTTTACCGGAAATATTGTTTATGGATATCAGGTTGCGATAGCTTTTATATTCGGAGCGGGCGCTTCTTTATTTTCAGGATTTATCGGAATGTGGATTTCGGTTAGATCCAATATCCGTACAGCCGCTGCCGCGCGCACCAGTTTTTCCCGGGCTTTAATCATTGCGCTACGCGGCGGCGCTGTTTCCGGAATAACTATTGTCGCCATGAGTCTTTTGGGCATCAGCAGTCTTTATCTTATTTATAGTTACTTTGGCTATTCGGCAGTCAGAATACCTTATTTGATTGTTGGTTTTGGGTTTGGTGCATCTTTAGTTGCCCTCTTTGCACAACTGGGCGGAGGAATTTTTACCAAAGCGGCGGACGTAGGCGCTGATCTGGTAGGCAAAATTGAAGCCGGTATTCCCGAAGACGATCCAAGGAATCCGGCCGTTATTGCGGATCTGGTTGGTGACAATGTTGGAGACTGTGCTGGTCGAGGCGCTGACATTTTTGAGTCAACGGCGGCCGAAAACATCGGCGCTATGATTTTGGGAGTCGCTTTATTCCCGCATTTTGGAATTAATGGCATCCTTTTCCCCTTAGTTGTCAGAGCTTTTGGACTTTTTTCCAGTATTGTCGGAGTTTATATAGTTAAAGCCAAAGAAACCGATGAACCAATGAAAGCTTTAAATCGAGGGTATTTAGTTTCAAGCGTCTTAGCCGCTATATGCTTTTACTTTGTGACCATGCAAATGCTGGGAAATGTTTGGTTTTTTTATGCTGGGCTAGTTGGAATTTTGGCAAGTGTCGCGTTTGTCTATATTACCCAGTATTATACTGAAGCAAAATACCGGCCCGTGCAGGAAATCGTTCGGGGTTCCCAAACCGGCCATGCTACAAATGTCATTGCCGGATTTTCAGTCGGGCTTGAATGCACGGCGGCAACGGTTATTACTATCTCAATTGCTTTGCTATCTTCTTATAAATTAGGATCTTTAAGCGGTTTTGCTGGAGGCGGGCTTTTTGGGACAGCTGCCGCCACTATGGGCATGCTTTCAACCGCCGCCTATATTTTGGCGATGGATACTTTTGGTCCGATCACCGACAATGCCGGAGGAATTGTTGAAATGTCAGGCGGTTCTGAAGAAGCGCGCAAGGTAACCGATAAACTAGACTCGGCTGGCAACACGACCAAGGCCTTGACAAAAGGTTACGCCATGGGGAGTGCGGCCTTGGCTGCTTTTTTACTTTTTTCGGCTTATTTGGAAGAAGTGCAATTAAAAATTGTTGATTTGGCTAAAGTGGAAGTTTTTATCGGCGGATTTATTGGCGCCATGCTGATTTTTCTTTTCAGCGCCCTTGCTATTCGGGCAGTTGGTAAAGCCGCCTCTTACATTATTAACGAAGTACGCCGTCAGTTTAAAGAAGACCGCGGTATTATGGCTGGTACCAGCAAACCAAATTATTCACGATGCGTCGACATTACTACTAAAGGTGCTCTCAAACAGATGGTTTTGCCAGGAATTTTAGCAGTGGTTATTCCGGTAGGTGTCGGATTAATTCTTGGGGCTGAAGCCGAAGCCGGATTAATCATGGTCGGCACGATTGTCGGCGTGCTTTTGGCGACGGTTATGAATAATGCCGGCGGCGCTTGGGATAATGCCAAGAAATTTATTGAGGCAGGAAATTATGGAGGCAAGGGGAGCGCCGCTCACGCGGCTTCGGTTACAGGTGACACAATCGGAGATCCTTTCAAAGACACGGCTGGTCCGTCATTGCATGTTTTGATTAAATTGTTGGGCACATTGACTTTGGCCTTGGCGGCGTTGTTTATGTAATTCGTAGATAAAAAAAGACCAGTCGCAGTGGGCTGGTCAGGGGTATCGTTCAGATTAAATTAAAGGACTGGGTTTTCATTTAGGAGAAATCTTAATTCTTTTGGGTATTCTACTTCTCCCTTCTTAATTCTTTCTCTCGCTTGCTTGTTCAACTCGTCTATCCTTTCATCCGTATAGCCACGCCTTTTTAATTCATCCCGACAGCCGGAATCCCTGCCTTGTTCAATAATAAATTCTTCGTCTGGCATATCATCGTCATCTGCGAAACGTCTTTTTGACAGGAGAATATTGTAAAGGAGCTCTCCGTCTGTAGCCTCTCTTAACTGTCTCTCTACTTCCTTCCGGTCCATAATTCCTCCTCCTTTCAAAAGATCAAATTTCAGCTAAATCTTAGTTGATGTTTCAATTTAGCATAATTATAAATTTTGTCAAAATATTAGATGTCATTCCCGCGAAAGCGGGAATCCAGTCTGGATTCCGGATCAAGTCCGAAATGACAAAAATAAAAAAATATGAAAGTTGATATCTTAAATCTCCCTCTATCAGAAATAGAAATAAAAGTTGAGCTTGATCCAAAAGAGTGGGGCGAGTTTGTTGATGAGGCGGTGAAGGATTTGGCGCGCGAGGCAAAAATTGAAGGGTTTAGACCGGGCCACGTGCCGCGGGAAATTTTGGAACAACGATTGGGCATGGGAAAAATTTTGGAAAAGGCGGCTGAATCAACGGTCAAAAAAACGTATGTTGAATTAATCACCGAGAAAAAAATTCAAGCCATTGGCCGGCCAGAAATCCAGGTTTTAAAGGTGGCCGCAAATAACCCTTTTGAGTTCAAAGTTAAAGTCGCGGTCATGCCACAGGTAAAACTTGGCGATTGGCGTATGATCGCCAAAGAAGCCCAAAAAGAAAAACAAAAAAAATTCAGCGTTGAGGAAAAAGAAAAAACCGACGCGCTGAGCTGGTTGCAAAAATCGCGCACTAAATTTGTAACTGTGACGCGAGCCGCCAAAACAGGGGATAGGGTAGAAGTTGATTTTATGGCAAAAAAAGGCGGACAAATAATTGAAGAAGGCACAAGCAAAAATCATCCGGTAATTTTAGGTGAAAACTCTTTTGTGCCGGGATTTGAGGAAAAATTATCAGGTATGTTAGAAAATGAAGAAAAAAAATTCAGTCTGGTTTTCCCAATCGAATTTCAAAATAAAGAACTAGCCGGCCAATCAGTTGATTTTGAAGTGAAAATAAAATTGGTTCAGGAAGCGCAAATACCTGATCTTGATGACAATTTTGCAAAATCTTTGGGGAAATTTGACGATTTTAAGGCATTGGAGAAAAATATTATTGATGGCTTGATCGAAGAAAAAAAACAAAAAGCCAAAGATGTGTGGCGGGCAAAAGTTTTGGATGGCATTATCAAAGAAAGTGAAATGGATTTACCGGAAATTTTGGTGGAGTTGGAACTGACAAAAATGTTTGAAGAATTAAAAGACAGCGTTGCTCGTCTTGGCTTGGAATTTGATGCTTATTTGAAAAATATAAACAAAACTTTAGAAGATCTTAAAAAAGATTGGCAGGAGAAAGCCAGGCAGCGGGTTAAAGCGGCTTTAATCTTACAGGAAATTGGAGAAAAAGAAATGGTTAAGATTTCTGATTCTGAAATTGAAAGAGAAATAAACCATATTTTGACGCATTACCCCGATATTGATTCAACGAAAGACCAAATTGACATTGAGCGTTTAAAAGAGTATACTAGAGGAAGGCTGATAAACGAAAAGGTATTTGAATTATTTGAAAATATTTAATAAGCCGACTTTTGGTTATTTTTTTGAGCGAGTGATTTAGATCTACGCGCTTAAAAAAATATCCGAAATTTCTACGGATATTAAATAGCATAAATAAAAATTAATTATTTCAAATTAAGCTAAAATCTAACCATTTATGAATCTGATTCCGACTGTCATCGAAAAATCAGCATATGGTGAACGAGCCTATGATATCTATTCAAGGCTTCTTAAAGATCGAATAATTTTTTTAGGCGGGCCCATAACCGATCCGGTCGCCAATGCGGTGATCGCCCAACTTCTGTTTTTGCAGTCTCAGGATCCTAAAAAAGATATTCAGCTTTACATTAACTCGCCGGGAGGCGTTGTTACTTCGGGTTTGGCTATTTACGACACGATGCAATATGTTAAATCAGACGTTTCAACCATATGCATTGGCATCGCTGCTTCCATGGGCGCGGTTTTGCTGGCTGCCGGAGCCAAGGGCAAAAGATTTATATTGCCTAATTCCGAAGTGCTGTTGCATCA
>Ga0315281_10013751_pt1 | contig 10939 bp, 2 predicted proteins | sample YL17G07_0_MG_FD_204540 | JGI IMG/M metagenome (GOLD analysis project Ga0315281, IMG submission 204540) | Sediment microbial communities from Yellowstone Lake, YNP, Wyoming, USA - YL17G07_0 | ecosystem: Environmental > Aquatic > Freshwater > Lake > Sediment | place: USA: Wyoming | collected... | reverse complement strand
GCACCGGGAACCGATTCCTTCGGTTTCTCTCTGAGCGATCACCTCGGCGCTACGGTTGTCGGCCAAGTTTTCGCGATCACCATCACGGCGTCCGCGACGGTCAGCGGCGGTGGAACGATTTGCTCGGGAAGCTCGGCGAGCATTCAGGCCGCGTTGACCGGGGTCGGGCCGTGGAACGTCACGTGGTCGGACTCGGTGACGCAGAATGGCGTCGTCGCGAGCCCGGCGACGCGGGTGGTGTCCCCTCTTTCGACGACCGTTTATACCGTGACGTCGGTCGCCGATTCGAGAGGAGCCGGGACTTCCTCGGGAAGTGCGACGGTGACAGTGAGCTCCAACGCCACGGTCGTCGTCACTCCCGGGTCGGCCAGCCTCTGCGCGGGCGGAGCGGTCGGACTGACGGCGAGCCCCGGGCCCGGTTCCCTGGCCGGGAATGCACTGTTTTTCCCGGGCAATAACTCGACCGTCGAGATCGGGACTCCGAGCACGATCTCCACGGAGTCCGATTTCACGTGGGAAACGTGGGTGAAGACGACGGCGAACGGTCTTCTTCTCGTTCGGACTCCTTCGGCGGGTTGGGGAAGCGGCGGCAAGCTTCTCGAGATCGTCGCAGGGACGGGACGCCTGCGGTTCGACGTTTTCAACATTGGTTTCGTTGAAGCCGCTTCTCCGGCCGTCAATGACGGACAGTGGCACCATGTCGCGGTCACCGTTCAATTCGATTTTTCGGGGGCCGCTGACCAGACGATCCTTTATATCGACGGTGTGGCGCGCGCCACGAGGAACGACTGGAACGTCAACTCATTCTCCGATGCCGGTCAGATTCTGAGGATCGGTCTGACTGGAACTGTCGACGAATTCCGCATTTGGAACCGCGTTCGTACGCCGGGCGAGATCCTGTCCGCGATGAATCAATCGCTGGGGCCGCAGGCGAATCTCGTCGTCGACTATCACTTCGACGAAGGAAGCGGGCTTCTCGCGAGCTCTCCGGCAGGCGGGAGCCACGACGGCACGCTCACCGGCCCTCCGTCGTGGGTCGCGTCCACGTTGCCGGTTCCTGCACCGGATACCTACAGCTGGAGCCCGGGGACGGGACTCTCGTCGACCACTGGCCCTTCGGTGACGGCCTCTCCCGCCACGACGACGACCTACACCGTGACCGGAACCATCACGGCGACCGGATGTCAGAGCACGGCGAACGTCACAGTCACGGTGCATCCGAATCCGGTCCCTGCCGCGGCGAACGGGGGACCTTACTGCGCCGGCGGCACGATTCAGCTGAACGGTTCGGCCTCGGCCGGTTCCGGAGTCTATTCCTACTCGTGGACGGGCCCGGGCGGATTCACGTCGACGGCGCAGAATCCGACGCGCGCGGCGAACCTCGCCAATGCCGGTGTCTACGGTCTCACGGTCACTGACATCGGAGTGACGCCGAGCTGCACGTCGACCGTTGCGACGACGACAGTGGACGTGAATCCGAATCCGATTGTCGCGGGGTTCCCGGCCGGCGGAATTGTCGGCGTCGTGTACTCGGCTGCCTTCACGGCCTCGGCGGGAACGCCTTCCTATACGTTCTCCGTCAGCTCCGGAGCGGTGCCTTCCGGTTTGACGCTCTCGGCTGCGGGAGGGCTCTCGGGCACGCCGTCGGCCGCTGGAACGTACAACTTCACGATTCGCGCGACGGATGTCAACGGGTGTGCCGGAACGCAGGCCTACTCGATCGTCATGACCTGTCCGTCCATCACGATTACGCCGGGGGTTCTCCGAAAAGGCGCTGTCGGGAGGCCCTACGTTCACTCACTCGCCGCGAGCGGAGGGACCCCGGCACGCACCTTCACCGTCTCGGCCGGAACGTTCCCTCCGGGGCTGACCCTCGCTCCGAACGGGTCGATCTCCGGGAGTCCGACGACTGTCGGAGATTTCACGTTCACCGCGAAAGCGACCGATGTTTACAATTGCTTTGGCACACAGTCCTATACGCTCAGCGTCGCGGTTCCGCCGACGACCACGTATGCCGACGACGATTGGACCACCGCCGTCCTCGGGCTCGATCCGGACGGAACCGGGGGAGCGGTCAGCTTCGGCTTCGACAGTTTCGCCACGATTCAGGAAGCCATCGACATGGTCGGAATCGACGGAGGGACGGGCAGGGGAATCGTACGGGTCGGCCCCGGGACGTACAGTGGAAACCTGACGATCACGAAATCGATCACTCTTCTCGAGTCCGAAGTTTCCGGAGTCGATTCACATTCGATGCGGGTCGCGAAGAGCTCGCTGGAGCCGGACAAGTCGGACATCCTTTTCGAGGACATCGGCGTCGGCGGGTACAATCTTTACGTCTCGAATTCCCCTTCAGGCAAGCCGTTCCACGTCGCGTCACCTGCGAGTGGCGCGTTGACCTGCTCATTGCCGGGCGTCGCTTCCGCGGGGGAACGGATGGCGCGCGTCTCGCGGGTCGACCTCGCGCAGGGGATCACGGGCGATGCGAGCGTTCTGTATTTCATCGTCACCGGCGCGCATGGGACGCTCGAAGGGAGTCTCGGGATCGATTCCGGGGCAAGAGAGCGAACGGCCGATCGGAGGTGCCCATGAGGGTCCTGGTGACGGCGATCGCGGAGAAAGTCTTGAATCGGGGTGCTGGAATGAAATTTCTTTTCTGGCGGCTGTGGCTCTCGTCGCTCTGCGTTTCCATGTCGATTCTGTCCGGCGCCGCCGCCGCTGAAAATGGTTTGCCGGCGCCTGTCACTGTCCGGGAGCCGAACGGCTCGTCGGCCGCGAAGCCGGAATCCGCATGGCTCGGCGCCGTCGAGGAAACGATCCGGCGTGCGGAATACGAACCGAGCTGGCAGGCGAATTCTCCGGCCCTGCCAACGTCGGCCGGAACGGAAGGGGCCTGGCAGGCCCCGAACCGGGCGCACGATTTTCGAACCTATTTCGACAAGAGGGGAATCCGTGTCGAACCGAGAGCTGGCGAGGCCTCGGCTCCGGCCTGGACATGGGGGCTCGCTCTCTCGGGTTGGGGACGCTCCGATTCGAACGCATCGCTGCCGATTGCGGCGGGGGAACTGTCGGCGTCATCGAACTTCGTTTCGATCGACCGCCAGTTTCTCGAGGAGTGGTACATCAATGACGAAAGGGGGCTCGAGCAGGGGTTCACCCTCCTGTCCCCTCCGCTCGCCGATGCCGGGACGAAGAATGCGGCCGCATCGATTCGGATCGAGCTGGCCATCACCGGAAATCTGCGGGCGTTTCCCTCCGGCGACGGTCAGGCGATTGACTTTCGGACTGCGGCGGGTGCGCCGGCGATCCGGTATGGCAGCCTTCGGGTTTTCGACAGTGCCGGCGCCGTGCTTCCATCGTCGATGCGGATTCGATGCGGAGACGTTTCCCTCGTCGAGATCGAATTCGACGCCGCCGGAGCGAAGTGGCCTGTGACGGTCGATCCGCTCGCGACGAGCCCCGCGTGGACCGCGGAGAGCAACCAGCTGAGCGGGCAGTTCGGCGTCTCCGTCGGGACGGCTGGAGACGTGAACGGCGATGGATACAGTGACGTGATCGTCGGCGCCTATCTCTATGACAATGGGCAGGCCGACGAGGGGCGCGTCTACGTTTATCTGGGAGGCCCGGGCGGGCTCTCCACGGCGGCGGCATGGATCACCGAGAGCGACCAGGCCAACGCGCATTTTGGACGATCCGTTGCGACCGCCGGAGACGTCAATGGAGACGGCTACAGTGACGTGATCGTCGGAGCCGAGGCTTATGACAATGGCACGACGAAAGGGGGCCGGGCGTTTGTCTATCTCGGCGGCTCCGGCGGACTCGCCACGGCTGCGGCCTGGTTCGCCGACGGGAATCAGGTGAGCGCGCAATTCGGATGGGTGGTGTCGACGGCGGGCGACGTGAACGGCGATGGCTATTCCGACGTTCTCGTCGGAGCCGACTTCTACAGCAACGGGCAGTCGCTGGAGGGGCGCGCCTTCGTCTATCTCGGAGGGCCGGGCGGGCTCGCCGCCACTCCGGTCTGGACGGCGGAAAGCGATCAGGCCAACGCCTTCTTTGGAATTGCAGCCGGGGCGGCCGGGGACGTGAACGGCGACGGCTACGGCGACATCGTCGTGGGCGCGGCCTTCTATGACAATGGGCAGGTCGACGAGGGGCGCGCGTATGTTTATCTGGGGGGCCCGGGCGGGCCGGCAGCGAGCCCCGTCTGGACGGCCGAAAGCAACCAGACCAACTCCCGCTTCGCCAGCTCTGTCGCCGGCGCAGGGGACGTCAATGGCGACGGTTACGCCGACGTGATCGTCGGCGCGCCGCGCTTCGCGAGCGGGCAGGTCGACGAAGGCCGGGCGTTCGTCTATCTCGGCGGACCGGGCGGCCCCGCCGCTGCCGCGGCGTGGACGGCGGAAAGCGATCAGGCGAGCGCGAATTTCGGAACGGCCGTCGCAACCGCCGGGGACGTGAATGGTGATGGTTACGCGGACGTGATCGTCGGAGCCAACCTCTATGACAATGGCCAGATCGACGAAGGGCGTGCGTACGTTTATCTCGGAGGACCGTCCGGGCTTTCGACGACCCCTGTCTGGACCGCGGAAAGCGACCAGGCGAATGCGAACTTCGGAAACGCCGTCGGAACGGCCGGAGACGTGAACGGTGACGGCTTTTCCGACGTGATCGTCGGGGCCCTGGTCTACGACAGTCCCGAAGTGAACGAAGGGCGGGCGTACGTTTACCTCGGTTCGCCTGCGGGTCCGTCGTTGATTCCCGATTCTTCGGCGTCGGGGGATCAGCTCGCCGGCGGTTTGGGGATCTCGGTGGCGTCGGCGGGTGACGTCAATGGCGATGGATACGGCGACGTGATCGTCGGCGCCTCCCTCTATGACAATGGCGAGGTTGACGAGGGGCGCGCTTATGTTTACCTCGGCGGCTTGGGCGGGCTCGCGGCGAGCCCCGCCTGGACTGTCGAAAGCAATCAGGCCGGCGCCGAATTCGGTTTTGCCGTATCGTCCGCCGGTGACGTCAATGGCGACGGATACAGCGAGGTCGTTGTCGGCGCGAGATCCTTTTCGAACGGAGAGGCGAACGAAGGGCGGGCTTTCGTGTTCCTCGGAAGCGCCGGAGGCTTGTCCACCACAGCGGTTTGGACGGCGGAAAGCAATCAGGCGGGCGCTCGTTTCGGGAGCGCCGTGGCGCTGGCCGGGGATGTGAACGGTGACGGATACGGCGATGTGTTGGTCGGCGCCCCGTTTTACGACGGCACGCAATCGGACGAGGGGAGGGCCTTCCTGTTTCTGGGAAGCCCGTCCGGGCTTGGAAGCTCTCCGGCATGGACGTTCGACGGCGGACAGGCGGGCGCTCTTCTCGGAAGCTCGGTCGGGTCGGCGGGCGACTTCAATCGCGACGGGAAGAGCGACGTGATCGTCGGCGCTCCCGGTTTCAGCAACGGCGAGGCGGGCGAAGGGGAGGCTCTGGCTTTCGCGGGAAGCTCCTCGGGGCTGGCACTGTCCCCCTCCTGGACCGCCGAGGCGAATCAGGCCGGTGCGAACTTCGGTGTTGGCGTGGCGAGCGCCGGTGACGTCAATGGCGATGGTTACAGTGATGTCCTCGTGGGTGCGAATCTCTATTCGAATGGGCAGGCGAACGAGGGGCGCGCATTCGTCTACCTCGGGGGGCCGTCCGGGTTGTCGGGATCGGCCGCCTGGACTGCTGAAAGCGATCAGGCCGGCGCCTCGTTCGGCCGCTCGGTGGCTTCGGGTGACGTGGACGGCGACGGCTACAGCGACGTTATTGTCGGGGCCCCGGGTTTCACCAATGGAGAAGCGGGAGAGGGACGCGCGTTCGTGTTTCTCGGAAGCGCGAGCGGCCCGGCGATTGCGGCGTCGTGGATTGCGGAATCCAACCAGGCTGGCGCCGCTTTCGGGTCGTCCGTTGCCAGCGCAGGCGACGTCAATGGCGACGGATACGCCGACGTTCTCGTCGGTTCCCCCGGATTCGACGCGCCACTGGCCGACTCGGGAAAGATTTTTGTTTTTCAGGGCAATGGCGGGCCGGGATTGGCGCTCAAGGCGCGCCAGCGCCGGGCCGACGACTCGTCGCCGATTGATCTGCTCGGAAAATCCGACAGTTTCAGCTCGTTCCGTGCGGCGGCGCTCCTTCGCACGCCTTTCGGACGGGGGAAGGCGAAGCTTCAGGTCGAAGCCAAGCCGATGGGAACGCTCTTCGACGGAACGGGACTTCAGACGAGTGCGTCCTGGACGGACACAGGCCTTCTCGGATCCGCTGTCAATGACGTGGTCTCCGGGCTTTCACAGTCGACCCGATATCATTGGAGAGCGCGAGCTCTGTATCACCCGGGCGTGGTTCCGCTTCAGCGGACGAGCCGATGGCTCACGCCGGCCGGAAACGGCCGGCTCGAGACCGACTTTTTAACCGCCTGTCAGCCTCTCTCGGCGGTCTCGATCGCCCCGTTGCCGGCGGTGGCCGTCTGCACAGATGGAACCGACCGGACGGAGAACGTCTCATTCGTTCTGGGTTCGGGGGAATCCGCGGTCATTCAATGGGGATATCGAACGGTTTCCGCCGGCGCCATCACCCCGCTCACCGGAAAAACGGCGAGCAGTTACCTGATCGCGGGCGCCGATTTTCCGGGAGAAGGAACGTACTTCCTGGTCTGTTCGGTCGCTCCCACCTGCGGCACCGGTCAAACTTCGAACGAGGTCACAGTGAACGTTTCGGCAACTCACCCGGCGGCGTCGGCTTCGGCCGATGTGTCGATCTGCGCCGGGGGCTCCACGGCGATCTCGGGTTCGGGCGGAATCTCCTGCTCCTGGTCGCCCGCAAGCGGTCTGTCGAATGCCGCCAGTTGCACTCCCGTCGCCAGCCCTGCAGCGACCTCCACCTACACTCTCACGGTTCTGGGCGCCAACGGATGTCTCTCCACGAACTTGCCGCAGGTCGTCGTGACCGTCAATCCGAATCCGGTGGCGGGCGCTTCGAACACCGGACCCTACTGTGATGGCAATACGATTCAGCTCATTGGTTCAGCCTCGGGCGGAATCGGACCTTACGGGTACTCCTGGAGCGGTCCGGGAGGTTTCATCTCCTCCATGCAGAGCCCGGCCCTCACGGCCTCGGCTGCGGCCGCCGGAAGTTATTCGCTGACGGTGACCGACCAGGGGGCGGCCACGAATTGCACAGGCGTGGCTTCGACAATCGTCGTGGTTCGTCCCAACCCTGTGGCGTCCGCATCGAACGGCGGCCCCTACTGCGCCGGATCGACCGTTCTCTTGAATGGATCGGGGTCGGGAGGCACGGGGCCGCTCGCGTACTCCTGGACCGGGCCGAACGGATTCACCGCGGGAACGCAGAACGCTTCGATTCCGGGCGCGTCGACGGCGGCCGGCGGCCTCTATACGCTCACAGTCACCGACACGGGCGTGACACCGGTTTGCCCGAAGACGGCCACGACGACGGTTGCGGTTCGACCCAATCCGGTTGCGGGCGCGGCCGACGGCGGGCCGTATTGTGCAGGGTCGACGGTTCAACTGTCCGGTTCCGCGTCCGGCGGGACAGGGCCGTACACGTTCTCGTGGTCCGGGCCCAATGGATTTTCCTCGGCGGTTCAGAACCCCTCGATCGCAGCCGCTTCGACGGCCGCATCTGGCGCCTACTCGCTCACAGTGACGGATACGGGCGTCACTCCGGCCTGCACGAGCCTTTCGGCGACGAATGTCACCGTCAACCCGAATCCGGCTGTCACGGCGACCAGCGGCGGGGCTTATTGCACGGGCGGCACAATCCAGCTGAGTGGATCGGCCTCCGGCGGGACGGGGCCTTATCTCTATTCCTGGAGCGGCCCTTCGGGGTTCACGTCCTCTCTCGCGAGCCCCGGGTTTTCGGCGACGCTTTCGGCGGCGGGACTCCATACGCTCACGGTCACCGATTCGGGCGTCACACCAAGTTGTGTGAATTCCAGTGCGACGACCGTGGTCGTCCATGCGGCCCCTTCCGCTTCGTCATCGAACACGGGGCCTTACTGCACCGGCAGTACCGTCCTGTTGTCGGGCTCGGGTTCGGGCGGAGTCGGTCCGCTGACTTATTTCTGGAGCGGCCCCGGCGGGTTCACGTCGAGTGCTCAAAATCCGCAGATCCCCGCGGCGTCGGTCGCGGCCAGTGGCATCTACACGTTGACGGTCACCGACAGTGGTGTCTTTCCGAACTGTCAGGCGGTCTCGAACACGTCGGTGACGGTCACGCCGGATCCGCTCCCGACTCCGACGATTAGTGGATCCCTCACGGGCTGCGGGCCGATCGCGCTCACTACGCAGGCGGGCTACGCGATCTATCAATGGAACCTCGACGGAACGCCCATCAGTGCAGCCAATGCGTCGTCTTATGGCGCGACGTCGAGCGGGAGTTACTCCGTGACCGCGACGAGCGCAGCGGGATGCACCGCGACCTCGCCGGCCGCAATCGTCACCATCGCCGGTCCGGGCCCGGTCCAGAACGTTCAGGCGACGGTGAACGCCGTCAACACTCTTCACATCAGCTGGGACTCCCTGGCCGGCGCCGACCATTACGTGATCTGGCGCGACACGTTGCCGGGCGGAACGTTCACGAGTCTCGCCGGCACGGCCGGAGGGGCGATCATTGGCGTGAACATCGATTTGAACCTCGAGCCGCCGAATGTCTATTACAAGATCCAGGCTTTCCTCGGTTCCTGCGGGGGGCCGCTGAACTAGCCCTCAAGCGACATCGCTCCGAACGTGCGGCATTGAATACCAGTCTTGCGTTTTCGACGATCTTCAACGGCCCTCATGAAGAATCCGGGCTAGAATCTCCGGCATGAAAGTAGGGGCGTCTGGTTGAATCCCGGGCCCGCCGACGGTTCGAGGCCGGTGAACCGTGACGATTCGGTGACCGGTTCTCTGATTTCAGGGCAGGGACTGTTTCAATGACCGGGCCCTCGGGTGTCTTCGTCCGTGCCGCCTGCGCCGGTGATCTGGAACGCGTCGTTCAGATCCATCTCGATTCGTTTCCGGCAGGCGAAAGCCTGATCTCTCTGGCCGGTCCGAGATTCGTCCGTGCGGCTTACCGATGGGCGATCGAGTCTGCGGAGTCGTACGCTCTTGTTGCGGAGGAGAGCGGGCGGGTCGTCGGTTTCGTGGCGGTTTGTGATCGCGCCTATCTTCGTCCGCTTTTGGTCTCGGGCTGGAAGACCCTGATGCTCGAGGTTCTTCTTCGTCCAGCGCTTCTTTTCTCGCCGGCCCTGCGGCGCCGCTTCGTTCGGCGTCCGGTGCATGCCCACCCGGAGCTGTCGGAACCCTCGAGCGCGCCCGGCTCTGCGCAGCTCTTCACGGTTGCCGTCGATCACGGCGCCAGGGGGCGGGGTGTGTTCCGGGCGCTGGCGAAAGGGGCGGAGGAGGCCAGCCGGTCGCGCGGGAGCCGCCGGATTCACGCCGGTGTCTATCGCCGGAACGTGGTCTCCCGCCGCGCGTTCGAGAGCTCAGGGTGGGTTCCTTCTCCCGCAGAGGAAACGGCCGAGACGCTCGTCTACGTTTCGGCGCTCGACGGGGAGGCCCGGTTGAACGCAGCGGACGCATCAATGCCGGAAAAGGCGCTCAGTTTCATTCACGTCTGCGCCCATGCCGCCGCTTTCACGCAATACCGCCGCCCGCTCATCCTCTCGCAGCGAAAGCGTTCGTCCAGGCTCGTCATTTATTGTCCGGAGGACGCCAACGCGAAGACGCTGCGCGCCGAGGGGTTCGCGGTCGAGGCCGCGCCGATTTCGGATCGCCCGGGAATTCGAACGATGTTCGAAATCCTGCGGCTTCGGCGTTTTCTCGTTCGGAATCGATTTGATGTCCTGGTCGCGCACCAGCCGATGGGGGCTCTGGTCGGAGCTCTCGCGGCGCGGCTCGCCGGCGTGCCGGTCCTGTTTTACTCCACCGGCGGGCTCAAGCATCAGCCCGGCTCGAACGGATGGGCGAATCGCTTTTTTCGCTGGGGAGAGCTTCGGATCGTCTCGCTCTGCGACGGCGTGCTTCTCGTGAACCGGGAAGACGAGGCGGCTCTTCGAGAGATTCCGGATGTGGCGCAGAAAGCGATCTGGGTCGGCCCGGCCGGCGGGTGCGGATTCGACGCCACGGTCTGGAATTCCGCAACACGCGAACGGTGGCGCGACGATTCACGGCGGGATCTGGGTTTCGACGCGTCGTCGTTCGTCGTCGCCTTCGCCGGCCGGCTGGTTTGGGAAAAGGGGTTTCGCGATCTGATCGAAGCGGCGCCTGTTCTCGGCCAGCGGGGGTCCGGACGGCCGGTGATCTTCGCCATCTTCGGGCGAGGGCCCGAGGGGGCGGAAATCGAGAGAGCCGTCAGCGTGGCGGGCCTCTCTCGTCGAATTCGATTTCTCGATTACCGGACCGATCTCGAGCGTGCGCTCTCATCTGCCGACGCCTTCGTCCTTCCGTCGTACCGCGAAGGGATGCCGGTTGCGCTCCTTCAGGCGCTCGCCCTGGGTCTTCCCTGCGTGTCGACGGCGATTCGTGGAAGCCGCGAATTGATTCGGGACGGAGTGACCGGTTTTCTCGTTTCCGTTCGCGACGGTGCGGCTCTGGCGGAGAGAATCTCCCGATTGGCCGATGATCCGGACCTTTGCGCCCGGATGGGGCTCGCCGCTTCCCGGGAAGTCAGCGAGAAATATTCCGAGGAGCTTCTCGCGCCCCGAACGGTCGAAATTCTGGAGCGGACGTCGCGCGCCAAAATCGCCGCGACCGGCTTGCGCCCGCCGCGAGCTGACTAAAATCTTTAAGTTAGAGAGATCGAACTTTCATCAGGTTTCTCGCTAGTGTTCCGTCCGCGAGATGCGCGCAAGGAGTTTTCTGTGGTCACGGACAATGCGTCGGGCGGATTTGGTCCACACGAATGGTGTGGGATTCGTGTT
>Ga0315281_10013750_pt1 | contig 10940 bp, 10 predicted proteins | sample YL17G07_0_MG_FD_204540 | JGI IMG/M metagenome (GOLD analysis project Ga0315281, IMG submission 204540) | Sediment microbial communities from Yellowstone Lake, YNP, Wyoming, USA - YL17G07_0 | ecosystem: Environmental > Aquatic > Freshwater > Lake > Sediment | place: USA: Wyoming | collected... | reverse complement strand
CCTTCAGCTTCTTGCCGGCCTCGTGGTACGCAGCCCAGGTCTTGGGGAATTCCTTGACGCCGATTTCATCGAACCAGGACTTGCGGTACGAGATCAGCGCCGGCACCGTCGCCCAGGGCATCGCCACCCACTTGCCGCCGACCGTGCACATCGACTTCGGCAGATCGTACATGCCGCCCTGCGTCTTGCCGACTTCCGCGGCGATGTCGCTCACGTCCACTCCGCCTGCGGCATAGAGCTGCGGATAATTGTTGAGCAGCATGATGATGTCGGGCCCGCTGCCCGACTGAATCCCCGCGGTGGCCCGCGCCGGGATGTCATTGGCGTTGACCGTCTCGACGTTCAGTTTGATGCCGAGCGCCTTCTGCACTTCCGGCACGTACACTTCGCGCAGCACCTTGTCGGCGGCCGGCACGAAATCGTTCCAGCGCAGGATGTGGATCGTATTGGCCTGCGCAAATACCGGCGCGCGGTGCGCGGCCAGAATGCCCGCGAGGCCGGTCGCCGCAATACCCGCGCCCGTCGCTTTAAGAAACTTTCTGCGTTTCATTTCCCCTCCTCCTTGGATGAACAATGCGACCATTGCAGCCGCGCCAAATGAATCTGCCTGCGGCCTTGAGCAAAGTCAATGTTTTTTCCTGCGCATCACCGGCTCTTGCGGTGCAGCATGGCTGAGCCTGACGGCATGATGCTTGCCGCGAAGATCGCGGCCGCGGCAACCATTGTGGTCACTGCCTCGCGAGCCATCGAGCGCGCGGGGCCATTGCTCGGGGCAATGATCGCCACCTTGCCGGTCTCCGCCGGTCCGGTGTACGTGTTCCTCGCGCTGGACCACGGCGCGGCATTCATTTCTGAGAGCGCCCGCATGAGCGTTGCGGCTACGGCCGCCACCGCGGCCTTCGTCGCCGCGCATGCGGTGGCGGCGCAGCGCCTTGCCACGCCCGCGTCGCTTGCCCTGGCCACGCTTGCCTGGTTCGCGGTAGCGCTCGCGCTGCAACTGCGCGAATGGAGTTTCGTTGAAGCCTGCCTGCTGTACGCCGGTGTCTTCGTGCTCGCGATCCGCGGCCTGCGGCGCTTTGCCGTCATGATCGAGGCGCCGCCGGTGCCGCGCGCGCGCTTCGATCTTGCGTTGCGCGCGTTGCTGGTCGCGGCCGTGGTGGTCGCGACGACGTTCGCCAGCCACGCATTCGGCCCCGCGGTGGCCGGGGTACTGGCGACCTACCCGGTGGTATTCACCTGCCTGGTGCTGATCCTGCAACCTCGATGCGGTGGCCGCTTCACCGCGTCGGTATTGGTAAACGGCCTGAAGGGCCTGATCGGGTTTGGGGCGGCGCTCGCGGTGCTGCACCTCGCCGCGGCGCGCATGAGTGCCTCGGCTGCGCTGCTGCTCGCATTGGCAGTGGCGGTCGGCTGGAACGCCATGCTCACCCTGCTCAGCCGCCGGCGCTAGGATGACGCTCCGTGGCTGCCGTTTCACCGTCATCGTTTCCCATCGTCGATGCGCACCAGCATTTCTGGGACCCGCGCGACAACTACCACCCGTGGCTCTGCGACCAGCCGCCGATCGCGTTCCGCTATGGCGATTACTCGGCATTGCGGCGGCCCTATCTGCCGGCCGACTATATCGCCGACGCCGCTCCCCACCAGGTGGCGAAGACCGTCTACGTTGAAACCGAATGGGATCCGCGCGACCCGATCGGAGAAATGCGCTACGTGGACCGGCTGCAGCGCGAAACCGGGTTTCCCACCGTCGCGGTGGCGCAGGCCTGGCTGGACCGCGCAGACCTCGGCGCGACGCTGGCAGCGCTGGCGCGATTTGATTTCGTGCGCGGTATACGGCACAAGCCGAAACCCGGGCAGATGTCCGACGAGCGCTGGCGCGCGGGTTTCGCGCAACTTTCCCGGCAGGGACTGCGCTTCGATCTTCAGGCGCCGTGGCCGCAACTCGAGGAAGCTGCGCGGCTCGCGCGCGATTTCCCCGACGCGCGCATCGTTCTGAATCACACCGGGCTGCCGGCCGACCGCAGCAGCGCGGGTATCGCCGGATGGAAAAAGGCGCTGCGTGTGCTCGCCGCATGTCCGAATGCCGCGGTCAAAATCTCGGGACTCGGGGTGCCGGGGCGGGCCTGGACCGCGCAAGCCAACCGCGAGGTGGTGCTTGCCGCAATCGACATTTTCGGCATTGGGCGCGCGATGTTCGCGAGCAACTTCCCGGTGGACGGCCTGTGCGCGAGCTTCGATACGATCGCCACCGGAATGCGCGAGATCCTGCGCGACTTTGCGGCAGCCGAGCAGCGGGCCTTTTTTCACGATAACGCGATGCGGATCTACGACATGGAGAGAAAATGAACAGTAAACTGAAGCTCGGTTATGTCGGTGTCGGCCTGATGGGCCTGCCCATGGTGAAGCGCCTGCTTTCTCTCGGCTACAGCGTGCGCGCGTACGACATCTCCCCGCAAAGCATCTCGGCGGCGCGCGACGCGGGTGCGGCTGCCGCTTCGTCTGCCGCCGACGCGGTCCGGGGTTCGGACCTGGTCCTCCTCAACCTGCCGACCCCCGAGGCGGTGGCGGCCGCGGTCTTTGGGGAAAACGGCGTCGCCTCGGTGCTGCGGCCGCCGCAGCTCCTGATCGACTTCTCCACCATCAAGGTAACCCAGTGCAAGGCGTCCGCGCACCGGCTGCGCGATATGACGGGTGCCAACTGGATCGACGCACCGGTCTCCGGCGGCCCGCCGGCCTCTGGCAGCGGCACGCTGACGGTGATGGCGGGTGGCGAGTCGGCCGATATCGAGCGGACGCGGCCACTGTTTGCCGATGTCGCCGGGCGATTTACCCATATGGGGCCCACGGGTAGCGGCCTTGCGGCCAAGATGCTTAACCAGCTGATCGTGGGCGCGGGCCATGCGGTCATGGCCGAAGCCGTGGTGCTGGCAGAGGCCGCGGGCATCGATCCCGCGCGCCTGCCCGAGTGCCTGGCAGGCGGTCTTGCCGACAGCGCCTTGCTGCAGAAGCTGTACCCGCGAATGGTAAAGCGCGACTACGCGCCGCAGGGCTATGTGCGGCAACTGCTCAAGGACCTGGAGATGGTGAACGAATTCGCGGGCGCGCTGAAGGCGCCGACCCCGATGATGAGCGAGGCGCTGACGCTGTACCGGATGCTCGCGCATCTCGGGCATACCGAGCTGGACACGGCCGCGCTATTGAAGCTCTATGAGCGCTGACGACTTACCCATTGTCGATGCGCATCACCACCTGTGGCAGTTGTCAGGCGGTCCGCTGTACTACCCGTGGCTGCAGGACCCGCAGCCGCACGATTTTTTCCTCGGCGACTACGCTTCGCTGAAACGGGATTATCTGCCGCCCGATTACCGGCGCGACGCGGCCGGCCACCATGTCGTCAAGACGGTGCATGTGGAAGCCGAGTGCCGCCGGGACCAGCAGGTCGCTGAAACGCAATGGCTCACGCAAATGAACGCGCGATACGGCATGCCGCATGCCATCGTCGCGCACGCCTGGTTCCACACCGCCGGCGCCGAGGAGATCCTCGCGCAGCAGAAATCATTTCCCCTGGTGCGCGGTATCCGCTCCAAACCCGTGACCAGCCGCGTTCCCGGCGAATCCATGGCGGGCGCGGACGGCTCGATGCAGGACCCGAAGTGGCTCGCTGGGTTGCGCCTGCTGAAGAAATTCGGGCTGTCTTGGGACCTGCGTGTGCCGACCTGGCACCTCGAAGAGGCCGCGCAGGTGGTGCGCGCAAATCCCGACATTCCTGTTGTGTTGAACCATACCGGTTTCCCCTGGGACCGGAGCGAAGCCGGGCTCGAGCTGTGGCGTCGGGGAATGAAAGCGCTCGCCGCCTGCGAGCAGCTCTGCTGCAAGCTTTCCTGCCTGTGCCTGCAGGACGGCCCCTGGGATTACGAGAACAACCGGAGAATCGTGCTGGAGGCGATCGACATCTTCGGCATCGATCGCTGCATGTTTGCGTCGAACTTCCCGGTGGACGGCCTGCACATCCCTTTCAATCGGATGTTCCAGGACTTCAAGCGCATGACCGCGGCACTATCGGCGTCCGACCAGCGCAAGCTGTTGCACGACAACGCCGCCCGGTTCTACCGGATCTAGGACATCAGCCCGCCGCCGTCGGCCATGAGAGCGGTGCCGGTAACGTAGCTTGCATCATCGGAAGCGAGCCACAGGATCGGGTGGGCGATTTCGCGCGGCGCCGCCCAGCGCCGCAGCAGGCAACAGCTTGCTGCAATCGCATCGATCTCCGCCCGCGTGCGGCCGTCCGCCGCGAATCGCTTCTCGTGGAAGGGCGTGAAGGTGGCCCCGGGGCAGACCGCGTTGACACGCACGCCATGACGCGCTTCCTCGAAGGCCAGCGTGCGCGTCATTGATACGATCCCGGACTTCGTGACATCGTACTGCCCCATGCCGGCGCGCGGAATGAAGGCATGCATGGAGGACACATTGACGATGCTGCCATGGCCGGAGGCGCGCAACGCGGGCAACGCTTCGCGAGCGAGATAGGCATAGCTGAGCAGATTGACCGCGAGAATCCGTTCCCAGGTTTCGCGCTTCGCTTCCGCGAGCGGTTCGTAGGAGCGAATCCCCGCGTTGTTGACCAGCACATCGATGCGGCCGAAGGCGCGCTTCGCGTGCGCGACGATCTGCGCCGCGGAATCCTCGATCCCGACGTCGACGATCAGGTCGCTGACTTGGGCGCCCGGCACCTGCTTGCGAATATCGGCGCAGGCCGCCGCCATGGCGCCGGAATCCAGGTCGACGAGCAGCACGCGCGCGCCTTCCTCGCAGAACAGGCGCCCGGTCGCCGCCCCGATGCCGCCCGCGCCGCCGGTAATGATCGCCACCTTCCCCTCAAGCCGTGCCATGTGGGTTCCCGTTCTACTGTTTCGCCATGCGCAAGGCTATCATTCGCGCGCTTGCCGCTTGACCACATCGCTTATGATCGCACTTGCAAGGGAGTGACATGAACCAACTGGATTTCAAGGACCGCACGGCCGTCGTCACCGGCGGCATGCAGGGCATCGGCGCCGCGATCGTCAAGCGCCTGGAAGCGTCCGGGGCGAAGGTTGCGGTCTGGGATCTCGATCATCCGGACAAAACGGACGTTGCCAATCCGGAATCGGTAGACAAGGCCGTTGCAAGAACCTTGAAGCAGTTCGGCAAGATCGATGTCCTCGTAAACAACGCCGGCGTCGCGGGCATGAACGTTTCGACGGTCGACTATCCGATCGAGGAATGGGAGCGCGTGCTGCGCATCAACCTCACCAGCCAGTTCCTGTGCTGCCGCGCGGTGGCGCCGCACATGGTCAAGGCGAAGTATGGGCGGATTGTCAACATCGCCTCCGTGGCCGGCAAGGAAGGCAACCCGAACGCGGTCGCCTACTCGGCCTCCAAGGCGGGCGTGATTTCGCTGACAAAATCGCTCGGCAAGGAGCTGGCGCAGAGCGGCGTGCTGGTGAACTGCATCACGCCGGCGGCGGCGAAGACGGCGATCTTCGATCAGATGACCAAGGAGCACATCGCCTACATGCTGGCCAAGATTCCGATGAACCGGTTCGTGAACGTGGAAGAAATCGCCGCGCTTGCAGGCTGGCTGGCATCCGAAGATTGCTCGTTCAGCACGGGCGCGGTATTCGACATTTCCGGTGGCAGGGCAACTTACTAAGGAGGAACTATGAAACGCATCTTGGCATTTGTCGTTTTGAGCATTCTTGGTTTTCCTGGAATGGTTCTCGCGCAACAGAAACTGAAGTTCGCGCACGTATACGAGACCACGGAGCCGTACCACACGCAGGCGGTGTGGGCCGCGGGCGAGATCGCCAAGCGCACCGCGAACCGCTACACGATTGACGTGTTCCCGGCCTCGCAGCTGGGCAACGAGACGCAGATCAATCAGTCGCTGTCGCTGGGCACCGTGGATATGATCCATACCGGCCAGTCGTTCGCCGCCCGCACCCTGCCGGCGCTGTCCATCGGCGGCGCGCCCTACATGTTCCGCGACTTCAATCACTGGAAGAAGTACTCGGAAAGCAAAGTCCTGGCCGATCTGCTGGACGGCTATTTCAAGAAAGGCGGTAACAAGCCGATCGCGGCGTTCTACTATGGCGTGCGCCATACCACCGCGAACAAGGCGATCGTCAAGCCCGCGGACATGAAAGGACTGAAACTGCGCGTGCCCGATGCACCGCTGTACGTCATGTACCCGAAGATCTTCGGCGCGAACGCCACGCCGATCGCGTTCGCCGAGGTGTACCTCGCGCTGCAGAACAAGACCGTGGATGCACAGGAAAATCCACTGCCGACGATCCTGGCCAAGAAGTTCTACGAGGTGCAGACCCACGTCAACCTCACCGGCCACATCACCGAGATGCTGCTCGCCATCGTCGGCGGCCACGTCTGGACCACACTCTCGGCGGCGGACAAGAAAATTTTCGAGGCAGTATTCAAGGAAGCGGCAGCCAAGTCCAATGCGGAGATCGTCAAATCCGAGCAGCAGTTGGTGAGCGACTTCGCCACCAAGTACGGCAAGACCGTGGTCAAATCCGATCGCGAGGCGTTCAAGAAGATCGCGGCGCCTTTCCTGGTGAGCTCCGAAGTGCCGTGGGATAAGACCCTCTACGCTAAAGTGCAAGCGATCAAGTAATGAGGAAGAAATCCGGCTGGCGCAGCGCCCAGTGGTTCGGGCGCGAGGACATCTACGGCTTCATCTACCGTAGCTGGACGAAAAACCGCGGCATACCGCAGGACCAGTTCGACGGCCGGCCGGTGATCGGCATCTGCAACACCTATTCCGAGCTGGTGCCGTGCAATTCCCACTTCCGCACCATCGCTGAGCACGTCAAGGCGGGGGTGCTGGAGGCGGGCGGATTTCCGCTGGAGTTTCCGGTGATGTCGCTCGGCGAGACGCTGCTGCGGCCCACCGCGATGCTTTACCGCAACCTCGCCTCGATGGACGTCGAGGAATCGCTGCGCGCCAACCCGATCGACGGCACGGTGCTGCTGGTCGGCTGCGACAAGACGACGCCGTCGCTGCTCATGGGCGCATCCTCGGTCGACCTGCCCACGATCGCGGTCTCGGGCGGGCCGATGCTCTCGGGCAAGTACCGCGGCACGGACATCGGTTCCGGCACCAATGTCTGGTCCATGTCCGAGGACCTGCGAGCGGGGAAGATTACGCTGGACGAGTTTCACGAAGCCGAGTCCTGCATGCACCGTTCGCACGGGCATTGCATGACGATGGGCACCGCCTCGACCATGGCCTCGATGGTGGAGGCGCTCGGCATCGGCATGCCCGGCAATGCGGCCTACCCCGCGGTGGACGCGCGCCGCAACGTGCTCGCGCGCATGGCGGGCCGGCGCATCGTTGAGATGGTGAAGCAGAAAATCACTATTTCAAAGATCCTGACCAAGCAAGCGTTCGAGAACGCAATCCGCGCCAATGCCGCCATCGGAGGATCCACCAACGCCGTGATTCACCTGATCGCGATCGCGCGGCGCCTGGGCGTGGACCTGACGCTCGGGGACTGGGACCGGCTGGGGCGCGGCGTGCACACGCTCGTCAACCTGATGCCCAATGGCAAGTACCTGATGGAGGATTTTTGTTACGCGGGTGGGCTGCCAACCGTTCTGCGCGAGCTTGGAGAAAATAAATTTCTGCACAGAGATGCCTTGAGCGTCAACGGCAAGACGATCTGGGAAAACAACAAGGACGCGCCCTGCCACAACCGCGACGTCATCTTCCCGTTCAAGAAGCCCTTCAAAAAGAACACCGGCATCGCGGTGCTGCGCGGCAACCTGTGTCCGGGCGGCGCCATCATCAAACCCTCCGCGGCGACGCCGAAGCTCATGAAGCATGGCGGCAGAGCAGTGGTGTTCGAGAACATCGAGGACTTTCACAAGCGGATCGACGACCCCAAGCTCGACATCGACGAGAAGTGCGTCATGGTGCTGAAGAACTGCGGCCCGAAGGGCTACCCCGGCATGGCCGAAGTCGGCAACATGCCGCTGCCACCCAAGCTCCTGAAGAAAGGCATCACCGACATGGTGCGCATTTCGGATGCGCGCATGAGCGGTACCGCCTACGGCACCGTAATCCTGCACATGGTCCCGGAGGCCGCCGCGGGCGGGCTGCTCGCGCTGGTGCACAACGGCGACATGATCGAGCTGGACGTGGCGAAGCGGAAACTGCAGCTGCTCGTTTCTCCCGGGGAAATCGCGAAAAGGAAAAAGGCCTGGAGAAAACCAAGGCCGCCGCTGTCCCGCGGCTACTGGAAGCTCTATTTCGACCACGTGCTGCAGGCCGACCAGGGCGCGGATCTCGACTTCCTCGTCGGCAAGAGCGGTCCCTTCGTGCCGCGCGACAATCACTAGGGGAACGATGAGCGTCGAACAGGAGCACGTTCTCGGGGCGGACGGGCAGTTTCATGTCGAAGACGAGGCCGTGGACGTGTCGATCTACGGCTTCGAGGACTGGGTCACCTTCGTCCTGTTCTGGATCATGGCGGCGGTGGTTTTCTACCAGGTCTACACGCGTTATGTGCTGTCGGATTCCGCTGGCTGGACCGAGGAGATCGCGCGCTACTTCCTCGTCGCGGTGGTGTTCATCGGTGCCTCGATGTCGGTGCGCAAGAACAACCACATCCAGGTGGACTATTTCTACCGCCTGATGCCCAAGGCGATGGGGCGCGTCGTATCCACTTGCGTAGACCTGGTGCGCTGCGTGTTTCTCGCCTACGCCGTCTGGCTTACCTGGCTGCTGCTGCAACGCATCGGCGGCCAGCCGATGGCGGTGATCGAACTGCCCGTCGGTTGGGTGTTCAGCGCCATGCTGTTCGGATTTTTCCTGATGTTCCTGCGCTCGCTGCAGGTCGCATGGCGCCACTGGAAGAACGGTTACAGCGTGCTCGAGCGCCCTGAATTCGGCGACGAAGCCGGCCCGGAGCGCTGACCCATGGGTTCCGGACTTCTCACCGGCTTTCTCGCGCTCATGGTCACCGGCCTGCCGGTCGCCATGGCGATGGCGGTGGCCTCGCTCGTGTACGTGATGTATTCGGGAACCATCCCGGATTTCGTGGTGATCCACCGCATGTACGGCGGCGTGGATTCCTTTCCGTTGCTCGCGGTGCCTTTCTTCATCTGGGCCGGCAACCTGATGAACTCCGCCGGCATCACCAACCGCATTTACAACTTCGCCCTTGCCCTCGTCGGCTGGATGAAGGGCGGCCTCGGCCACGTCAACGTCGTCGGCTCGATGATCTTCGCCGGCATGTCGGGTACGGCAATCGCCGACGCCGCGGGCCTCGGCACGATCGAGATCAAGGCGATGACCGACCACGGCTACTCAAAGGAATTCTCGGTCGGCGTAACAGCCGCCTCCGCCACCGTCGGCCCGATCATCCCGCCTTCGCTGCCGTTCGTGATCTACGGCACCATGGCGAGCGTCTCGATAGGCCAGCTGTTCCTGGCCGGCGTCATACCCGGCATCCTCATGGGCATCACGATGATGCTCACGGTGGCGTACTTCGCGCACACCCGCAACTTCGGCCGCGACGTGCCGTTCTCGGCGCGCAAGCTCGCGAAGGCGACACTCGAGGTGGCGATCGTGGCCTGCGTCCCTCTCGGTGCGTGGGCGCTCTACGAGATGTTCGGCATTCCCGGCGGCTGGTCGGTGATCGCGGCTTTCGCCCTGCTGCTCGTCCTCGACAAGCTGTTTGAATTCTCGGCGGTGATGGCACTGCTTACGCCGGTGATGCTGGTCGGCGGCATGACGCTCGGCGTCTTCACGCCCACCGAAGGCGCGATCGCAGCCTCGATGTGGGCGCTATTCCTGGGTCTGATCTGGTACCGCACGCTCGACTGGCGCCATCTCGTCAAGCTGACGATGGACACGATCGAGACCACGGCCGCGGTGCTGTTCATCGTCGCGGCAGCATCGATCTTCGGCTGGCTGCTCACCGTGACGCACGTGACCGACGCAGTCGCGGAGTGGGTGCTCGGTTTCACTCACAACCCGAATGTCTTCCTGCTGCTCGCCAATGTCCTTCTGCTGTTCGTCGGCTGCTTTCTCGAGCCCACCGCCGCCATCACGCTGCTGGTCCCGATCCTGGTGCCGATCTGCATAAAGCTCGGCATCGACACGGTGCACTTCGGCCTGGTGATGGTCCTCAACCTCATGATCGGCCTGCTTCATCCGCCCATGGGCACGGTGCTGTTCGTGCTCTCGCGGGTCGCCAAGCTCTCGTTCGAGCGCACCACGATCGCGATCCTCCCCTGGCTGGTGCCGCTCTTTGTCACGCTCGGCCTGTGCACCTACATCCCGTCGATCGTCCTCTGGCTGCCGCGGCGGTTTTTCTAGGCGCAAATTGCAAAAACTTCCCATCATCGGCATCACCATGGGCGACGCAGCCGGCGTCGGGCCCGAAGTCGTCATGAAGGCGCTGGCGCACGCCGAGGTGTACGCGCAATGCCGGCCGCTCGTCATCGGCGACCTGAAGCAGTTGGCAAGGGCGGGCAGGCTTTTGAACTTGAAACTTCAATTGCATTCGATAAAAAGACCGGAAGATGCGAAATTCAAATCCGGCACGATCGATTGCATTGATCTCGGTGTTGTACCCGCAGACATCGCCTACGGCAAAGTTTCGGCGATCGCCGGAGAAGCGGCCTACCGCTACATCGAACTGGCGGTAGAGCTCGCGCTGGAAGGTGCGATTGGCGCCATCTGCACCGCGCCGATCAACAAGGAGGCGCTGAATGCCGCCGGACACCGTTTCCCCGGGCACACCGAGATTCTGGCTGCACTTACCGGCACGCCCGAGGTTTCGTTGACGCTGTTTTCACCGAAACTGCGCATCATCCACGTCACCGCGCACATGGGCCTCATCGATTCGATCGAGCGGGTCGACGCCGGGCTGGTC
>Ga0315281_10013749_pt1 | contig 10940 bp, 12 predicted proteins | sample YL17G07_0_MG_FD_204540 | JGI IMG/M metagenome (GOLD analysis project Ga0315281, IMG submission 204540) | Sediment microbial communities from Yellowstone Lake, YNP, Wyoming, USA - YL17G07_0 | ecosystem: Environmental > Aquatic > Freshwater > Lake > Sediment | place: USA: Wyoming | collected... | reverse complement strand
ATGCTAAGCCTGATCAAGGCCAGGGAAAGTAACAGTGGCACTGCCAAATTGAGCAGATTGACATTAATACTATGGCGCATCAGCGCCTTGGCGATCAGCACTAATGCCAGTGCGGTGAGCGGGAACACCGCACGATTGAAACCGCCAACGAACTGACGCGCCGCCAGCGCACTGGGCAATTCCTCGCCAACTGCCGGGCTCACCGCGAAACGCTGCTTGGCGAACCGCCCCAACCACCAGCCCAAGCCAAGGCTAAGCGCCAAGGCTGCCATTTGCCAAAGCAATGCGGTCTGCTGCAAATCGGACAGCAACTCGAACAGAAGATTATGGATTTGCTTGGCGCTTTGCATCTCTATGATTTATTAAGATAATCTTTCTATGGATTGTACCATAACTACCCGTTGCCGCTTTTGCAAGCGGCCCGCATGGACTAGAGAACCCAACCATTTTTCAACTCTAATCCCATCTGCATATATTCACACTTTCCGGGCTAAAAAAATCCGCAGTAAACCTGCTAGTCTTTGGTATAGGGCAAAACAGTAACACATTGGCAAAATAAAAAATGCGCAGGTTAATAACTTATATCAACGGAAGTGACAGCCCCTCCTCTTCCCTTATGAGGGAGCTTGAAAACTCAGGCTGGGAGGTGTGGACTGCAACTGACGTTGCCATATCCAGCAACCTGATCAAGGAACACGGCATTACTCTGGGATTGGCCTATCTTGGGGATACGGACGAACAACTACTGGAATTAGAAGAACTCATACTCAAACATGCCACGATGGAGTGGATTGCACTTGTCTCCCCTACCGTTTTAGGGCGGCTAAGTGTGCGCAAAATCGTTGCGGAAGCGTTTCATGATTACCACACGCTTCCTGTCGATCACTCGCGCCTGCTGGTGGCACTTGGTCACGCTCATGGGAAGGTTTCCCTGCGCAAAAGCGTGCAGCCCAAGCAGAGAGATATTGGACAGTACCGGATGGTTGGCACCAGCCCTGCGATGCCGCAGTTATATGACACCTTGCGAAAGACAAATGGCACTGTTGCCCCCGTCTTGATTACGGGTGAAAGTGGAACCGGCAAGGAATTGGCTGCACGCGCTATTCACCAGCTTTCTCCCAATGCACATGGCCCTTTTGTGGCAGTCAACTGTGCAGCCCTGACCACGAACCTGATTCAAACAGAGCTATTTGGCCATGAAAAAGGCGCATTTACTGGAGCCCACCAAAGAAAGATCGGCCGCATCGAAGCCGCAGCCTCTGGAACAATATTCCTCGATGAAATCGGTGATCTTCCGCCCGAACTCCAGGTTAACTTATTGCGTTTCCTTCAGGAAAAAGTGATCGAACGTGTGGGTTCAACTAAAACAATACACGTCGACGCCCGCGTGGTTGTAGCGACAAATATAGATTTGGAGAAAGCTGTCGAAAAAGGCACCTTCCGGGAAGACCTGTATTACCGAATCAACGTATTACGCATCAAGCTACCGCCATTGCGCAACCGCGAGAATGACATTGAGTTGCTGGCGCGATCATACTTCGAGATATTTTCAAAAGAAAGAAAACCCACTGCAAAAGGACTCAGTCAGCAGGCAATTTTGACGATGAAAGGGTATAACTGGCCTGGCAATGTTCGCGAACTGATCAATCGCGTCCGATACGCCACACTTATGAGCGAAAATCATCTCATCACGACTACCGACCTCGGACTCGAAAAATGCACCAAACCATCCGGGGATGTGCCGACATTGGATGGTGCCCGTGCCCAGGCAGAACTGGAACTCATCCGCGCTTCACTACGCTACAATGGAAACAACGTATCACAGACCGCTCGCGAACTCGGGATATCACGGGCAACCCTGTACCGGTTAATGAATAAATTTCCGGCAAGGGGATTCACTCTTGGAAATCCCTGATGCACTGAGCCGTACAGGCCAACCGTCCTTTGAATAGATACAGGAGCACCCCAGAGGCCCCCTGAACAAAATGCAGCGGACCTTGTCGGTGCTTGCTTAACGAACAGGCTCAAGGTTGGACATAAGCAATTGAATGCTGCCGATGGTGCTGCCAGTTAACGGTGAAGGCTTCAGCCAACACCTTGTCGCCGCGGATAATAAGCAGATTTTCTGCGTTCTTGTATTGTGCCGCCTGGGTGAAGTTAAACGAGCCAGTGATCACGACCGTATGGTCACTACCGGGATCGATCACCATCACTTTGTTGTGGGCCGATTGGTGCGTCCCATCGAGAAAAGTGGGAACACCCGCGGCAGCCAGTTGCCCGACTCGACTGAACTCTGCCTTTTCGGTCTGCTCGCGGTCGGCGATAACCTGCACATCCACACCGCGTTTCTGCGCAGCAATCAGGGCCTGCGCAATTTGCTTGTTGGTAAAGCTATAAGCCTCGACCAAGACTTGCCGACGCGCCTGGTTTAACACCTGCTCAACCAGGCTTGCGGTATCGTCCTCGGGTGAGAAGGCCACCTGAATTGTGCCGCGCAGAGCGTGCTCCTGAATCGGTGGGGCAGGTTCGCGCGCATGCACTACGGCGCTTGCCAGCAGCAGACACCCACACACAATACTACGCATCAGATGGGGCGATGCGTTCCAATGCTGCTGCGAAAAAACCGTCCGTAGCGTGCACATGCGGGTAAAGACGCAAGTACTCGCCCGTGTCGAGTGGAATGTGTTGCTGCGCGAGCAGGGCAGCGCAATCAAGCAGTTTAAACCCGGGATGCGCCGCTAGAAACGCCGCAACTATTTGCTCGTTTTCCTCCGGCAAAATACTGCAGGTGGCATATACAAGGCGCCCACCGGGTTTGAGCAGCTTTGCTGCGGCCGCCAGAATCGCGCCCTGTTTGGCAGTCAACTCCCCTATCGCTTCGGGCGTCTGACGCCATTTCAAATCCGGGTTGCGGCGCAGGGTTCCGAGTCCACTGCATGGGGCGTCCACCAGCACGCGATCAATTTTTCCTTGCAGACGCTTGATCTTGATATCGTTCTCATTGTTGATCAACTGCGGCTGCAAGTTAGACAATCCGGAACGCTTAAGGCGCGGCTTCAGATTGTTGAGGCGTTTCTCCGACACGTCAAAAGCATAAATGCGGCCTTGGGATTGCATGAACGCCCCCAGCAGCAAGGTCTTGCCGCCAGCCCCGGCACAGAAATCGACGATCATCTCGCCACGTTTGGGCGCAACCAGGAAACCCAGCAATTGACTGCTCTCGTCCTGCACCTCGATTTTTCCGTCAAGAAACAACTTGCCACGGTTGAGTGCAGGCTTTCCATTGACGCGAAGACCTAATGGTGAGAACTGCGTAGGTATCGCCTCGATACCTTCTTGCGGCAATGCCTGCAACACTTCATCGCGAGTGGCGAGAAATGTGTTCACGCGCAAATCCAGAGGGGCAGGATGCTGCATGCCCCGCGCCAATGTCAGAATCTCGCTGTCAGTCATAAAGCCCTGCAACTTTTCCACCAGCCAGTCAGGGAGGTCAGCCTGTACTGCCAGCGGCAGACTCTCAAGAGAAACAGCCTTGGCTTGCGGCAGCCAATCTGTCTCGCCTTTGGTCAGGAGCGGCAGCAATTCACGCTGATTCAGCCCCTGTATCTTGACGAGAAAAGCCAACACCAGCTTGCGCGGCGTCGCCTGCCCGGCCACATGCTCCAGAAAACGCTTGCGGCGCAGGATGGCAAACACAGTTTCGGCAATGAATGCGCGCTCATCCATACCGAGCTTTGGATGTTCGCGAAAATAGCGGCTGAGCAACCCGTCTGCGGGTTCGCGCAAGGGCAGAACAACGCGCAGGGCATCCACGGCTTGATCAATCTGATGGGCGCTGAGAGACATGATATGCAATTCCGGTTGTGCTATACGAGGCGTGAATTGTAGCGGATTTTCAAGCACGTGGCGCGTCGGACATCGCGCAACAACTCTACTCTATCCGGATCGCGCTCACTACCTGCTCCGCCACGCTGCCTTCCTTGCCGGTGAGCCGTATTTTCACCGGCAGGTATTGGTGATCCGTCGCGAGCCAGATATCCACCCATTCCTCGTTGGGCTGGCGGACTTTGCTCAAATGCAGCGTGCGCAACGAACCCTGGGCGGTATCCAGCATCTCATCGCCCATCACTTGGTATGCGTAGGTATCCAGCTTTTTGCCGTTGGTCATGTGGAAATGCACTGTGCCGGAAAACGGGGATTGCAGGGCAAACTGATAGACGAAACCCAGCAAGTCCTGGATGCCCGGCGGCAGTCGCGCAGTGGTAGGAAGCAAACCACCCACGCCTACCCAAACGAGTGACGGAGTTGGTATGCAACGAAGCGGAAGCGGTATTCGTCAGCCGTGCATCCCTCTGGGAAATCGCCATCAAGATTTCCATTGGACGATTAAAAATGGATATCGCCAGATTCACGCATAATGTCGAGCAACCTGGTTTCGAGTGGCTGGATATCAAAAACGACCATCTTCCGGCCGTTGCCACACTGCCAGCCTTCGATGATCACCGAGACCCCTTTGATCGTCTGCTGGTGGCCCAAAGCCAGACCGAGCCGCTGGTGCTGCTGACTGCCGACTCGGTTCTCGCACGCTACGGCTCCACAGTGCAGGTTGTTTAAGATCAATGGTTCTTGAACTGGCGCCGGCTTAAAGGCAATATGAACCCGACCCTATTTCCTCTCTATGCAACCCGACCCCTTCCGATCACGGCGAGGATGTCAATACCTGTTGCTTTCCTTTACAACATTTGCCACTGTTGCTATGATTTACAACATGCAAGCCACGCCGATCCTCGACGACCGCTACCCGCAAGGGGACAACGCCTTCGTCGCCATGCGCGTGTTCCGGGTCCCGGCCCAGGTGCCCGGCAGCGCGCACGATCTGAAATACAGCCTGGCTTACGTGGTGGAGGGGGTGTGCGTGCTACGCTTCGACAACGAGGCTGGCAAGGGCGACCACTTCCACCGGGGCGAGACGGAGGTTCACTACGCCTTCGCCTCGCTGGAGCAACTGCTGGCGGACTTTTGGACCGCCGTTGAAGACTGGAGACCGTGACATGAAAAACACCGTGACCATCGGCGTCGCTTCGCGCGACGAGATCAACACCCGTTTCCTGCGCGCGATGACCACCGGCAAACGCGCGGCACCCTTCATCGGCTTTGCCGACGAGCGGGCGCTGTGGGGCACGCTGACGCCCTTGCGCTGGGACATCCTGAAGACGATGACGGGCGCGGGGCCGCTGGCGCTGCGCGAGATCGCGCGGCGCGTGGGGCGCGACGTGCGCGGCGTGCATGCCGACGTGCATGCGCTGCTGGCGGTGGGGTTGATCGAGCGCGATGCGGACGGATTCTGCTTTCCGTACGACGCAGTGCATGTGGATTTCATGCTGAAGGTGGCGTAGCGCGCGTAGGGCGGATTAGAGTAGCGTAATCCGCCGAATGGGGTCCACCATACGGCGCTACGCGGGCTGTTGAATTGGGCTGGCGACTATTGAACCTGGCCCCAATTTGTGAGGGGTTACGATATTTGGCATTTATTCAGTCGGATTCCAAACATACTTCCCTTTGTCATCTATGTACCCCCATTTTTCTCCAATTTTAACACTAGCCAACCCATCCTTGAACGAATTGGCATCATCAAACTGAGGGGTAACAATGAATTTACCGGTTTTATCAATGTAGCCCCACTTATCATCTTTCTTAACAGCCGCTAAACCATCGGAAAAATTGGACGCACTATCGTATTGTGAGTTTAAGATATATTTCCCTGATTTATCTACATAACCAGCTATATAACCAGCTTTTTTTGCCAGCCCCACAATGGCATATTCATCAGAAAAAGACAGGGCAATTTCAAACTGCGGGTTGATAACGTACTTGCCGGTTTTATCAATGTAGCCCCATGCTTTAATGTAGCCCCCTGCGTTATTGACTCCCACCGCTGCCATCCCTTCTTTGAATTCCCTCGCATCATCAAACTGCGGATTGATAATATATTTGCCGGTTTTGTCAATATAGCCATTTTGCCCCTTTACAACGTAATTTCTCTCGTTAAGAACGCCGCCAATATTAACGAGGGCAAGCCCTTCTGAAAAACTCCACGCATGATCATATTGGTAATTAATTGAAATTTTCCCAGTTTTGTTAATGTAGCCCCATTTATCTCCACTTTTTACAGCTGCAAGCTCTTCAGAGAAATCCTTGGCGCTATCGTATTGCGGGTTAACCAAAAATTTAGAGTCGGAGTCGATGTATCCCCATTTACCGCCCTCAACTTTTCGTTTGCCATTAATTTCAATTTCCCGCCCCCCAATGTTTACCCGCGCCAACCCATTTTCAAAGTAATTCGCATCGTCAAATTGTGGGTTAATAATAACTTTGCCCGAAGCATTGATGTACCCCCATTTACCATTTTGCTTCACAGGAAAAAGTTTCGAGGATTCAAAAGGATTAAGCTTTGATGTCTGATTACTTTTATCGCATGAAATGAGAGATAACGAAAAGACCAATAAAACAATAACGCAAATTGCTTTTCTCATAAAAATCCTCCACTGATGTAATTCAGTTTCGTAACCCGTGCCATGAGGAGGGCGCTATATATGAAATATATTTTTACGCTAGCGCCAGAGAACACCGTTTTGCCCCGCACTACGCGGGCAGTCTGAATTTCTGGAAATTGGCCATATTGCTGTGCCAGCTCTCCAGGTTACGAAGATCGAATTGCCGCAATTGTTTGTATTGGACGTGCATGCCTTAATTTCATAGCCACCGGCCGCAACTGAAAATGATCGAGAAGATTCCGCCGGGACACTTGTAGCGTATTGCCCATTAAGATAAAGGGCCTGAGGAGCGCAGTTCTTATTCTGCACGGTAACGGATACCTGAGACGCTTGAGCCTGTTGGCGCTGTTGCTGTTGTTGCTGCAATTCGGCATTGGCACGTTGCTGTTGTTCTAGCAACTCACGTTGCTGCTGCAATTCGGCCTGAAGTCGTTGCCGCTCTTCCCGCGCTCTATTTTCAGCTTCCAGGCGGGCCACTTTTTCAGCCAATCGCTGGGTCTCTTCCTCTTTTTGTCTAACGCGCTCCTGCTCTGCTGCAAGTTGTTGCTGCGCCAGAATTTCTGCCTCGCGTTGAGCTTTTTTGTAGTAAATAACTCCACCCGCTAGTAACACAAGAATTACCGCACCTGCCACTGAGGGCATCAACCAACTCGGTGTGGTAGGGCCATTTGCGGGGATGGGAGAAGGCTGTTCAGTTGGAATATCTGGTGGCGTATCCGGCTTAGCCTCCGGCGTCTCAGCTTCAGGCGAGGTTGCAGACAGCGCTGGTGCTGCGGTAGCAACTTGCGATGGCTCCGTTTGAGCCACTGCGGCCGATGGTTGTGGGTCAATCGCACTTCGCATTGGTATGCTCTGCGCCTGTTCCTTGCCGTCGCCTGGGCCAAGATACTTCTCGACCTCAGCTTGCCCCTTTCGCCTCTCAAGTTCGGCGACTACAGCGCTATTCACACACTTCTTGTTGACCGGGTTGAAATAAGTGCCGAGAGATTTCGCAATGACCAGGGCAACCGGAATACCAACAATACTAAGGCAGAGAAAGAGCACTTGAAAAATAGCGACGCTGGCGAAAAACAGCCCGACTGGGAACCACAATATCATCACTATCGTCGAGTACGTTTTCCATGCTTTGTTTTGCTCAATGTTAAGGTCAGCTTTACTGATCATGGCGTGGCCGAATGGGGCAAAAAGGAACTTGCCAAATTCCATCAAACCTAGCCCGACCGGCGCTGCCACAACTGTAGCCGTGAGTAGCAGTCCCCATAGATACACTATTGCAGCGCTAACAAATCCGAAGAACGGAAAGTGCCAGAGAATATTTCCCAACGTTTTCATAAGTAACTACCTCCCAATTGGTTGAGGGCTGCAGAGTTCAGCACGCGTACAAGGGCGAATAGCGTAGCGTAATCCGCCGAATGGGATCCACCATGCGGCGCAATGCCCGCTGGGTATTGCGCCCTTGCGGGCTGGTTCTCGTGTTAACTAGTCGTTTTTAGGATTATTTGACATCTTCACACTTCATCATCTCATTTTCTACACTGGCACCTGCGCCCATCGACATCATTCCCCCCGAATCTTTCCTTGAGAATGTGTTATACGTACATGATGTAACCATTCCAGATTTGTTAAAGGAGACCATTAAGAGTTGTGTGTTACTTTCAGACTTTCCTCCCTTGAAAGCACCCACTATAGGTATAAAGCTCGTTGCAGTAGAACTTACGTCAATCGCCATAAATTGATATTGCCATCTTGAAGTTCCGTCTGGAAACGAGTGTTTTTCTAATGGTGCGCCCATTAATGACAAAACATTTTCTTTGGTTGATGTACCTGTTTTTATTTTATTTATCTTTAAACCATCAAACTTTTCCCCCGTGGTCATTGACATACACGCGCTCAACACCAACGATATAAGCACCAGTAGGTAACGCATAAATATTTCTCCTTTTCGTTAATTGAAAACTTCCCTGTTTCACAAATGCCGTGGTGCGCAATTTACGGAATGATCCGATTCCATTTTCCCCGCCCATATTTCAGTTGCCGACCGACGTGTCGGCTGTATAACTACGCCCCCTGTGGAAAAAGATGAACCCGCTGGGCCTAATGGCGTTATCAGAAGGCATAGAATCCACCAGCGACGGTGGTCACAGCCCGCTCACCGGCACGGGACTCTATCTGCTCGTGCGAGAAAAGCCGGGCCTGTCCCCCATCCTGATCATCGCTCACTGGTTGAACGGCACGCTTGCCGAGTCAGCGATATTTCGGAATGTCGTAGTCTTGTTCAGGATGCCAGTGCGGCTATCCAGTTCGAATGCTTGCCAGGCCGTTCCCACTTGATTCGTTGGAACCGAAACGCGCGCCACTTCTGCACCCAGGTTATTGCCTTCCGGGAGATTGAAGCTTCCTGCGGCATGTACCGCTACCACTGCGCCGGAGTTAGACAATGCCGTTGAATTTACGGAATCTTGGTTGGTATAGTCATGCACATAGAATCTATAGACGCCTGGCTGAACCACGTTGATACGGGTCTGCTCCGGCCCGGTTCCCGTAGTCACGTCACGATAGAGCATCACGTTTGGCGCAGCATTAAGATCGCCTCGCGCCGCAAAATAAGTATGGAACCGGGTGCCGTCCGCCGCAGCGGGGCCGGTCAGATGCGAATCCAGATCTCTCGGCGTTGCACCCCAGGTCAACACGATGTCCACGGGTGCCTGGATGATGAAACCGTTGGTTACTTGAGAAGTTTCTCGAATCGTTGGAATATGCGCGACGGTATTGCTGCTCTCCCGGACGAAATCCTGGGACGGGGAGCGCCCCATGAAATACGCGGCGCTACCGATATGCGAGGAGCCGCCTTGGGTAATGGCGGTGAGTTGGTTTTGCATCAGTGCGGACGACATAGCCGGAGTCGTATTAGCTGTCCGCATATCTAGCGGGGGTAGTCCTAATGCGTTTGTTGATGCAGCTTGCCGCTCAATTGGCTGGGGTGTGCTTATAGACAGACCCGAATTTTTTGCCAAGATTTCGATATAGTTTTTCCGTGCTTGATTAGAATCATTCGAACCTGCAAATAAGAATGAGCCCTCGTCTTGTAGCAACTGATCAACTTGGCTCAGCAACTGTTTTTTCTTGATATTATCTGTTTCGGCTTTTAGTTCGGCCCGTAATTTAAGAAATTGGTTGCCAATCGCATTTTGAGCTTCTAACTTGTCATTTTCTTTGTTTTGCTTATAGAGCGCGGCGCCAGCTTGTAGTGCTTCAACGACCGTTTTCCCACTGATCATAGCCTGGGCAACGATTGCCCATGGCACCCCTTTCGTTTCTAGCGCATAGCCCATTCCAGCTTCTCTGATCATCAGCACGCCCAATTCTTTCACACCTTCTTCGTATGCATTTTTTGAGTGCCATTCTTCCCTAATAAAATTTACAAAACTGTCCGTCACAACTCCTAAGGCAAGGGCTCCTATATCAGTAGCGGTGATATTTTTATTAAATGCATTTGAAGCACTGTCGTTCATAATCTGTGCTAGTTTTTGTGGATCAGATAGCACCTTTTTTGCCACATCCTCTGGCAAAAACTGCCCAAGTTTTGTGAACAAGAGCAAACTTCCTTCACTAACCGCGCCCATCCATGCTTTATCTAAAACTTTAGAGGCGGATTTCTCCGCAAGAGACGCAAGAGATAAGGAAACATCACTGCCAAATTTAACCCAGTCCTTTTCCGTGATGGAATTATTAGGCTCGCTAGCCATTGCGAAATGAAGTGGCGTGCCAACAAAGACAAACAGCATGAGCAACCTGACCCACAGTCCGAATAGGTTCATTTACGATCTCCTGCATAGTCAAAAAGCATAATTGAGCACCAGATAAACACTGCTTCCCCGATACCGCGTATCCCGCAGCGTCACCGGCGTCGCCTTATCCGTCATTTCAAACTGCTTCACTTGCATGGACACGCTACCGTTACGGCTCAGCGCATAGTCATACCCGATACCCAAACTCGTTTTAACCCGCCCGGCGTTGTAGAGGTCGTTGATCTGGTCGTAGCTGTTGGCACGGATTTCAAGGTAATCCGCTATGACGTGGAAGGTGTGCGCACCACGCCAGGTTTTTCCCCAGTCCAGGTTCAGGTAGGTGCTGTCGCCGTTGCTGTTGGCGGATTCCTGCTGGAGCCTGCCGATGATGTTGTTTATGTACTGGTCGGGGTGCTGCGTGGAGTAGCGCAAACTGGCTTGCAGGCGCTGCTCATAAGGCAAGGCAATGATGCCGGTCACGTTGGCATCGTAGCGGTCGCCCTTTTTGTAGTAGTCGAGCCCGCCGCGCTGGGTGACGCCCGAGGCGGTGTAAATGAAGCCGCCGATGACCAGCCATTTTTCTTCGCTGTGCTGCCAC
>Ga0315281_10013748_pt1 | contig 10941 bp, 8 predicted proteins | sample YL17G07_0_MG_FD_204540 | JGI IMG/M metagenome (GOLD analysis project Ga0315281, IMG submission 204540) | Sediment microbial communities from Yellowstone Lake, YNP, Wyoming, USA - YL17G07_0 | ecosystem: Environmental > Aquatic > Freshwater > Lake > Sediment | place: USA: Wyoming | collected... | reverse complement strand
GCAAGCACCCCCACGAGCGACGACGCTATAAGGAACGGCTCTATACCGATGTCCACGAGCCGGGTGAGCGCCCCGGCGCTGTCGTTAGTGTGCAGGGTCGAAAGCACAAGGTGTCCTGTCAGCGAGGCCTGCACGGCTATTCTCGCCGTCTCCTGGTCCCTTATTTCTCCTATCATGATGATGTCCGGATCCTGCCTTAGTATCGAGCGCAGTCCGTCGGCGAACTGTAGCCCGATGGTCGGGTTGACCTGCATCTGGCCGATTCCGCGTATTTGATACTCCACCGGATCCTCGACCGTTATCACGTTTTTCCGCTCGGTGTCCACCTCGGCGAGCGCGGCGTAGAGCGTGGTGGTTTTTCCGCTTCCTGTGGGGCCGGTGACAAGCATGATTCCGTTCGGGAGCTCCACGACGCGCTTGATGTTCTTTAATATTCCCGGCTCTATTCCAAGCTGGTCAAGCACCAGCAGACTCCTGCTCTTGTCCAGAAGACGCATGACCACCCTTTCCCCGAACGTGGTCGGGATGGTGGACACGCGGACGTCTATTTCGCGGCCGGCGGCCTTGAGGGATATTCTGCCGTCCTGCGGGAGTCGTTTTTCGGCGATGTCCATGCCGGCCATTATTTTCACCCTGGATATTAGTTGGGGATGTATTTTCCTCGGGGGTCTGAGCACGTTGTAAAGTATCCCGTCCACCCTCATGCGCACCGCCAGCGAGTCGGCGAAGACCTCCACATGAATGTCGCTGGCCTTTTCCTTGATGGCCTGCTGTAAAAGGGAGTTGAGGAGCCGCACAATCGGCGCCTCCTCGTCCGTGTCCAGAATGTCGGCCGAGCCGTCCAGCTCGTTGGCGATGGATTGCAGGTCTTCCTGTCCCACGTCCCCCATCATCTCCTTCGCGCTTCCAGCCGTGAATTCGTACGCCCGGTTTATGTATTCGGTCACTATCTCCGGCTCCGCCACGACCAGCTTTACCGGCATCGAAAAAATGCCGCGCAGGTCGGCGACGGCGTGGTGGTTAAGCGGGCGCGACGTGATGGCCGTCAGTGCTCCGTTCTCGACGCGCACCGGGGCCAGTTCGTTCTTTTTCGCGAAGGATATGGGAAGCTTTTGAAGAAGCTCCCCGACCTCGTCCACGCCCGGCGCGGATTCCAAGAACTGGAAGTCCAGTCTTTTGCAAAGTTCGCGCATTGTTTCCATTATTTTTGCTTTTCAGCCCCGTTCGCATTGTCGGCGGGAGTGGAATCAGGAGCGGGTTTTTCCGGTTCCTTCGGTTCCTCGGGGGAGGGATATCCAGGCTCCATAATCTCCTCTTTTTTCACTTCCGGTCTGGCCGGGGTGCTTTGGGGCTTGGCATTTTTTGGTTCCTCCGGCGACGGTGGTGTTTGGAGCATTGAGTCTTTGTTAGGGATGCCGATTCCATGCCCCGGTTTCACGCCGGGCTCCACCTTGGGGCCGCCAATTTTTCCAAGCAGATCCATATTCCTGCCGGTGACGTCGTCCATCTCCTCCGAGGTGTTTATTATGTGCGGGGTGAGAAATATAAGCAGGTTGGTTTTTATGACCTGCGTGGAAATGCTTTTGAAAAGCCAGCCGATGAGCGGAATGCTCCCCAAAAGCGGCACCTTGTTTTCAACATCCTGGGATTGGTCCTGAATCAAACCGCCGAGGACCACGTTCTGCGCGTCCCTGACCACCACGACGGTTTCCGCCGTCCGTTTGAAGGTTATGATGTCCTGGGCCTTCGCGAGTTGCGTCGGGCTTACGCTGGATATTTCCGTGAATATTTTAAGTCGTACAAACTTGTTCTCGCTGATGGAGGGGGTTATTCTCAACATCGTTCCTATGTCCTGCCTTTGGACGTTCACAATCGGGGTGCCGCCGGTGGTCTGGGCGCTACTTGATAGGAACGGCACGTTCTGGCCCACGAAAAGTCTGGCGTCCTCGTTGTCGGTGGTCAGCAGGGTCGGGGTGGAAATGATGTTGACGTCCGTGTCCGACTGCAGGGCGGATATCAGGGCGCCTATGTTGGCGAACGTGGTTCCGCCATAAGAGATTGTGCCGTTGACCGCGCCGACCATCAGACCGTTTTGCCCGGCGGCGGCGAGCGGATTGGCGGCGGCGGCGTTTATGTTGCCGAAGTTGGTGCCGCCGATGACCGACACGCCGGTGTTGTTGAGGTTTTGCGTGGAGCGCCATTCAATCCCGAACTGTTTGGCCTTGTCCGCGCGTATCTCAAAAATAATCGCCTCGACGAACACCTGCCTGCGCTGGATGTCCAGACTGTCCAGAATTTTTCTTATGTTCACGAACTGTTCCTGTGACGAGGTGATTATCAAGGAGTTTGTCGCCTTGTCGGGCGTGACGGCGGCCAGGTCTTGGGGCTGTCCGCCGGTTCTTCTTTGTTCCCCCGCCAAAATATTGTTCAGCACCGTGGCCAGTTCTGGGGCGTTGGCGTGGTGCATGGAAACGACGTGCATCATCTGCCTTCCCGGGGGTGGTTCCACGTCAAGTTGCGCGACTATTAATTTCACTTTTTTGAGGTACGCCTCGTTCCCCACGACAATCAGAGAGTTAAGCCTATCCTCGGCTAGCACCATGTTTCCCGCCTCGGATTGCGGCAACTGCGGTTTCCCCGGTTGCTGGCCCAGAAGACTGGTAATTTTCGCCGCTATGTCCTTTACGGTCGCGTATTTAAGTGGTAAAAAGGTCATCGTGGTTTCCCTGCCCTCAACGTCCAGCTTCTCGATGATGGAAAGCAGGCGCTCGACGTTGGAGGACTGATCGACCACTATAATCGTGTTGGACGGTTGATACGGGGCGATATAACTCGAGGGGGACACCAGCGGTCTTAGCGTGTTCACCATGTTGTCCGCCGTGATGTAGATTAGTGGTATCAGCCGCGTGACCATCTGGTCGCGGACGGAAGGTGAGAGGGGCGTGGATTTGTCCATGGTGGCGCCGCCGAGCGTTTTGGCGTCAGTCGTAGGCACAATTTTTATCACGTCCCCCGCCGGCACCGCCGAAAAGCCGTACACCGCGAGAATCGATTCGAACACCTTGTATGCCTCCTCCTTGGAAACCTTTTTGGGGGAGAGTATCGTAACCTTTCCCTGCACCTTGCCATCAACGACGAAATTTTTGCCGGTCATTTCCGAGACGTATTTTATAAGCACCGCTATGTCCGTCCCCGAAAAGTTCATGGAGATGCCCCCCTTGTCCTTCGTCGAAACGCGCGGGGATTCCCCCTCCTCGTCGAGCTGTTTGACGGGCTCATTTTCAGCCGCAAACGACGCGGAAAACAAGGTCAGGAAGAACATTGCGAAAACGGTAGCGACAAGCCTTTTAATCATAAAATCTTTCCCTTTATTGAACGTCCACTCTAATGGTTTTGTTTTCTCTGTTTCTAACTATGTCCAGCGTGAAGTGCGTGTCGTTTTTAAGCGCGTTGAAAAGATCCAGCCCGCTTTCCACGGAAGTCAGGGGCTGTCCGTTCACTCGCTGTATCACGTCTTGGTTTTTTAGCCCCACTCTGTCGTACATCGAGTCCTTGGCCACCTCAAAAAGCTGGAACCCGCTGATGACTCCGTCCTTGCCCGCGAACGGTATGGCTCGAATCTGCGTCATAAGCTCGCTGGTGTTTTTCTTTTGGGCGTTGAAATAGCCCTTGTCCATTATTATCCGACCCGCGGTCTGGGCTACCTGCACTCCGGGCGCGGCCCCCTTTTTTCCAGTGTCAGCCGGTGTTCCGATTTGGCCGAAATCGATGGCAAGGCTCTCCAGTCTCCCGCCGTTGCTGAGAATAATCTCGAAACGTTCTATTCGTATGATGGTCGCTCCCCCGACTTGGTCATTCATCTTGTAAAGCTCCTGCTGTTTGTCAGCGCCCTCGATTATCGCCATGCTACTGTCCTTGTTGCCGGAGATAATCGTGCCAACAAGCTTTAAGGGAAGGGTGGACGGCACAACTTCCCCGGATGTCGCTCCGGCAAGCCCGGACGGGCCGACTGGGTTGAAGATATTCTTCTTGGTTATCACGGAATAGTCAGTATTCATTTGAATAGTCTGAATATTGTTGGTCATGGGGGGTGAGTATGCCGGGATCTTTGCGGCCTTGTTGGATATGAATTGGTTGACCCAAAGTGAGACGGCCCACCCAAGACAGGCTACCACCGCAATGTTCACCAGAAGCAACCCTTTGCCTTCCTTAAAGAACCGCAATATTTTGTAATTCATCACAATTGTTTAGACGGACACGGAAGTTTAAATTTATAAAACATATGGTTAGGCCGTCTTATCCTGGCTGTGTTTGTACCAAGTGAGGACTCGCCTTAGCCCTTCTTCCAGCCCGACCTTGGGGTCGTATCCCAAAAGTTCACGCGCTTTTTTTATTGTGGGGCAGCGCCTTTCCGGATTGTCCACAAGATATTTATCGTCGGAGCTTTTCTTCGTGGTTATTTTCACCTTTGTAAGGGCGAGGTGCTTTTCGGCGGTCATGGCCACCAATTCGGCGAAATCTTTTATAGAAATCTCCGGTTTTTCCACCCCGATGTTGAACGGTTCGCCGTCATGTCCGGACAAAAGGAGGAGCAGATAACCGGTTATGGCGTCCGAGATGTAGCAAAAGGTTCTCGTGGGGGAGCCGTCCGAAAACATTGCGATATCCTGCCCGGAGAGCACGTTTTTGCAGAAATCGGCTATGACGCGCCCGTCGTTAAGGCTCATTCCCGGCCCGTAGTTGTTGAAGGGCCGGGCGATTTTAACCGGGACTTTTTCGGATTGGAAGAAATTCACGCACAGCGTCTCGCCGTACCGTTTTGACTCGTCGTAACATGCGCGCGGGCCGGTGCAGGAGACGTATCCGCGAAAGTTTTCCGGCGTGGGTATCTGGTCCGGCGTCGGGTCGCCGTATATCTCGCTACTCGAGAAAAAGAGGAAGCTTTTTATCGGTTTTCCGAGCCGCGCCTGGGCTACCGCGTAGTCCAGCAGGTTCCTAAGCCCGATTACGTTGGCGTCCATGGTCTCTATGGGGAATTTGCGGTAATAGGTGGGGGATGCTATGGATGCGGCGTGGATAATGTAGTCGAAATTGCCCAAGGTTTTCGGGTCGAAGCGGGTGATGTCGGCCTCGACGAGTTCCACCTTTTTTCCCTTGGCGAAATTATCGAGCCACGCGGGAACGCCCCGAATGAAATTATCAACGCAGACAATCCGGCAGTTTTTTTCCAATATTCCGTTCGCATGTAGAAGAAAATTAACCAAGTAATAGCCCAAAAAACCGGCCGCGCCGGTTATGAGGACGGAAGAGCCGGAAAAAGGGCGAATTTTGTCCCCAATATTAGATGCGATTTCCGCCATATCCACAGAAACTACTTCGATACCGCCTTTCATTGTATGGCAGTATACATCATCCTATGTCAAGTAATTCCATATTATTTATCCCGAAATATGGGCGGGAACGGGCTAGCTTCGGGAGCCGAAAATCCCGGCTTTTTTTACCGGGTCGCCGCTCGCTTTTGCGTAATCGCGCAGGAGAGTTTCCTGCTCCTTGGAGAGTTTTTCCGGCACGTCCACGATTATCTGAACTACGAGGCTTCCTTTATGTTTGCCGTGCGTGGTGGGCATTCCCTCCCCCTTGATTTTGAAAAGGGAGTGGGACTGGGTTCCTTTGGGAACGTGGAGTTTTGTCATGTCCAGAAGCGTCGGCACTTCTATCTCCGCCCCAAGCGCCGCCTGTGGGAAACTTAAGTGCGCTCTCGTCACCAGGTCGTCGCCGTGCCGCTCGAAATCGGCGTTTTCCTTGACGTATATGAGTATGTAAAGGTCGCCACTGGCCGCGCCCATAGTTCCCGGCTCCCCCTCGCCCACGAGCCGCAGGTGGGAGCCGCTTTCGACGCCAGCCGGAATCTTAACCTTGAGTTCTTTCTTCTTGAGTTCCTTGCCGATTCCCTTGCAACGCTTGCACGGTTTTTTTATCACTTGTCCTGAACCGCCGCACGCGCCGCACGGCATGCTGATGGCGAAAAACCCCTGTTGCCTTCGCACCTGGCCGTGACCGCCGCAGGACGGGCATATCTCCGGCTTGTATCCGGTCTCGCAACCGGTGCCGGAACACTCGGAGCAGTGGGCGTATTTTTCAACTGAGATTAATTTCTCCACCCCGGTGGCGGCTTCCTTTAGTTCTATTGAGAGGTCGTAGCGAAGGTCGCCTCCGCGTCCCTTTCCTTGCCTCGGCCCCCGGTGGCCGAAGAAATCCTCGAAGATGTCGCCGAAAGAGGAAAAGATGTCCTCGAACCCGCCGGAGAACCCGGAATAGCCGGTTCCCCTCAACCCCTCGTGTCCGTACTGGTCGTAAACGCTCCGCTTTTTGTCGTCCTGCAGAACCTCGTACGCCTCGGCGGCCTCCTTGAATTTGTCCTCCGCCGGCTTGTCGCCGGGGTTTTTGTCGGGATGGTATTTTAAAGCGGCCTGACGGTACGCCTTTTTAATCTCTTCCTTGGAGGCGTCTTTTTTAACGCCGAGGATTTCGTAGAAATCTCTTTTCGTCATTCTTCGCACCGGCCGACTACGACCTTTGCCGGTCGCATAAGTGTCTCGTTCATCAAAAATCCAGCCCGCACTATTTCCACGACCGTATTATCCTTTTCTTTCTCGTTTACCGCTATTACATGCACCGCTTCCATCAGCTCCGGGCTGAACGGTTTTCCCAGACATTCTATTTCCTTTAGCCCGTATTCGGAAAAAACCCTGGTGAAGCCGGATTTTATCATTAGAATGCCTGCAATCAAGCTTTCTACGTCGCCGGTTTTTTTGGCGGAGTCCGCCGCCATTGCGAGGTGGTCGAGTTCCGGCATTATTTTGCGGAAAAACTCGGTGGTTTTTCCTTCCAACCGCCGGTCGACATCCTTCTCCATCCGCGCCCGCCATTGGTCGTTTTCGGCCATTTTTTCTTTGTAGGCCGCGATGTACTCTTTGAGCTTGGCCTCGCTTTGGGCGACCCGGTCCTCCAGTTTCGCGACCAGAGTCGGGTGCCTTTTCAAATCCGCTTCCTTGGCGTCTTGCTCGGCGCGCGCCTCGGGGTTTACCCAGTGGCGCTTGTCGAAAACCTTAAGTTCCTCTTCCGTCATGGCGATAAATCCTCGGATTTTCAGTGTTGCTTGGAGGAGTCCATCTTTTTTTCCATCAATGAGTCGGCGGTTCGCGGCAAAAAGCGGACGAACGACGCGGGTAGCACCGCGGTGCCCCTTCCCCCCTCTATTTTTGCGTATATTCCCAGTTTGTCCTTCGTTTCGCCGCCGAGCAACAAGGTTTTTTTGTCGTCCTTTTTCCAAAGCGATATTTTTGCGGACGGAATTTTTAGGCCGGTTTCGGCCTCGCTCTTGTCGTCGGCGAACTCGGTGGCTTTCGCGTAAAAAATGCCGATTAATAGCTGGTTAATCTCGCCGTCGTCCGCGTCCCCTTTCACGGGGTTTGTGACGCGCCATTTGCCGTCCGCCCCTTTTTCCGCGGTGATTGTGGCGCCGCCAGTCGAAATCTCGATTTTGGAGAATTCTTCCGTGGAGCCCGTGAAAAACCGCTTGTCCCTGAGCTGGAAAAGGTTTTTATGAACGGAGTGAAACAAGGAGGATGGGGCGAGCATTATCTTCCCCCCGGCGGATGTTTTCACGTACACCGACGCACCGGTGGGGGAGGGCGCGCCGACGACCAAGGTTTCCGATTTTCCCCCGTGGTAAAAATCCAACTTAATCAAAGGCGGTTCCAGCCCAAAATCCTTCGCGTCCCCCTCCACGCTTTCGGTGGATGCGGTCGTCGTCACGGAGGACAAGATGTCGTTTATCGCGTCGGAGTCGCCGTCCGCGGATAGTGGGGAGATGATTTTCCATACCCCTTTTTCTTTGACGAGCTCGGCGGTTTCGCCGTTCGAGGCGACGCCGATTTTATCAACTGAATTTTGGTCGAACGCGAAGAGTTTTTTTTCTTTTTTGGCGGCCTCTTCCTTGTTCTTGTCCCCGAGGTACTCCACCTTGTAGGCGTAAACCACGCCCGCGACAAGGAGCAATAGAAGCGCCAGTGATTTTTTCCATGAGTTATTCACGGCTTAACCAGAGCGTCTCCGGCGGATGTTGACCCAAAGGCCGGCCGACAGCAGGAGTAGCGGTAGGCCCGCCACGCTGAGAACGGCTATCGTTGATATGTGGGAGGCCTTTAGGATAAGCGGCTCGGAATCGGCCGAGTGGGAGGCTATGGTCACGCGATCCTCCTCGGACGAGAGCCAGTTGACCATGTTCATGAACAGATCCTTGTTCCCGCCGACGCCCAGATATGCGTTGGAGGCGAACTCGGAGTCGCATATCACCGCGACGACGCCTTTTTTTGGTTTTCCATCGTTGTCTTTCGACGGCGTCGTCAACTCCGCCACGGCCGCGATGGTAAGAGGCCCGGCGACGTCCTTCCCCTCGTCATATTTTGCGGTTCCGGCTTTCAATGCCGCCTCGTCGGTTTCGCCCCATGTGTCGGGGCGCGTTTTTGCCAGGTCGCGCGTTTCTATGCCCCGCGCTGGGTCGCTCTTTGCCTTCAGCGAGCAGGCCAGCGGGAAGAATGTCATAACCTTGAAATCCTTGGTCACCGGGTGATCCTCGTAACTGCTGACCATGGGGGCCAGCACGTCTCCGCCCATAATTCTGCTGGCGTTGTCCACTATCGTGTCGTTGTCCTGTTTAATCCCGTATTTTTCGAGCCATGTTCCCGTGTTGGCGGCGGAGAAGGAGCCGACTAAGAAAAGCGCTTTTCCGCCGTTTTGGATAAACGAATCGACTTTTTTTCTTTCCACGTCCATCAGACTTTTTTGGGGGCCGGCGATTATGAGCAGTTCGGCGTTTTCCGGCAACGGCGCGTCGTTGAACAGGAGCAGGTCGCCCACGATGTAGTTTTGCTCCTTAAGCGCGGTGCGTATGTCGTCGTATCCGGCCGGTTCCCGTCCGTTGATGTCCTTTTCCCCGTGTCCTTTTGTGAAATAGACCGCGTGCTCCTTCGTGCTTATGAGGCGAATCATCGCGTTCGTAAGTTTCTCCTCGTTGAGTTCGCCGTCAAGAACCTCTTTTTTCCCTTCTCTTCCCGTTAGAACGAAAGTGTTGTACCGGGTCACGCCGTAGTCCCGTGCCAAGCCCGGTTTTTTGTCCGGGTCCACGAATTCCCATTTGAAGTTTTTGCCGGAGTATTCGTATCGTTCAATCAGGCGCTTCGGGGCGGAGCGCTGTTGTTCGTTGTCTTTTACGAACGCGAAGAGCTTTATCTCGTAAGGCAGTCTGCCGACAAGGTTCGTTGTCTGCGGGGAGAGCGTGTGCCTGGCCGAGGCCGTGAGGTCCAGCTGTTTGTGGTTAGCGTTGGAGAGGAAGCTGACAAGCCCGAAAAGGCCCACGACCACCACTATGTAGGCGGTCATTCCGCCGCCGTAGTAAAGGACGCGCTTTCTTATCATGAGCGCCACCTGCGGGATTCGAGCACCCTAAGCGTTAGGAAGATGAACAGCGCCGTGAGCGAAACGAAATATACGACGTCCCTGGTGTCTATCAGTCCCGCCGTGAAATTCTGAAAATGCTCGAACACCGAGAAATAGCCGAGCACCTGGCCGGAGACGGATTTTGCGTCCCCCCCCATCATGCCCAGCACCCAAAAGACGATGTTCACGCCGAATGTCCACGCCCCGGCGACAACCTGGTTCTCGGTGAGCGACGAGACGAAGATTCCCACGGAAATGAAAAAACCGCCTAGCAGGGCCAGTCCAAGGTAGCCGGTGAATATCTCCCTAAACGGCGTCGGCTTAAAGTAGGCCAGCTCCACCTGGTAAAACAGCGTGAGGCCGACTATGAGCAGGAACACGGAGAGCGTCGCGAGGAACTTCCCGAACACTATCTCCGTGTCGCTCAACGGGTAGGTGAACAGCAGTTCTATGGTGCCGGATTTCTTCTCCTCGGAAAAGCTTTTCATCGTCAGCATCGGCAGGATGAAGAGCAGAAGGAAGCTCATCGTGGACAGGGTGGGGCGGAGTATGCTCTCGGCCACGGTGAGCCCCTCCACGCGGAACTGGCTCCCGGAGCGGATTAGCTCGAAGCTGTAGCGGGAGTAGTCCAAAACAATCATCAGGAAAAACACGCCCGAAACGAGCAGGAATATGACCCCGACCATATAGGCTATCGGGGTGGAAACGAAGGATTTTAGCTCCCTCAGGTAAACCGGTTTAAGGTTGGACATGCGTTTTGTCCTCCTCTGTCACGATGTCCACGAAGATGTCCTCCAGGCTCATCAGCGACTGTTTCATTTCAAGCAGTCCCCATCCTTTGCCTACGACCGCCGCCGCCAGTTCCCGCCTTAGGTCGCGCGTCATTTCCGTCTCGACGGCAAGCGGCATCTCCCCCTCTTTTGAATAGCCGTCCAAGGACACGTTTTTTACGCCGTCGATGGCGGAGATGAGGGCTTTTGCCTCCTCAAGCGGCGCGTCCAAAGTGAGGTGCACGACGTTCTTTTTTTGGCGGAGGTGGGAGAGGTTTTGCGGTGTGTCCACCGCGATGACCTTTCCTTTGTTTATTATCACAACCCGGTCGCAGACTATGGAGACCTCGGGAAGTATGTGCGTGCTTAAGATAACCGTTCGCCTGCCGGACATGCTTTTTATCAGTTGCCTGATTTCGACTATCTGTTTGGGATCAAGCCCGGCCGTCGGCTCGTCGAGTATCAAGACGTCGGGGTCGTTTATCAGCGCCTGCGCTAGTCCTACGCGCTGTCGGTATCCTTTTGAAAGCTTGCCGATGAGCCTGTTGGACACGTCGGTTAGGGACGTCTCGGCCATGACCTCCGCTATCTTCTCCCTTTTGGCCTTGCCTTTGAGTCCTTTGACTCCGGCGGCGAAATCCATGAACTCCGAAACCCTCATGTCCTTGTA
>Ga0315281_10013746_pt1 | contig 10942 bp, 10 predicted proteins | sample YL17G07_0_MG_FD_204540 | JGI IMG/M metagenome (GOLD analysis project Ga0315281, IMG submission 204540) | Sediment microbial communities from Yellowstone Lake, YNP, Wyoming, USA - YL17G07_0 | ecosystem: Environmental > Aquatic > Freshwater > Lake > Sediment | place: USA: Wyoming | collected... | reverse complement strand
CCCTGCTCGTGCTGACGACGAAGGAGACCTCGGACCGCGTGGCCGAAGCCCTCAGCGAGGCGAAATTCGGCACTTTCTCTCTGGAAATCGAGGACGTCACCCCCACCTCGCTGATCGTCCACCTGAAGAAGAAGCCGTAGGGGCCTGAGGACGGCCGGTACGCGCCCGGCCGGCCGCCTCATCCCGCGTCCATGCCCTCTATTGCCGAGAACCTGGCCCAGGTGCGGAGCCGCATCGCCGCGGCCGCGGGCCGCTCCGGCCGCGCGGCGGACTCGGTGCGCCTGATCGCCGTCAGCAAGACCCATCCCGCGACGGCGGTTGCGGAAGCCTGCGCGGCCGGGCAGGTGGAGTTCGGGGAGAACCGCGTGCAGGAGGCGCTGGAGAAGATTCCCCAGTCCCCGCCGGGCGCGATCTGGCACCTGGTCGGGCACCTGCAGAGCAACAAGGCCCGGTTCGTCCCCGGCGCGTTCCGCATGGTGCACTCGCTGGACTCGGTGCGCCTGGCCGAGGCGCTCGCTCGCCACGCCGAGGCGGCCGGTCGCACGGTCGAGGTGCTGCTGCAGGCGAACCTGAGCGGCGAGGCGAGCAAGTCCGGCGTCCCAGACGGCGCGGCCCTGGAGCCGCTGCTTGCCGCGACGCTGCGCTGCCCGCGGCTGAAGCCGGTGGGGCTGATGACGATTCCGGATCCCGCCGGCGGCGAGGGGCGCACTCGCGCCGCATTCGCGCGGCTGCGCGAGCTGCTCGGGCGCCTGCGGGACTCCTGCGGGGCGGGAGCGGACTTCCGCGAACTGTCGATGGGAATGTCCCAGGACTACGAATGGGCGATCGAGGAGGGGGCGACCCTGGTGCGCGTGGGTACGGCCATCTTCGGCGTACGCAGCGCCTGAAGCCCTCCCGCGCCGTCCCTTAACCAGACCGGCGAGACGAATCCATGGCCCTGCTGATCGAGCTGATCCAAGACGCGGTGACGGTGCTTACCGTCCTGATCGTCGTGCGCGCATTCTGGTCCTGGGTGAGTCCCCATCCCACGAATCCGGCCCAACGCCTGGTGTGGAACCTGACCGAACCGCTGCTGGCACCCGTGCGGGCCGTCCTGCCCGACCTGGGCGGGCTCGACCTGTCCCCTCTGGCGGCGATCCTGCTGCTGCAAGGCCTGGAATACCTGCTGCTGCGTCTGGCGGTGGGGTAACGGCCCTGCGCGTAGACTCAGCCGGTTCCCCCAGCGTAGCTCAGGCCTTCGGAAACCCACTTGGCGATCTGCTGGAGATTCGGCAGGTTGGTCGGTTCGGTGAGGAACTTGGCGCGGCTGTGGTAAACCGCTCCGACCGGGCAGCTGTCGATGACCGAGGACTTGAGCGACTGCACGTGCCGCTCGCCCGGCAGGGAGAACGAGATATGCGCGGAATTGCACGGCGGCTTCGTCTTCGAACGAAAGCTGCATCCGCCCACGCTGATGTCCAGCACCCGCGTCTGCAGCAGCATCACGTCGCGGCTGACCGGCTGTTCCACCTTCACGTCCGCGGGGAAGAAAGCCTGAATCCGCTGCGCCTTGCGCAGGTTCATCGCCGCGATCTTGGAGGGGAATTCGATCAGGTACAGCGCCGGCTCTTCCAGCTTCTTGAAGACGTGGCTCTCAAAGCCCACCAGGTGCGGCCCGAGAGCCATGCGCACGACCATCACGTCGCCGGAGCCGAAAACGCTTCCGTCCAGCACCCCGACGAGCAGGAACTCGTCCCTCTGATTCCCGATGAGGATGCCGCCATGCCGTACGGCTTCGCCCTCCTCTGGTCGCCGAACGTACACCGTCGCGTTCTGGCTGAGTTGCTTGGCGAAGAAATTATGGTCGGGAACGGGCGTGCATTCGTTCGGCATGTCTATCTCGCTGGTTGTAACCTGAGTGCAACGTTTCACCGCAAAGCGTCCATCAACCCCGCCGCTTGCGGCCGCGTGCGAGCGACGTCACGTGTGCCGGCAGGCAATTCCCAGTGCGGACCCGCCTGAGCCCGGCCGGATGTAACGTTTATGCGATCGCTCCGCCGGATTCAGGGCCGGCGAATGTTATCTCTCCCCGACCGTCGCTTACCAGGAACAGGGAAACTTTCCAAGCGAATTTTCCGCTTCGCGCGACGTGTGCCGAATGGCTTCCCGAATTGCGACATTCCCTCCGGCCACCCTCGCTGGAAAATTATGACCTAAAAACGACACACAGGAAAGCACTATTTCCCCGCAATCCAGATCCCCCGGCGGAAAAAAATGTAGCGATCTGATTCTACCTGTGAAAACCCCCATTCTGGCTAAGCGGCTCACGCGAGACAACCCGGCCCCCGCCTTACAGTACGGTTTCGGGCGACGAGGAACCCCACTCCGGCTTGTAGTTCTTCGGCGCCAAGTGCAGTTCGACAAAGACCGGGATGCCGTTCAGCAGGTTGCTGACGATTTCCACGCTGATGGATTCCTTGTCAATGCGATGCCCAAATCGGTCGGCCATCGGATCGTACAGGTATTGGACGCTCTGCCCCTTGGCCGTGCCGTCCTGCCAGATCAGCTTGGCAATCTGGTTCCGATTGGCCGGATCGTTCAGGCGCGCCAGCATTTGGCGCACCTGATCGAAGGTCATGCCGGAATGGAACTCGAAGGTGGTCATCGCTGGCTCCGCTAGGATCGCAACAGGCCCTCGGTGCACGGCAGGCGGCCGCTCCTCCACTGCGCTCAATCCACGGCCAGCTTCAACTGCGCGGTCTCGACCACGGGGCAACCCAGGTGCCGGAACGCCTTGGCGGTGGCCATCCGGCCGCGTGGCGTCTTTTGCAGGAACCCTTCCTGGATGAGGTACGGCTCGTAGACGTCCTCGATGGCGTCGCCCGGCTCCGAGAGCGCGGCAGTGAGGGTGCTCAGGCCGACCGGCCCGCCCTGGAATTTGCGCACGATCACCGCCAGGATTTCCAGGTGGAACCCGTCGAGTCCGTAGGGATCCACGCCCAGCTTGTCCAACGCATCGCGCACCATCGCCAGGGTGATGCGCGTGGCGGCGCCCTCGGAAAAGTCGCGCGCACGCCGCAGCAGCCGGTTGGCCACCCGCGGCGTCCCCCGCGAGCGCCGCGCCAGCTCCAGCGCCGCGTCGGCCTCGATCCCGATGCCCAGCAGGCGCGCCGAGCGCAGCACGACCTCCCGCAATTCCTCGGGCGTGTAGAAACCCAGCCGCAGGGGAATGCCGAAGCGGTCCCGGAGCGGCGAAGACAGCAGCCCGGTGCGGGTCGTCGCCCCCACCAGGGTGAACGGCGGAACGTCCAGCTTGACGGTGCGGGCCATCGGACCCTGCCCGATCAGGATGTCGAGCTTGAAGTCCTCCATCGCCGAGTACAGCACTTCCTCCACCGGGCGGCTCATGCGGTGGATCTCGTCGATGAACAGCACCTCCGCGGGCTGCAGGGAAGTCAGGATGGCGGCGAGATCGCCCTGCCGCTCCAGCACCGGACCGGACGTGCCGCGAATGCCGACGCCCATCTCGCGGGCCAGGATGTGGGCAAGCGTGGTCTTGCCCAGCCCGGGCGGCCCGCTGAGGAGCACGTGGTCCAGGGGCTGATTGCGCTTTTTCGCCGCCTCGATGAAGACCTTGAGGTTGCGCTTGATCTCGACCTGCCCGATGTACTGTTGTAGGGTGAGCGGGCGCAGCGAGACGTCTTGCGAGACGTCCTGGGGGTCGGAGGCCGCGGCGGATGCGTGGTTGGGCAGCGCGTCTTCCATGAGCGTCACGTGGCGGGAGGAATCCTGTCCCGACCCTGGTCCTCGAGGCGGTGCCGGCCCCTGGCGATGCGATCGCGTGCAGTCCGCGCCCGCCGCCGCGCCGGACCTGGCTGAGACGACTCCGGAAACGAGGGCTTTGTCGGCATGCCAGCGGCGCCCTGTACCGCACGCCGTCGCGTCGGAAAGTACCGGCGGGCGCTGCGATTCGCGCAGTGTAGCAGGTCGGCCGCAGCGGGAGAATCGGGCCGAAACCGCCGGCCCCCACCCCGGACGCCCGCCTCCGGACCGCAACTCGACACTAGCATACTCCATCGGATTGGGTCCGCATGATCGGGAATCCGGCAGCGGAGGATCGCCGCAAGTGGAACGCGCGCTACCGGAATTCCGCCGCTGACGCCGCCCCCGTGCGCCCGGCGCCCCACGCGCTCGCGCTGCGCTGGCGCTCGCGTTTCGCGGGGGGCGCCATGCTGGATGCGGCCTGCGGCCTGGGCCGGGGCCTGGCCGGAGCGCTCGGAGCGTTCGCCCCGCTGCACGCGGTGGACGTGTCGGACGAGGCCATCCGGGCGGCCCGCCGCCTGTTCCCAGAGGCGCGGGTGCGCTGGATCGTGGCGGACGTGACGGCGCAACCCTGGCCCGACGACGCCTTCGGCTTGGTGTGCAGCTTCGGCTTCACCGATCTGGACTTCCTCGGCCGCGCGCGCTCGTTCATCCGGCCCGGCGGTATGCTCCTCTACGAGGGTTTCGCCCGCAGGCAGCTCGAGCTACGGCCCGACATGAACCCAGCCTGGACCGTCACGGTGCGCCAGCTGGCCGAGCTGTTCGCCGGCTGGGAGACGCTCGAGACCGGCGAGACCGCTGCGCCGCCGTACCTGGTGCGCTGCGCTGCGCTGCGACCGGCGGGGAGCTAGCCGCCCTATGCGCTACTGGTGGATCTCCCTTGCGATCTATGCCGCGGCCCTGGCCGCCGGACTGCTCCTGCCCGGCGTGATCCTGGTCATCCATCAGCCGAACTTCCTGCAGGGATTCCTCATCTATAGTGCGACGGCCCTCATCATGGGCAGCGCGGCCCTGTGCCTGACGCTGATGCTGGCACGGGTGCTGTTCCCCGAGTTCTGGTGGATCGGGCAGGTGCTCGGCCAGGACGTTTTCGAAATCCAGGGCGTGTACTTCATGGGCCTGCGCCTGACACGGGTCCCGGACCGCTTGCAGCGGCTGTTGTTCGGCGTCGGAGAGAAGTTCCGCCGTTGGGACGCGGCTTTCGGGATTGCCTGGCTGCTGCTGCTGATCTTGCACGGCCTGAGTGCGATCGCCTCCCAGCAGGCGCTGTCGTCGCTGCTGCCGCGGCAAGTGCGGCTGCCGGAGACGATGCACACGGCCCTGCTCTCCGACCTGCCCGCGTTGCGCGCGCTGGGCCGGCCGTGGAGCCTGGACTCCAAGCTGCTGCGCCAAATGCAGGCCGAGGTGGACCTCCTGCACTCCAAGCGCGGCAAGACGGAAGCCGACTGGCTGCGCCTGGCCCAGCTCGACCTGGCGCGGGCCTTCAAGCTGCGCACGAACCTGCGCGACCCGTTCACCTTCTCGCCCAGCGATCGCTTGTTCTTCGTACGCGGCACGGGCGCCCTGGCCGCCGACGCAGTGACGCAAATCCTCGCCGTTCCCGAGGCGAAGCGGGCTCCGCTGACGCGCGGCGCACAGACCTTGCTGGGCTTTTTCTACCTGTGCGAATACAATTACCCGCGGGCCGAGCGTGCGCTGAACGAGGCGCTGAACCGGGCGGGGGCGCCGGACGATTCGGGCATTCCGCTGGTCTGGACGCGGCTGCTTGCCGCGCAGGTGGCGCTGCTGCGGGACCAGCCGAAGCGGGCGCGCCTGCTGCTGGCGGCGGACGCGGAAACGCCGGGTCTGCCCGGAGCGGTGCAGGCCCTGCTGATGGAGCATATGGCCGAGGCGCTGCGGCTGGACCGGGAAACCAAGCTGGCCAGGGAGTGGCTGGCTCGCGCCGGTGCGCTGTACAAGTCCCTCGGCGACACGGCCGGCCAAGCGCGCGTGATCTTGCGCGAAGCCAGCGTACTGGGCGATGAGGCAAAACTGGCGCGGGCAGGCGCCGCCCTCTCGGAAGCTTCGGCACTGGCCGAGACGGCGCGCGATCCGTTTACGCTGAACATGGTCGTGCGCGCGGCGCACCTCCTCCCCGCGCCGGAGTAGGACGGTGCCGGACGCCGTTTCCGCGGCTCGCACCGGGCTCGACTGAAGAAATAGGGCGAGCCACGCCCGGCCTGGGGGTGGCCGCACCCGCGACCGGCAAGGGGCGCGGCGCCTCGATGCATATACGCCATCCAGGGAAGGAGGCGGCGATGAACCCCGTTCCCCCATTCGCACGGCGCCGTTCCGGCCCCTGCTCCGCGGCAGGGCGGGATGGCCTGCCCGCACCATCCACTGGGCTTTGCCGCGCCGGCCGGCGGGGCGGTCCAGGCGCAGGCGCGCGGGATGCCGCCGCGCCCTGCCTGCTTCCGCTGCTGCTGGTCATTGCCCTCCTCGCGGCGCGGCCGGCGTCGGCGCAGGAGCTTGAGCCGGGCGTCAATACGGCGGGCATCATCGACTATCCCACCGCATTGGACCAGCGCACCGCCAACATCGCGCACGGTTCGATCGACATCGTCGATCTGGCCGCTCCGGACCTGCGCGTGGCCAACCTGCGCTACGGACGGCAGCTGGGCAACCTGCAGCTGCTGGCGGACTTCTACGGCCGCACCGAACCCGTGCGCGCGTTCGACTACGGCGAAGTCAAGGCGAAGCTGCGCATCGTCAACCTCGACGCGTTGCGCACCTACTTCGCCGTGGGCGCGCTCGCGCGCTGGAGCGACCAGAAATCCAAGGACGAGTCGGTGCTGGACAACAAGCCCTACTCGCTGCTGGGCGTGTTCACCACAGAGCTTTTTCCCTTCGAGCAGTGGGGCGCATTCTTGCTGAACGTGTACCTGGACAACCGCTTCGCCGACGCGGGACTCAAGGTGCAGGTCTACGAGGGCATCCGGTTCGTCACCGAAGCGGATTACCATCACGGGGACATCAACGCGCAACCGAACAAGTGGCGCTTCAAGGCGGGACTGGAGTTCGAGGGAGAGCGCAACTTCTACGCGCAAATCTTGTACGACGATGTCCTGAAACACAGCCGGCTGCAGATCGGCACGGGCTTTTGAGTGCGCGGGCCATTCGCGCGGGAAGGGTGGCGCCCGGCCTGCGCCGCCGGGTGAGGGCGCTCAGCCGCGCACGAGCGGATTGCGGATCAGGGCGATGGTCTTCACATATTCCGCCCGCCGCTTGTCCCGGTCGCTCAGGATCTGGATCCCCTGCAGGTTGAGGAAGTCGTCAATCTGGGACATCGCCTTCTTGCAGGTCTGCAGCACCTCGTCGCGCATGGCGACGCGCTGATTCTGGTTGCGCTCCTTCAGCATCTCCTTGGACAGCAGGCTGGCCAGCCAGATCGTCGTATGCAGATCCTCCGGATCCTGCTGGGCGAGATAATGCAGGCGGCGGATGATCTTCCCCGGGCCCTCGCCGCCCTTCAGCCGGTTCTGCAGCGTGCGCTTCTGGTGGCGGCACTCCAGCATGGTCAGCGTGCGATTCGACGCCACGAGCAGCTCGGCGCGCTTCTTTTCGATCGACAGCCCGCGGCGCGTCTCGTCCACCGTGAGCGTAAGCGGCTCGCGCTCGAAGACGAAGGTCCAGTCGGCCAGGCGGCGCACGAAGGGCTCCACTTGGTTGCGCGTTTCCATCGTCGAGAGCAGCTTGGCCAAATAGGTCTTGTAGAGGTTCTGCACCAGCAGATCCTCCACGTAGGTTTTCGCCAGGCCGTGGACGGGCTTTATGCCCTCGTTGATCTGGTTGCCGAGCTGACCGTAGGCCTGTTTCGCGGCGTCGAACTGGACCTTGGCTTCCTGGACCGCCTCGGGCGTGATCCCCCCCTCCTGCGCGTGAAACCGCTGCAGGACGCTTTCCGCGTCCTTCATGGCCTTGATGTGGCCCAGAATGGCCTGATAGTTCTCCTCGGCCATGGTACAAATGGGGCGCAAGGTCGCCAGTTCGTCGGGCAGGCAATCGCCGGGCTTGGTGATGACGGGCTGCAGCAGCTCGTCCACGCGCTCGGACATGGATTCAGCCATGGGTCTCCCGCTCAAAGGACGGCGGCTCTCCGGCTGAGGCGACCGGGGGCCGTTGTTGCACCGCTATGCCCCAACTATTGAACGCGCCCACCCGGCGTCAGGACCCCGCGCGGCAACAGGTCCCATGGCCGGTGCGCCGGACGAGCTCCCATGCTGGTTAAACTGATCGCCCTGGGACTCTCGCCACCCGTCTGGAAAAACGTCTTTCACCACATCCGCATCCAGCTGTCCGAGGCGCCTTTCGCCGCGGCGATATTTTCGACGGCGGAAGAAATCGCGTACCTGCAGCGCGACTATTTCCCGGTCGTCTGGCAGCGCGAGAACCCCGACTTCGTGTTCAGCGAGGCGCCGGCGGGCCGCGAGTGGAACCAGCGCCTGCGCTTCCTCGCCGCGGTGCAGCGCCAGCCGCCCGAACTGCGTCCCCGGCTCGTGCTCGCCCTGCCAGCCCTGGATCACAGCTTGCGCCAGCTCATCCAGGGGCCATACCCCATCCGGGTGATCCTCGACAATGGCTCCCGCTTCCGCATCTCGGACCCGGCGATGGTGGTGGACGCCTTTCCCGCCGGATTTCCCCGCCTGGCCGTCCACGATCATCTCACGCGCATCAAGCTGCGGCAAAGGCGCGGCAAGGTGGACGAAATTCCGCCGCTGCGGCTCGCCCAGGGCGTCGTGCTGAGCCTGGAGGAGCTCTCCGCGGTCGAGCAGCTCGGCGAGCGGATGGAGCCTCAGGAGTGGCTGCGGCGCGTAGCCAAGGCCGAGAAGTTCAAGCTGCCGCGGGGCATGCCGCTGGGCCTGCTGCGCGAGGCGAAGGGCCTGTACCTGTTCCCCGGCGTGCCGGTGAATCGCGTGCGCGGGGTGTGCGTGGGGGAGGTCGAGTACACGCACCTGCTCGACATGGGCCAGCTCACGCTCCAGTCGGCTCCCTTCGGCGCCACGCTCGCCTCGATCCAGGAGGCGGCCCAGCGCCAGGCGCGGCGCCATGAGCAATTCGCGCGGCGCCTGTTCGAGGCGGGGGCGAAGCGGGACCTGCCGGTCGTCTGCGGCGGCAAGATTCCCTTGCTGAACGAGCTCTTCGCCGAGCGGCTCGCCGCCGAGGGCTTCTGCCGCGTCTCCACGCTCCACGAAATCCGCGAGGACCTCTTCCGCGAGCCCACGCTCCTCATCCGCCTCACTCCTTTCGAGTCGGCCAGCTTCGGGGCCCAGGTCGAGCCGCCGCTCGTGTTCGCTCTCGAGGAGGAGATGGCCGCGGCCCTGCCCCCCCTCGCCGGACTGCCCGCCCCCGAAACGGTGCCCTTCGTCGCGGCCGAGCCGGCCGAGCCGCTCGCCGAGCCGGAGCTGGCCGAGCGCAAAGGGCTCCTGCTCGTCCGCGCGACGCGGGCCGGCGCCGGCCGCGACATGGCCGACAAGCGCCTGCTGCTGCTGCGCCAGGAGCACGCCGTGCTCGACGCCGCCGTCTCGCAGCTCGCCGCGCTGCTCGAAGCGAAGGACTCGCTACTCGTCTGGAACGGAACGCTGCCGGCGCAGGCGAGCCAGGTGCTCGTCTTCAGCCACGACCAGGAGGAGGCCGGCGCGGTGTTGCACGCCTTGCCGGGCGTGCCCAAGAAGCGCTGGTTCGACCTGTCATCCTTCACCAGCGCGGAATCCATCCAGGCCCTCGCCCGCGCTCCGCTGGAGGAATACCGCCGCAACGGCATGCTCATCATCACGGCTTCCTCCCGCGAGCGGCTCAACGCCCTGCGCGAGCGCCTCGACCGGGAACGCGCCCAGGCCGGCCGGCAGGTGGAGGAAGGGGAGGCGGCGCTCGCCTACTTCCAGGGGGAGCTCGAAAAGGCCATTGCCGCCCAGCATGCCCTGACGCGACGCTGGCTCCGCACCGCCCTCACGGATCCACTGGAGAGGGAGCGCGCGCGCCTGATGGATCAGCTGGACCACGTCGGCCGCCGGCACGAGCGGCAGTGGCTCGCGCGCGCCATGATCCACCGGGTGCTCGTGATCGGCTCCTCCGCGGAGAATCGCCCCGCCCTGCTCGAGGCCTGCCGCCAGCTCTATCCGGCCTTCAACGAGGAGCACTCGGTCGTGGTTCCCTACGACTTCGAGATGCTCGACGTCCTGCCCCGGGACCTGGCCGACGCGCTGACGCGCCAGGCGAAGGAGCGGGGCCTGGACGAGGCCGGCGTCCGCGAGCGGCTGGATTCCGCCCTGGCGGACCGGAACGACGCCCTCTGCGAGAGCTACCTGAACCTGTTGGGCAACGAGCTCAAGCCGATGCTGGCCGACCTGATCCTGATCGAGCAGCGGATGCCGGTCGCCGGGACGATTCTGGCCTTCCTGCGCGAGCGCATCTCCGGGCTCAAGCACGCGCCCGCCGTGCTGATCCTGCCGGAGTACTGGGCGCCGCCGCCGCTGGAGCCGATGCCCTGGCCGAATACGCGCGTGGCGGTGCTGCGCCGCGTGGGGGCGCTCACCGCCCGCGAGTGCGAGCAGATCCTCCTCGCTATCCATCCCGCCTAAGCCATGGAACGAGTTCCCCACCCGGCGCACGGCACGGCCGCGCAGAGCAGTCTGGAGGCCCTCGAGTGGCCCCGCCTGCTCGACGCGCTGTCCGCCCGCATCTCCACCGCGCCGGGCCGCGACGCCTTCGCCGCCCTGCGGCCCTTGCCCGGCGGGGACGCGGTGCGCCGCTCGCTCGCGCTGATCGAGGAGCTGAAGACCCTCTTGCAGGAAGGCACGGCGCTGGATTTCGCGGGCGTGCAGCCGATCGGGGCGCTGATCGAGCGCGCGGAAAAGGAGGGCGCGCTGAGCCTGGAGGAATTGGGCGCGGTGCTGGCGACGCAGCAGGCGGCGTTGCGGCTCTCCGGCGCCCTCACGGCCTCGCGCGAGCTGCCCGGCCTGCGCGAGCTGGCCCAGGCGCTGCATGCCGAGCAGGCTCTCTGCGCGACCCTGGGCGAAGCGTTCGCCCCCGATGGCACGCTGAGCGAGCGCACGTATCCCGCGCTGGCCCGGCTGCGGGAGGAGATCGCGCGTCAGCGGGACGC
>Ga0315281_10013745_pt1 | contig 10942 bp, 12 predicted proteins | sample YL17G07_0_MG_FD_204540 | JGI IMG/M metagenome (GOLD analysis project Ga0315281, IMG submission 204540) | Sediment microbial communities from Yellowstone Lake, YNP, Wyoming, USA - YL17G07_0 | ecosystem: Environmental > Aquatic > Freshwater > Lake > Sediment | place: USA: Wyoming | collected... | reverse complement strand
ACGACGGCTGGTGGCCCGATCAAAATCCAGCACGGTCGATGATCTGCATCACTGGTAACGGCGCAAGACCATGCCGAATTTGATCGTCTATACAGACTTGGATGGTTCACTCCTGGACAGCACGACCTATTCCTATAAGGCGGCCATACCGGCCCTCACTGCGCTCCGCGAGCAAGGTATTCCCCTCGTCTTGGTGTCGAGTAAAACGCGCGCGGAAATGGAACCGCTTCGACAACGCCTCGGCCATCGTGACCCATTCATTGTTGAAAACGGCGGCGCGGTATTCGTTCCTCATGGCCTCTTCGATTTCCCCTTGGAACGCATGCGAACCAGGTCTCCCTATCAGGTCATCGAATTAGGCCTTCCCTATCACATGCTGCGAGATGTACTGAAACAAATCGAAGATGCTGTTGAAACGCCGTTACAGGGCTTTGGCGACCTGTCGGTAGAAGCCATCATGCAGGTGACCGGCCTCCCACATGCCGACGCCATCCTGGCAAAGCAACGGGAATACGACGAGCCCTATCTCCTGCAAGGCCCTCAGGCGCTCATCGAAGAAGTCTGCCGGCAAATCGTCACCCGGGGTCTTCGATGGACAAAAGGGGGGCGGCTATTTCATCTGATGGGGGAGAACAATAAGGGGGAGGCCGCGTCCGTGCTCCTGCGTTGCTACCATCGCCAACAACGCATGAGGGGACAAGCGGAACGGATCGAAACGGTTGCGATCGGGGACAGTATCAATGACGCCCCCCTACTCGCCATGGTGGATTACCCGATTCTTGTCCAGAAACCGGACGGATCCTACGACCCTGACATTCACCTGTCAGGAATGGTTCGTGCTCCAGGAATAGGGCCGGTGGGATGGAATGAAGCGGTTCTGGATCTATTGGCACAGGTATCATAAGCAGCTGCCTGAACCTTAACCTTCAGAAAGCTGGCGGACTTTTCCAGCATCCTGCTATATGACCGTCATCGACTCGATGATCGCCGACTATCAGTGCCGCTAGCACCTGTCTCTTCTGCACACTAAAATCTCAGCACTCAGCACTTCCCAGAACTAGTCCTCTTCCGGATTGATGATATGGAGGCCCGCCGAACGACAGGCCGTCAGCAATTGTGTATCGGCACTGACAATGGTCAGCCGCAAGGGCTTGAGTTCCAAAGCCAGTGCCAGATGCAAGACCTGCGGCGATCGGAGGACAGGATACTCCAACGCGAGTTCTTTCGTCGCCAGGTACGTCTGCATCGTCGGGGCAATGAACTGGTAGAGCCCCTCCTGCGATTCTCTCTCGAACTTATGGATCACCGAGTAACAATCGTCTCGGGTGATCTCTCCGTGGTGGGCTCGATTCGCGAAGACCGTATAAAAATCGGTCACGGACCACGTCGGCAGAATCGCCACTTTGCTCCGTTTCACCATGAGCCTGCTGATGATGCGTGTGCCGCGCTCCATGCTGTACCGTTTCACCAGCGCCGTTGAGTCGAAATAGTAGTATGGCATACGATCACACTCTCCCCTTCAGAATGATGGCGGCCAAAGGGCCCGACATTTTCGAGAGCCGATCTTGGAGTTCGTCCAGTGGCAGCTCGTCATACCCCTCCTTACGGAACTTGTCGGCTAGGTTGCCTTGATTGAACGACGCCGTGTCCTTCTTGAGGCGCTCACCCAGCCGGCGTTTCGCCAAGCGACTGGGAATCCGCTGTTTTGCGACCGTCAACCCGCGGCCACGGCTGCGTGGTGCACGAGTTGATATTTGTCCTGCTTCCGGCTTCGATTTGGCCATATCCGCCCTCTCTCTCTGAGTTAGTGAGGTGCTGACGCCGGCGTAGAGACCGACCCGTCCCGCGGACATCCCGCAGGCAGGCTCGCCTGTGCCGGCAGTTCCAACTCTCCATACACATGTGCCGCAATGGCCTTCGCCACATCGGCAGAAAACTCTTGCTGCATGACACGCACAGCTTTGGCTGTAGCCTCCCGATCTGACAAATGGCCTTCCTTGCCACCCTTCGACAAGGCGCCGACCACGCGCTGGCTGGTCAAGTCCACGACTTCGAAATCGCTGCACCATCGCACGAACTTGAACTGCGGATCGCGCACGTCGATCGGCCACAGCCGCACCACGCCCCGCACGAGCAACTCCGGGGATGGACCGCTGGAATCGCCAACCATCGAAGGATCCCCTCCCCACAGCCGACTCGTGACTTGAAGCCCTTCCTTCAGCAATCCCTCCGTCAAAGCACGTTGCGCCGGTTCAGCCTGGTCGCCGGTCACCGCAACCGCCAGCACCAGATTCGTGGCAAGGAACTGTTCGAGTTCGTGTGTGAGTTCGCTCACGCGGTAGGCCGCGGCGGCACCCTGCCCGCTCGGCCGAATCACCCGAAGGTCGGCGTTATAGGTCTCCCGCAGCACCAGATTTCTGGCAGCCCGTCTCAGTGCTCTGACACGTGCCAGCTTATCGGAGGGGTGATGGGCCTCCTCGACATCGTCTCTGATCGATCGGTCCAGCTCGGTAATCCGTTCCATGAACGATGTCTCTGCCTGAGGCCGATGCATCCCCGCCAAAGCATAATGGAGTCCTTTAGGCGCATCGACCCACCGATCGACGATCCGGACGTTCTCCAACACTTTGTCGGTCGACACACGGGTCAGATTATCGAGCGTCAAACGTCGTTCAGCGCTGCTCTGTCCGCGCTGCTCGATCACCAGGTACGATTCCCAGTCTTTCGCTTGTGCGCTGACCTCGGCTTTGAAAATACGGGCGACCGCTGCATAGGCGCGATCCTCGGCTGCCGCGCGACTCTCCGCCTGTCCCACACCGACGAGATATTGTCCGGACGGATAAGCAGCACTCACCCCATCGATCCAATCGGGTTTCGCTTGTTCTCCAAACCATGCGCAGCCGGATAGTGCAACCAATGCCGTCAGCACCATCCCGATTCGGCGGACGAACTGCGATCCGTCTATCATGGCATCACCCGTTGAAGAAGCACGGCGGTCTCACCAGGTCCGAGGAACAGAGTCCGCATGGCCTCAGGCTTCAGAAGGTCATGAGACCCGCCGGCTAGCTGGTTCTGCACCTGGTAGCGCCCAGGCGGGACCCAGATCCGCGCGAGATGAATTTCATCGGGCAACGTCTGCCAGCTCCGCTTATCGGCCTCTTCGGACGCCACCGCGAGGCCTTTCGTCAGCAGGCCGACGAGAAGACCGACCCATGGCCCCGCATCTTTACCCGCTGCCTGCTGAGCCCCTCTCGTCGCTGCCTCGGCCATCGCAAACTTCGTGGCGGCACGGGCAAGAGCCTTCGTGGTAATTCCAGCCATTCGTTCCGAGAGCGCCTTCTCTGCTAAAGCCGTCACGTTATGTACCAACTCAGTGTTCACCGTCACCCGTGTGCCATTGTCCGAAATGAGGCTTACCGTATCGACAGGCATCGGCACTTTCTGCTGGATAAGCCGCGGTAAGGCCACGCGGACAACCCGCCCGTTAAGCCCGTACAAGACTGTGTCCATCGCCCGATTGGACTGTTGAGTCGCCTGCGAGAACCCACGGTTCAGGAGCACCAACTGGAGGGCGTTGAGACTGATCGGCAGGTCAAGAAACTGATCCTCCTTGCGTGGTGCGCGGCCATTATAGCTGATCACGACAACTTGAGCGAGTTGTTGCAACGCCTGACTCGTTTCCCATTTCGTATCGGGAAACATATGTTTGTACTCCGCCAATTCTTGAGTAAAGTGCAATGCCTCGGCCGTTCGTAATAGATCTGCCCGTAACTGGGACGGAACGGCCGTGTGTGACCATGAGCGGGTGGCCTCAAAGGTCTCGTATGCATTTCGATAGGCAATAAACGCATTGTTCACATCGCCGGTGCTCTCATAGAGAATGCCGCTCAGGTAGCGCGCAAAGCTGTCCTCCCGATAAGCATTCTTCTCCTTCGTTCGATCCGACAGGACGTTGAGCCGGTGGTCGATACGCCGAGCTTCGACCAGCGCATCTTGCCACTGACCCAACGACGCATAATTGAGTGCCTTCAGCACATTGATCAACACCTGTTCATAAGGATCGCCCTCATAGGGGAGCGCCGTATCATTTGTCATGAACGCGAGCGCTTCCGTTCGAACTTTTCGAGTATAGAGACGATCCAGCTCCTCTTCAGCTTGTTCCAAGACGGTGTTGCTTTGCTGATAGTCGCCAGCGAGGTGAAGGGTCATCCCTCGATCCATGCCATAAAGCACCAGGCTTTTTTCGCCATATTCCTTTTCAGCCTGCTGGACGACGGCATCGGCGCCCTTGGGGTCGTTGGCGCGAAGACTTGATTCGATGAGGAGATACCGGTTGACCGAGGGGCCGCAACCTGCAAGCAGCACGAACGCCAACACGGCAAAGAGAAACTGGGCGGAAGTAAAAAAGCCCCACCGTGCCGGAACAAGGGCGGTGGGGCGTGAGGCAAGAGGGCTCAACAGATGTCGCAGAGCTTAAAAGATGGAACGTTTCTTTTCGATGACTTTCTTGATCTTCTTCTGACCGTACCAGACCTTGGCATTGCTCTCCAAATCTACCATTTGCAGATCGATCTGGTAGAACACCGCCTTCGTGCCCTCGGCCTCGTCGAGGATCGTCGCAATAGTGCCCTTCATCATGTAATCGGCACCGATCTCTTTTCCCGGCGCTTTCTGCGTATCCTCTCGCGCATACATCGCTTGCTCTTTCCGCTCGGTGCGAAGTTCCTCGCGATCTCCCTTCCCCGCCACAAACGTAACTTTTTGTGAGTTCGTGAGCTCACGTTCAAGATCGGTCACAAACGTACTGACGTTGATATGTTCGTGGCTGCTGTTCTGGATGGCCCCAACGACGACGACCGGCTGGCGCCGCTTCGAGCTGGAGAAGTTGTTGAGCCACGGATACTCCAGCGCCTCCTTGACCATAGACTCCGCAACCATCCTGGAATCGGTATCGTTCCAACGCCCGCTCAAATCCGTGACGACCCCTGAGTCGACCCTGGTTATTTTGGTCTCCTGCGCACAGCCTGCCAGCAACAACAGCGCCAGGGCCACGAGCCCGATTCGTCCTCTATCCATGACGATCACGCGATACCTCCTCGCAGATACTGCAATTGGCGGTCAACCGAGTAGGGGCCTTTAGCGCGGCGCACGTTTATCTTCTTCTTTTTCAAGCCGCTCAAAAAGCTTATCTGCGTTCTTTCTGACGAAGTCACGGACCTGCGCGTTAAGTTCCTTCGCCTGCTCGAGATTATTCTTCATTTCCTCGAGATTCAGCTTGGCCAACACGTAGTACGTGCCAGTTTTCTCATCCTTGTAGCGATCGATGGGGCGCACACCGCTGAGGGTCGCGGTCGTTACCGTTTTAATGGCCCGCTCGACATTCTGCTCTTCAGTATTCTTGGTAAAGTCTCCGGCCGTCGTGGAGGCCGCATAGTCGCGCATCAAGTAGCCGGTGTAGGTTTCAAAGGTCTTGGCGATTTCAGCTCTGGCGCGATTTTCCGCAGTGTCCCAGGCCAGCGGCTCATTCCGAACCCCAACCACGGACCCGACGCCATAAAAGCCTTTGCTATCCTTCTCGTTGAACGCCCCTGACCCTTGCTTCACCCAATTCGGAGGACCGCCGCAGGCAGCAAGTCCGATCATCAGGGCGATAGCCACTCCTCCCCCGACCAACCTCGACCTGAACCCCTGTACCCTATTCATGTGCATGCCTCCTTAGTGATGATCAGGATGGTGAAACGGCGACGTGCCAGGGACAGATGCCTGCAACGAACGTTCGGGAATTGAACTGAGTTCATGCTAACATGCACCCCTAGCCCAGTCAACGAAACCGACGGCCGACGGCCGATGGTTGAGAGTCTCACTGTTCCCCTAACGGAGGATACCCGTGGCAGACATTCAAATCGATGACGGCATCATTAAGATTCTGAGCCTGGAAGTTCAAGACCCCAAAGCGGCCGCAGTCCTCGCCGATTATCCTCAAGCCCGCTGGGCAGAAATTACAAGGAAGGCAGTCAAAATTGGGCTAGGGTACCTCAAGGGAGGCGAAAAACCCTAGCAACAAGCTGCTGAAAATTCCGCCAGCAGAAGAAGGCCGTTATTGGGTTTGTCTCGTTTGTTTGGTTAAACCAGACAGACCTGATGAACCAGACAAACAAAACAAACCAGTTTGAGCATCCTGCTACGGCTTCGCGGGGGTTGACTGTGCCACAGCAGCTCGGGCACGGGCATGGTTCCCCCCAAGTTCGAGATAACGCGTGAAGGCTTCAACCGATTTGGGCTGATCTTTCATCTCGTCGGCGTAGAGGATGCCCAGCGAGAAATAGACATCCACGTAGTTGGGATTGACCACTAGCGCCGCCCGCATGGCACGCTCAGCTTCGGCATACTGCCCGCGCTTTTCGTGAATCAACCCGAGCGTATACTGAGAGTCCGGGTTCATCGGCGCATACTGCACCGCCAGCTTCGCTACAGACAACGCATCGTCAAGGTTCGGCAGCACTTCTAGCAGCACATAACTCTTGAGCACATAGGCGTCGCCGAACGCGGGATCGTATTCCAAGGCTTTATCTAGCCGCACCAACGCTTCCTCAGGCGATTTCCCGGTTTGAAGAAGCGCGAAGGCTTGTTCATACTGCATCTTCGCAGCCTGTCGTCGATCGGCCGGAGACTGGGGCTCTGCGCCCATGATAAAGGCGGCCTTTCGGCCCTCGATCAACACCGTATCCCCTTCCCCTTCAAGCTGTACAAAGAGGGGATGCTGGGTGTCCTTCGACAGTTCCAGAACTTGCTGCTTCACATAGTCTCCAACTTCCGAGGCCATGAGCCATCCGTTTCTATTACGATCCGCCATGCCACTCAGCCCGTTCACCAACACCTGCACAAAGAGACTCCTCCCGTTCTTCTGACTCAAAGACTCACCCTTATCGCCCGCCGTCAACACTTGCACGGCTCGCCGCTCCATATCGTCTTCCGGAGCCAATCGCCCTTCTAGAGAAAGTGGCTGAGCCGTGCTCACCTCCCACCCACGAACCGCAGCATTCAAGATAAAGAGGGTGTGCTTGGATGCGCTACGCCGGCTAAATTCTTTTAGTTGTTCAAATGTCACCGATTTGGACACATTCCCCATCTGCGCATCCCAGGGAACGAGATACCCAAGTTCCTTGCCATCAAGGTCCTGCGTGACACCGGCATGGCCTGTGAAATAGAGCACAAGCCGATCGTATCGGCCAACCTTGCGGGGCAAAAAATCAGAGAGCGTCTGCTGCAGGCGGCGAACACTCGCATCCTTGTCGTAGAGCTCGACGACCTCGTCGAAGCCCAGTTGGCGAAACGCCTGGGCCACCGCTTTGGCATCTTCAATCGCGCCGGGAATTTTCGGAGCCAGGAGATAGTTCTCCACCCCGATGACAATGGCCCACGACTTGTAATACAGCCCTTCCGGCTTCCCCAGTTGGGCGGACGCCGATGGCAGACAGAACGCCGACACCAGCGAGCAGACAAGAACCGCGAGGAGGAAGTGTCGCGATTGTCGGTGGATGATCAGTATCATCAATGAGACCGGCCTCAGTGCGTGACGCGTAATAAATTGACCCTACTCTCGCCTCTGCGCGCCTGTCAAGAAACGGCAGACCGAGGTCTCAGAGCATCTGAACGGCTCGAGCGTGACACGGCGTACTCCTCTCTCCCGTACCAAGGTATGGTTGAGTTCCCCCCACCCCTCCAGCATAATGCGCATGAATTGTTTCGCACCTTGATCTGAAGGAGTCATCGCACTATGTCGGAGAACATCGATACGCTCCTCAAGGAAAGCCGTGTATATCAACCAACCGCTCAGACCAAAGCCGCTGCCTATATTCAGGACTATGAGAGCGCCTACAAGAAGTCGATCGCCGACCCTGAGGGCTTCTGGAGCGACGTCGCCAAGGAGCTAGAGTGGTTCTCCCCCTGGACTAAGGTTCTGGAATGGAATTACCCATGGGCCAAGTGGTTCGTTGGCGCCACGTGCAACATAACCTATAACTGTCTAGACCGTCACGTCAAAACCTGGCGCAAGAACAAAGTCGCCGTTATCTGGGTGGGTGAGAACGACCAAGAACGGGTCATCACCTATAGCGAACTGTACAGGCAAGTCAATCGTTGCGCGAATGCGCTCAAGAAACTTGGGCTCACCAAAGGCGACCGGGTTACGATCTACCTTCCAAAAGTTCCAGAACAGATCGTGGCCATGCTCGCTTGCGCACGCATCGGCGTCATTCATAGCGTGGTGTATTCAGGGTTCAGCGCCCCGGCTCTCGCGAACCGCATTCAAGACGCCGAATCCAAACTGGTCATTACGGCCGACGTCGGGTTCGATCGAGGAAAGATCCTCAACCTCAAGTCAGTGGTCGATCAAGCCGTCGCCAATTCTCCCTCCGTCGAACATGTCGTGGTTTTACGGCGACAGACTCCGGGTGTCAGCCTATCCACGCCGAAAGAAATCGATTGGCAAGACTGGCTGAAGGAGGAGAAAGCCGTCTGCGAGGCCGAGCAGCTGGATGCAGAACATCCACTCTACATCCTCTATACGTCCGGCACCACCGGGAAGCCGAAGGGCGTGGTCCATGTCCACGGCGGGTATATGGTCGGGACCTACATCACCACGAAATATGTCTTCGATCTCAAAGAAGAGGATGTCTACTTCTGTGTCGCCGACCCGGGCTGGGTCACCGGCCACAGTTATATTGTGTATGGTCCCCTCCTCAACGGCGCCACGATCCTCACAGCTGAAGGCAAGCCGGACTATCCGAACCCGGGCCGCTGGTGGGACTTGATTGAACGCTATGGGGTCTCGATTTTCTATACGACTCCCACCGCCATTCGCCTGCTTATGCGTTACGGAGAAGACTGGCCCAAGAAATACGATCTCTCCACCCTCCGCATCCTGGGCAGCGTGGGCGAACCGATCAATCCGGAAGCCTGGGAATGGTTCCATCGCGCAGCCGGTGGGGACAAACCGATCATGGACACCTGGTGGCAGACCGAAACAGGGGCCATCATGATTACCCCCCTGCCATCCGTTCCTTTGAAGCCAGGCTCCGCCACCAGGCCATTTCTCGGCATCGAAGCCGATGTCGTAGATAGTGCAGGCAACAGCCTCCCTGCCAATGCCGGCGGCCTTGCCGTCATCAAAAAGCCCTGGCCCTCGATGATGCGAACCATCTACAAAGACCCGGAGCGTTACAAAACCTATTGGAACACGATCCCGAACTGCTACACCGCAGGCGACATCTGCCACAAAGATGAAGACGGCTACATGTGGTTCATGGGCCGCGCCGATGACGTGATCAAAGTGGCCGGCAACCGGCTCGGCACCGCCGAAGTAGAAAGCGCCATCGTCAGCCACCACGCCGTGGCGGAAGCTGCGGTGATCGGCAAACCGCACAAGCTCGTCGGCGAGTCCATCAAGGCCTTCGTCATTTTAAAGCAGGGAGAAGTGGACAGCCCAGCCCTGATCCAGTCGATCAAGGATCAAGTGATGAAGGAGTTGGGCAAAATTGCCGTACCATCAGAAATCGACATCGTGCCCTCGCTCCCCAAAACCCGGTCCGGAAAAATCATGCGGCGGGTGCTCAAGGCGAAAGAGCTCGGACAGGACCTTGGCGATATCTCGACGATCGAAGATTGATTCAACCGGCTTCAAGGCCAGTGATCGATGAGACGTCTGTGTACTCAATGAAATAATCGGAGGCTGGTCATGTATTCAGCAACAGGTCCCAGAATCACGATTGCAATCGGAGTGTTGGCACTCAGCCTGGCAGCAATCAGCCCGGCCGGCACCTGGGCCGCCGAACCAGCTACGCAGGAGAAGCAGGCGAAAAAGCCGGCACAGGTACGCACAAGCGCGCTCGCCTCAAAAGCAACCGCTCCAAAGTTCGCGACGGCAGAGACTGCGGGAAAAGGTCCCTCCTGTTTCGGTGAAGCGCCAAAGCTCGACAAGCTCACGCCCGACGAAGGGAAGGCCGGTGACACAGTCACCATCACCGGATCCAACTTCGGTTCGGCGGCCTGTTTACGGAGCGTCTCCTTCGGCCCGGGCCACCCAGCTCAGTTTCATCAGACCAACGACCGCATCACGGCGACCGTGCCGAGCGGCGGAAAGAAGGGCCTGGTCCTCCTCACCGTCACCACCGCCTCCGGGGAAAACTCGAAGCCGTTTCTTGTGAAATAAAAAGAGGGAGGAGCGGCCAGGCGCCCTTCTTGCCTGCAGAACCCCCACGATGAAACAGTGGTCGCATGGGACAAGAGCACGTCTCGGCGAGCTCGGGGTTGGGTGGGTGAGAATGTTGCGCGCAGTAAAGGGCTACCTTGGCCACTCCTTTAGAGAGGTGTAGAGAATTAGGAAGCGCCTCGCTCGACGTGCGCATTCGAGGATTGTCTAGGCGATCCTGTAAAAAGAAAGATCAGCAGCAAACCTGGAAGGGCCACCTGATAGGGCTCCTCGAATATGGGACGTAAACCAGGCGAACCGATCTATCTGAAGCGTCATATGCTGGGCCTCGCACTGGCCGTGGTCTCCCCCATCCTGCTGCCCCTCCTGTACCACCGCTACATCGCACCGCTGAGCTTTGACACCCTATTTGTCGCTGGCCTAATCATCGCTCTGATAGGAGGCATCGCACTCTATTTCACCTACCGATCCTCGGCTCAGAATGAGCCGTAAAACGTAGGACTGACGAGTGCTCTTCCTCCAAAACGTTTTACCTTTCACGTCTCACGCGTAACGCTCTTCGTACTCGGATTCTGATGTATCCAGGTGAGAGGATTTGTCACGCCGGCAAGGTAGGCCTGCCCGAACCCTAGGACCAAGTGCGCGTCCTGCAGCCGCAGTTCCCAGAGTGCGAAATCCGCAAAGCCAAACATCATGGCCGATTGGGGAAAGCGAGCCAGATACTGTTCCTTC
>Ga0315281_10013744_pt1 | contig 10943 bp, 5 predicted proteins | sample YL17G07_0_MG_FD_204540 | JGI IMG/M metagenome (GOLD analysis project Ga0315281, IMG submission 204540) | Sediment microbial communities from Yellowstone Lake, YNP, Wyoming, USA - YL17G07_0 | ecosystem: Environmental > Aquatic > Freshwater > Lake > Sediment | place: USA: Wyoming | collected... | reverse complement strand
ACCGCGGCATCGGATGCGGCCATGAATTCAAGCTGCGCCGTGCCGGTGATTTCCGCGAGCCCGCCACCGCTGACCGCGCCGAGGAGGACGACATTGCCGCCGTAAGCCCAGATCAGCCCGGAGTTCACCACCGCGCTGTCCACTACGAGCCCACCTGTACCGGTCGCCTCCAGGATGCCGGTGCCGGTGTTGGTGATGGCGTTGCTGCCGGTGTCGATGATCAGTGCGTTGGTCCCCGTGGCGTTGATCGTCCCGGCGTTCACCAGGGTCAACTGTCCGGCACCGATCTGGCCGGCGCCGGTGATGGTGTTGTTGACATTGGTGAGCACCGCCGAGGCGTCGCCGCCGTAGATCACGTTGTTGGCATCGTCGGAGAGCGTGACCTTCCCGCCACCCTGGAGTGTTGCGCCGCGGATCAGAATCTCGAGAGTGCTCCCGTTGCCCGCGCCGTCGAGCGCGATGACGCCGGCGTTGTCGATCGTGCCGCCCAGGGGCAGCATCGCGCCGTCGCCCACATTCATGGTGCTGGTGACGGCGTTGGTTGTAAGCGGCTCCACGTCGAACATGAAGTTGTTCGCAGTCAGCGCTGCGGCATCGACGCCCAGCAGCGTGATGGTTGCGCCGTTGCCCAGCGTGATGACCGCGTTGCCGTTCACGTTGGCGATGCTCAGGTCCGTAAAGCCAGTGACACCCGCGAAGCCGATGAGGTCGACCTTGTCCACCCCGGCGTTGAAATTGTAGACCATGTCGTTGGCGATCGGCTGGGCGAACACGAAGAGATCGCTGCCGGAGGAGCCGGTCAGGGTGTCGTCGCCCGACCACGCGAAGATCGGCTCGCCCGGCGCATAGGCCTCGACGTTGTCGGCGATGAAGGCTGTGCCCGTGCTGCCGTCGGCGTTGGTCCAGCTCTCGCTGACGTTGAGCACCATCGCGCCGGTGAAGCCCACCGGCGTAGTAACCGTGAGCGCCGACGGATCCGTCGTGGTCACCGACCAAGTGCCGTTGCCGAGATCGGTGGCGCCGTTGATGCTCCAACCCGTGGGCACTCCAGAGACCGTCACGGTGATCGGGTCGTTCGGGTCGGCAGTGAGAGCGACGAGGGCCAGGTTGATCGGCTCTCCGGTTACGCCGGCGGGTGCCGATGTCTTAATAGTAAGGCTGGCGCCAGAACCATTATTCCCTGCTAGGTCCGTGTAGGTGTTATTGTTAACATCCACCTTCGTAGGGTTGCTAGAACCGGGGCCAGGATTTGCGGTTCTCGTGAGCGTCGCCGTGTACGTGTCACCGCTCCCCGAGAAGCCGCTCACTGAGAACCCTGTAACCGTCACGTCGTCAGCTAAGACAAAATCAGTCACGGCCTCGCTGAACTTGAAGGTAATCGTGGTCGTGCCCCCTGTTGGCAGGCTTGGCACGAAGGTGGGGAACGCCGATATTGTCAGCGTCGGATTTTTGGTGTCGACCGTCACCGAGTAGTTGGTCGAGGGGGCGCTGGTACCACCGGCGTTAGTCAACGTGGCGTTGAAGCTGACGACGGTTGTAGCGTTGTTGGGGAACGTCGATGACGTAATGTCCACGTAGGTGGCGACGAGGTCGCCGGCCACCAGGGGCGCACTAGTGCCCACCAAGGTGACGCCGTTGTAGAGATTCACGGTGTCGCCGAGGCCCGCTCCGGTGCCGACCAAACTCACGCGCACCGTTGGGGTGTTGTCGTCAGTGAGCCCACCTGCGGCTATGTTGACTGTTCCTGGACCGGGTTTGTTGTCAATCACCGTCATAATGGTCGGCGCGGTAGGCGCCGTCACGTCGGCGGTGCCGGTGACGACGAAGCTCAGCGCCTGCGTCCCGCTCGTGCTGGTGCCGTCCGACACCTGCACCGCGTAACTCACCGTCAGGGTCTGCCCAGCGCCCAGGAAGTCCAAGTTCGCTGCCGCCGCGTCGTAGGTGTAGCCGATCGTCTGCGTCTCGCCGTTGGACAGCACGCCGGCGCTGAACGTCAACCTGCCGGTGACCATGGCGGCCGTCAGCGCGGTGATCTGGGCCCCCGATAACACCCCGCCGCTCCATACCAAGGTCGGCGTGCCGCTGATCGAAGCCGTGAACGTGTCGCCGAGATCCTGATCGGTAACCGACAGCGTGCCGATGATCGGCGCAAGATCCTGCGCCGAGGCATCCGGCAATTCCGCCACGGGGGTCGTTGCTGCGATCGCCGCGACGGTCGGTGCGTCGTTGGTGCCGGTGATGGTGATGGTCACCGTCTGGGTGTCGGAGGCGGTCCCGTCGCTGCTCTGCACCGTGTAGTCCAGCACCAGCGACTCGCCGGCCGCCAGGTAGTCGAACGCCTGCGACCCCGAGTCGAACGTCCAGGTCAGATTGTTGGTGTCACTCGGGTCCGCCGCGATCGAGCCCGCCGTCACGGTCAGCATGGCCAGCAGGTCCCCGTTGGTCAGCCCCCCGGTGGAGCCCGTGGTCCCTACCGTCGTCACCGACGAACTCACCGTGTCGGACACATCCGGGTCGTTGACCGCCAGCGTCCCGCTGCTGGTCAGACCCAGATTGGTCTCGTCCAGCCCCGCCGTCGCGTTGTCGCCAGCGCCCACCGTAATATCCGGCGCATCGTTGGTGCCGGTGATGGTGACATCCACGGTGCGCGTCACCGAGCCGCCCTGGCCGTCCAACACATTAAAGCTGAAGGTCTCGACCTTGGTCTGGTCCTTCGCCAGGTATTCCACATCCGCCGCCGCCACGCTGTAGTTCCAGGTCACCACACCACCCAGGCCGGTGGTGTCCGAGGTGCCCGTGGTCACACTGGCCGTCAGGCTGCCCAGCGGGGTCCCCGTGGGCGTTACGGCGCTCACGCTGTGAATGTCGGTGAGGTCCACATCGGTGAACCCAATGGTGCCGCTGTCGGTCAGGTCGCCCGACGGGGCCCCCATCTCGGTCACCCCTCCGGTCACATCCACCGCCGCCACCACCGGCGCATCGTTGGTGCCGGTAATGGTGAAGCTCACCGGGGTGGTGTCGGTCGCGCCATTGTTGTCGGTCGCCGTCACCGTGTAGGAGAAGGTGATCGTCTCGCCCTCGGCAAGGAAGTCCAGGTTGGCGCCGGTGACGCTGTAGCTCCAGGGCGTGCTGTCCGGGGCCGCCGCGTCCGTCAGCGTCGTGACGCTGAAGCCCGCCACGAGGGCAGCCGCCAGGCCCGCATCAATGGTGCCGCCGCTCCAGACGGGGGTGCCGTCGGATGCAAAGGTGATATCCACCACGTCGGTGGTGTCGATGTCACCAAAGCTCACCGTGCCGCTGTCGATCAAATTCTGCGCGCTCGCATCCGGATCCTCGGTAATGGCCAAGGCCGCCGTCGCGCTCACCGTTGGCGCGTCGTTGGTGCCGGTGATGGTGACGTCGATCTGCTTGGTGATCAGCCCACCGTGCTGGTCGTCGATCGTGATGGTAAAGCTCTCGACCTTGCTCTCCCCCGCTGCCAGGTACTCGACCAACGAATCCGCAACCGTATAGGTCCAGGTCAGTTGCCCGACCGTGCCGGTCCCGGTGGTGTCGCTGTCTTTGACCGCCGTCAGTGTGCCCAGCACGCTGCCAATCGGCGTGCCGTTCGGCGACACCAGATGAACATCGGTGAAGTCCGCATCGGTGAACCCGATGGTGTCGCTGTCGGTCAGGTTGCCCACCGGGGGGGTCACCAGCTCGGTCACCGCCCCCGCTAAATCTTCCGACGCGATTGCCACCGCGTCGTTGGACCCGGTGATGTTCACATGCACGACGGCTTGGCTGAGTGTGCCGTTGGCGAGTCGAATCGCATAAACAAATGTATCGTGAATCTCGTCGGTCGAGCCGAGCCCATCAAGAGTGCCCCCATAATCTGACAGCGCATTGGTGAGATCGAATTGGATTTTTCCATTGGCGATTTGGATCTGGTTGCCTTCTGCTGTGGCCTCCCAACCCGTCGTTATGTTGCTGAGAAGGAGGTCCGTGGGGAGCGAGTTGCCGGCGCCATCATCGACCGACCAGAGCAGCTTCGCCTTGCCGCCCAGGTCGTTGGCCATCACATCCAACGTGATGATATTGCCCACCAACAAACCCGACGCCAGCAGCTGATCTTCCGTCCAGGAGTAGTTGTCGGCGCCGGCTTGCGGCGTGTTGTTGAGTGACGTCGTGCTGATGGCCATGAAACTAACTCCTCGAAACTTTTCTGTTTTTTAGTCGTGAAACCTAGCGCGGCTCAGGCTCAAATGCCCCCGCGAACTGTGCGGCTGCCGGCGCCGCCGTGTCGGGCAACACGAGGTTGACCTCGGCCCGCAAGCCAGCCACTCGAGCATCCAAAGCCCAAGCCCTGGACGCGGCCGGGCCGATGAAGGCGATTTCCATCATTTCCCTGGTCAGACCGGCACTGGCACGCCCAACCGCAGCGTCGCCTTCCCTGAGCCGGCAGGAACGCGCGGCCGGGACGACGGCTCAACAAGCTGCCGGACGGACACCAAGGTAGCTGCGGCCGCTGTTGCCAAGACGAACTCCCCAGACGATAAAGGCGAGGTTGCGTAACGCGATTCTCGGGCAAATCTTAACGCAGCGGACGCTTTTCGCTCATCACGCTTATTTGTACTGGAATATTTAAGAAATTGGAATGCCTAAAAATTGAGTAAATACATATTTGTTTCTCATTTTGAGACTTGACACTCACATATTTTCTGTTCGCAGGCGGTCTTGACAATTTTCAAAGACGCAAATGACTGATATTGTGGCCGAATATCTTTTTTTGTCAGATCAAGATGCCCGGACCAAGCCGGGCCGCCATAGTCAGACGCCCGGAGCGCTGCCACGACCAAGTCCATTCCCGTCATCGACCGCCTCGCCGGCAAACGCGGTGCCCTGGCCGTCATCGCCCGCCCCGGCCTTGACGCCCCCCACAAACCGAGAATCACTGTCCAGCTGTCGCGCCGACACGGAGACATCGCATGCCCGGCCCGCTGCACGGATTTCGCATTCTTGACCTCAGCGCCGTCATATCGGGCCCGTACGGAACGATGATGCTCGCCGACCAGGGGGCCGACGTCATCAAGCTGGAGCCCCCCGGGCGCGGCGATTTTACGCGCAGCGCCGGCAACCGCAGCGGCGGCATGTCCGCTAGTTTCCTCAACAACAACCGCAACAAGCGCTCGATCGCGGTTGACCTGCGCCATCCCGACGGTGTCGCAATCGTCAAGCGGATCGCCAAAACCTGTGACGTGATCGTGCAGAATTTTCGGCCCGGTGTCGTGGACCGGCTCGGTGTCGGCGAAACGGCGATCCGTGCCGTCGCACCCAACATCATCTACGTCTCGGTCAGCGGGTTCGGGGAGACGGGGCCGTTCGCCCACAAGCCGGTGTACGACCCGATCGTTCAGGCTCTTTCTGGGCTTGCCTCCGTGCAGGGCGGTTCCGATGCGGAACGGCCGCGCCTGGTCCGCACCATCCTGCCCGACAAGCTCACCGCCATCACCTGCGCGCAGGCCATCACGGCGGCCCTTCTGGCGCGCGAGCGTACGGGTGTCGGCCAGCATGTGCGGCTGTCCATGCTCGATGCGATCGTCGCCTTCCTGTGGTCGTCCGACATGGGCGCGCAGACCTATGTCGGAAAGAGCGTCAGCCCGCAGCGCGCGGCCAGCTTTATCGATCTGATCTACGAGACGCAGGATGGGCACATGAGCGTCGCGGTGATGACCGACACGCAGTGGGCCGCGCTGGCGCGCGCGCTCGGCCACGCGGAATGGCTCGACGATCCGCGCTTCGCCACCACCGAATTGCGCGATCTCAATATCAACGACCGGCTTTCGTTGATCCAGTCTGGCCTGATCGAACGCACGACGGGCGAATGGATGGAACGCCTCGACGAAGCGGGCGTGCCCTGCGCGCCAGTCCTGACGCGCGCGGACATGATTTCTCACCCGCAGATCGCGGCCTCCGGCATCGTCGTCGAGACCGATCACCCGCGGGCCGGCCGCCTGCGCCAGGCGCGCAACGCCGCCCGCTTCAGCGTGACAACGCCGGAACACCGCCACGGCGCCCCGGCCCTGGGCCAGCATACGACCGAAATCCTGCGCGAAGCCGGCTATACCGAGGACGAAATTGTCCGCCTGCATGACACAGCGCTCGGGGGCGCCGTGGCCCCGCAACAGAAAACATGGAAATGAACGAGTTGCGGATTGCGGCCATATTGCACAGGATGCCCCAGGTCAGCCGCTCGGATGCGAATTTTGTCATGCACACCCACACGCGGGCCGGCGGCGGTGTTGCCTTGCTGGAAAATGGGCTGCGCCCGATCAGCCAGGATGCCATGCAGATTTTGGATGACGTCGCCTATCACGAGTACGGCGTCCCGGCGACGCAAGAAGAATGCGACGCGCTCGCCGTTTCCTGTGCCAAGGGAAGCTGCGTTGTGCTCCTCAACCACGGTTTGCTGACGCTTGGGCCGACGGTGCACGGCACGATGATGCGGATGTAGCGGATGTACATGCTGGAGCGCGCCTGCGAGCTCGAGCTTATCGCCCGCACCCTGGATGCACCGCCGGTGCAGATCGCCCCTGATGTCGTGCGCAAATTCGCGGATCGTATGCAGAAGCGTCGCAGTGCCGACGAGTACGGGCTGATGGAATGGCAAGGCCTGGTCCGCACGGTGGACCGGAAGGGTGCCGATTACCGCTGCTGAGTTGCCGCAGACGCGCGCCGGATTGCGTCCCATACGCGCTCGGGCGTCGCCGGCATGTCGATATGGCGCACGCCCAGTGGGGCCAGCGCATTGAGTACGGCGGCGATCACGGCCTGCGGGGCCGCGATCGCCCCAGCCTGGCCCGCCCCTTTGACCCCTAACGGATTGGCGTCCGTCGGCACGCCGTTCAAGTGAATGGCGAGATCCGGCAGATCATCGGCGCGCGGCAGCGCGTAGTCCATGAACGAGCCACTGAGCAACTGGCCGCTGACTGGGTCGTAGACGGTGTGTTCCAGCATGGCCTGGCCGATGCCCTGCGCCACGCCGCCTTGCACCTGGCCGATCGTCAGCATGGGGTTGATGATGGCGCCGAAATCGTCGACGGCGGTGTAGCGCGCCAGCACCACGTGGCCGGTTTCTGGATCGATCTCGACCTCGGCGATATGGCAGCCATTCGGAAACGTGATTTTGTCCAGCAGGTTCCACGCATAGGTATCGAGCGGGGATTTTCCGGTGTCCTCCGGATCGGCCGCATCACGGCCGGCACGTGCGACCTCGAGCAGGGCGATGCTGCGGCCGTCGGCGCTGAACCTGCCGTTCTGGAAAGCGACCTCCTCCGGCCTTGCCTGCAGCAGCCTTGCCGCCACCAGACGGCCCTTGGCGATGACGCCGTCGATCGCTTTTACAAGCGCCGCACCCCCCATGTGCATCGAACGCGCGCCGCCATGGCCGTTGCCGTCTTTCACCGTTTCCGTATCGGCCTGGATATAGACGAAAGCCTCGATCGGCAGGCCGAGGCGGTCGGCGGCGATCTGGGGAAAACTTGTCTCGTGGCCTTGGCCGTTCGATTGGGTTCCGAGCAGCAGCGCCACGCTTCCATCGCTCTGGAAGCGAATTTCGGCGCCCTCGTTCGGCGCGCCGCGCGCGGTTTCCAGAAAGCACGTCACGCCGATGCCGCGCAAAAGTCCACGACGCCGCGTCGCGTCCCGTCGGGCCGGAAAGCCGGCGTGATCGGCGGCGATCAGCGCGATGTCGATGTTGGCCGCGAATTTTCCCCCGTCGATGGTCGTGCCCATCGCGGTATGGTGCGGAAATGCGGAAACAAGGTTGCGCCGCCGCAGTTCGATCGCATCGATCCCGACGACGGGCGCGGCGGCATCGATAAGCCGCTCGATAAGATAGTTCGCCTCGGGTTTTCCGGCCCCGCGATAGGCATCGATCGGCACCGTGTTGGTGAATACGCCACGCACCGACATGAACACCGCCGGGATGGCATAGCCGCCGCCCATGGCGTTGCCGGGCGCATTGGTGGAGCTGCCGGGCCCGCCGGTCGACATCGCCGCCCCCAGGTTGGCGATGTTTTCGACGTCCAGCGCCAAAAATTTTCCGCCTGCATCAAGCGCCAGCCGGGCGTGGAAAAAATTGTCGCGGCCATGTGCGGTCGAGATAAAATCCTCGCCATGATCAGAAATCCATTTCATCGGCCGGCCGAGGCGACGCGCCGCCCACAGAGCGAGAATGAATTCCGGATAGAGCCCGTTCTTGACCCCGAACCCACCCCCAACATCGGGGCAGGAGAGATGGATCCGCTCACAGGGAATACGAAAAACCGCATCGGCCAGTTGCTGACGGATGCCATGCACCCCCTGACCGCTCAGCAACAGGTGAAATTTTTCGGTGGCGGGATCATATTCGCCGATCGCCGCACGGTGCTCCAACGGGGCGACGATGATGCGGTTATTCACCAATTCAAGCGTCACGATATGCGCGGCCGTGGCAAAAGCAGCCTGCACCGCCGCGCGGTCACCTTTTTCGAAGCGGTACGAAAGATTTTTCGGGATCTCATCCCATAGCTGTACAGCGCCTGGCGCCAGCGCCTCCCGCGGATCGACAACGCAAGGCAGGGGGTCGTACAGGATATGAATTAGCTCGGCGGCGTCCCGTGCCACGGCCCGGGTTTCCGCCACGACAAACGCCACCGGCTCCCCAACATGGCGCACCCGGTCAGTGGCCAGGGCGTAGCGCGCGGGGACAAGCATCGGCCCAACCGTGGCAACCTTGGTGGCGCAGGGGATCGGACCCAGCCCGTCGGCGCGCAGATCGGCGTCGCTGAACACGCCGAGCACACCCGGGACGGCACGCGCGGCCGCCATGTCGATCCCCAAAACCCTGGCATGTGCGTGCGGCGAGCGGATGACATACACAAAAGCCTGGTTCGCACGGTTGACATCGTCGGTATAGCGGCCGCGCCCGGTAAGGAAACGCGCATCCTCCAGGCGTCGCACGGACTGACCGCGCATCTCGTTCATGCCCAATGCCCTTTCACGCCGCGCATCACGATGTGAGGGCCGCGATCCCACGATCAAGACTGTCACGGAACCGGTACCACCCGCCGATCGCCGGCAGAAACCAGGGATTTCCCGAGTATAGCGGGTGGGTTGGAAAATCCTCGGTGTCGAAGGCGCTGGCCTGGTTCGTCACCCCTGTGATCTTGCGCGCGGTCTGCCAGCCCAGATAGGTCATCATGGCGACACCGCTGCCATTGCAGCCCAGCAAATAGTGCATACCATCCTGCTGGCCCATATGCGGCAATGCATCGAGCGTGAAGGCGACGTTGCCCGTCCAGGCATGCGTGACGCGTGTGCCGCGCAACTGCGGAAACCGTTCGGTCATGAAGCGGTGCAGGATCGGCGCACTGGTCTGCGGCGCGATCGGTGTAAAACGCGCCCGCCCGCCAAAAATCATCCGTCTGCCATCGGGTGACATGCGGTAATAGCACAGCACCCGCCGCGTATCGGCCAGCGTGCGCTGCTTTGGGATCAGCGAGGCGGCGAGATCCGGCGATAATTCTTCAGTGGCAATAATATGGCTGGCCAACGGCACCACGCGCCGCCGCAATTCCGGCGTAATGGCGCCGGTGTAGCCGTTGGTGGCGATCACCACTTCTGCTGCCCGCACAGCGCCACGCACGGTCTGCACCAGCCAGCCATCGTTCTCGCGCGTGATCCGTGTCACGGCGGCCTGCGCGCAAACCGTAACGCCGCGCCGCCGACAGGCATCCAGCAGCCCCTTGTAGTACAGCGCCGGATGCAGGCTGGCCGAGCGTTCCACCACCATGCCGCCATAGTAGTAGTCGCTGGCCATCTCCTCGCGCTGGCGCGCGCGCGGCACCATGAACGCACCGGAGCGCGCCGGCCCGTTCAGCAGCGTGAGGCGTTTTTCTTGGCCCGCATAATGCGCCGGCGTCCACGCACCGACGAAGCGTCCGGCCTTCTGCCAGTGGCATTCGATGCCTTCCTCGGCGATCAGCCGCTCGATCAGGCCGAACGCGTCGGCGCCATCCGCCATCACGGCGTTCGCGCGCTGCGGATCGTCTTCAAGACCTTTGCCCGAAAAACCCTTGCCGATATTCACGCCGCCGCTGACCGCGCCCCCATTGCGCGTGCTGGCGCCGTAGCCGAGTTCCCCGGCCTCCAGCACCACGCTTTCCGCCCCCTGCTTCGCGGCCTCTAATGCGGTGGACAGCCCGCCATAGCCGCCGCCCACGATCGCGATTTGCACGCGCGCCGGCACATCGAGCGGACCGTGCGCGGTCGGCTCATACGCCTCCCACCAATACGGCATTGGCTTGAAATCCGGGTGGAAGATGCCCGCGGTGCCCACCATGTGAAAAATCTCATCAACGTGAAGCAAGAAGCCTAGCGCCGCATGACCCGCGCCGGGAAGATGCTAACATGATCGCCGACACCGCGGGAGACCGACCGAGATGACCGTATCGCGCCAATTGCGACTGGGGGCCTTCATGCGCCCCGTCAGTATCCACACCGCCTGGTGGCGCTATCCCGGCGCCTTCCCCGACGCCAATTTCAATTTTGGGCACCTGAAGCGCTTTGCCCAGACCCTGGAGCGCGGCCGGTTCGATGCCTTCTTCATGGCCGACCACCTGGCCCTGCTCAATATGCCAATGGCGGCCCTGAAGCGAAGTGCGACGGTCACGTCCTTCGATCCGCTGGTTCTGTTGCCGGCGCTGGCGGCCGTCACCGAGCATCTGGGGCTGATTGCCACCGCGTCCACCACCTTCAGCGAGCCCTATCACATTGCCCGCAAATTCGCCTCGCTCGATCATATCAGCGGCGGGCGCGCCGGCTGGAATCTGGTGACGACCTCCAACCCCGACGCGGCGCTGAATTTCGGGCTGGAGCAACATCTCGATCATGCCGAACGCTATCGCCGCGCCCGCGAGTTT
>Ga0315281_10013743_pt1 | contig 10944 bp, 11 predicted proteins | sample YL17G07_0_MG_FD_204540 | JGI IMG/M metagenome (GOLD analysis project Ga0315281, IMG submission 204540) | Sediment microbial communities from Yellowstone Lake, YNP, Wyoming, USA - YL17G07_0 | ecosystem: Environmental > Aquatic > Freshwater > Lake > Sediment | place: USA: Wyoming | collected... | reverse complement strand
TCTTCTGTCCTCTGATTGCGCAGCCGCGACAAAACTACTGTCCTCTGTCCTCTGTCTTCTGTCCTCTGATTGCGCAGCCGCGACAAAACTACTGTCCTCTGTCCTCTGTCTTCTGTCCTCTGATTGCGCAGCCGCGACAAAACTACTGTCCTCTGTCCTCTGTCTTCTGTCCTCTGATTGCTCAGCCGCGACAAAACTACTGTCTTCCGTGCTCTGTCGTCAGTCATCTGATCACCCTATCACTTTCTTAACCACTTCCAGCAGTTTCGCCGGGTCAAATGGCTTGACGATCCAGCCCGTTGCTCCGGCTGCTTTCCCTTCGGCTTTCATCGCCTCGCCCGACTCGGTGGTGAGCATCAATATCGGCACACTTTTGTAGGCAGGCAGTGCTCGCAGACTTTTGATCATGGTAATGCCGTCCATCTTGGGCATGTTCTGGTCTGTCAGTACCAAGTCCACGGTTTTAGCCTTGGCTTTATCCAGGCCTTCCTGTCCATCCACCGCCTCGATAACTTCATAACCTGCTCCTTTCAAGGTAAACGCCACCATCTGGCGTATTGAATTGGAGTCGTCCACACTTAATATCGTTTTTGCCATTTTAATTTCCCCAAAAAATAATCTAGAACAGGTCTATGTCACCGACGGCCATTTTTTCCTGTCGCACCGGGTTGCGATTGCCCATTGCATCTGCATGAATGAAAATTTCTGCAATTTCAGCTTTCATTTTATCAATTTTATCCGGCGAGGATGCATGTCCTTGTGATGCTTCCTGTGACCAGTCGCCCATACGATGCCAGGCTGCCTGCATGCCGTTAATGCGCGTGTTGGAGTGCTGAAGTAGCTGCCCAACCATGTCCTGAAATTGCAGTGAAGAAATAGCACGCCCCACCACCACATCTACTTCACGCGATATATCGGCCTGCTGCTCGATGACTTGTGCCATATTTGCATTCATCTTTTGCGCACGCTCCAGTGCTTCTCCCACTTTTTCTTTTGAGTCCACCGCGAAACCCATGTCGAGCGAGGCCATTTGCTTGATTGAGCCCTCTGCCGTGCTGATGGCTTCTTTTACACCGCTGACGGTAGTGCGTATCTGCTGGCTGAATTGCTCGGAACGACTGGACAGCTTGCGCACTTCATCCGCCACCACCGCAAATCCCCTGCCATAATCGCCCGCACGCGCCGCTTCAATCGCTGCATTCAGCGCCAGCAGATTGGTCTGTTTGGAAATGCCGTCGATATCAGCCAGCGCAGCCAATATCTCACCCACCTTGTTGGTGACGATATCCATTTTTTCCACCAGCTCAAGCCCCACTTTGCTGTTGTTGACGATGGTGACGATCAGTTGCTGGAAGGTGGCAGAAATTTCTGTAAGGAAATCCCCAGTATTCACGCCGGCGTTACTTACTTGGCTGCCTGCCATGCCCAGCGCTGCTTTTTGCTGGCTTTTTATCAGGCTTTGCATGCCACTAAAACTTTCCAGCAGCTTTTCTATGGCATCCGCCAGCAAGGCCTGAACCTGATCCAGGTCGCCACTGGCACCCGCAAAGTGAGTGGAAAATTGAGGGTGGGTCTGCATCAGCACGCTTTCGACTGCGCTTTGCTGCACTTCTTGCTGAATCTGTTGTCCCGTACTTTTTTTGGCCCTGGCAAGAAATATTATCCACGCAATGAATAATGCCATTACGGTAATAGCACCGTGCACCAGCATGGCTACCCATGTCTGGCCTATGTCGGACAATACCCAGTGCAGCAACAGTGCTGAAATTGCGATGCCTGCCATCAGCGGGATGTCGCTTTTGCCTTGTTGCTTACCCCCCGGGGGAAGCATTATTTTTCTGGATATATTTTTCATGATTTCTTCTTACCTGTGGCTGGGCTATGTGAGCAGCTCTTTAACATCCAGAATTAATACAATTTTCCCCTCGCTTGACATGGTTACACCTGCCACGCCCTTGGGACGGAAGGTATCCAGTGACTTGATCACCACATCGTCATGGCCGTCAAAGCCGTCAGCGGTGAGGATAAAGCTGTAGCTGCCCATCTGCATCAGCACGCCAACTTCGGATTTTCCCGATTCTTCCCAGCCGATCAACTTGGCCAGTGACAATACCGGCAACACTTCACCACGCACGACCATGGTGGGTTTGCCCGATATCAATTGCTGCCCTTCATCTTCAACCGACATGATTTCGCGCACCATGGACAGTGGTACCGCAAAGGGTTGGCCGTTCAAGCGCACCATCAACACGGGCAAAATGGCCAGCGTCAGGGGTAACACAATCACAAACATCGAGCCCTTGCCCGGAACTGATTTTATTTCTATTCTGCCCTTCAATTTTTGGATGTTGGTATTCACCACGTCCATACCTACACCGCGACCCGAGACGCTGGATATTTCTTCCTTGGTCGAGAACCCTGGCATAAACACCAGATGGAGACTCTGCTCTTCGCTAAGGGTGCTGGCGGCTTCTGTTGTAATCAAACCTTTCTCTACAGCCTTCTTGCGCAATACTTCGGGATTCATGCCGCGTCCGTCATCGGTTATTGTGATGAGTACATGATCCCCTTCCTGACGGGCATTGAGCTGTACAACGCTTTTGCTTGGCTTGCCTGCTGCTGCCCGCTGTTCGGGGCTTTCCACACCATGATCTACCGCATTGCGAACCAGATGCACGAGAGGGTCATTGAGATCCTCAATCATGGTTTTATCAATTTCTGTTGCTTCGCCCGAGAGTTCCAGTTCGACATCCTTGCCCAACTGGCGCGCAAGGTCGCGTGCCAAACGCGGATATTTCTTGAACAGCCTGCCGATTGGCTGCATGCGGGTATTCATCACCGCATTTTGCAAATTGACAACCAGCATGTCGAGCTGGTTGACGGCTTCATCGAGTGACTTCAGTGTTGTCGCGTCGGATTTTCCATGCAGAATGTCGGTACGCAAATGGGTCAGCCTGTTCTTGGTAAGACCGATTTCTCCGGAGAGGTTGAGCACTTGATCCAGCCTGTCGGTATCCACCCTGATGGTATTGTCCTTGGCGGGCGCGTCGGTTTCACGACGTACCGGGGCAGGTGTTGCACTCGCTCCTGGGACGTCGTCTGCGCGGCGACCAAAGGCGCTTTTCTTGAGCTGTTGTTCGTCAATTTCAGTGTGCGCCTCAATCTTGTCCAGCCCGGCCACCTCAGGCTCGTGTACGGTTGCAGGAGTATTGCCGGTTACGCTGTTGTACAACATTACCCAGTCCGGTTCACCCTGGCCTGGCCCTCTCGCTATCGATGGAACAGGCGGCGGTGCCATCTCCCGTTTCGGCTTGGTGGAAGCGGGGGTCTTGATCTTTTTACCTTGTAATGCGGCTTCCAGTGATGACAATAATTCTGCCGGTGCCGCCTGGGGTTGGGTGCTTTTCCCCAGATCATTAAACATGAGTCGTACTTCCCCGGTTGCGGCGAGAATGACATCCAGCAGCACCGGGTCAAGTTGCAGCTCGGAGTTGCGCAATTTGTCGAACAGGTTTTCTGTCAGGTGACACAGGGTCACCAGTTCCTGCGCGTTAAGGAAACCCGCCCCGCCCTTGATGGTGTGAAACCCCCGGAATACCACATTCAATAAATCCTTATTTTGCGGGGATTTTTCCAGGTCCATCAACTTGCTGTCCACATCGGACAGCAAGTCAGAAGCTTCCAGGAGGAAGTCCTGCAACAAGTCTTCCATTCCGGTAAAGTCGCCCATTTTAGAAACCCAGACTTTCGAGTAAATCGTCAACCTGCTTTTGGTTGGTAACTATGTCGGTGCGTCCAGCGGCATTAACGACAGGGCCATTCAGAAGACCAGGATCAATATTGGCTGTGGGAGGAGCATGATGAACCAGCAAAGCCAGCAACTGGCTTTCCAGATTTTGGGTCACGTCCATTATTTTTTTGATCACCTGGCCGGTCAAGTCCTGAAAGTCCTGTGCCATCATGATTTCGGTCAAATGCCCGCTGGTCTGCCGCGTCTGTTTCGGTACTTCAACAAAGTAGGCTTGTGTGCGAACGGCCAATTCCTTGAACTGCTCAACGTCAAGTTTGTTGTCGAATAATTTTTGCCAGTCACCGGCCAGACTTTTTGCCCCTGATTCAATTTTTTCTACAATGGGTTGTGCCGCTTCGGTGGCATTGAGCACACGCTCGGCAGCAGCCTGGGTCATGGTGGCAATATAATTTAAACGGTCTCGGGCATCCGGTATCGCTGAGGCGGCATTCTGCAATTTTTTGTCATAGCCCAATTCACGCAGACTGTCATGCAACGCTCTCGTCAATTGTCCGATTTCATTAAAGACAACTTCCGCTTCAGTGCCTGTTCCTGTCACAGGCGCCTTTGCGGCCGGCCTTACCTTTTGCTCCGCCTTGTTTCCGGCAACGATGCTATCGAACAAAGATTCTAGATCTTCAGAGTCGTTATTTGCCGCAGCTGATTTGCTCATGACATTGCTCACTTTTGCATTGTAAGAAAGATTTTTTGCAGCTTTTCGTCCAGCGTTACCGAAGTGAAGGGCTTAACCACGTAACCCGATGCTCCGGCCTGCGCCGCTTCAATAATATTTTCCTTTTTTGCTTCTGCCGTCACCATTAATACCGGCAAATGCTTCAGAGCCGGGTCTTTACGAATTTCACGCAACAATTCGATTCCGGTCATGTTGGGCATGTTCCAGTCTGACACGACAAATTCAAACGGTTCTGCACGAAGTTTTTTTAACGCTTCAACTCCGTCTTCGGCCTCATGTACGTTTGAAAAACCCAGTTCCTTCAGCAGGTTTCTCACGATTCTTCTCATCGTAGAGAAATCATCCACCACCAGAATTTTCATATTTGGATCTGCCACAATATATCTCCTTATAAATTCACCATTGACCACTGACTGATGTTGAGGGCTGGGTAAAATCAAGCGGATTCCTTGCCTGTTCCTGATCCTGCTTTGCCCTGCTTTTGCATTGTGCCCCGACCCAGTCTTTAGTCCTGTCTTTTCCCTGCCCTGCCTTTAACTCAGCAGTGGTCTCAGTGTATCCGATAACATGGTGGAATCAAATTTCGATACATAATAATCTACCCCTACGCGCTTCCCCATTGCGCGGTTTGCCTCGGAGGACAGCGATGAATGCATCACCACAGGTATGTTGTCAAAACGCCTGTCAGACTTTATGTGCTGCGTCAGCACATAGCCATCCATCTCGGGCATTTCAGCGTCAACCAGTATCACCTGTATCTGTTTATGCAGATCTATACGCGCATGCTGCGCAGAATCTGCCTGCCCTTTCAATCTCTGCCAAGCCTCCAAGCCATTCTGTGCCTGTACATTCTTCACGCCCATTTTCTCCAGTACTTCGGTGATTTTCTTCCTTGCCACCGCGGAATCATCTACGAAAAAGACGCACTTTTCATGGCCTTTTTCCACTTTCTCGATTTTGCCCACTACGTCTTCGCCAAATGCGGTGGACAGTATCTGCTCCACATCAAGTATGGAAACCAGCGTGCCATTGGGTAACTCGGTTATGGCGGTAATCAGATTGTTGTTGTTTGTGGACATGCTGTCGGCACTGTGTACCTTGTCCCAGTCGACCCGGACAATTTTATCCACATCGCGCACTAAAAATCCCAGCACGTGCCTGCTGTATTCGGACACCATCATTACTTTTTGCTCTGCCGGGTTGCCCAAACCCATAAAACTCGCTAGATTCAAAACCGGCAATACATGGCCCCGCAAACTGACGATGCCGTCGACTCCATGCGGCATATTGGGTGTCTTGGTTATTGATATTGCGCGGGTGACTTCTTTTACCTTGAATACGTTAATGCCAAAAGTTTCATTTGAACCGATGGAAAACAGCAGGATCTCCATTTTGTTTGACCCTGCCAGGCTGGTGCGCTCATCAACCGCATCCAGGATGCTTCCGCTCACGGCAATTTGTGTACTCTCTTGCTCATATGACATGTTGATCCCCTTCAGCTCAACAGACGTATCAGCGTCTGCGACAATTTCTGTGGCTCAAATTTTGATACATATTCATCAACCCCGACTGCCTTGCCCAGTTGCTGGTTGGATGTGCTGGAAAGTGACGAATGCATAAGAACGGGTATATTGGAAAAGCGTCCGTCTTCCTTGATTTTTCTTGTAAGCATATAGCCATCCATCTCGGGCATTTCAACATCGGTCAGTATTACCTGTATCAGATCTCTGACCGGGATATGACCGGCATCGGCCGAATCAGCCAACCGCTTTAATTCTTCCCATGCTTTTTTGCCGTTTATTGCCGAAATGTATTTGACCTCCATCGACTCCAGCGTCCGCGCAATTTGCTTGCGTGCAACCGGAGAGTCATCCACAAAAAACACCGTTTTATTGACCAGTCCGCTCGCCTTGACGCTGCTGATCAGAATATCATTCGTTTCCGAACTGCTTGTATCAGCCAGAATTTTTTCAACGTCAATCATCATTACCAGTCTTTTGTCCTGCAGCTCGGTTACCGCCACCACCAGACCACCAAGCTGGGTATTCATCATCTCGGGAGGCACTTTCATGGACGACCAGTCCAGGCGCAATATCGTATCGACTGCTTCTACCAGGAAGCCCTGGGTATGGCCATTGTATTCAGTCACGATCATGATGCTAGGCACCGTATCGGTCACCATGTTGGTGTATTTCGCCAGGCTGATTACCGGAACCAGAGCGCCCCGCAGGCTGACCATGCCTTCAACCCAGGCAGGCATGTCGGGAGCTTGTGTTATCGGAGGTATGCGCATTACTTCACGCACCTTGAAGACATTGATACCGTAGGTCTCACGGCGACTGCTACGACTGTCCATTCCCAAGGTAAACATGAGAATTTCCAGCTTGTTGGTGCCAGCCAGTTTCGAGCGTGCATTTATATCTTTGAACAAATCGGACATCTTTAACTCCCGGACAACTCTATCAAGGCGGCACTTAAATTTGGTTTTCCCTGCAAGCAATCGCTAATCTGCAACTTGCTTGCGGGAAATACTCACCCTCTCACTGTTCTTAGCGGCATCGGCGGGCAAAACTTTAACAGCTAGTTCATTTTCCCGATTAGCCACAAAGCTCAACTGTTCCCTCTCACACCTGTGGGAGAGGGTTAGGGAGCGGGCTTGCCAGGTAGCAAAGTATTTGCAGGACTGGCAGCGGATGCCACGGACAAGCCACTGTTTACAGCACTGGCTGCCTGCATATTATCTTTATTCTCCGCTTCAAGCTCCACCGTGCCGCCATCTTTCTGTGCGGCTTCCTCGGCTTGCTTGTTCATGACGATGATGCTGATTCGGCGATTAACCGGATTAAACGGATTTTCCCTGTCGAACAAAACTGCCGAAGACAGGCCCACAACCCTGACGACTTTTTCCTCACTCATCCCTCCCGTAATCAGCTCGCGACGGGAAGCATTGGCACGGTCTGAGGAGAGATCCCAGTTGCTGAAGCCCTTTCTGTCCGTCGCGTATGGGGCGGCATCCGTATGCCCGGACAGGCTTACCTTGTTTGGCATCTGGTTGAGTGTCTTCCCGATTTCATGAAGTATTTCTTTGGTGTAGGGTTCCAGTTCCGCACGGCCTATCCTGAACATGGGCCTATTTTTTTCGTCCACTATTTGTATGCGAAGTCCCTCGGTCGTTATATCGAGCAATATCTGGTTCTGAAATTGCTTAAGCTTGATGCTGTTGGCTATTGCCTTCTCGATATTTTTCTTGAGCTCCTTGAGTTTTTCTATCTCTTTTATTCTTTCCAGGCGTATCTGCTCTTCAGTAGCTGCCTTGATATTGATAATTTTTTTCTCGCTGGGCAGATCACCTTCCTTCACTTGCCCCGCTGACCGGGTTAAATCCTTGCCTCCACCTTTGATGATGCTTGAACTGTCCCCAGTGCCAGTACCCCCAAACAGGGCAACCTTGAGGGGTGTATTAAAGTAATCCGCTATGCCCTTGAGGTCACCCTTGGTTGTTGAACCCAGCAACCACATCAATAGAAAAAATGCCATCATGGCGGTTACAAAGTCTGCATAGGCGATTTTCCATGCACCTCCATGATGTCCGCCAGCGACTTTTTTTATCCGTTTGATTACTATCGGGCGTTTTTCATTCGTTGCCATGATTGTGTCGCTTTTTATTCGGCTTATTAGCGCTTTGTTTTAACAAATGCTTCCAATTCCAGGAAGCTTGGGCGCTCTGTTGACAAAAGAACTTTGCGTCCAAATTCAACTGCCATTGCGGGCGCATAGCCATTTAAATTTGCCAGCAGGGTAACTTTGATAGTCTGAAACATTTTGGTGGATTCGTCTGCTTTTTGCTCCAATACATTCGCCAGTGGGCCAACAAAGCCATAAGCCAGCAAGATGCCCAGAAAGGTGCCGACCAAAGCTGCACCGATCAGCACCCCCAGTTCGGCGGGAGGGACTCCGATAGAACCCATGGTGTGCACCACGCCCATTACCGCGGCAACAATACCGAAAGCGGGCAGGGCATCGCCCAATTTGGCGACAATATGCGAGGGCATCAGTTCTTCATGATGGTGAGTTTCAATTTCAACATCCATCAGGTTTTCAATCTCCATTGCATTCAGGTTGCCACTGACCATAATGCGCAGGTAGTCAGTGATGAATTCAATAATATGATGATCCTGCAATATTGTAGGGTATTTGGCAAAGAGCGGACTTTCCTCGGGTGTTTCCACGTCACCCTCGATGGACATAAGCCCTTCTTTCCGAACCTTGCCTAGCAGTTCATAAAGCAGGGCCATCAGCTCCATGTAAGTATTTTTACTGTACTTTGATCCCTTGAATACTTTTGGAAAGGCCTTGAATGTAGCTTTAAGTGCGGCACCGGTGTTGCCCACCAGAAAAGCGCCAAAACCTGCACCCGCGATCATTAGTACCTCAACCGGTTGCCACAGGGAATGCAAATGCCCGCCGGCAAGTGCAAACCCCCCAAATACGGAGAGCGCCACGATTACATATCCGATTATCACCAACATGAAAACAATCCTCCAACATTACTTTGTAGCGGAACGGGTTACACAGGATATCAGTTGCTTATTATATCTGTCCCTGATGCAATTTCGGGAGCCTGTGCTATTTGGCAAAGTATAACGCGCAACCCGCAAAAAAAAACCGTCAATACTGAGATATTGGTTCAGTATTAACGGCTTTTTGCTGCAATTCTTGAATGGGTAACACTCAGGCTGCTGCATCGAGCACCAGTTGCGCTGCCTTCTTGGTTTTGCCAGCACGTGATGGCGGTCGGCAAATGCCACAATTATAGTGGTCGCATAATTCGTTGGAATGTATTACAAAGTAACCACCGCACTCTTTGCAATCGGTCAACTGTAGCAGTTTTGCGTCAAAGAAGCGCAACATGAACCAGGCGCGCGTAATGCTCAAAACAGGTTCTTCATCCGATGTCCCCAACTGCTCCATGTACAGGCGGTAACTATGAATTAACGCACTTACACCCGACACACCCGCATGTTTGATCACATATTGATAAATATCCATAAACATGGAGGAATGTATATTCGGCAACCAGCTCATGAACCAGTCTGTCGAATAAGGCAGCATCCCCTTTGAGGGAGAGACACCTTTTACTTCTTTGTACAGTCTTAAAAGTCGCTCGCGACTGAGTGAAGTTTCTTCCTGCAACAACTGCAGGCGTGCCCCCAGATTGATCAGCTCGATACACAACTGAATTTCACGTGCTTCATTAACGACGCTCTTGCTGCCCATGATGCCTCCGGTAGTCGGTGAATTAAGCTGCCAATGCTTCTACTGGTTGTGCCGACATCAGGATGGTGGCATGTGCCTGGGACATCAGGCGGTCCTTGTTAAAATCGGAAATCATGTTGAGCAGCAAATTCTCGTCGAAACGGAATCGGCACAGCATCATATTCGTGGAGGCCATTTTCATTACTTGCGCCGGAGTGAGGTTTGAAATTAATTGTGCCAGCTCATCGCTAATGCCGAGCCTGAAGATTGATGCCACCTTGTCATCCTTTATCATTTGCTGAGCTAACAGCATGTAAGACAGATTGGCATCCTTGATTTCTGATTGAATTTGGTTTGCAGTCATTTTCGTTCTCCCTCGTTGACAGTGATGTCCTTTTTCGACGGTCGCATTTTGCAGGGGAGAAAACGATAAAAATATCGGAGTATTTCCAATAATTTTGTAGGAAAAAGTATTACAAGCAGCGAGACTGCTTGTACTTTGTAACAAGGTTTTTTGCTTATGTCAGTGCTGCATTACGCTGTGGCAATTGAGTTTTAAATCATAAATTCAATTTGTTACACATACATTTAAATGAAACTTATTACCATTATCCATACCATTCGATACTATTTTTGTATTATGGTTACTCTGTGCTCACTCAACGCGCCGACTAGAAAATGAGATGCATTACACACAAATTTCAGAGAAGCATATTTTTTACGGCCCAATTAACTTTTTCATAAAATTCGGAGTTTGTTTTGATGCATGCATTCCAGAACGAATTCTATCTAGCAAAATAATAGATACCGCATCCTGAGGAAACCCAACACGAGTATTAACCATTTGCTCAAGATGAGATGCTGCGTCAATTCTTGCATGCCGATACGAAATATAACTCGGAGATACTATGAATGGATGCTCGCCAACCTGCGCAACACACGTATTATCGTAAAGAGGAGCACGTATAGTGCATAAGGCGACTGAAATGCAAGACTGGGGGGGATGACCGCTGAAATTCGTCGGATCAGTTAAAACTATAAAAAGATGATTACCCTGTGGGCCAGAAGGTACAAGCAATGTGCTACCAGCTACACAATTCCAGCCCAACACAATTTATGACGCTTCAACTAAAAGAAATGCCTCTTCTACCTGACGTTGTGAACGCACTCTTTGCTCAAGTTCTCTCGCAACACGAGGCTCATA
>Ga0315281_10013742_pt1 | contig 10944 bp, 7 predicted proteins | sample YL17G07_0_MG_FD_204540 | JGI IMG/M metagenome (GOLD analysis project Ga0315281, IMG submission 204540) | Sediment microbial communities from Yellowstone Lake, YNP, Wyoming, USA - YL17G07_0 | ecosystem: Environmental > Aquatic > Freshwater > Lake > Sediment | place: USA: Wyoming | collected... | reverse complement strand
CCCGCCGTCGATCGCGATGATCCTGTATGGCGCATCGGCCGAACAGTCGGTGGCGCTGCTTTTCATGGCAGGCGTGCTTCCGGGCCTGTTGATGGCGGCGTTCCAGGGCCTCTATATTTACTGGTACGCGGTACACCACGACATCGACGACGGCGGCGAGCGGTTTCAATGGCGCAGGTTCTTCGCTGCGACCAGAACCGGATTCTGGTCGATCATGGCTCCGGTGGTGATCCTGGGGGGGATCTACGGCGGCCTGTTCGCGCCGACCGAGGCGGCGGGCATTGCCTGCGTGTACGGCATCATCGTGACGAAATTCATTTACCGCGAAATCTCCTGGCGGCAACTCTGGAACGTCGCGGTGACCTCCATGTATCTCACGGCGCAGATCATGATCATCGTGGCCGCCGCGGGGGTGTTCTCGTGGCTGCTCACGGTGAACGGCGTGTCCGCAAGAAGCGTTGCGTTTCTTCAGGGCTTGATCGATTCGCCATGGATGGCCCTGTTGGTCATGAATATCTTCCTGCTGATCGTCGGCTGCTTCATCGATCCGGGCTCGGCGATCCTGGTCCTGACGCCGCTGCTGGTCCCGATCTGCCGGGCCTATGGAATCGACCTCATCCACTTCGGCATCGTCATGACGATGAACCTCGCGATCGGGATGTTTACGCCGCCATTCGGATTGAACATCTTCGTCACGCAGGCGCTGACCGGCGTGCCGGTCAGCACGATCTACCCCGGCCTGGTGCCGTTCATCGTCATCACCATCCTTGCGCTGGCGGTGGTGACCTACGTGCCGTGGATTTCTCTTTTCCTGACGAGGTATGTGTGATCGGGGGGCAAAGTACACTGGAATCGTGAAGGATCGAGCTTCTTATCGCTTTCTTGGAATGGAGAATGAAATGACTGACATGTTTCGGTTGGATGGAAAAGTGGCTGTGGTCATTGGAGGCGCAGGCGGGATAGGTGAGATTATGGCCAAGGGTTTGGCCGCGCAGGGAGCCAAAGTGGCGGTGGCGAGTCGAAATATCCAGAAACTGGGAGACATAGCCCGGAATATTCAATCGGAGACGAAATCGGAAGCTGCTGCTTTTCAAGCTGATGTGACGGACAAGGATAGCGTTGCCCGTTTGGCAGAGCAGGTGCTGAAGAAATTCGGCACGGTCGATATCCTGGTCAACTCGCAGGGGATAAACACAAAGAAGCCCGCGATCGGGTTCCCGGTGGAGGACTGGGATCAGCTTTTCAGTGTAAACGTGAAAGGCACCATGCTGGCGTGCAGTGAGTTTGGCAAGGTGATGGTGGAGAAGAAGAGAGGAAAAGTGATCAACGTATCCTCGGTAAGAGGACTACGGGCCACCCTTTGGGGAGGGAACGAAGGGTACTGCGCCACCAAAGGCGCGGTGGACATGATGACGCGGTCCTTAGCCTCCGAGTGGGCGCCCTATAACATCAACGTGAATGCCATTGCTCCTTTGTTGATCAGAACCCCCCTTGCTGCGCCTACCCTCAACGATCCTGAGAAACTTCAGAAGTACGTGGCCAATGTTCCCTTCAAGCGCATAGGCGAACCGCAGGATCTCATGGGGCTCTGCGTATTTCTGGCGTCGGCCGCTTCGGACTTTATTACGGGCCAGATCATCTATCTTGACGGCGGCCTGACCGCGGTCGGCTGAGACCTGTGAAGCGATGAACTCTGGAGCAAACTGCTGCTGATATCGGGACCACGTCATACCGATCTTTCCGAGAAAAGGTGAATCGCGATGAACTCGAAAGGTTTTACGTACAGGTTCCGCGGGCCCTATGGCCCGCCGGAAGAGCGCGGCGGCGCACCGCCCGTCTACCGCCGCATTGTCGAAAACGGAATCATCATCGAGCGTGACGTCGCGGTCACGCTGCGCGACGGGGTAAGGATCTATATCGATCTGTTTCGCCCGGCCGATGAGCAGCCGGTGCCGCCGCTCATCGCCTGGGGACCGTATGGCAAGCACGGACACACCCGATACACGGTCATCTTTCCCAATTGCGGTGTGAAGCAGGATGAACTGTCACCGCTTGCCACATTTGAGGCGCCCGATCCTGCCTACTGGGTGCCGCGGGGCTACGCCATCATCAACCCGGACCCCAGGGGAACCTGGTATTCGCAGGGAGATGCGACCTTCCTCTCGCCACAGGAGGGCGAGGACTATTACGACCTGATCGAATGGGCCGGCACACAGCCCTGGAGCAGCGGCAAGGTCGGACTCACCGGGGTTTCCTATCTCACCTCTTCTCAGTGGTTAGTTGCCGGAACCCATCCGCCACATCTGGCCGCGATCAATCCCTACGAGGGCTGGTCCGACACCTATCGAGAGGTCGTGCGCCACGGCGGCATTCCCGAGACCGCGTTCTGGAACTACATTCCCGGTCGTTGGGGCTTCGGCACCAACCGCATCGAGGATCTCGCGGCCGAAACTACCGAACGCCCGTTCTTCGACGACTACTGGGCATCCAAGGTTGCGGATCTTTCCAGCATCACGGTCCCGGCCTACGTCGTCGCCAGCTGGAGCGACCACGGCATGCACACCCGGGGCACGCTCGAGGGTTACAAGAAAATCGCCTCGAAACAGAAGTGGCTCGAGGTGCACGGCCGCAAGAAGTGGGCCTATTACTACGAACCCGAGAGCGTGAAGCGCCAGATGCAGTTCTTCGACCACATCCTCAAGGGCATCCAGAACGAGGTGTCGCGGTGGCCGAAGGTGAATCTCGAGATCAGGGAAGCGTACTACGTCGGACAGATGAAGCCCGAAGGCGAATGGCCGATCGCCAGGACCCGGTACACCCGGCTCTACCTGGACGCCCGCACGAGCGCGCTCGTGCGCGATGCCCAATCGGCTGAGGCATCGTGCCGCTATGACGCGCAGGGCCATGGACGGGGCCGCAATCACGCTGAATTCGACTTCAGATTCGACGAAGCGACCGAAGTCATCGGCCACATGAAACTGAAGTTATGGGCCTCCGCAGAGGCCGCGGACGACATGGACCTGTTCGTCGGGATTCAGAAACTCGATCGCCGCGGGCATGTCGTGCCGTTCGCGTTCTGGACGCAGTTCGACGACGGCCCCGTCGCCCTGGGATGGCTGCGCGCGTCGCACCGCGAACTCGATCCGGCGCGATCCACCGAGTATCAGCCGGTGCTCGCGCATCAGCGGGAACTCAAGCTCACGCAGCGTGAAATCGTTCCGCTGGAGATCGAAATCTGGCCCTCCGGGACGCGATTCGCAGCCGGCGAGACGCTGCGCCTGGTGGTGCAGGGAACCGATATCTACAAGTACCCCAGGCCTGTCAATGCCGATCGGCACGAGGACAGCGCGAATCGGGGTCATCACGTCATCCATACGGGCGGAAAGTTCGATTCGCACCTGCTGGTGCCCGTGATTCCGGAGAAATAAAACCGCGTTAGGCCAGCGCCCACTGCCGGCCGCGCGCGTAACGTGCAGACTTGAATCCCGTGCGCGTTGGGTGTATATCGTTGACCCGAGGGGGGAGTACATTATGGTATCTGCACGCAGGATTTTCCAGTTCGTGGCCGCGGCATGTTTTGCGGCGATTTCGTCGGCAGCCGCAGCGCAGGACTTTCCCTCGCGGCCGATCACCTTCATCGTTCCGTTTCCGGCCGGCGGCGTGACCGATCCGGTCGCGCGCATGGTTGCGCAGAAGGTTTCCGAAAGCGTGCACCAGCCGGTGATCGTCGATAACCGGCCCGGCGCCGGCAGCATCGTAGGGGCGATGGCGGTGAAGAACGCGCGCCCCGACGGGTACACGCTATTTTTTGGAAACTTTTCGTCTCATGCCATCAATTCCGCGTTGTATACGAAGCTGCCTTACGATCCGGTCAAGGATTTCGAGCCGATCACGATGATGATGAAGACGGGTCACCTCCTGGTCGTGCCCGCATCAAGCCCGGCGAAGTCGGCGAAGGAACTGATCGCGCTCGCAAAGTCGAGACTGGCAGGGCTGACCTTCGGGTCGCAGGGAATCGGCAGCGGCGGGCACATACTGGGCGAAATGTGGAAGCTTCAGACGGGTGCGCCGCTCACTCACGTGCCCTACAAGGGATCTGCCCCTGTAATCCAGGACCTCCTCGCAGAGCGGATTGACATGTCCTTCGACACGGTTATCACGTCGGGGCCGTATATACGCGACGGAAAATTCAGGGCGCTCGGCTGGTCGACATCCTCCCGCACCAGGCATTTCCCGGATGTTCCAACCATGGCCGAGGCCGGTTTTCCCGGGATGGAACTGGAAGTCTGGTTCGCGTTGTTCGCGACGGGAGGAACGCCGCAGCCGATAGTGCGCAAACTCAACCAGGAGTTCGTCAAGGCGATCAACAGTCCGGATGTGATGACGCGTTTCGGCGAACAGGGTCTCGACATGCTGAGCAGCACGCCGGAGGAACTCGCTGCCCTCGTCAAAGCCGACACGGCCAGGCTGGCGCCGATTGTCAAGGCCTCCGGAGCCCGCGTCGACTGAAATACATCGAATAAAGGCTGGCCCAATGTTGAATGGTGCTTACGGTGTTAATTCTTAGGGAGATTCAATTCATGAACAAGAAGTTAATTGCACTTGTCGCAGCCGGCGTGCTCGGTATTCCCGCGATTGCCTTCGCGCAAGCGAGTAACGTGCAGATCTACGGTCGCGCCAATGTGGGTCTAGACACGTGGCAGGCGACCGGTGCGACCGCGGGCGCCGCGGCGGATTTCAAGAGTCGCACCCGCATTTATGACAATTCTTCGCGTATCGGCTTCCGCGGCACGGAAGACCTCGGCAACGGTCTCAAGGCGATGTTTCAGATCGAGTCCGGCGCCAACATCGACAGCGGTTCGCTGAACGGGCAGTCGGGCACGCCGAATGCCAGTTCCGGCACGCTTGCGTCGCGCGACTCGTGGGTGGCCCTCGGCGGCGCCTGGGGCGACGTGAGATTTGGCCGCCAGTCGATCTTCTGGATCAACGGCCCCGCCGCTCAGACGGGCGCCAACTTCATCAACACCGACGTTCCCTTTGTGACCGCCACCAGCATGGGTCGCGTGAGCACGGCGATTCCCGGCGGTGCCCCGGTGGCTCGCCAGAGCAATGTCCTATCGTACAACTCGCCGACCTGGAGCGGATTCAACGGCTCGCTGAGTTATTCACCGCAGTCGGAAGCCGCGGCTGCCGGCGCCAATGCCGATTCCAGCCTCTGGGCCGTGACGCTGCGGTACAACGGTGCGTTGGACCTTCAGGGGGACTACCTCGTGAATCAGCAGGCCTCGGGCGGTGCCCAGCGTCAGAAGAGCACGGGACTCAAGCTGAGCGTGAGCTGGCCCTATGCGCCGGGCTCGCGCGTCTCCCTGTTATGGGGGAGGGACAAGATGGATGACACGCCGGCCGTGGCGGCATTCAGCGCGCTGCACGACAACGTCAGCGCGACCATGTGGCTTGTCAACTGGGAGCACACGCTAGGCGGCAGCTGGCAGGTTTTCGCGGAGTGGGGCAAAGTGCAGAGGGCCTCCGGCTGCACCGCGCTTAACGGCACGGCCAACGGCTGCGACGGCACCGATGCCGTCGGTTATATGCTCGCGGTCAAGTATCACTTCTCCAAGCGCACGGGTGTCTACCTCAGCTACAACCAGACGCGCAACGGGTCGAACCAGATCAGCGACTACGCGGCGGGCGGTTACAGCTCGGGCGGCGCGGCTGGAATGCCCGCCACATCGGCCGGCGCGGATCCGCGCGTCGTCGCCGTGGGCATTCTGCACAACTTCTAGGAGCGCATAGACCCCGGAGAATCGGATTTCCGAATTGGCGGGCCCCTGTGGCTCGCCCAAAGCGGCTCCGGCCGGCGCAGTTCGCTTGGAGATCAAACGGGCACCGTTCGGTGCCCGTTCTCCTTCTTGATCCAGGGCATCTTGATCCGCGACACGAGATGCGCCAGGCGCATCGCATACAATCGGCCCGTAACCATTGAAGAGCTCGAAATCCGAGTACCGGCCGACGTACGCAATTATTGGTTGACCTGAGATCCGGGGAAGTGTCGTTGCCATTCGGTATTCCCCGGCATCGCTTGCACAGCACTATACGGACAGCGATTACAACAGAGGAGAGAATATGAGCCCAATGCCAGGCTACCGGCGCATCGCAACGGAAGAGGCTTGGGCGCCCAGGGAACTGGTCGACCTGTACCGCCGCGAACTCGCGGCCAAGACGCTGGACGACCCGGGGTTCTACAGCCTGTGGGGGTTCTTCGGCGGCAAGAGCGCGCGCGCGACCTTGCTTGCGGAGCGCATTCAGGATCTCGGTGATCGCAGGATCGCCGACATGGATTCGACCGGCATCGCCATGCAGGTCGTTTCGCTCACCGCGCCGGGCGTGCAGATTTTCGACGCCGCAACGGGCACGTCGCTCGCCACGCGGTTTAACGACGAGCTCGCGGAGGTGATCCGCGGGCGGCCGGACCGCTACGCCGGGCTCGCAGCGATCGCCCCGCAGGACCCGCAGCGCGCCGCGCAGGAGCTCGAGCGCGCAGTGCGGCGCCTGGGCCTTAAGGGCGCCATCGTAAATTCGCACACGCGCGGCGAATACCTCGACGACCCGAAGTTCTGGGACATCTTCGCCGCCGCCGAGTCACTGGGTGTGCCCGTCTATCTGCATCCGAATACGCCTTCTAAGGCAATGATAGAACCCTTCCTTGCGCGCGGCCTGGACGGCGCTGTGTTCGGCTTCGCGGTCGAAACCGGATTGCACGCGCTGAGACTGGTCGTCGCCGGCGTCTTCGACCGCTTTCCGCGGCTGCAAGTCGTCCTCGGGCACCTCGGCGAGGCCCTGCCTTTCTGGCTGTCGCGGTTCGATTTCATGCACACTGTCATCACCAACACCAATCGCTATGGCGCGGCCGCGCCCAAGCTGGCCAGGCCGCTCAGCGCATACCTGCGCGAGAACTTCCATTACACCACCAGCGGCATGGGCTGGGCGCCGCCGATCATGTACGTCCACCAGGTAATGGGCCCGGACCGGCTGCTCTACGCGATGGATTACCCCTACCAGTTCGTACCCGAGGAGGTGAAGGTGCAGGACGCGCTGCCCATGAGCGACGCGGACAAGCACAAGTTCTTCCAGTCCAACGCCGAGCTGCTGTTCTCGCTGCCATGAGGTCCCCTGCTAGGAGGTCCACTGCTATGAGGGTCACTTTGAGATCCACAATCGCACCGCTGCGCCTTCTGGCCGTCGCGCTCCTCGCCTGCGCAGCGGCCGCCGCGCAGGCGCAGACCTACCCGGTGCGGCCGGTCCGTATCATCGTCACGTTTCCACCGGGAGGCAGCTCCGATACCGTCACGCGCATTATTGCGCCCAGGCTCGCCGAGCGGCTCGGGCAGTCGGTCGTGGTGGAAAACCGGCCCGGTGCCGGCGGCGCGATAGGCGCCGATCTGGTCGCCAAGTCCGCGCCCGACGGGCACACACTGCTGGTCGGTGCACAGGGCGGCATGGCGCTCAACACCATTTTCTATCCGTCGCTGCCCTACGATCCGGTGAAGGACTTCGCGCCGATCACGCTGCTCGTGACCAGCCCCTTCGCGGTGCTGGTGAATCCGGCCGTCACGCCGGTGAAGACAGCAAAGGAACTGATCGACCTGCTGAAGGCGAAGCCAGGGACGCCGTATGCATCTGGCGGGACCGGCTCGGGCATGCATCTGGCGGGCGAGCTGTTCAGGATCATTACGGCCGTAGACGTGAGCCACGTGCCGTACAAGGGCAACGCGCAGGCGATAATCGACCTGATCGGCGGGCAGGTGTCCGTTGCTTTCGCTGACCTGGGCTCGGTCTCCTCGCAGCTGCGCTCAGGACGCGTACGCGCGCTGGCGGTGGCGGCCAGGGAACGTACGCAGCTCGCGCCGGATGTGCCTTCGGCTACCGAGGCCGGCATACCGGCCTGGGCTGCCGTGGGTTGGTTCGGACTCGCCGCGCCCGCAGCGACGCCGCGGCCTGTAGTGGAGCGGTTGAATGCCGAGACCACGGCTATTCTGCGCATGAACGACGTGCGTGAAAGGATACTCGCGACCAACAACGAGCCTGCGCCGACTACCCCCGCAGAGTTCGGTGCGTTTATCCGCTCCGAGATTGCAACCTGGTCGAAGGTGATCCGGAAGTCGGGTATCCGAATCGACGACGGGAAGTAAATCTGCGCGGCTTTTGGGCGCGCAAACGAAATGCCGCGCCCATTGAGGCCACGCCACTGCATGCCTCCGTATTATTCGTAGGCGCCGTACTCGGTGGCCGCTTCCAGCATGGCGCGCAGGTTATCGAGGGGGGCGTTTTCGATGAAGTTCGTGCCCGCCGCGAGTATGAAACCGCCTCCCTCGCGGCTGGTCTCGATGGTCTTACGGCAATACTCCTTCACGTCCTTGGGTGATCCCGTGGCGAGGAGCGAAGCGGGCACGTTGCCGGAAATGCAGCAACGGCCGCCGAGCGCCTGCTTCGCCTTGCCCATGTCGGTGCGGTCGAACAGCCAGTTGACGGCCCCCTTGGGGAACTCGTTCACGAGTCCCAGCCGCGATTCGAACCCGCCCTCCGCGAACAGCGTGGGCATGATGCCCTCCTCGATGACGCCGTCGATGACCCGCTTCAGCGTCGGCCAGTAGAAGGTCATGAAATGCTTCTCGGACATCCAGCCGTCGGCGCCCTTGTGCAGCGGGAACAACGCAATTTGCCCCTTCGAGGCATTGAGGGTGGCGACGGTAGTGTCTACGGTGAACTTCGCAACCACGTCCAGTGCCTCCAGCAGCTTCTCCGGCCGCCGGCGTATGTCCAGGATGATGCCCTTGGTGCCGCGCAGCGTGTCGCCGATGGTGTCGAAGGGCGCCTTGGCGTAGCACATCCCAAACGAGGGAAATCCCAGTTCGCGGCCCCGCCGGCCCACCGCCGAAACGACTTCGCGCCAGCTCGCGAGCGTCTTGCCGATTTCGATGAGCTTTTGCAGGGACGCCTGCACTTCAGGCCGCGCGTAAGCCATGAAGTGGGTCATGACCATCGGCAGTTCGGTGACAGGCGTGAAGGACTGGAGCGTCCGGAAAGGCTCGAAGGTGCCGAAAACGCGCGGCAGGTAAGTGCGCAGCCAGAAATCCGACGGGTCGTGGATCAGCGCGTCATATTCGTCCGCGGTCATGTACTCGGCTTCGACGAACTGGTAGTCCATGCCGTCCTCGGCCATGCCGTGGCCCGGCCAGCGATACAGCCGGTAGTCGAGCAGGTCAAGCATCCTGCCAACGGGCACGTTCGGGACGCCAAAGAAGTCCAGGTCGGTCTCCAGATTGAACTTGAGCCAGGCCTGCGCGGCCTTCTCGGCGTCGTACATCGCAGTCCGGTAGCTGATACCCGCGTATTTGACGGGCAGCGAGGCGACGGGCAAGGCGACGGGCACCCGGTCCGGCTCGCTGACGTTGTAGACGTCGATCATTCGTTTTGCCCGCACCCGATAGGCCTTTTCGGCTTCCGGGCTGGCGAAGTTGATCCTCTCCGTCGAGCTGTACCATTCGAACCTGCGCGCTCTCTTTCCCTCCCGGGACAGAGTCGTCCAATCCGAATCCATGCGAACCCTCTCTCAAGTGGCCGAAATGCCGCAACTGGTAACCAAGTGCGGAGACATGCGGCGGCAAACCGCCGGCTAAGCATACCGGAATGGCGGGAGCCGAAGGCGAAGGCCCTGTCGCCCCAACGCTCCAAGCGAGTCACCGCGTGAGCGTGTACTCCCCCAGTTCCAGACGCGCAAGCACGCCCTCGCTGCGCAATTTGTCCAGCTCGATGACGATCTCGCGGCCGTCCTGACTGCCCAGCGCGCGCATCAGTGCGACGAAAGACTTCGGTCCGGCTGCGAGGGCTTCGCGCACGCTGCGGTGGGTCCTCTGCGGGACGATGCGCGGCGGTTCGCCGCGGGTGAATTCCCGGCTGCCCAGCTTGCCGAACGGAACGGTGAGATCGAATCCCGCCTTGGCGAGACCGCGCCTGAAGTCCATCGAAGGGTCGATCGGGTTGCCCCGCATTCCGGGCAGCACGATCAGATCGCGGTCGGCCTGGAAGCGCGTCGAAAACGCCCACTCCATCTGCTCGTCGGAAAAAACGTCGATGTCCGGATCGACCACGAACACATGCTTGACGTTCGAGTGCGAACCGAGCAGCGCGGTGATCGCGTTGCGCGCGTCGCCCGGCGAGCGTTGCCGCAGTGCCAGCCGCAGGTTGTGATTGCCGTTGCTGGCGGGAACGGCATGCACCGCGACCGGCTCGCGGATCGCGGTCAGTGCGGTTCTCCAGGAGAACGCTTCGCTGTCGATGGCGCCGATGATTGCGGCCTCGGTGCGGGCGACGTCGCCGCTGATGGTCGTGGTCTGGAACAGCGCGTCCCGGCGCCGGGTGATCGCGGTGAGATGAAAAACCGGATTGGGTTTCATTTCGCCGTAATAGCCCATGAACTCGCCGTACGGTCCCTCCAGCTCGGTGTACCCGCGTTCGTCGAAATATCCCTCGAACACATATTCCGCGTCTGCAGGAACGAGCAGGTCGTTGCTCGTGCAGCGCACTACCGGCAAGGGTTCGCCGCGCAGCGCGCCGATCAGCGCCAGTTCGTCTCCCGCGAGCCGCTGCATGGCGGCAATGTGGTCGGCAGGGTGGGATCCGACCACGAAGCTGCAGGGCATGCGCTCGCCGCGCGCCACGCAGGCCCGGTAGTACTCCCTGAGATCGGACGGCGCATAGAGATTGGTGCCGGCTTCCCTGCGGCCGCGCAGCATCAGCCGGCGAAATCCGATATTAGTCAATCCGGTCTCGTTGTTGCGGGTGCAGTCGATGCCGGCCGATATGTAGGGGCCGCCGTCGAACTCGTGCTGCACATGAATGGGAAGCCGGGTGAAGTCCGCGTCCTCGCCCGTCAGTACCTCTTGA
>Ga0315281_10013741_pt1 | contig 10944 bp, 9 predicted proteins | sample YL17G07_0_MG_FD_204540 | JGI IMG/M metagenome (GOLD analysis project Ga0315281, IMG submission 204540) | Sediment microbial communities from Yellowstone Lake, YNP, Wyoming, USA - YL17G07_0 | ecosystem: Environmental > Aquatic > Freshwater > Lake > Sediment | place: USA: Wyoming | collected... | reverse complement strand
GAGCGTGGCGCTGGGGAAATGGCTGTTCTATACGGGGCTGATACTTGTTTTGAGCGTGACGGACTTGCGCACGAGGCTGCTGCCGGATGCGGTGACTTTGCCGGGGTTGGGGATGGGGCTGGTGTTCAGCGCGGCCGTGCCGCCGCGGAACGGCGTGGCGTTTTTACTGCTGGAGCGATTCACGCACAGAGCTTTGCCCGTGCCGGTGGTGGGATTGGCGGACGGACTGCTGGGGGCAGGGTTCGCGGCGCTGTTTTTGTGGGGGACGGGACGGGCGTACCGGGCGTGGAAGGGGCGCGACGGAATGGGATTGGGCGACGTGAAGATGATGGCCATGGTGGGAGCGTTTGTGGGATTGCGGGACACGCTGACGGTGATGCTACTGGGGACGCTGCTGGGAAGCATCGGGGGAATTTGGATGATCGTGGGGCTTTATGCGGGTGGATATAAGCGCGGGGTGGCGGAGCGGGCGGTGCGGCGGGGAATGGGAGCGGTGAACCGGCTGCGGTGGACGCTGGCGCGGAGATACTGGATTCCCTTGGGGACGTATCTGGGAGTGGGAGCGCTACTGGTGCTGTACCTGCTGCCGTATCTGGAAACGATGTGGATGGCGGGAAGGCACTGAGAAGGCGGAGGTTTTCGCGGAAATGGCGGCCGTGGCGCTTTTAACGTATCAGACGGCGATGCCGGAAGGGGTGTGGCCCACGGCGCTGATCTATTTTCTTGTGCTGCTGGGATTGCTGGTGGGCGCGGTGGTCGTGATCCGGAGGATGTTTCGCGCGGGGCGGGAGGCGCAGAACGCGCCGGAGCGCGCGGGGCCGGCGACGATGGATTCGCCGGCATTTATGACGGCGTCGATGCAGGGCGTGATCAAGCAGCTGCGGGAGCAGGAAAAGGAACTGGAGCGGCTGCACAAGGCGGAGAAGGAACGGGCGGAGCAGACGGAGCGGCTGAGCGAAGAAGTGACGCGGAACATGCCGGCGGGACTGCTGCTGGTGAATGCCACGGGGATTATATCCAGCGTAAATCCAGCGGCGGAGCAGGTGCTGGGAATGCGGGGGCTGGTCTTTCGAAGGTACAGCGAGGCGCTGGGAGAGGAGTCGGCGCTGACAGGGCTGATTGGGGAATGCCTGGAAAAAGGAGCGATTCACCGGCGGGAGCAGGTGCAGCACGTGACGCCGCAGGGAGAGACGCGGACGCTGGGAGCGACGATATCGTTCACGAGGAAAAGCGAAAAAATCACCGGGGCGATCTGCCTGCTGAGCGACCTGACGGAACTGGCTACGCTGCAGCGGCAGATGCAACTCAGGGAAAATCTGGCGGCGCTGGGGGAGCTTTCGGCGGGGATCGCGCACGAATTCAAGAATGCGCTGGCGACGATTTCGGGTTACGCGCAGATGATTCGAGGGGAAAAGGCGGAGGGAGAAGCGGGGGAATACGCGGGGCTGATCCTGGAGCAGACGCGGAACATCACGCACGTGGTGAGCGAATTTCTGAGATATGCGCGGCCGATCGAGATTCCGCAGGAGGCGGTGGCGCTGGACGCGCTGATCGAGCGCGTGGTGGCGGAACTGAGGGAATCGATGCCGGGAGTGGGCATCGCCGTGAAGGGGAGTTTCGGGCAAGTGACCGGCGAGGAGGGGTTTTTGCGGCAGGCGCTACTGAACCTGGTGCGCAACGCGGCGGAAGCCGGGGCGGAGAGCGGCGGAGGCGGGCAGGTGTTCCTTGAGGGGCGCGTGAGCGAGGGAGCGGAGGGGCCGGCGCAGGAGATCGTCGTGCGGGACAACGGAGCGGGGATTCCGGCGGAAGCGCTGGGGAAGATTTTTGTGCCGTTTTTCACGACCAAGGCGGGCGGAACGGGATTGGGGCTGGCGGTGGTGCAGAAGATCATCGTGCAGCACGGGGGGACGGTGCAGGCGCGGAACCGGGCGGAGGGCGGAGCGGAGTTTATTGTTACGCTACCGGTCTACCGGGGGGCGGCGGAAGCGATAGAATCAAGGCCAGCGCGCATCTAAGCAGGGAGAGCCGCCGGAAGATGCCGGCGGGGAGGAAATGGATATGCGGGTACTGACGGGAATCAGCGTGATGATCTTGCTGGGCGCCGGAACGATCGCGCCCACGGCGACGAAGGCGCAGGGAGGGCAGCAGGAGTCCGTGGCGGAAGCGGCGCGGAAGGCGCGGGCGCAGAAGAAGGCTCCGGTAAAACCGGTACGCGTCTTTACGGAAGAGGAACTGGCCAAAGCCAAAGCGGCGGGAGAGGGCGAGCCGGGGGCGATTTCCACGGTGGGAACGGCAACCCAGGAAAGCGCGCCAGCGGGCAAGGATGCCGGCAAGGACAGCGGCAAGAGCGGCGGCGAAGCGGAGAAGAAGGACGAAGACAATCAGGAACAGAAGTGGCGGGAGCGCTTCAAGGGAGCGCGCGAAAACCTGGAGCGTGCGGAGAAGGAACTGGACATTCTGCAGCGCGAGTCGGCCAAGGCCAGCCTGCAGAATTATTCGGACCCCAATCAAGCCATGAAAGAGGGGTACGGGCAAAAGGAAGTGAAGGAAAAGGCAGTCAAGATCGAGGAAAAGACGAAAGAAATCGCGCAGCTCAAGCAAGCACTGGCAAACCTGGAAGACGAATTGCGCAAGGCGGGCGGGAACCCGTCCTGGGCGCGCTAACGAGAAAGAGCACGGCGGAAATTGCGCCCAGCGGCCCGGGGGAGGACCGCACGAGAGGCGCAAGGCCCGGCAGTCACCCGCGGTTTTTTTAGAAAATACAAAACCCATGGAACCACTGCTCCTTGTAGAAGATAAGAGCGAACTCCGAGCCATGCTGCGCAAGGCGCTGGAGCGCGCGGGATACCGCGTTGAGGAAGCCGCGGACGGTACGACGGCAATCCAGAAGGTGCGCGGGCGGAGGTACCTGCTGGTGCTCTCGGACTTGAAACTGCCGGGGGCGTCGGGGCTGGAGGTGCTGCGGGAGAGCAAGCAGGCGGACGCGACGATCCCGGTGATTCTGCTGACGGCATACGGGTCGGTGGAGGAAGCGGTCACGGCGATGAAGGAAGGGGCGTTTGATTTTCTGCAGAAGCCGGTGGACCTGGACCATTTGAAGCTGCTGGTGCAGCGTGCGGCGCGGCAGCAGGAGTTGTTGCGGGAAAATCTGATCCTGCGGGAGGAGTACAGCACGCGGTACGGATTTCCGCGGATCATCGGAGAGGGAGCGGCGATCCGGGAGGTGAGCCAGCAGATTCAGAAAGTGGCGGCGACGGATTCGACGGTGCTGCTGCTGGGGGAAAGCGGAACGGGCAAGGAGCTTTTTGCGCGGGCGATTCATCACCTTTCGCCGAGGAGGGAGCAGCCGATTGTTTCGCTGAACTGCGCGGCGATACCGGAAGGGCTGGTGGAGAACGAGCTGTTCGGGCACGAGAAGGGGGCGTTTACCGGGGCGGGTGCGAGGAAGGTGGGCAAGCTGGACCTGGCGCACCGGGGGACGCTGTTTCTGGATGAGATCGGGGAGCTGCCGCTGGCGATGCAGGCCAAGCTGCTGCGGGTGATCGAGGAACGGTGCTTCGACCGGGTGGGGGGAACGCAGGAGATTGAAGTGGACGTGCGCATCGTGGTGGCCACGAACCGCAACCTGCGGCAGGCCATCGCGGAAAAGACGTTCCGCGAGGATCTTTATTTTCGAATTTCGGCGGTGCCCATCAATATTCCTCCATTGCGCGAGCGCGGGAACGATATTTTTCTACTGACGGAGCATTTTCTGGATTCGTTCAGCAAGGAGTTCGCCAAGCCTGCGCTGACACTGGCACCAGACGCGAGAGAGAGTTTGCAGCGGTATGCGTGGCCGGGGAATGTACGGGAACTGCAGAACACGATTGAGCGCGCGGTGATCCTGGCGGATGGGCCGGTGATTACGGCGCAGGGATTGCAATTGCCGGAGGCGCGGCCGGAAACCGGGGCGCTGCCGGGGGGGATGCTGCCGGCGGATTTCAACTGGTCGGGAACGCTCGAAGAAGTGAGCCAGCGGGCCACGACGCATGTGGAGCGGGTGATATTGGAGAACGCGCTGCGGGAATGCAAATGGAACAAGACGCGGGCGGCGGAGAAGCTGGAGATTTCGCCGAAGACGTTACTGGCCAAGATGCGCAGCGCGGGGCTGGAAGAGTAGTTCCCTTTCCGAAGTGACTCGTGAAATTCAAACCCTCAATAAAATTTAGGTAAGAAGCATTTCCGCGCGCGGAATGACGTTCAGGAGGGGCGGCGAGCGATGTGCAGGGCGACGGTGCTGCCGGTCCAGACTTCGTAGCGGACATCGGTGTAGCCGGACTGTTGCAGCAGGGCGGCGAGGTCGGCGGGCTGAAGATATTTGGAGACGGAGGCGGGGAGATAGGTGTAGGCGGAGGAGTCGCCGGAGATTAAGCCGCCGATGCGGGGGAGAATTTTGCGGAAATACCAGCGATAGAGGGCGCCGAAGAGGCGGCTGCGAGGCTCGGTGAAATCGAGAATGGCCACGGCGCCGCCGGGCTTGAGAACGCGGAGGAATTCGAGGAGGCCGGCTTCGTAGTTGGCGAGATTGCGGAAGCCGAAGGCGGCGGTGAGCAGGTCGAAGGAGGAGTCCGCGAAGGGGAGGCGCAACGCGTCGGCTTCGACGATGGCCCAGCGCTTTGCGGAGGCGCCTGCCGATTCGTTGTCCAGAGCGGAGGAAAACTTTTCGCGGGCGCGAACGAGCATGCCGTGAACAAAATCGGCGGCGATGACGCGGGCTTGGCCGGCGCGAGCAAGGGCCAGGGAGAGGTCGCCGGTGCCGCAGCAGAGATCGAGGACCAGGGCATCGGGGCGGTCGAGGATGGCGCGGAGGCGGCGGGTGACGCGGCGGCGCCAGAGGCGGTCGATCTGCATCGAGAGAACGTGATTGAGCAGGTCGTAGCGCGGGGCGATGCGGCCGAACATCTCACGGACGTAACGGGAGGCTTCGGCTTCGGAGCGGGCGCCTTCGGGGGTGGTGCCGCGGGGAATGTGCGGCGTGTCAGTCATGGAGTTTGGCGGAAGAGTGGGTGAGATGCGGGGCGTAATGCAGGACGCGCTCGACGAGGGGGAGGGCGATGCCGTCATAGGAGCGGGCCTTGCCAATGGACGGGGCGAGAACGAAACGGAGTTTGCCGCCGCGCGTTTTTTTGTCGCGGCCCATGTCGCGGAGCAGCGCCGCGGGGGAAAGACGGGACCAGGCGGGGAGATGGCCGAGGCGGCGGACGAGGGAGATGATGCGGGCGGTTACGTGGGGCGGGGTGATGCCGGTTTCGTGGCCGAGCAGGGCGGCTGCCATCATGCCCCAGGCGACGGCTTCGCCGTGCTGGTAGCGTTTGTAGGCGGTCAGGCTTTCGAGGGCGTGGCCGAAGGTGTGGCCGAAGTTGAGGATTTCGCGGAGGCCGGATTCGCGTTCGTCGCGGCTGACGACGCGGGCCTTGATTTCGGCGCAGCGGGTAATGACGTGGCCGAGGGCGGCGGGGTCGCGCTTGAGGATTTTTTCCAGATTATTTTCCAGGAAGAGGAAAAGAGATTTGTCGGCGATAACGCCGTACTTGATGACTTCGGCGAGGCCGCCGCGAAATTCACGCGGGGGCAGGGTGCGCAGGAGGAGGGGATCGGCAATGACCAGTTGCGGAGGATAGAAGGCGCCGACGAGATTTTTGCCTTCGGGGAGATTGACGCCGGTCTTGCCGCCGATGGCGCTGTCCACCTGGGCGACGAGCGTGGTGGGGATATGGACGAGCGAGACGCCGCGCAGGTAGCTGGCGGCGACATAGCCGGCGACGTCACCGACGACGCCACCGCCAACAGCGATGATGCGGGCGCGGCGGTCGGCGCCAGCGCGGCTGAGGCCGCGGCAGAGGGAGTCGAAGCCGGCCATGGTCTTGGCGGATTCGCCGTCCTTGAGGAAGAGGACGCGGCGGATGTTTTTAGCGCCCAGGGCGCGGGAAACGAATTTGCCGACGTGGCGCCAGACGCGCGGCGAAGTGATCACGAAGGTGGCGGTGGCGGGAGCGAGCGCGGCCAGGAGGCTGCGCGATTGGGAGAGAACGCCGGGAGCGATGGCGACTGTGTAGCGGCCGCGGGCGGCGGCAACGGAGATCAGTTTCGGTTTCATAAAAAGTCCGGGTGAAATGTCCGGTACAAATTGTAACAGGAAAAGAACGGCGCACGACCGGGTAGCGGAGAGCAATTCCCTTCCCGGGGTGGCCCGCGGTCTGGCCGCAGGCAGCGCCCCCCTAAAAAGCAGGGCGAGTGAATCCGGCAAAAGCTTCGTGCTACCATGGGGCAGTCATGCGGAACGAGAGTTGAACAACCTCATGCCCCACGCTCCCAAAATACATCACGCGGACTATGCCGTCATTGGATGCGGAGTGGCGGGACTGCGCGCGGCGATTGAACTGAGCGAGACGGGCAGCGTGCTGGTGCTGGCCAAGTCCGACCTGAGCGAATCGGCGACGGCGTATGCGCAGGGCGGCATTGCGGTTTCGCTGAGCGACGAAGACGAAGTGGGGCTGCACGAGCAGGATACGATTCTGGCGGGGGATGGGCTGTGCCGGCCGGAAGCGGTGCGCACGCTGGTGGAAGAGGGGCCCAAGTATATTCAGCAGTTGATCGAATGGGGCACGGAGTTCGACCGCGCGGGAACCAAGCTGGCGTTTACGCGGGAGGCGGCGCACAGCCGCTCGCGGATTCTGCATGCGCAGGGAGATTCCACGGGGCGGGAGATCAGCCGGGCGCTGCTGGCGAGGGCGCACAAGCTGACGCGGCTGCATCTGCGGGCCTACGCTTTTACAACCGGATTGATCGTGGAGAACGGACGGGTGACGGGGCTGCGATTTCTGGACGAGAATGACGGCAGCCTGCATGAGGTGCGCGCCGGGGCCATTCTGCTGGCGACGGGCGGGCTGGGGCAGATTTACCGGGAGACGACGAATCCGGAGATGGCCACCGGGGACGGCATGGCCATCGCGTATGAAGCGGGGGCGACGCTTTCGGACATGGAGTTTGTGCAGTTTCATCCGACGGCGCTGGCGGTCACGGGAGCGCCGCGATTTTTGCTGAGCGAGGCGCTGCGCGGGGAAGGCGGGATTCTGCGCAACATGAATCTGGAACGATTCATGAAGCGTTATGCGGACGCGCAGGAATTGGCGCCGCGGGACGTGGTGGCGCGGGCGATTGTCAGCGAGATGCACCGCACGAAGAGCGATTACGTGTATCTGGATATGACCGCGAAGAGCGCGGAGTTTTTGAAGAAGCGGTTTCCGCGGATTTACGCGACCTGTCTCGGGCATGGCCTCGATCTTTACACGGACATGGCTCCGGTCTGCCCGGCGGCGCATTACATGATGGGCGGGGTGAAAACGGACTTGTGGGGAAGGACGTCGCTGCCCGGACTGTACGCGGCGGGGGAGACGGCCGCGACCGGAGTGCATGGGGCCAACCGGCTGGCCAGCAATTCCCTGCTGGAGGGATTGGTGTTTGGGGCGCGAACGGGGCAGGCCATGAGCCAGGACGCGCCGCCGGAAAAACGCAGCGGGATTGGATTGCCGGGAGTGCCCGCGCCGAAGCCGGGGGAAGTTGCGGCGGGGGCGAAGAAGGCGGCGACCAAGACGGCGGCACACTCGGCGGGATTGACGAAACTGCGCGAGGTGATGTGGAAGCACGTGGGCATCATGCGCAGCGGGCCGGAGCTGGCGGCGGCGCTGGCGATGCTGAAGAAGATCGAGATTCCGGACGGGGAAAAACTGTGCCGCGGGGTGCAGGAGGAGCGCAATCTGCATGCGCTGGCGGAATTGATTACGCGGTCGGCGCTGGCGCGGAACGAGAGCCGGGGGAGTCATTACCGGTCGGATTTCGCGTTCCGGGATGACGAGGATTTTCTGAAGCATTCGGCGACGGAGCGGGGCGGGGAGATTCGGTTCGAGAAGTAGCGATTGCTTAGCGGGACTTGCGTTCGAGTTCGTGGACGGACTCGATGAAGACGTGGCCGACGATGGCCATGCTGCGGGCGCTGAGTTTGTCGAGGGTGTCCTGGGTGGTGTGCCAGTAGGGGATTTCCAGGTCGATGATGTCGACGCAGGGAACGCCGCGGCTGAGGAAAGAGGCGTGGTCGTCCTCGATGGGAGATGAGTCTCCCACGAAAATTTTGGAGTAGCCCAGGCGTTTCGCGGTATCCCACACCAGATTGGTCAGCCACTTCGTGGAAAAACTTTCGCGGCGGATGCGCAGGTCCTTGCTGCCGACGATATCGGCGAGCAGGAAGGCTTTGATGCGCTTGAGGTCACCCGCGGCGGCCATGCGCGCGGCCATCTGACGGCTGCCGTAGCGGTTGTCGGGGTCCTGCCACTGCCAGTTGACGGCCTCTTCGCCATCGAAGAAGGCGATCCAGACGGTGTCCTTGCCGGGCTGGGCGCAGAGGATGCGGGCCAATTCGAGCATGAGGCCGGTGGAGGAGCCGCCGTCATCGGCGCCGACGAAGTTATCGAGGCGCTTGGTGTCGTAGTGGGTGGCGAGCAGGACGATGTCGCGGCGGGCGCCGGGAATTTTGGCGACGATATTTTTCATGGGCAGGCTGCCGGCGGGGGTGTCGGCGTGGAAGTCGTCGATGTCGATGGCGCAGTCGTAGCTTTTCAGTTCGGCGAGGATGTAGTCCTGCGCTTTGGCGATGCCGGGGGCGCCGGCCTGGCGCGTGCCGATGGCGGTGAGGCGGGCGACGTGGGCCAGGGCTTTGCTGCCGTCGAAGCCGCCGGTCTGTGCGGCGGGGGGAGCGTCATCGGCGGGCTGCGGTGCGGCGGGAGCGGCGGCGACGGTGGAGGCTGAATTCCCTGCCCCGGAGCCGGAGCCGCAACCTGCGCCGAGGAACAAAGCGGCGCAGAGAAAAACGCTCAAACGGGAAAGAGAATGAAAAAACATTTAGCGCGCCTCCGCCGCGAGTTTTTTCGCTTTCTTGCGGACAACCACCCAGGAGACGGCCATGCCCAGGAAATAGAGGCCGACCATGGGAGCCATGAAGATGAGCATGGTCATGGCGTCGGGAGTGGGGGTGACGATGGCGGCGACGACGCTGATGATCAGGATGGCGTAGCGGAAATTGTCCCAGAGGAATTTGGGCGTGACGATGCCGAAGAGGGTCAGGAAGAAGATGAGGATGGGCATTTCAAAAACGATACCCAGGCCTAAGAGCACAATCAGGATGAGATCGAAATATTCGTTGATGCTGATCATGGGCTGCACGGGGCCCTGAAAGCTGACCAGGAAGCGCAGCATGTACGGGAGCATGATGAAATAGCCGAAGGCGATGCCGGAGAGAAACAGGGCCACGGTGGAGAAGAGAAAGCCGGCGATGGCTTTTTGTTCGCGCTTATAGAGGGCCGGGGCGACGAAGAGCCAGATCTGATAGAGGACCACGGGAGAGGCCAGAACCAGGCCGAGATAGATGCCCAGGGTGATGATGAGATTCAGGTAGCCGGTGGGATTGGTATAGACAAGTCTCTGTTCGAGATGGGCATCTTTCAGCGCCGTGAGCATGGGCTTGGTGATCCACTCGATGACGTGCTGGGCCACGTAGACGCCGACGAAGGCGCCGATGGCGATGGCGATGAGGGAGTTGATGATGCGGGTGCGCAACTCGACCAGATGCTCGAAGAAGGTCATTTGTCCGCTGGCCTCTTCCTCGACGGCGGGGGTGGCGGGGTTAGACGGGCTGGCGCTGGCCATGAAGTGGTTCTCCGCCTTCCGCCGCGGGCGCAGGGGCCGCGGGAGTTTCTGGAGCAATTTCGGGAGCCGCTAGTGCGGCTGGAAGCAAGGAATCGGGGGTGCGGGCGACGGTTCCGGGGCTGCCTGGTTCACTGGAGACGGACTCTTCTGTGGCGTGCTCGTGAACTTCGGCAACCCATTCGGAATTGGCGGGGGGCGCGGCGGCGGTCAGCGCGTAGGAAGTGGAGTCGGGCGCGGCGGCGGGAGCGGCGCTGGCCGCGGCGGCTTCGGCTTTGCGGCGTTCGGTTTCGCGGGCCTGGCGTTCGAGGTCGCGCATTTCTTCCTCGAAGGCGGTGCGGAAATCGGTGGAGGCCTTGCGGAATTCGGCCATAAGTTTGCCCAGGCCGCGGGCCAGTTCGGGCAGCTTGTGCGGGCCGAAGACGACCAGCACCACCAGGAACACCACGATCATGTGGGGAATGCTCAGCATGCGTTAACGGTCCTCTTGCATCATAGAGAACGCTGTTCGGCCGTGTCAAACGGGCAATTTCCCTATGCTATACTGGAGGGGTGAAAGTCCTCCAGGAGTCAAGCACGAAATGAACAACCCGCGCCGCGGTTTATTCACCATTACCGTGATATTGCTGCTTTCCGCCATGCTGGGCGGAATCTACGGGCCATCGGTAAAGGCCACCAGCGCCTCGACCGACGATTACCAGACGGCGGTGAAGAGCTTTGTGCGCGTGCTGGACGTGGTGCAGACGAATTATGCCACGCCGGTGGACACGGACAAGGCGGTGTACGGCGGAGCGATTCCGGGGATGCTGCGGCTGCTGGACCCGCACTCGAACTTTTTTGATGCGCGGCAGTTTGCGCTGCTGCAGGAAGACCAGCACGGAAAGTATTACGGAGTGGGCATGGTGGTTGCGCCGCGCGAGAACCATACCGTGGTGATGGTGCCCTATGTGGGTTCGCCGGCGTACAACGCGGGGATCCGGCCCGGGGACATGATCGTCAAGGTGAACGAGAAATCGACCGAGGGACTGACGACCACGGAAGTGGCGGACATGCTCAAGGGGCCCAAGGGCACGGCCGTGAAGATCACGACCACGCGCGAGGGATATCCGGAGCCGTTTATTTTTTCGGTGATTCGCGATGAGATTCCGCGGCACTCGGTGGATATTGTCACGCTGCTGAAACCGGACATCGGCTATATCCGGCTTTCCA
>Ga0315281_10013739_pt1 | contig 10945 bp, 8 predicted proteins | sample YL17G07_0_MG_FD_204540 | JGI IMG/M metagenome (GOLD analysis project Ga0315281, IMG submission 204540) | Sediment microbial communities from Yellowstone Lake, YNP, Wyoming, USA - YL17G07_0 | ecosystem: Environmental > Aquatic > Freshwater > Lake > Sediment | place: USA: Wyoming | collected... | reverse complement strand
CCATCCCTCGCCAGCCCCTTGGCCGTCAGCACCGCCCCGAGGTCGGTCGTCATCGCGCGACTGCCGCACGCGTATGCCGCAAGCCCGTCGACGGAAGTAACGTATTTCTCCGCTTTCGCCTGCACGTACCCGACCTCGCCCTTCCATGTCTGCGGAGACCGGGGCCGGCTGATAGTGGGGATGTAGGTGAAATCGTTCGAGGCGGCCAGGACCTTCCATTCATCGTCGTACAGGATCTGGTCCTCGTACCGGATACCCAGGATGAGCGTGACCTTGCGCTTCGGCCCCTCGCCCGTGCGATAGAGCCACCGGATCATGCTCCGGATCGGCGCGACCCCGGTGCCGGTCGCGGCGAAGAGAAGCCTGGGCGCAATCGGCTCCCGGATCGAGAACGGGCCGAACGGGGCGCGGACCTTGAACCGGCCGCCTTCCTTGAGCTCGTTGAACAGGAAGGTCGTGACCCGCCCGCCCTCGACGTGCTCGACCACGAGCTCGAGCGGCTGCTCGTCAGGAGCGGATGCGATGGAATACGCCCGGTGCACGACGGAGCCGTCCGGACCCGGCAGATCGACCATGACGAACTGGCCCGCCTGAAACGACAGTGGTTTGGGCCCCTCGAGCCTGAGCTGGAACCGCCGGACCCCGGGGGTCAGGGGAATTATCCTCGTCGCGACGGCCTCATACGCGTCCGGCATCGGGGTATTGTACGATAGCTGCTCAACCGGGGCCAACAGGTCCCCTTTTGAGGAGGCATACGACCATGGCGGCGAGCAAGGAGTTGACGTTCGGTCTCATCGGTTGCGGCGGCATCATGGGCTGGCACATCGGCAACCTGCAGAAGATCCCGGGGGTGACCGTCGGCGCGCTCGCCGACACCTCGGAGAAGAGCCTGGAGAACACGAAGAAGCGTTTCCCCCACCTCGCGCAGGCCTCGACCTATTCCTGCCACCGCGAGATGCTCCGCAACTCGTCGCTGGACGCGGTCATCATCGCCTCCCGCCACGTGGACCACTACCCCCAGGTCGTGGACGCTCTCAACGCCGGATGCCACGTCCTCGTCGAGAAGCCCTTCGTGGGCTCGATCGCGCAGGCGAAGACCTGCATCGCGCTCGCGAAGAAGAAGGGCAAGACGCTCATGATCTCGTACCAGCGGCACTTCGACCCCAAGTTCCGGTACATGCGGAAGCTGGTCCAGGAGGGGCGCATCGGCAAGCTCCAGTCGATCTCATCGTCGCTCGGCCAGTGGTGGCTCGAGGGGTGCCGCGGATCGTGGCGGCACGACCCCGCGGCCGCGCTCGGCGGCCAGCTCAACGACTCGGGGAGCCACGTCGTGGACATCGCGCTCTGGATCTCGGGGTTGAAGCCGGTCGAGGTCTACGCCAACGTCGAGAAGTGCGACGTCAAGGTCGACATCAACTCCGCGGTCGCGGTGCGGCTGGAGAAGGACGTGCTCTGGACGATCAACATCTGCGGGAACACCCCGGGGTTCTGGGAGTACCTGATCCTGGCCGGGGACAAGGGCACGCTCGCCTACCTCAACGGCGACCTAACGGTCGTCGAGGGGGGCATCAAGACGCGGGGCGAGTCGTTCGGCCACTACCACGACCAGGACGCGGGGTTCGTGAAGGCGGTGCGCGGCGAGGGGCCCAACGAGGTGCCGGGCGAGTTCGGACTGCTCGTTACCGCGGTCACGCAATCCGCGTTCCGCGCGGCCGCGTCGAGGAAGCCGGTTAAGATCAGACTGTAGGGCGCCGGGAGGGACGTTCTTCGGATTCTCGGATTCTCCTTGAGAATCCGAGAATCCGAAGAACGTCCCTACTCGGAGTAGCTCGCCGAGGAGGTCGGGGTCTCCCAGAGGCGCACGGAGACGACGGGAAGCCCCTCGGCCTTCGCGTGCTCGTAGACCATCCGGGCGATGTTCTCGGCGGTCGGGTTGCCGTCCATCACGACGATGGGCTCGCCGCTCTCCTTGAGGAAAGGCGCCAGCGGGTCCTTCGCCGACAAGAGCATCCTGTGGTCGAAGGTCGCGTTGATCCACTGCTCGGCCCGGCGCTTGATCTCGTCGAAATCCATGACCATCCCCTGCTCGCCCAGGGCATCGGCCCTGATCTCGATCTCGAGCCGGCCGTTGTGCCCGTGCAGGTGGCGGCATTTTCCCGCGTGCTCGAGGAGCCGGTGGCCGTAGCTGAAGTGGATCTCGCGGACGACCGTGTACATCGCCCGGTATTGTACCGGAGTATCATGTAGGCAGGGAGATGAAAGTGGTCCTGGTCCTGTTCCTGATCGCGCCGGCGTACGTCCTGGCGGCCCCCACGACCGTCTCGGCCCCATTGGTGGCCCGCGTCCCCGTGGAGGCGTCCGCGACGGGCATCTCCGACCGCGCCGCCATCCAGCCGGCCTTCGAGATCCGGCTTTCGGGCGACCCGCTCACGGCCACGCCGCTCGAGACGGAAGACCTGGGCCTCATCCCCTTCGGACGCTGGCTGAACTCGATCACGCTCCAGGAAGTCCAGAAGGGATTCCAGTTCTCCGCCGAGCTCGAGTACTGCGCCATCCCGGGGTGCATCGTGACGAACGAGGACGGCGGGCGGGTCCTGATCGCGCGGCGCGATATCGCGGACGCCGTCCGGCTCGGGCTCTACGACGAGGGATGGGGCCGGTTCGGCTCCCCCGCCCTTTCGGAAGAGAACCGGCTCGCGGTCCCGGTGACCGGGCCCGGAGGCCAGCGCGAGATCTGGGTGCTCAAGCGCGCGGCGGACGGATGGCGCATGCGCCGCCGCTACCCGATCAAGATCGCGACTCCCATAGTCCTGCGCTACCGCGACGACGATCTCTACCTCCTCTACAGGGGAAAGACGGACATGGACGCGGCGCGGCTCGACCTCGAGTCGGGCAAGGTGGTCAGCGCGACGGCGATCGAGGCCTACTGGTACTCGTGCATCGGGGGCGAGAAGGACCACTGGGCGATCGGCCCGATCGGGGACCGGCCCGAGGAGCTGGGCAGCTACCAGAGCGTGCCGATCTGGCGGCGCGGAGATCCCAACCCCGGCCTGCTCCAGCTCAACGCCTCCTGCCGGCCGATGACCTCGGGCGGATTCGCGGCCCCCGCGCGGGCGCAGGTGGACTGCCTGGGGCGGATCTGCATCGTGAGCGCGTACAGCGAGGAGATCTGGTGCCTGCGGTTCGGTCCCGACGGCGCCCTGCAGAACGCGTCCAAGGTGGAGATGAACATCGCCGGGACCTACAAGTCCATCCAGGTGGACGAGCGGGGCCGGTTCTACTACCTCGCCGTCGAGATGGACGAGGCCGGCCAGAAGCCCAAACTACTGCACTTCATCAGGGTGAAGTGACCTGGTCGGCTCGGAAGGCTCCGGACCCGGCTACTTGAAAAGCGGAGCGACCGGCAGGGCGAGGCCGGCCAGCACGGGAGAGGAGAGCGTGTCGCGTTCCTCGAAGTAGCCGGCGGGATCGTACGAGCCCGAGGGGCCCAGCTTCAGGACCTCGACACTGCGGGACGACGGATCGACGAGCCAGTACTCCTGCACGCCGTTGCGGGCGTAGAGGTCGCGCTTGACCAGCCGGTCCCGCTCGACACCCTCGGGCGAGATGACTTCGATCAGCAGGTCGGGAGCCCCGCGAACCCAGTCCTGGAGAATGGACGACCGGCCGGAGGAGACGAAGATAACGTCCGGCTCGACAATGTCGCCGGTGGGGAGGTGCACGTCCATCGGTGCGGCAAGGACGCGGCCGAGGCCGCGCGGATCCACGAACACGCGCAATCCCATATAGATGTTGCCCGTGACGATCTGATGCAGTGACTTCGGCGAAGGGGTCATCAGGAGTTCTCCTCCGATCAACTCGGCCAGCGTGCCTTCCGGGAGCTGCATGAAGTCGTCCGTCGACTTGCGGGGTCTGGTCTTCACCTGACTCATGTCACCCTCATGATATCACGCGCGAATCGCTGCCCTCCCGGCAGGCCGGCCTACTTCGAGCCGTAGGCGCGGCCGAGGCGGGCGGTCATGGCCGTGATGGCCTTGTAAACGTCGCGCTGGCTCGAGAGTTCGCGGGCATCGTCCGAGAACACAACCTTCGCCGTCTCCGTCTCGACCATGCGGAAACTCACGACATACTGGTCCATGAGCTTGCCGAAACTGCCCACGACCAGGTACCGGACGTTCAGGATCTTGCCCAGCTTGACCGCGCATTCCGCCGTGGTACAGCCGCTCTGCTGGAACGCCTGCTCCATCAGGATCTTGTCCATGTTCGACTTCTCCACGACGTCGAACCGGCCCTGCTTCACCAGCTCGCTCCGGAACATGTCCGCGATCACGGCCGCGTCGCCCGCCGACACGTTCTGGGGATCGAAGCTCGCCACCGCCAAGGTCGAGCGCCGCGATGCCGCCGGCGCCGCGACGGGCGGAGCGGCCTGCACCGCCGGCGCTGCGGCTTCCGTAGCGCCCCTGAGCGCGTCCTCGCGTCGAAGGGCCGCCGCTGCTTCGGCGGCCCTGAGCGAGTCCTCGAGTCGAAGGGCCGCCAGCTCGGGCGCCGTCGGCCCGAACGCGTAGGTCAGGCTCGCCCGGTGCGTCGCGCCCAGGACATGGGTCGTGAGCGCGTAGTCCAGGGCGTAGCCGCGGAAGACCGCGGACAGCCCGGCCGAGAACTTGATCGCCGGACCCTCGACCCCCGCGCCCGCGCGCAATCCCAGCGCGGCCGCCGGCCACCACTCCGCGCCAGCGCCGATCTGGGCGTCCCGGCCCGCCACCCCCGCGTATTCAACGCCTCCGGAGATCCGCATCGGCGCGAACCGGTACGAGGCGCCGGCGCGAATCTCGCGGGGCAGGGACTCGCCGTCCGGACCGCTCTCGGCAACCGCGCGCAGGCCGGCGCCGACATTCCGGATGGCCGCCGCCGCCGCGAACCCGTCCAGCCCGGCCGAGACTCCGGCGTCCGCGGCTCCGGTCGTGGCGGTGTTGCCCGCGAGCGCATCGGCCACCCCGCGCACGCCGAGCCCGACCGCGGCGGGCCCGACCCGCACCGCGGCGACCACGCCGCCCGACTGGACGGATCTATCAACGCGGCTCCCCGCCGACGCGCCCGAGGCATTCAGCTCGTCGAATCCGGCCGAATAGGACATAGCCACGGCCCCGAGAGTCCATGCGGGCGTCAGCATCCAGCCCACCCCGGCACCCATCGTCGTCTGCGTCCCTCCGAACATCGACCCGCCCCCCAGCGCCACCTCGCCGCGCGTCGCCTGCCCCGCCAGCAGGGCGGGGTTGCTCCACGCCCGCATCACGTCGGCCCCGCCCGCGCTCACGCCCCCCATTCCCGCCTGCCGGACGGACAGCGGCACGTTCAGGATCGCGGCCCCGGCCGCGCCCTCCGCTCGGGCGGTGCCGGCCATCGCCAGTAGTGCGAATCCCGCGAACGCCGCGAACCCCTGAGCGGTCACTCCCAACCCCCGGAGCCCAGCCAGTCGAAGGGTCACTTCTTCCTCCGCACGACCGCGAACGGCCGCCGCGCGCTCACCCCGCCGCCCTTGGCAACCGCGTAGTAGACCCCGGTGCCGAGCTTGCGCCCGTCGATCTCGAACTTCGCCAGCGTGACGCTTCCGACCCCGGTCCCGTCGATCGTGCCCTTGAGTACGCCCAGGTGCAGGCCCGCCTCGTCGTAGATGTCGATGTCCACCTGCCCGCCCGCGTTGCCCTTGAAGGTGAAGACGACCTTGCTCGCGGGATCCCCCGGATCGAGCACATTCGGCGCGGCCAGCATCGAGCCCTGTGCCACGGCCCCAGCCGCCGGCGGCGTCGTGCCGCGGTAGTCGAAGCCGGTGCCGTCAGTCGGGCCGCCGGTCGGCGGGACGTAGCCCGCCACGTAGCCCGCCTCCACCGATGCAAGTGCCGTGTCACCCAATGCGTTGAACCCCCCCATCGCATAGATCGTGCCACCGATCACCGTGGCCGCGAGAGCGAAGCGGGCGGTGGCCATGGAGGACTTGGCAGCCCACGTGTTCGTAGCCGGATCGTATGCCTCCACCGAGGCCGTTCCGCTGATCCCGGTGTGTCCCCCAATCGCGTAGAGGAGGCTGCCCAATGACACGGCAGCGGGACTGTTGCGGATCGTCGACATGGAAGCTTTGGTGGTCCACGTATTCGTGGCCGGATCGTATGCCTCTATCGTCGCCAAGTATGGGCTGGCGGTATTGCCGCCCCCGATCGCATAGATGATGCCGTTCACTGTCGCGGCAGCAGCACCACTTCGGGCCGTGGACATGGACGCTTTCGCCGTCCACGTGTTCGTTGCCGGATCATAGGCCTCCACTGTCGCCAAGGTGGTGGTATTGGCGCCCCCGATCGCATAGATCGTGCCGCCCACCACTGCGACAGCAAGAGCGCCGCTACGGCCCGTGCCCATCGAGGCCTTGGTCGCCCACGTATTCGTCGCGGGATCGTACGCCTCCACCGTCGTGTAGGAGAAGGGTGACCCGTAGGGATCGCCCCCCATTGCATAAATCAACCCGCCAAGCGCCACGGCGGCGTGGTACCGGCGGGCCGTGGGCATGGGCGCCTTGGTGGTCCACGAGTTCGTGGAGGGATCGTACGCCTCCACCGTCGCCATTTCGTACCCTCCGGAATCCGCACCACCGATCGCATAGATCGTGCCGCCGACCGTCGCGGCACCGAATAGGACGCGGGCCGTGGGCATGGGCGCGCGCGTGGACCAAGTGATCGTCCCCGGTGGCGGGCTGACCGAAACGGTCAGCCCGGCGGTCGCCTGCGCGCTCACCGCACCAGCGCCGCCCTCATCCGTGCCCGAACCTGTGGCCGAGAACGCCACGGCTCCCCCGGCACCGGTAGCCGTCGTGAATGTCCACACAAACGTCACCGCGACACCCGCGGCAAGGCTGGCCACGTTCGCCGGGACCGGCCCGGTCGCCAGGGTCACGAGGGACGACCCCATGCTTACCCGAATCACCGGAACCACGTTGTTCGCCGCCCCGGACCCGGTATTCGTCACCGTCAGCCGCACGGTCACCGTCTGTCCGGTCGCGCTGACCGCCGGGCTCACCGAGAGCGCGGCGGCTAGTGAGGCGGCGGGAACGGGCGGGACGAACCCCGACACATACCCCGCCTCCACCGAAGCCTGCAAGCCGCCCGCGCCCCCCGACGTCGTGGTGCCCCCCATGACGTAAATGGTGGTCCCGACCGATGACGCCCCGGCACCCTGGCGCCCGAGGGACATCGGCGACATGACCGTCCACGTGTTTGTCGCCGGATCGTAGGCCTCCACGGTTGTCTGGCAGGTCACGCCGTTCGTGCCACCGATGGCGAAGATCGTTCCTCCCACCACCACGGCCGTCAGGTCGTATCGTGCCGTCGGCATGTCCGCCTTCGTGGTCCAGGTATCGGTCGCGGGATCATAGGCCCCGACGGTTGTCATGTAGATGGTGCCGCTGGCTCCCCCGATCGCGTAGATGGTGCCGCCGACCGTCGCCGCGGCGAGGCCGTATCGCGCAGCCGACATCGCGGTCTTGGTCGCCCAGGTATTCGTAACCGGATCATAGGCCTGCACGGTCGAAAGGACGGGACCGTTGTTCTCCCCTCCCATGACGTAGACGGTCCCGCCGACGGCGGCGACGGCACAGAAGGCCCGCGTGGAACCGGGCAGATTTGCCTTCGCGACCCAGGTGTTCGTGGTCATGTCGTACGCTTCCACCGTGGTCAGGCGGGATCCGTTGTCGCCGGCCACGGCATAGATCGTCCCGCCGATGGCGACGGCAGCCAGTGCGCTGCGGCCTCCCGCCATCGAGGTCTTCGTCGCCCACGTGTTCGTCGCCGGATCATAGGCCTCGACGGTGGCGTAGTACCCGCTGCTCGGCGAGCCCCCGATCGCGTAGACGGTACCTCCGATCCTCGCCGAGGCCAGAAGCCAGCGGGCCGTGGGCAGGGGAGCAACGGTGGACCACGTCGGATCGGTGGCGCCGGCGGGGGTCGGCACCGAGATCGCACCGGCCAGCATACCGAGCGCGAGGCAACCAGCCAGGGCGCGGCGGAGTCCGGTCCCGAACCCACCCCGGGAATGCTTCTCCCAACCCGTCCTGGCATGGCGCATGAGCACGATGGCTGAATCGTACCATATGAAACATTGGCCTCATCGCCATCAGGCGACCGACTGACGGACGGTGTCAGATGCGGCAGGTTATCGCTTTCCGCGGCCTCCCGGATGGGAAGCCCCCCCGCCGTCCCGCGAGGGCTTTGACGAGCCGCTACGCGAGGTCGAAGGCGCGGTTCTTGGCCTTCCGGTAGTCGGACGTGTGCCGGAGCAGATCGCCGATGCCCGGGTTCGCGAGCAGGATCTTCTTGAACGCCTCGCGGTGCAGGAAGTAGAGCTCGCCGGCCTCTTCGCCGATCACGGTCGCGTTGCGCTTCACGTTGTCGATGAGGGCCATCTCACCGAAGATGGCGTTCGCACCCAGCGTGGCGACCTTCTTCTTCGAGAAGAACTTCTCCTTGTAGACGCCGACCGACCCGGAGGCCAGGATGTAGAAGGTCTCGCCGATCGTATTCTGCTTGATAATGACCTCGCCGGCGCCGAACGGCCGCTCATCGAGAGCCAGGATCAGCGCGTCGAGCTCGTTGACCTTCAGGATTTCGAGAAACGCGATCTTCTTCAGCACGATCCTGAGGCTGGCGATCATCTGTGACGTCAGTTTCATGTACTTACCGGCGCGCGAGGGCTTTGGCGAGCCGCTTGCTGAGCGCGGTCACCGCGTCCGCGACGTCGCGCTGGGTGGAGAGCCCTTTCGCGTCGTCGGAGTAAACGATCCTGGCGGTCTCGGTCTCGACCACCCGGAAGCTCAGCACGTACTGGTCGAGCAGCTTCCCGAAACTCCCCACCACGAGGTACCTCACGTTCAGGATCCTGCCGAGCTTGACCGCGCACTCCTGGGAGGTACACCCGCTCTGCTGGAAAGACTGCTCGGCGAGAATCTTGTCCATGTTCGACTTTTCCACGATGTCCAGCGATCCCTGCTTCACCAGCTCGTTGCGGATCATGTCCACGATCACGGCGGCGTCGCTGGCCGAAACGCCCTGCGAGTCGAACTGCGCCACCGCCAAGGTCGAGCGCCGCGATGCCGCCGGCGGCGCGACGGGCGCAGCGGCCTGCACCGCCGGCGCTGCGGCTTCCGTAGCGCCCCTGAGCGCGTCCTCGCGTCGAAGGGCCGCCGCTGCTTCGGCGGCCCTGAGCGAGTCCTCGAGTCGAAGGGCCGCCAACTCGGGTGCCGTCGGCCCGAACGCGTACGTCAGGCTCGCCTGGTGCGCGAGCCCCACCGCGTCCGACCCGAGCGCGTAGTCGAGACCATACGCCCCCAGCACCGCCGAAAGACCGAGCGTCAGGTGCATGTTCCCGCCCGTAAGGTCCGCCACGCCCAGCCGGACCGCCAGCGCCGGCGCCGGCCACCACTCCGCGCCCGCCGCGATCCGGCCGTCGCGCCCCGCGACGGCCGAGTACTCCACGCCCACCGTCGCGTGCACGGGCGCGAACCGGTACGACGCCGCCGCCCGCAACTCGCGGGGCAGGTCGTCTGCCTCGCCCCCGCTCGCGGACGCCGTGCGCAGGGCGCCGCCCATGTTCCGCAAGCCCGCGGCCGCGGTCACGCCATCCACGGTCAGCGACACCCCGGCGTCGGCCGCGACCGCGCTCGCCGTATCCCCCGCCACCTCGTCCGACACCCCGTGCATCGCGGCGCCGACTCCCACCGCTCCCAAGCGGACCGCCGTGAGCACCCCGCCCGCCCGCACCGACCTTCCGAGGCGTAAACCCGTGGCCGCGCCGGTGTCGTTCAGCTCATCGAACCCGAACGAATACGACATCGCCATCAGCCCCAGCGTCCACTTCGGCGTGAGCATCCAGCCCACTCCCGCGCCCAGCGTCTGCTCGCCCGCGCCCGTCGAGACGCCCCCGAGCGCCGCCTCGCCCCGCCTCGCCTGTCCCGCCAGCAACGCCGGGTTGCTCCACCCGCGCAGGAGGTCCGCGCCGCCCGCGCTCACCCCTCCCATCCCGATCTGGCGAACCGACAATGGGAGCGCGAGCACCGCGGCCCCGGTCGCCGCGCGGACGGCCGGCGCCAGCGCCGCGATCAGGACCGCGGCGAACCCCGCCAGCCTTGCCCGCTTCATCGCTTGCGCCGCACGACCGCGAACGGCCGCCGGTCCTTCACCCCGCCGCCCCGCGCCACCGCCCAGTACACGCCGACCCCGAGCTTCCTGCCGTTCACCGCCGCCCCCACGATCGCGATCGTGCCGATCCCGGTCGCGTCGATCGTGCCCTTGAGCGTGCCGAGATACTGCCGGGCCTCGTCATAGATGTCGATATCGACCTGGCCGCCCGCGTTGCCCTTGAACGTGAAGACGACCTTGCTCGCGGGATCTCCGGGATCGAGCACATTCGGGGCGGCCAGCATCGAGCCCTCTGCCACGGCCCCGGCCGCCGGCGGCGCAGCAGGACGCGTCGTGCCACTCCCCGTCCCGCCGGTAACCGGCGGCACGTAGCCCGACACGCACCCCGCCTCCACGACCGCCAAGTAGGACCCATCGGATCCCCCGATCGCGTAGACCGTGCCACCTATCGCGGCAGCAGCAAGAGTGCCACGCGCCGTGGACATGGAGGACTGCGTCGCCCATGTATTCGTGGCTGGATCGTAGACCTCCACCGTCGCCAACCAGCTTGATCCGGTGTATCCCCCAACGGCATAGATCAAACCACCGATCGCAGCCACCGCAAGTCCAATGCGGGCCGTGGGCATCGACGCCTGGGTCGTCCAGGTGTTCGTGAAGGGATCGTAGGCTTCCACCGTCGCTAAGGGAGTGGGTCCATCGGGGGACCCGCCAATCGCATAGATCGTGCCACCCACCGCCACAGCAACAACCAGGTAACGGGCCGTGGG